>Ga0181534_10000202_pt1 | contig 42979 bp, 22 predicted proteins | sample PEATcosm2014_Bin_37_FD_119758 | JGI IMG/M metagenome (GOLD analysis project Ga0181534, IMG submission 119758) | Peatland microbial communities from MTU Mesocosm Facility, Houghton, MI, USA - PEATcosm2014_Bin17_10_metaG | ecosystem: Environmental > Terrestrial > Soil > Wetlands > Peat | place... | reverse complement strand
GGCCGGATCGAAGGTGACAAACCGCACGCCGTCGAAACGCGCCAGCCCGTCATCCGTGCCCACCCACAGATAGCCGTCGGGAGTCTGGGCGATGGCCGTGACCGTGCTGCTGGGCAGGTCCTTATCCGTGTCCCAGACATCCACGAGGTAATCCGCCGGCGCCGCAACCGTTCCAGGAACCGCGCGCAAAAACCACGCAGCCGCCACCACGGCGAAAAAGAGACGGCTCACCGGCAATGGAAAAATTCGGCGATACACTGCTGGAAGCATACCGCCGCGGGCGGGAAAAACCACCGCAAATCAGCCGCCCGGCGCACGGCGGAAAATCAGGCCGCGTCCAGAGTGGCCGCGTATTTCCGCGTCAGCGCCGAAAGCCCGGCCACGACGGGTTTGTGTTTTTCATCGTCCGCCAGATTTTTCATTTCCAGCGGATCGGCGTGCGGGTCGAACAGCATCGCGCCATTGACACCGTCCTTGCCGAACTCGGCGTAGCGCCATTGTTCGGTGCGCACGGCGGTGCCGTGAATCGTTTTGCCGTCCTCGCTCCAGATGCTGAAGCCCGGCTTGTCCCATTCCGCCGAAGGCTTGTTCAACAACGGCACGAGGCTTGTGCCTTCGATCTCGCTTTGCGGCGGCAGGCCGGCCAGTTCCACCAGCGTCGGATAAATGTCGAGCGACTCGACGATGCGCGTGCAGGTCCGACCGTTGCCGCTCATGCCGGGCACGGAAATGATGAGAGGCACGCGCGTGCCCATTTCAAACAGCGAGCCGGCCTTGGACCATTTTCCCTTTTCGCCGAGCTGATAGCCGTGGTCGCAGACGTAAACGATGATGGTGTTGTCGCGCAGACCAAGCCGATCCAATTCGGCGATGACGCGGCCGACATTCCAGTCCACCCACGAAATCGAGGCGATGTAGGCGCGGATAACCTGCTTCGCCTCGGCTTCGCCCGCGCCACGGCCGATGAACAAATCGGCGTTGCGTTTGCGGATGGCCGCGCTGGGAAATCCCGGCGGCACGGTCGGCCACGCGGCGAAATCCGGCGTCAGCTTGATCTTGTCCACGTCATACATGTCGAAGAACCGTTGCGGCGCGGTCGGCGGGCTGTGTGGTTTCACAAATCCGCATGCGATAAAAAACGGCTGATCCTTATATTTCTGCAAATTTTCAATCGTGCGGTCGGCGGTGTGATAATCGCCGTGGCCTTCGCCGTTGCCGTCGAGGACGACAATGCGGTCCGAATATGCCGCGCGGCCGGTATCTGCAGGCAGCGGCGGCAACACGCCGTCCGGCTGCGGAATCTGCGCGCGCGGAACTTCCAAGTTGTGTCCGACTGCCGGGCCGCTGCCGTCGTCGGTCGGACCGCCTTGGTCGCTGGTGGCGTTCCAGGATTTGGCGTCGTCAATGCCGCCGTGATAAATTTTCCCGGCGCGGATGGAAACATAACCGTTCTGGCTGAACAACTGCGGCAGCGTCGTCCAGTCAGGATGCGCCACGCGAAAATCCGTGCGATTGCCGAGCACGCTCGTCCGGGTCGGATTGCGCCCGGTGAGGAGCGACGCGCGCGACGGATTGCACAGCGGAAACTGGCAGTAATTGCGGTCGAAACGCACGCCGGATTTGGCGAGCGCGTCAAGATTCGGCGTCTTCGCGTGAAACATGCTGCCGTAACAGCCCAGTTCCACGCGCATGTCGTCCGACATGAGGAACAGCACGTTCGGCTTGCGCGGACCGGTTTTTGTGACCGCGCCGCGCAGCACGGTTGGGAAGGAAACGGCGGCGGATGCGGCGGCGACCGTTCCCAAAAATTCACGGCGCGTCCAGTGATGTTTGCGCGAATGGTTCATGCGGCTGAATTTAGCATCACCGGCAACGATGGCAACCATTTCGTCCTCGTAATCGAAACAGTTCGAGAGCCGAGGACGGGAACGAGGAGGAGAAATTGCGCTCCGCGCTCCGCGGAAGTATCTTTCCGCCACGTGAGCCAGCCGCCCATCACCGACGCCGGACACGGGTTTCATCTCCTGACGAAACCCGTCGGCCCGATCTGCAACCTTGATTGCAAATACTGCTTCTACCTCGAAAAGGAAAAATTGTATCACGGCGAAAACCAGTGGCGCATGAGCGACGCCGTGCTGGAGGGGTATATCCGCCAATACATCCAAAGCCAGCCGGTCCCGGAAATCAATTTCGCCTGGCAGGGCGGCGAACCGACGCTGCTGGGCGCGGATTTTTTCCGCAAGGCGGTCACGCTGCAAAAAAAGCACGCCGGCGGCAAAACCATTTTCAACGCCATCCAGACCAACGGCACGCTGCTCGACGACGAGTGGTGCGAATTTTTGGCGGCGAATAAATTCCTCGTCGGTTTGTCAATTGACGGCCCGGCGGAATTGCACGACAAATATCGCGTGGACAAGCGGCAGCAGCCGACCTTCGGCGCGGTCATGCGCGGGCTAGAGCTGCTCAAGAAGCACGGCGTGGAGTTCAACACGCTGACGGTCGTGAACCGGGCGAACTCGCAGCAGCCGCTGGAGGTTTATCGCTTTCTCAAAACCATCGGCAGCCAGTTCATGCAGTTCATTCCGCTGGTCGAACGCGCCGCGCCGGCGGAAATGAAATCGGCGGGCTATGATTTTGCCGCGCCTCCCCTGCCCGGCCGTCCGGAAAATGCTTCCGCCGTCACGCCGTGGAGCATCGAGGCGGAGCAATACGGAAATTTTCTCTGCGCGATTTTTGACGAATGGGTGCGCCACGACGTGGGAAAAACGTTTGTGCAATTGTTCGACGTGGCGCTCGGCAACTGGATGGGGCTTGGCTCGTCGCTCTGCGTCTTCGCCGAGAAATGCGGCGCGGCGCTGGCCATCGAGCACAATGGCGACCTCTACAGTTGCGACCATTACGTTTATCCGCGCCACAAGCTCGGCAACGTGATGAACCGAAGCCTGGGCGAGATGGTGAATTCGCCGCAGCAGACGAAATTCGGCAGCGACAAGTTCGATTCGCTCCCGAAATTCTGCCGCGATTGCGAGGTCCGCTTCGCCTGCAACGGCGAGTGCCCCAAGCATCGCTTCATCAAAACGCCGGACGGCGAGGACGGCCTGAATTATCTCTGCCCCGCCTACAAACGGTTCTTCAACCACATTGACCCCGCCATGCGCACGATGTCGCGGCTTCTGCGGAGCAATGAGGCGCCCGCGCGAATCATGGAAATGCCGGCGGCATCCTTATGAAAAGAAAAAACGGCCAAGCCGGATTGCCCGCCTTGCATCCGCGTTTCCGCATCGTTTGCGGAAGAGAAATCGCCTTCGGCCCGGGCAAGGCGGACTTGCTGGAACTCATCGCGGAAACCGGATCCATCGGCAAAGCCGCGTCGCGCATGAAAATGTCGTATATGAGGGCGTGGTCACTCGTCCAGACCATGAACCGTTGCTTCAAAAAGCCGCTCGTGCTCGCCACGCACGGCGGTGAAGGCGGCGGCGGCGCGGAATTAACCGAACCGGGACGCCGGTTGCTGGCCCTTTACCGGCAACTGGAAACGAAGGCCGCCAAGTCAACGCAGACGACCTGGAACAAAATGCAATCCCTCCTCAAGCCATAGTTTCAATCCGCAGTTGACGCGGATTGCGGGTTCAGCTCAAGGCGGAAGGTAAAGCGTCCGGTAGAAACATTGCGACAATTTGACAGCTCGTGTTCGTAAAGGTGAACGGCACCGCATTGGTCTGCATGGCGAGCCGCTTGCCACAACGGTTCAAGAAGGCCCGGGCAACTCCGCGACCAATGCTTTCGGGCCGCTCAAAAACTGTAGCTGACGCCGGCCTCGACATAAACGGACTGGCTCAAATCCAATTCGACGCCGCGCCCGCCGAAACTGCGGTCGTAAGTGCCGAGGTCTTGAAATTGGACGTCCACCCCGACATCCCAGCGCCGGCTTATTTGGTAGTCGGCATCAAGGCTGATGTAGCCGCCGAAGAGCGCGGTGAAGTCTTTGCCGCTGCCGGAAAGGGTCGAGCTGCCGGCACCCGGCAGAGTCAAGGTTTCACTCCAGTTCACGCTCGAGTTGAGCAATCCAACGGACAGGCCGCCGGACAGGTGCAGGTTGAGTTTGCGGCTCAACGGGAATTCAACATACGGCCCGAGGCGAAAACCCCACAGGTCGGCATCAAATTGATCATGCACCGCAAGGGATGCGCCGGGGATGACCTCAGTCGTTGGCGGACCCACCGGCGTGGCGCCGAGGAGAAAACCGGGGCCTTCAAAGCTGCCCTGGTAAGGCAGTTCGGAGGGCTGATTGTAACCCGGCGGCGTTGTGCCAGCCGCGAAAGGATAAGAATACGTGGTGAGGTTTTCGTTAAATACGCCGCTCACGTTGAATGAAATCGGCATGTAGTTCACCGCGCCTTCGACGCCATAGCGCATGTGATGCCAGTCTTCCTTGACGCCCAGTTCACGGTCGTAGGTGATCTCAAAGCCGGGAGTTTGATCCACGCCGGTGGATTGTTCGGAAGGATTGGCGCCGGTGTTGGCTAGGCTGACGGTGTTGTTCGCGAGGTTCACCTGGCTCGCGCTGTCATAACCCCAATACCACGTCAGTCCGTCGCCGCTGCCGCTGATGTCCGGATACACATAACCGTCGGCGTAATTGTAGGGATCGCCGTGCGGCGTGGTGGCGGGGCTGCCGTTCGCGGGAAACGGATTGAAGCCGGCGCCGATGCCCTTGAATCTGCCGGTGATGTTCAGCCCAAACCGCAGCGAGACGGAGATCCGGTTGGTCGAGTCCGTATAGACCACCTGATCCTGCTGCGCCGAAGCCGCCGCCGCGCACAGCATGGCGCCGGCCATCGGATACGCCCACTTGCTTTGATTTTTTTTCATTTCAAATCCTGGGTTGCGTTCAATTTTTTATCACCCGGTAAAACCGGCTGCTGATGGACGCCGGCGGACTGACGGTCTTGGGCGGGCCATCGTCATACCACTGCGTGATGTTGGCGTTGGCCGTGATGGACGGCGTGGCGACCTGCCAGGTGGCCATGTCATCATCGCTATAAATGATCGTGTAAACCGCGCCCGGAACCGTGGCGAACTCGATCACGAAGCGCGTGTCGCCGGCGATGCGCGTGTCCATGAACACATTGGTGACCGCAATGCCGTTGGTGCCAATGCCAACGATGCCCGCCGGCAAAATCGCCACCACCGTCAACGTATTTGTGAACACCAGCCGGCTTGGATTGTAGAACTCCAACGCGAAGGTGACCGTGTTGCTCGGGTTCAACGGCAGGTCATATTCCGCGTAAGGCGTGCCGGCGTTGGTGCCGGTGGCGTTGTAAAGCGTCACGCCGCTTCGCAATCCTCCGACGAGCAGGCGCACGCCGGCGACGGTTGAAACGCCGGTGTTGGTGACCGTCACGTCTTCCTCGTAAAGGCCGGTCTGCCGGTTCAACGCGTTGGTGCCGACGAGATAGGTGTTGGGACCAATCTGGGTGACGCTTGCGCCGACGGAAAGGGCGAACTGCGGGGCCGCGACGAGCGTCTTCACCTGCGACGAGGGCGACGTGCCGTTGTTGTTGGTGGGATTCGGATCAAACGTGGACGCCGAGGCGAACGCGATGTTGGTGAAATTGCCGTTGCCGGGGAAAACCGCCGTCACCGTCAAGTTGGTCGCCGCATTCTTCGCCAGACTGACTATAGACCAAGTCACAAGATTGCCTGCGTTGGTCGTCCCGCCGCCGCTTGCACTGACAAATGAGAAGACGGCGGGCAATTGATCCGACGCCACAATGTTGCTCGCCGTGTCGGGGCCAAGGTTAGTGATGGTGACAGTGTAGGTGAGATTGGAGCCGGCGACGGCGTTGGTCGGACCGGTCTTGAACACGGCAAGGTCCGCCTGCAACGACACCACATTCGTCACCGTGACGGTAATCAGCGAACTGTTCGTTCCGCCAACGCCGTCGGTAATCGTGTAGCCAATCGTCGCGGTGCCAGTGAAGTTCAGGTTCGGAATGAACTGCACGTTCGTGCCGCCAAGGATGACCGCCGCGCCGTTCGTCGGGCTGACCGCAATGATGGCCATCACTCCGCCGGGCGTCATCACCACGTCATTGAGCAGCGGGTTGAATCTGTTCGTCGTGTTTTCACCCACGCTGAAGGCGTCTGGATTCGCCACTGGCGGAATGTTCGTCACCGTGACCGTGATCAATGAGCTGTTCGTCCCGCCAACACCGTCAGTAATGGTGTAGCCAATCGTCGCGGTGCCGACAAAATTCGTCGCCGGCACAAACAAGACGTTCGTCCCGCTGATGACCGCCGTGCCGTTCGTCGGGTTCACCGCGATGATCACCAGGCTGCCGCCGGGATTGTTGACGACATCATTGGCCAGCGGCGCAAAGATGTTCGTCCCGCTGTTCTCGGAGATGGTGTAATGGTCGGGATTCGCTGAAGGCGGAAGATTGGTGATCAGGGTGAGCACCGGCTGGCTCACGTTGTTGGTGACATCGGGATCAGCCGCCTGGCTGCCGGCGCTGGCCAGGTTCGTGACCGTTCCACGCAAGGTTGAAATGACATTCAACGTCAGGTCGGTCGTTGTGCCGGACGCAAGAGTGCCGAGGTTCCAAACCACCTGGCCAACGGCGTTCGTTGTCGTGGCGGGCAACGAACTCACGAATGCCAATCCAACCGGAAGGTTGTCGGTCACGGACAACGTCGTGGCTGTTGAAGGCCCGAAATTCGTCACGGCAATCGTGTAGCTGAAACCCGTGTTGAACGTGACGCCTGCCGGGCCGGTCTTTCCAACGGCCACGTCCGCCACAGGCGTGATTGCCGTGACCACCGGCGGGTTCGTGTTGTTCGACGGATTCGGATCGCCCGTCGGCGAGCCCACGCTCGCCACGTTCGTCAGCGAGCCGTTCGCCGGCGCTGTCACCGTCAAAGTCACGTTGCTCACCGCGCCGTCCGCCAATGTTCCCAAACTCCACGTCACCACGCCGGCGCTGTCCGCGCCGTCGCCGCTCGCCGCAACAAACGCCGCCCCGGCGGGCACCGCGTCCGTCACCGTCACGCCGCCCGCCGCCGACGGGCCGAAGTTCGTCACCGAGATTGTGTAAACCAGATTGCTCGTCGCACTCACGATGCCCGCGGCGCTCTTGCCCAGGCCAACGTCGGCGAGCGCCGTCACGTTGACGTAAATCACGGCGCCGGACGTGCCGCCGTGCGCGTCGGCGTTGGTATAGAGGATGATGGCGACGCCGGTGTTTGTGGGCGTGAACGTCAAATTCGTCGCGCCCGGATTGATGACAACGATGCCGTTGGCGGACACCGCGTTGGAGATGGTCAGCGGGTCGCCATTCGGGCTGATGTCGTTGGTCAGCGGATAAATCGTCACCGGCACGAGGTAAAACGCCGAGTTGGTGTCGTTGACGGCAATCGGCAGCAGGCGGTCGAAGAAGCTGTTGTTCGTGGAGACAATTCCGTTCGTCGTCACGAGACTGATCTGGCTGTCGTCGCGGGATTGCGAATCGCCGGTGGTGTAATAACCGTAAGGCAGGTCCTGGCGGATGACGTAATAACCCGGCGTGACGGCGGCGAACGAATAGTTTCCATTCGCGTCCGACAGCGTGCTGCCGACCACCGGTTCGCCGGCGTCGGCCACGCCGTTGGAATTCAAATCCTGCACGAGGTCCACCTCGACGCTGGCCAGTCCCGCCTGGCCGGGATAATTCGTGCCGCCGCCGTTGATGTCATTCCAGACGGTGCCGTTGAACGTGGAATACAACGACGGGCTTGGCTGGTATTGGAAGAAGTTGTTGTTCGTGCTGGCCGTCAAATTGGTCAGGTTGAACGCGAGGCTGCCGTTCGGCGGCGCGCTGCTGGCGTAGCCGGGCAGGACCGTCTCCACGAGGACGTAGTGGCCGAGGTTCAGGTTGAGCAGTTCGTAATAGCCGTTGCCGTCGGTCGTGACGATTTGCACGAGCGTGCCGTTCGTGGGATTGCCGGTGCCACCCGGGTCGGTGAACAATTGCAAGGTGACGCCGGCCAGGCCGGTGTCACCGTTGGTGAAGATGCCGTTCTGGTTGATGTCGTTGAAGACATGGCCGTTGATGGACGCGGCGGCGGTGACGACGTTGGTGGAGCCGGAGGCGGCGGGAACCGGGTTGCCAAAGGAATCCACGGCGAAATCGGCGATGGCGGTGTTGTTGGCCGGATTGCCCTGGCCGACGACCAACATGGTGACGTCGTTGGTGATGACGGCGTTGACCGCGAGGGGCGCGGCGGCGGCGAGATTAGTCCAAAGCAGGCTGCCCGCGCCGGAGCCGTTGGGCGGAATGGTCGCGGAGACAAATTGAAAATACGCGGCGCTGAAATAATCCTCCAGCGGCAGGGTCGGGATGGCGGTGTTTCCGGTGTTTTGAACCAGGATGCGGAACACGACGTTGCTGCCGACGGCGACGGGCTGGTTCGTCGGGCTTAACAAAAGCTTGGTCACGTTGAGCGCTGAATGCGAAACAAACACGGAGGCGACGGACGAATTGGTCGCCGTGCCGGCGTTGGCCGTGGCGGAATTCGTAACCGTGCCGGTGAACGCCAGCGTGGTGAAGGTCACGGCGATGTTCGTGATCTGCCCCGGCGTCAAGGGGCCGACGTTTACCCACGTCAAGACGCCCGAACCAACGGTGCCAGGCGGTGAACTGGCGGAGGCATAACTCAACTGGCCGGGCGGGAAATTGTCCGTGACGGCGACGTTCGCGAGCGCGGTGCTGCCGGTGTTGATGACCTGCAAATTATAAGTCACCGGCTGGTTGGTGCCGGCCTGTCCGCCGGATGGCGAGACGACGGTCTTGTTCATCGCCACGCCGGGCACGCCGGGTGCCGGCTGGATGGTCGCGGTGGCGCTGGAGGAATAACTCGGATTGTTCGGGTCGTTGTAGGTGGCGGTCAAAACCGAGCCGACCGGCGCATACACCGTGCCGTCATCAATGTTTGTGCCGGAGGTGGTGCTGGTGGGGATGCAGCCTGTGAAAATGCCGGTGTTCGTGCTGGTTTCGGCAAGCGCGAGGATTTCCGAATCACCGGAAGTGCTGTTGACGGTGACGATGATGGTTTGAACCGTGGCGGGATTGGTGTTCAGCCCCGGATCCGTCACCTGGACGCAGACGGTGGAATTGGCGGGATAGGAATTCGTCGGCGTGCCGTTGTTGCCGCTGGTGAACACCGTCGCGCTCGGCGTGCCGAGGTCAAGGACGGTGAGCAACACCGACGTGGCCGCCGTGTCCGTGACGCCTTCGGTGCCTTCGTTCGCGGTGGCGGCGATGTTGTAACCGCCCGGCGGCAGGCTTGTGACCCATTGGAATTCGTAAGTCTTGGAACCGCCATCACTCGCCACCACATTTGCGTTGTTCAAGGTGTTGCTGAAACTGGAGGCGGGACTCGGCCCGGTGACGGCGAGGCCGAGGCTGGTGATGTCATAACTGCCAAACGGGTCGCTGACATTGGCGCGGATGTAGAGCGTGCTGCCGGCGATTGGCGTGGTGACGAGGTTGCCGCCGGGATACGGCGCGTCGTAAACGGCGAGGGTGTTGATGTTGATGACGGTGGACGCGGGCAGGGAGATTTTCGACGGCGCGTTGGTGCTGTCGTAATTGACGTGGAACGCGGTGCCGGGCACGCCGTTGGAAATGACGTAAGTGATGTTCGTGCCGGCGGGAACGGTGACATTGCTGCTCAACACGCCGCTCCAGACGAGCGTGTTGCTGGCCGCCGAATAAACGGGATTCGTCAGCGTCAGGAAAGTCGCGCCGTCGAACTGGAGCATGGCGGTCACGTTCGGGTTCGCCGGCATGACGCCGTTGGTGACGGTGATGTAATTGGTGATGGTGACGAAATTGTTGGACGGCATGACGAACGACGAGGCGAACACCGGTGTTTGCACAAACGCCGTCGCGTTCGTCGCCGGGCCGCCACCAACAACAGAGTTCGTAGCGGGGTTGATGGACACCGCAATGTCCACGCTGGGCCGGTTGCCACTCCAGCTCCAGATGTTGGTCACCGTCGTTGCGCCGGTCTGATAACTGGAAGCGCCGCCTTCATTGCCGTCACCCAACATGTAAAAAACCGTCTGTTTTGATCCAGCGCTGGTCGGACCATTGATGTCACTGGCAAACTCATCAAAAACGATCGCGTTGGTGGACGATGAGACGATATTCGTCAAGCTGGCACTTGAGGCGTTGGTGACGATGGTGGGCGCGCTCAAGGGCGAATTGGTGTTCACCCCGGTGAACGTCGCGGCCACGGCATAGAGTGTTTCAAACGTTCCGGTCGCCTGGACTTGAATCGTCACCTTGTTCGTTCCAGCCGGAGGGTTGACCATCTGCCAAATCTGGCTGACCGGATATTGGGCGGCGGACTCACGGCTGGCCACGAGGGTCATGTTGGTGGAGCCATAAACCACATTGGTCACCAGTGAATTGCCATTGCCTTTGCCGAAATTGATGCCAACGAGCAGCAGGCTGTTTGGCGCGGCGGCGATGACGTTGGTCCATACCAGATTCTTGGATGCGCCGTTGGTGGAGTAACCAGCCAACGCCGACGTTCCGGTGCCCCCGCCACTGCCGGTGCCGATGTCCACGCTCGTGCGCGTCGGGCCGTGGCCGTAGAAAACAGGATCCATGCGGTTCAAATCCTGCACGCCGCTGCCGAGACCGTTGGCGCTCAAATAAAGCTGCTTGGTCAGCGCCGGAATCAAAATCCCGGCGGTGTTGCTCGCGCTGTCGCCATAAACCGGATCGGTATAGCTCACGCTCAAGACGTCGCCGGGCGTGACGTTCAAGATGCCATCCTGCGGATTCAGCCCCAGCGTGGTGGAGGTCGGCAGACCGGTGACGTTGCGGAAGACACCGGTGTTGGTGCCGGTCTCCAGCAACGGGATGGTTTCCACGTCGCCGTGCGTCAAGTCCACCACGGTCACAGAAATCGTCTGCGCCGAGTTTGAAGACGTGTTACCCACGGCATTGGTCATCGTGACATAAACGCCGGCGCCAACGGCATAAAGGCTGACGGGCACGCCGTTGGTATCGGTGAAATTCAGGGAGACCGACGCGCCGCCGGTCGGCGGCGGCGTAATGACGTCAGCCGTGATGGTTGTGCCGCCGATGGAAACGGTATTGCTCACCGCCCCGGCTCCGGTGACCTTGCACAGGTAGGTGAAGGCGCTGGTTCCCTGGCTCAAGATCACCGGGATGGTATAACCTGGTGTGGCCAGCGGAAAAGGGTTGCCTGAGCCGCTGTCGGGAATGGGGCTGCCGTCGAAAGCGGTGGAATTGGTGAGGTAGAGAAGATTGCCCGAAGGCGCGTCAATGACAACCGTGTTGCCCAAGGGCAGCAAACCCTTGTTGTCCACCGTGACGGTGTATTGAATCGTGTCACCGATGCTCAAGCCGGCCGGCGGCGTGTCGGTCACGATGACGGCGGATTTATACAACAATGGCACCGGGAACGGCAGGACGGTCGTGCCGGCGTCAATGTAGGGATTGCCCGGCGCCGCCACGTCGGCATCCTCGCCCCACACGGCGGACAACAGCGTCCCGTCCACGGTATAGACTTTCATGCCCGTCTGGTCCTTGCTGGGGTCGTAAATCTTCAGCGACTGGAGCGTGGAAACGGTGAAGTTCGTGTCGTAGTGGTTTCCGTTGGGATCAATCAGCAGGCCGTTGGTGTCGCCATGGTAATCCACATAGACCTTGGTGTTGCCCAATGTTGTGACCCACACCGGGCTGCCGTCCACCGTGTCATTGGCGCTGCCCGGCGCCCAGCCGACGTCAGCCACGGTGGTCAACCCGGCCTTGGGCAGGAGGGTGAATCCCCAGTTCCAAGGCGTGTCGGAGGAATTATTGGCGGCCACGGTGCAGAGCGCGTAAAAATGCGCGCCGCCGGTGCTGGTGAAACTTGCGCCGGATTTCACCGGCATTTGAAACTGGAAGACCCCGTTCGTGCCCGGCACGGAAAAGCTGCCGGAGCCGGCAAGCGTGTTGTAATTGATGGTGATGTTGGTCGGGTTCGGATTGTAAAGATAGACATAAGCCGGTTGATTCACCGTCGCCGCCGAGCTGACCGGCGTGTAATAGGTGTTGCCCCACGACTGGACCGGATAAAGCGTGAACCAATCCGCCGCGTAGGTGCCGTTGACATGGCCGATGACGAGGTCCGCCTGCACCGGCTCGCTGGCCGTGATGTATCCACCCTTCTTGACGCCGCCGTTGACCAGATAAGATTCGCCCTGATTCAGAACGATGTTCGTCACCGCCGTGCCGTTGCCGCTCGGATCAATCGTCACCGCCGTGCCGTTTTGCGCGGCCATCACAAACAGGCCGACGTAGCTGAACAGGTGATTGGTCAAATCCTGCCCGACCGGACTGATGTAGTTTGTGCCGTAATCCATCGTGGACAGCACGCTGACCGCGCCGGCAAACACCGGGCCGGGATTCACCGGCCAGCCCGCATGGGTGACGACGATGGCCTTCGTCGCGCCAATCCGGTCGCCGCCGTCCCACAAAAGCTGCGATGGATTGCGCGGCAGCGTCACGGTGTTGGTGAGCGTGATGACCGTGCCCGCCGGAAGGCCGAGCGGGTTGTGCGCAAAACCGGGCGGGATGCCGTGCGCGTCGTTGCCGTCGCCCCAGATTTGCGTGCTCGGCTGCGTGGGATTGCCCAGGTCTGTTTCGTAGCCGTCCTCCCATTGGTCATAATAAATCACCGTGCCGTTGCCGGTGACGACGATTGAGTAGGTGGAGCTTTGCGCCGTGCCGATGCCGCTCTGGATGGTGGACAGCGCCTGGTAAATCTGCTGCTCCGGCATCGGCAGATAAAATTCCTGCACCAGATTGGCGGCGCGGAGGGCGTGCGCACCCAAAAGAAAGAGGCTTGTCATCGCAACCCGCCAAAAAAATGGCCGCGTCAAACTACACTTCATTTTCATAGTTTTTATACGGGAACGACAACAACTTTAACTCGGAACCGGCAACGAAATCAGCTTTCATTCCTTTCGGGAAAACAAGGACGCAACAAATTATTCACCTGTTATTCACCGGTTATTCACAATCTGTTGGCGCGACCCTATCAAAACCCCGCAAGTATGCAAGAGTATTTATAAAAAATTACAGCCACAATTTTTGCATCATTTGGCGCGGTGATTCACCTCCTGATGAACCCCGGCGGCGTGGTGCCAAATTGAAACTGATATGAATACGTGGTCGCATTTTCATTAATCGTCTCGCAATGAACCGACCGGCGGCGGGAAAACACTCAAAAATCGGGAAAAACGATTTCTTTATTCATCGCCTGGTTTCTTTCAGCCAGCACTCCTTGTGCGAGCTTGTAACCGGCACGGTCGGCGTTTCTGCCAATGCGCCGGAACTGTTCCTCAATACGCAGCCGTGCCGAACGGCAAAAGAAATCCTCCCGATGAAGAATTTCGCCATCGCGCGACCCACCAACCAAACTTTGCGCGCGCAAACAGGCTGAGGTGATGGCGAACAATTCCGCGCCGATATCCACGAACCGGCCCAGCAGCAGTTGCTCGCGCTCCAGCCTCGGTCCGTGCCGCAGCATCGCGTGAAAAATGGCGCGTGCGAGCCGGCGGCTGGTCCGCGCCGCGTAACGCAAATGTCCCCGCCGCAACGACGCCGTGGCGCAGCTGGAATTGAACCCCGCGCTTCCGACTGCGAACCGTTCCGTCGGCAGCCATTGTTTCGGATACCACACGAGATAAAACAGCACCGCCTTCGCCGCCGCGCGCAGCCGCCGCGACCAGGGCAATTGCGAATTCAACACCGGCGCGGCGATTTTCAAATGCGGGTCGAGAAGTTCGCGCGCGATGAACAGCCGCATGATTTCGCTGGAGCCTTCAAAAATCGTGTTGATCCGGCTGTCGCGCAAAAATCTTTCGACGGGGATTGGCGCTTCACCGCGCGCCTTCAGCGACGCGGCGGTTTCGTAGCCGCGCCCGCCGCGGATTTGCATCGTGTCATTGACAATTCCCCACGCCGTTTCCGTGGCCCACAGTTTGCAGAGCGCGGCTTCGAGTCGCACGTCGGCATTTTTGTCGTGGTCAACGCGACTTGCGGCGAGCAGCGTCATCGCCTCCATCGCAAACGTGTCCGCAGCCATGCGCGCAATTTTGTCGGCAATGGCCGCGTGCTTGCCGATGGGCGCGCCCCATTGCTTGCGCTGGTTCGCCCAGTCGCGTGAAATTTCCAAGCAGCGTTTCGACAAACCGACGCACGCGGCGGGCAGAGTCAGCCGCCCGGTGTCGAGCGTCGTCAGCGCCACGCGCAAACCTTTTCCTTCGGCCAGCAAAATGTTTTCGCGCGGCACGCGGACGTTCGTGAACCGGACGACGCCGTTGTAAAGCGCCCGCAAACCCATGAACCGGCAGCGCTGAATGATTTCCACGCCGGGCCAGTTCGTCTCGACGATGAACGCCGTGATTTGCTCCTTCGGCTTTCCGCCAACCATTTTTGGCGGCGTCCGCGCCATGACCACGATGACGCCGGCTTTCGTGCCGTTGGTGCACCAGAGTTTCTCGCCGTTGAGAATGAAAAAACTTCCGTCCGGCGTCGGTTCGGCATGCGTCGCCATCGCCGCCGGATCAGAACCGACATCAACTTCCGTCAACGCGAATGCGGAAATTTCGCCGCGCGCGACGCGTGGGAGATATTTTCCCTTTTGCGCCTCGGTGCCGAACAAAATCAACGGCTGCGGCACGCCGATGGATTGGTGCGCGGAAATCAGCGCCGTCGTGTTGCCACACCAACTGCCGAGCAGCATCGCGGCACGGCAATAATTCGTCTGCGAAAGCCCCAGCCCGCCATATTCGACCGGAATTTTGATGCCGAATGCGCCGAGCTTTGCCAGTTCGTCAATCACCGGCTGCGGAATTTCGCCGGTCCGGTCAATTTCATCCGCGTCCACTTTTTCGCGCAACAACGTTTCCAATTTTTTAAGGAAAGCGTCGCCTTTTTCCCGATCTTCTGTGCTTTGTGCCGGGAATGGATGGATGCCGGACAGATTGAATTCGCCCATGAATAATCCGGCGGCGAATGTCCGTTTCGCCGCCGTTTCGCGGGCAGCTTCGGTCAGTTCCATGGCCGCACGTTGGCCGTCAGACATCTTCGACGTGTCAATCAGCGGATGCGATTCATCTTCCGCCGGTTTTTTCGGCGGTTCAAGAAGCGGTGATTTCAATGCGGTCATAATGCTTCACGGGTTGGAGTAAAATTTGGTTCCGTCCGCAGCCATGCGCTGTAGTGAGGCGCAGGGTTTGAATTGGGTCGCGCCGCAATCCGCCAGAATTTCCATCGCGCCGGCGAGTTTTTCCAAACCAACCGAATCGGCATAACGCAGCGGCCCGCCGCGAAACGGCGCGAAGCCCGTGCCCAGGATCATCGCAAAATCCACGTCCGCCGGCTCGGCGACGATTCCCTCTTCGAGACAGCGCGCGGCTTCGTTGACCATCAGGAAAACCATTCGCTCCTGCAATTCCTCGCGCGACAAATTGGCTGCCGTCCGGCTCTGGACAAATACGGCGGCCGCTGGATTCGGCTGCGGCTCGCCGGATTTGCCGTGCAGATAAAATCCGCGTCCGTTTTTGCGGCCGAGCAAACCGGCTTCAGCCATTTTGCCGAGAACCGCCGGCACTTGCATCCGGCCGCTGAAACTCGCGGCGAGCGTTTCCGCGACGTGCAGCGCCACGTCCACGCCGACTTCGTCCAGCAGCCGCATCGGCCCCATCGGCATGCCGAAATCCAGCATCGCTTCATCCAGATTGCCGAGGCTCGCGCCGTGCTCGAACAAATTTCCAGCCTCGACGAGATACGGCATGAGGATGCGGTTCACCAGAAAACCGGGGCTGTCCTTCACCACGACCGGCAGTTTGCCGATTTGTTGAGCGAATGCGACGGCGCGCTGCAAAACCTCCGGCGCGGTCTGGCGGGCGGCAATAATTTCGACGAGCTGCATCCGGTGGACTGGGTTGAAAAAATGCAGACCGACGACGCGCTCCGGCCGCCGCGTGCCCGCGGCCAATTCGGAAACCGGCAGCGCCGAGGTGTTCGTCGCCAGAATGGTTTCGTCACCGGCCAGTTCGTCCAGCCGGTGGAAGATTTTCCTTTTCAACTCCAGATTTTCGACGGCGGCCTCAATCACCAAATCCACGTGGCGCAGCGGAACCTCGGTGGGCGCGGGGAAAATCCTGTCCATGCCATCGCGCGCCTCGCGCGGCGTGAAGACGTGTCGCTTGATGCCATCGCGATAAATCTTCGCGACGCTCGCCATGCCGCGTGCCACCTGTTCCGCGTTGACATCGCGCAAAATGACCGACAGGCCGCGCGCGCTCAACCATTGCGCGATGCCCGCGCCCATCACGCCAGCGCCGATGACGGCGGCGCGCGCCACCGGCTTCGATTCGATTTTGGCAACCGACAACTTCTTCGCACGTTCCTGCAAAAAGAACATGCGGAGCAGATTCCGGCACGACTCGAACTGGACGAGTTCGACAATTCCCTCGCGCTCCAGCGCCAGTGAATTGGGAATGGATTTTGAAATACCCTTCGTCACCACTTCGAGCGCTTTGAGCACGGCCGGATAATGACCGCGTGTTTTTTTCAACAACTGCCGCCGCAAACGCACCGCCGTCGCTGATGCGACAAGCACGTTGTTCAGCAGCCACGGATTTCGCCGATGCGGTTTGCCTTCGTGGTTTTTTTTTACGGCGGCGGCGACGAAGCGTTCAGCCGGAACCAATTCATCCACCATGCCGAGCTTCAGCGCCTGCTGCGGCGCAATGGTTTTGCCGGCCAAAATGATGTCGAGTGCTTTCAGCAAACCAATCAAACGCGGCAGTCGCGTCGAGCCGCCCCACGCGGGCAGCAGGCCGAGCTTGGTTTCGGGCAGGCCGATTTTTGTCGCACGATCGGGCGAGGCGAGCCGGTAATCGCAGGCGAGGGAAATTTCATAACCGCCGCCGACGGCCACGCCGTGAATCGCCGCCACCGTCGGAATTTTCAGCGCGGCAATCCGATTGAACAGCGTCTGGCCGAATTCAATCACCTCGCGAACGCCGGCGAGCGGCGGATTTTCGCCAATCGTTTTCAAATCCAGACCGGCAATGAAAATGGAACGCTTGGCGCTGACCAGGACAACACCCTTGATTTGCGGCGTGCTTTCGATGAAATCCAGTTCCTTCCGCAATTCCTCCAGCGTCGCGCGATCAAAAATGTTCGCCGACGAATTGGGCCGGTCGAACGTCAGCACGCAAACGCCGTCGTCCTGCACCGTGCGGTGAATGGTGCGCGGCAAATTTTCACCCGATGCGGTGCGCCGGGCAAAATCGGAGCTTGGCGGCGACGGTTTCGGTTCTGGCAAAACAGTTTTCATCATTCACATCCTTTCCAGCCACAATGCCGCTCCTTGTCCTCCACCGACGCACAGCGTGACCAGCGCGCGTTTGGCCTTGCGCCGCTGCAATTCCTTCAGGCTCGCCAGCACCAGCCGCGCGCCGGTCGCGCCGACGGGATGGCCGAGCGCAATCGCGCCGCCGTTGACGTTCAATTTTTCCGCCGGAAATTCGCCGAGCGGAAGCTCGCGACGAAGAAAATCGCGCGCGAATTTCTCCGACGCCGCGCACTTCAAAACCGCGAGCGTTTGAGCGGCGAACGCCTCGTTGAGTTCAATCAAATCGGCGTCGGCAAGTTTCAACCCGGTTTGCGTTTCTGCCCTGGCGATGGCGAACAGCGGCCCCAAACCCATGCGCGCCGGGTTGCAGCCGGCGTAAGCGTAACCGGCCAAAACTCCGAGCGGCGTGAAGTTGAGTTCGGCGGCACGCTGTTCGCTCATCACGAGCAAGGCGACCGTGCCGTCGCTGATTTGCGACGAATTGCCGGCGGTGACGCCTCCATTCTTCCCGTCGAAAACCGGCTTGAGTTTGGCGAGCGCGGGGAGCGACTGGTTTTCGCGCGGGCCGTTATCGCTGATGACGGCGGCAGCGATTTTCAAACTGGGAAAGACCGGGCAGATTTCTTCCGCCAATTTTCCGTGCGCGGCGATGGCGCGCTGGTGCGAGCGAAGCGCGAATTCGTCCTGCTCGGCGCGCGTGATACCGGATTCGCGTGCCAGCAACTCGGCGGTCTCGCCCATGTTCAAGCCGCAAACCGGATCGGTGAGGCCGAGCAGCAACCCGATGCGCGGTTTGAAATCGTTTGGGCGAAATGCCGCGAGCGATTTGATTTTCTGGCCAAAACTTTTTGCGCGGCTGACGCGGCTGAATTTTTCCGCCGCAGTTGGTTTGAACAGCAGCGGAATGCTTGACATGCTTTCGACGCCGCCAACCACGAAAATCGAGCCGCGTCCGGCGAGGATTTTTTCCTGCGCCTGTGTGACGGCCTCGCAGCCGGAGGCGCAGTTGCGCGACACCGTGAAAGCCGGAACGGATTCGGGAATGCCGGCGCGCAACGCGATGACACGGGCGATGTTGACGGCTTCCGCCGGCTGCGCGACGCAGCCGAAAATCACTTCGTCCACCAGCGCCGGATCAATTCCGGTGCGGGTGAGCAGCGCATTCACCGCGACGCGGCCGAGCTCGTCCGCGCCCAGCGCCGCGAGGTCGCCGCCCGCCTTGCAAAATGGCGTGCGGATTCCATCCACGATGACGAGGCGGTTTTTCATGGCAGCGATTTGGGTTTGGGCCGGTGGTCAACGAGCCTTTGTTCCTTCAGCAAGACGCCGACGCCTTGCAGCCGCTGCATTTCCGTGGTGTCATGAAACAGAATCCGGTTCGGGTGAATGTCGGTGTGCTGGTGGCAGCGCTCGCTCAATTCGCGGCGGAGTTGCGCCTCGTCCGCGCCGTTGGTCTTGTTGACGTGGAGGATGATTTCGTCCAGTTCGAGCGGGTCGTCGTGAACCTTGCGCAATTCCACCTGCCACGCGCCGATATCAACCTGCTGAAAGGCATCCATCCCGACGCGGCGGAATTATTGAAGGACAAAAACATCTGCCCGAAAGCCCTCCGTCTGTTCAAGCGCGTGAACGCAAACCGGCAGATTGAAATGGCGGAAATGATGGTCACGATGAACAACTATGTGGCCGGTTACGCCGAAGCGCTGGTCCTGGGGACGCCGCAACATCAACTGGTGAACCCGGACGAGCCGAAGAAAAAAGCCGGGATGTCGGCGGAAGACATCGCGCGGATGGAAAGCGAAATGGAATCACTTGAGCGCGACCTGAAAGCGGTCACGGACAATTACACGGAGAACATATTCACCCTGCAAACGGCGCAAACCTACATCAAAAACCTGCTAAAAAATGCGAAGGTCGTCCGGTATCTGAACGCGAACCACGCGGAAATCTATTCCGAGTTTGAATCCATCGCTATGGTTGAGGCGGTCTGAATTCGAGGAGGGCGGTGTCACCTGTTTGACCAGATCATTTCATAGCGAATGCTTAACCAGCAGAGGCAAGCGTTTCTAATGCTCGGAGGACCCGGATTACAACTTCAGTCTTTCGTCTTTGCCCGCCGCAAGCGCGGGCCAAGGCGACAACCGCCTCTCGATCCATTTCCCCCACATCTTGAGTAGCCAGCTTAAAGGTATCGGGATTTATGTTTACATATTTACATACACGAACGACCAAGGAATTCTTTGTTTTGAAATGGCCGGAGACGAGATGGCTGAGTTGCCCTTGGGCGATATTTAAATCAATTGCAGCAGCAATTTGAGTTTTCCCGTTCTTAAACAGCTCCTTTGCGATAGCCTGGCCGAGCTGTCGAGATTGCAGATAAACACGCATGGTTCGTAAATATGTAAATTTACTGTTGCATATTTGCATAGTATTGGGCAAGCTATTTCATCGTGATATTGACTCCAAGCCAACCGCGGAAAAATGTTTGCGGCGTTGAACGCCGGCTACCGCAGCACTGGCTGGCGGAATCTGATTTCACCACCCCGATTTCGTCGAATCAACCGGCATTGGAAATCCCCTTCCAACGGTGGTTCAAATTCAAAGAAGCATTCTCGCCGCAGTTTATCCTAGAATGTGTTCGCGGCATGGATCGGTTTCCGAAAACCTGTCTGGACCCGTTCGGCGGTTCGGGCACCACGGCACTCACCTGTCAATTGCTAGGTCTCCAGCCAACAACGATTGAAGTGAATCCATTTTTGGCAGACCTCATCACCTCCAAGTTGAATTCCTACGACTTGGTGTCCTTGAAGCAGGACTATTTGAATGTTTTGGAAGTTGCGGGAAAGATGACGGTGAATCCGAAAGACCTGCTCAAGCAGGCACCGGAGACACTGGTGGAACCCGGACGCGATTCGCGTTGGATTTACAGTCAGACCGTCGCACAGCGCATTCTTGCAATCCGCGAGGCCATCAGTTTTGTAAGCACAGATTCTCACCGTGCGCTGTTACTGGTAGTCCTTGGCTCCGTGTTGGTGCCAGTGAGCAATGTGGTCGTCAATGGCAAAGGGCGGAAATATCGGCACGGCTGGGAAACAAAGCAAAAGTTTGGCGCGGACGTGGATCGCGGATTTCGCGACGCCTTCTTAATAGTTTACACGGATTTGGTAAAGTTTTCCTCGGCAACCCGGACCAATTTCACGGTATTTCGCGGCGACAGCCGGGAGATCATCCCACAATGTAACCCTGTTGACATGGTCATCTTCTCGCCGCCGTATCCCAATTCATTCGATTACACAGACATTTACAATCTTGAATTGTGGATGCTCGGGTATCTGTCATCGCGCCAAGATAACACTACTCTGCGCAACCAGACGGTTCGCTCGCACGTGCAGGTAAAGCGTGATTTTTCGACAGATGAGCTGGCCTCGACAGAGTTAAAGCGAGCTTATCGGGCGCTATGCCGTCGGCGAGGCGAGCTTTGGGATGACAATATTCCCGAAATGGTGATGGCTTACTTCAGCGACATGCAAGTCATCTTAAAGGAAGTCAAAGGCAAGCTTAACCGTGGAGGCAAGGCCTTCCTTGCCGTGGGCAACAGCAAGTATGGGGGAGTGATGATTGATACGGCCAAGATCCTCACCGAGCTGGCTCCATCAGTCGGCTTTAAATTGTGCCGCGCGGAGGCCATGCGCTCCATGCGAGCCAGTGCGCAACAGGGCGGGCGCGCCGAACTCAACGAGTCTTTGATCGTTTTGGCTTAGCAGCCCGGACATCACGCGCGGTGGCGTTGAAGATGTCGTATTTACGATACTGGACAGATTGCCCTTGGCAGCGAGTGCTAACTTTACCCAAATGTTCGTGTTTTTTTCTCATATCGAACAGCAGCAAAAATGCTTCTTTGGCTTGCTTGGCAGTTCGGTAGTCACACACCTGACCCACCCCGCTATCCGCCCAATCTTCATTGTCGGATTTGGTAAACGGCTTCACTGGAAGACCAAGCGCTTGGTAGAAGAATGACTTAAGAACCTTCATCTCGACGACAAAGGCGATTTCCGGATTAAGCGAAGTAAGCGTCAGATCAGTTCTCCCGGCGTTCGTCTGGTCTTCCCGCACGACGACACACGTTCCCTGAGTGTTGCCTTTCAAATGAATGTATAAAAGCCCTTGATAAAGCTTCTCGGCCTGAAAAATGGGAATGAACTTCTCTTTTTTCCACCAGATGTGGGGAAATGTTTCCGGAAACTTCAGGGCCGAATTATAAAGCCCATTGATGAGGTTGTCGATGTTAGTTACAGTAAGGTTGCCATCGAATGCAGACAGTTGGGACGGGATAATCGGACCAGACACCCCCTGTTCCGCCGCCAGCATCACCCCGGTTTTCGGGTCAAATAACACGCATGGAGCCTTGCCAAGATTGAGGGTCTTCAATTGACGGCAAATCGAATCGGCGTCGGTATGTCCGCCCTGGTCGCGAAAAACACGACTCAAAGAAAAATCAGATACATGAATGTGGCCGCCAAGATTGGGGTCTGGCGCATCACGGAAAAGTTGTTTCTCTGAGAAGCCGGAAGGGACGCCGGCAGCAGCAAATTCATGATCCAAAACCAGCGCGCAATAACCCGGCGCAATGGTATCCCAACGGGAGCGAAGATTCCACCAACGGCCGATCAAACTGACAGCGGCCTCGATAAAGGCGCGCGGATCACCGCTTTTCGCGGAGGGGATACTGTTCAGGTTGGTCACAGCCACTTCCTTCATCAGCTCCAGTTTTGATGTATCGGTGGCCATGGTCAGTTGGTCTTTTTAGTCACCAACGCTTCAAGGAAGCGCATGTATAAAAAGAGTTCCTCTTTTTGGGTTGGGACCAAATTCGTCGGCAGCACATCCCGGAATGCGCGGGCAGTTCGGAGTGAGAAGTTTTCTTCCTGTTCAGAAAAATCTATAAAGGAGTCAGCGGTTGCGCCCGGTTGATTGTAGTTCTCGTCGCGAAGCGCGACCTCGTCCAAGGCAGCCCCGCGGAGCGACGCGAAACCAGCAACCACCTCATTCAAATAATCACCGAGCCTTTGCCCGTAGGCGCTTTGGCGGCAGTGCGTGAGAACTGGGTCCATCATCTGGCCTGCTCCGTAATCGGCGCTTACCCACCATCCTTTATCGTCATTAGTATATTTAAGGTTGTCGATAGTCAAGACGCCCATGGTGGCCAATCGGTCCAGCTCCCATTGGATTAGGGGATAAAAAGGCCCGTGCTTGTATTTGACAATTTGGGCCGTGTTCGGTGTGGCCTGAAACAGGGGAGCGAGGCAGTTGGACAAGAACACCAACCGATGCACTCGCCGCTTCGAGAGCGGATTGAGGCCGGCCCGGTAGGCAGCATCAACTAGGAACACGAGCCAGACTCTGGTAGTAAAAACGAGCATCGGTTATTTTGACAAGGCCTTGTCCAGTTCTGCCTGATAGGTTTTGCCATCTTCCCTGACTGCGGCATTGGGGGCGGCCAGTTTCAGCAGGTTGATAATTTTTTTAGGGACTTCTTTTTTAACAGCCTCTTTATCCAAGGCGTCAATTCCCAACAAGGAGCGCACGATATCGGTGCCGTTCAGATTACATGAAGCGATAATCACATTTGGCTCGCCCTTGCCATCTTCACCAAATTTGCGAAGCAAATCCCCGGCCTTCTTCACGAATATGCTGTCAAGGCTTGCTTCCGGCGTTTCAATCACCAGCATGACGCCATCCTTGGGTTGCCGCACGGCGTCGAACAGGGCCATACGAAATGCAAGATCGACAAATTCCTTTTGGGATTCGGACACTTGCGTATCCTCCTTCCGAGGCGTCCCCATTTTGGGCGAAACTGCCGAGGTCATGTTCACATGAAAATTGGGATAGCTTAACAATTCCCCTTCCTCACCCAAACGGCGCTTTTCCTCGCGATAGGATAGATTACATTTTTCAGCCAGAAACGCGCCCGCGTAGAATTGGAAACTCTTGGTCAATTTGGTGGCCAGTCGCTCGATGTTTTCCCGGCCCTCGCTCAACAGGGTTGAGTAGCGTTTGGTTTCCTTTACGATTTCCAGGCGGAGATTTTTCATCTCCCGCAACTCGCTATCGAGTTGCTTCCGCTTCTTGTCCAACTCCTCCTGCGATGGAGGCAGTTTTGCCTCCAACTGCTCCAGTTCACCCTGGGCGGCGATTAGTTTGGAACTGATAGTAGCGCGTTCTCCGTGCAAGGCATCAACCAACTCAATCGACTTCGTCAGCCCTGCCTCCAGAGCGGACAGGTTCTTTCTTTTGCCCTGTAGCCGGGTTTCAATTTCATTGATTTCGCCTTCGGCACGAGCGGTCAACGCCCCGACCTTTTCGGTTCGGATATTATGTGTTTCGCAGAATGGACAAACACCCTGTTTTGCCAAATCGCGGAACTTATGCCTTTTTTTCGGGTTGGCCGTTCCGCAAACCAGGCACCCATGATCACCATCTAGGTGGTTCAGAATATTGGATACGATCGCCGGCAGGTCGGGAAACGCTCGGGAGAAAAAGCTATCCAATAGCCCCTCCTGTTGACGACGGTCCTCTTCCAGCTCAAGGCGGGTCTTCTGAATCTGCTCCAAAATCATGGTGCGGCCCAGCAACGCTTTTTCCAGTTTTCGGCGAACGGCTGCATCCGACTCTTCAAGTTGGTTGACGTCAACGCGCTTGAGTCGCAGCTCTTCCGTCGCGGTTGATTTGTTTCCCGTGCGAGCCTCGGTCCGTTTCAACTCCTCCATGGCCTTGTTGTAATAAACGCGCAGGTTACGGTATCGGCTATCTTTTCTTTTAATCTTGTCCGCCAGCTCGGCGAATTCCTTGGCCTTGGTAGGATCGAAGAAGAGGATGCGAAAAATTTCAAACTGGCCACTCGGATTCCAGATCAAAGACACCTTGTCTTCGAGGAAAAAAGTAAAGGACCGGACGACATAAAAGAAATCATAGAGCGTCGCCAACCCCGAGGCTTTCACAATCTCATGTTGTAACTCATCCTGCTCGCCGGTAATTGATTTATCATTCAAGTAGAGTCCCTCAATGGCGAGGGTATCCAAATGACGAATGATCTTTAACCGGTCGGAGCCAAAGGCGAACTCAGCTTCCACGCGTGCATTCTCGGCGAGGTTGGTGGTCCGGGAGGAAAAATATTCCGTTTCCTTCTCCACCATCTTGTGTGAACCAGCCGCCGGGTCATAGGGATCAAACTTGGCAGGCTCGTTGAACCCAAGCAGCGACCGGAGTATGATATTGAGCAGCGTCGTTTTACCTAGGCCATTGATACCCACCACCACGGTAACACCGCGCTCAAACGTGTGGTCGATGCCTTTCCCGTTGGTCCCGGGGAACAGTTGATAATCTGAAACTTTAAGCCGTTTCAGGACTGGAAATCGAATAATCGTGTTGGCCATGGCTAAATTCCCAATCACTCCTTCTCGAAGGATTGGGCGGTGAATTTAAGGGTGCGGGCGTTTTCCGTGACGATGCGAACGATATTGTCTGGCGCGCCGTCGGGCATTTGCGCGGTGATTTCGAGATTGACCTCAACGATGGCACCGGGTTGAAGCGCCAAGTGTTGCACGATCTCCTCTGCAATCTTGCCGGCATCACGGCCAACGCGCTGGGCATTCAATTGAACCGATCCGTAAAAACGCTTAGGCTTGGCCGCGACCGCTGGCTGGCCGGGAGGCGTCGCCTTGGTTGGCTGGCCCGGTTGAGCCGGTTCACCGGATTGCGACGACGGTGTGCCGGTGACGACCGCAGCGGTCGCCGCCTGTTCGGCTTGGAATTGCAGCATCGCAGCGGTCGGCTTGACCAACACGCCCGAAAGCTCGTCCTGACCCATGGGAACATGCTGGCCGAAACGCAAACCACGAAAGCGTTTGACGGCGTCGTCGAAGCTGTCCGCGTAGGCGAAGGAATCCTGCTGCCAACTCAACAGCGCAACACCTTCGTGAAGGGCATCTACCAACACCTGCGAATTGCGCAGACGCGGCAGGTAAAGATAGCGCGCGAAATCCTCGGCCAACTGCTTGACCGGGACGCACTCGCCGCGCCAGAGGGGGACGTTGTCCAATTCGAGCCGGAGGCGGGAAGCGGCGAGCTTGGTGACAAGCAACTCGTCGTTCTTGAGCTTGCGGCTCGCGCGAACGGCAAGAGCCTCCTGGCCCTGCAAGCGGAAGGACTGCCACTGCACCGGGTCTTGCGACTTGGGCTGGGTGGGAACAATCAGCCATTGGTAGGTTTCCGGAATGCGCGCGTTGACGGTGGTGTTGGCGTTGTCGCGCTGGTTCTTGGCCGCGCGGCGCTGCTGGGCATCGAGGTTCAAAGGCGGATCATCACCATCCGACTCCTGCACGATGGAATTCCAGGCGAGATAATTTCGCACTGCTTCGTCGAGTTCGATGAGCCGGGCGCGGTCGGGAGCCAGAAAAACGAGCGTGTTGCGATATAGACGCGGCGCGGTGCCACGACTATCCAACATGGTTTTAGCGACACCCAAAGCCGGGCTTTCCTGATCCTTGGTGTGCGGATATTCGACGCCAAAAATCACGAGCCGCGCATCGGGATCGTCGGGCACATCGGCGTTTGTAAGCGGGAACGGATGAAGACGGCTGAAATCGCCGCGCTGCCGCGCATCCATGAGGATACGTTTCTTGACCTCCTCGGCGACGGCGTCGGGGTCGTTCTTCAACTGCTCGGCGCGGTCTTCGGCGAGTTTTTTGACGGTGGGCTGGGTGGAATACCAATAGCGTGTGCCTTCCGCATAAAGATATGTGGCCTGATTGGCGAGATACCGGAGCGCATCACCAAAGATGGCGGGGGCTTCGCCGGGCTGCACACAACCGAGCTTGATACGGCGATCTTCTACACCCTGATTGGCGGCTTTGGACGTGGGCGCAGAACCGAGATAAACCGTGCGCGCTACACGACGGCAGGCGGAGTAACGGCCAAGATTTGGTTTTTCACCGTCAATACGCAGCGGCAGCGAATTGGGTCCGTCCACGTCCTTTTCGATCACCGGCCCCCAATTGTCGGGCAGATACCGCGTGAGTTCGGACTGGACGCGGGTGTCGTCGATGGGAATGTTCGCCGGCAAAATCAACGGGCTGCGATCCTGTTTTTCCCAAAGCGAGTGAATGACCGCCGCCATGAGGCGCAAGACGCCGCGCGTGCGCTGAAACTTCACCAGCGTGGACCAATCGGAATAAAGTCGGTCGAACACTTCCGGGTGAATCGGGTAAGCGGCCTTGAGCCTTTTTTCGTAATCCGCATCGCGACATTCTGGTGGGAATTCCTGCTGCTGGGTGCGGTAAAGCTCCATGAACGCCTTGGCGGTCGCGTCGCGGGCGACGAACAACTGCGAGTCCGTAATCGGCTCAAACAGCCGACGCCGGACGATCTCAAAACCTTCTTCAGCACTGGCAGGCCGCCACGAAGATTCCACGCGGCCAACGGCATTCTTCAAGCGTTCCAATGCGTGACGCCCGCGTTCACCGCCGACTTCCACGTCGGCAATCTCACTGCCGTGCGGACTGACGACGCCGCTTTCGCTGGCCGGGATGCTGACGACGAGCAAGGTGTTCTTCGCGGCCTTGGCCGCTTCGCTCAAGGTCTGTGCAAATGTGAAATGCGTCTCGAACCGACCGCCGGGCAAGTCAGCGGCCTCATGCAACTGGCGCGCGTAGGCGACCCACTCGTCAATGAGGATGAGACACGGCCCGTATTTGTTGAACAGGACACGCAAGGTGTCGCCGGGGCTGGTGGCGCGTTCGTCGTCCTCCTTGACCATCGCGTAACCTTCCTTGCCGCCAAGCTGCCACGCGAGTTCACCCCACAAGGTGCGGACCACAGTGCCGTCCGGCTTTTTGCTGGGCGAGCCGGGGGAAATCTTGTTGCCGACGATGACGACGCGCTTGGCGGCGGGAATCTTGCTGATACCCGCCTTATCGAAAATCTGTTCAAGTCCCGGCAGCTCGGATGCCTTCATCCCACAAAACAGGTGATAGAGCGCCAACATGGAGTGTGTTTTGCCGCCACCGAAATTGGTCTGCAATTCGATAACGGGATCACCGCCATTGTTGGTGAGCCGTTGCAAAGCGCCGGAAAGCAGGTCGCTCAAGCCGTGGGTCAGGTAGGTGCGCCGAAAAAATTCCACCGGGTTGCGATACTCGTCCGAGCCTTCGCCCATATGAACCTGCCACAAATCGGCGGCGAACTCGGCCTGCTGATATTTGCCGGAGGCAACATCGCGGTGCGGCGTGACGACTTCACGCCACGGTTTGAGGCCGGCGACGGCCTCGCCTTCGATGGCGACGCTGGCGGCCTTGCGTTTCTCGGTGCGAACCTGTTCGTCGAAGCGGACACGGAGTAATTCCAGTTTAAGTTTCTCAACATCCGAGGCCTCGGCGGCGGAGACGGCGGTGAGCAGGCGGGCGATGCTGTCGAGCGCGCGGTAGGCGTCGTCCGTGCTGAATGGGCGCTGGTGCGCCCAGCGATTGCGCACCTCGCGCAATTCGCTGCAAAGGGTGCGCTCCGCCTGGCCGAGCGTTTTACGGAAGACATCGTTCCACTGATTCCAAAGCGTGAGGAGGAGCGCCTGCGCATCCCACTGCGGCGTCTCGGCACTGCCAAGAAATTGAAGTTGGCTCGCGGCCATGGTCTTGCGCGTCTCCTCAAACCAGCCCTGCTGGTAAATGTTTTTGAGTTCGCGTTCGACAAAAGGTTTAAGACCACCGGTGAGTAATTCCAGCGCCTTGCCGACTCGTTCGTGATTGGTGATGGCCATAATATAGCTGTGTCACTGTGCCCACGCTGCTTGCTTCAAGGCCACTTTTGAAGCGGCTTACTGGTCGGGCCAAGGATCTCCACTGAATCCGGATGCTTAACACAGTCGCGAAAGACTACAAAATTAACCCCGGCCTGTCCACGTCCAGCCGCAGCTTTCGACGGATAGCAAATGGCGGCAAATAGTCCGGACTCGCTCACAGCCTGACCCAGCAGTTGTGTCAAGGTGGGAGTCTTGGCTCTACGCCAGCTTTTGAACAAATCCTTGAAATTCACCTTGAGCGCTTTCAAGGTCGCAGCTGAAGTGAGGTCCAGCACGCGCTGCAAATCCACGCTGGCTCCGTAGTCGGTGGCCGGTTGGTTAGCGCCTTTGAGCCCCTGCCAGATTCCCTCAAACTCGGTGCGCGTTACGTTCACGTCCGCCCCAAAATAAACGCAATGCACGCCCGCAGGATTGTAGCGTTGTGGTTTACCGGACGTGTAGAGCCAGTTGGGAGGAGTGATGGAAACCAGCGCCAGGAACTCGACCCGACGGAAAAGCTTCGCCTTCACCGTCATCGCCGGAGCGGTAGCGAGTGCCTTCTTCAACGATGTGAGGTCATGGCTCAAGTCGGCGCTCCGGTCAGCATGTCATCCACGAGATCGGCCACGACCTGCCGCTCGCCGGTGGCGAGAAGTTCCAGTGGCTTTTTTTTATCCAGTTCCGAATTGGGCATCCGCAGCCATTTTTGGAAACCGGCGTTGGGCACGACGGCGCGCAGGCGGGCGACCCGCTCGAAAAAGGCCAGTTCATCCTGAAGCGAATCCGCGTCTGGTGTCTTGTGCAACGCCTGACGGTTACGACCGAGCGAGGCGGCAAGCTGATTGAGGGGGATGCCAAAGACCATGGCCACCGCTGTTGCCGACAGGTTGCCGTTCGCAACGCGCAAATCATCCGTGGCCTGGACTACTTCCTTGACCTGATCCAAAGGGCTGGAGCGCGGCGGAGCGAGCTTCAACTTCGATTCAATGAGGCTGAGTTTGTCGAGCAACTCGGGCGCATATTCGATCACGTCCACCCGCTCAGGATTCGGGAATTCCGGCAGGCCCACCGTGATCTCGTCCACAAAGGCCTGCATGCGCCGCTGCTGGGCACGCGACTTCTGGAGGGCCAACCGGGCCTGCCGTTTGAGGGCGAACAATACGAACGAACCCCGGGGGATGCCGGTCTGAAGATGCGCCAGACGAGGTATCATGGCCTTGATCTGGCCGGGTCGGGTTTGATCGCCGACCTGAACCACCGTGACGGTCGGGAAGCTGCCCATCTTCCCAATCGAACCCGAGGCAATGGTCTCAATGTTCCAGCCGGTGAGCTTCTTGGGCTCAAGTTCGCGGAAGTCACCTGCGGCCAGCTTGGCCTGTGGAGTTGTAAGTAACAACGTATTCATGAACCGAATGTAAACCTTATGTCAACTGTTTGTCAACCACTCTTTATAGCAGCTTTTCCTGCGTGGGCTTCGGCGCGGTGGCCGGACGTTCCTGCGCGAGCCTGGTCAAATCCGGCCAGCCGAGCACGAGCGCATTGTAGCCCTGGGCCTCGGCGCTCCATTTGTTTTTTTCGCAGACGGTAAACAGTTTGTAGGCGAGGTCACGTGCCACGTCCGCCTTTGCGCCAAGCTGGCGGAGCAAAGCAGCGGTCGCGGCATCGCCCTTTTTCTCGTAATAATAAATCCGCAGCAGATGATGCGTCATTTCCCAGACCGTCAGTCGCCGGTCGGTTTCGGGATCCCAATCGGCGGGAAGCTGTTCGGGCCTGATGAGGCGAACGCGGTTGCCTTCAACTTCGAGGATGCCGGCGGCGGCGAGGCCATTGACGGCGGTGGCCTGCGCGTTCGCAAGCAGATTGGCTTTGCCGGCTTCGCCCCAATTGAAGCGATCCTCGCCGAACCATTGCACGGCCCAACGCGTATCCTTGTCCAGTTCCTCGATGGACTCACCGAGCAGCTCGTCCTTTAGACCGTTGATCAAAGCGAGCGCCTTGCGGACACTCAAGGGTTGACCGTTGCTTTCCAGCACGGCGGCATATCTGGAATACACCGCCATGCCCGGGCCGATGGCGGCCTGCGCGAAGTCCACGGGAGCGACGTTGCCCTGCTGCAAATGTTTCAGCGCCGGCGGCAACTCGCGTTTTAATTCGGCGACAAACTCGTTGCGCCCGATGCGTCGGGCATCTGCCGAACGCGAACGGCACGCGAGCACGATGTAAGAGGCGAGCGAATTTGTTCCCATGGAAACTTGCCGCCATTTTTGTGATGCGCGCACCGGCCAGGTCGCTGTGATTTGAAAACCGCTGGACGTGAGCGCTTCCAAAAGTGTTTCCCAACCAGTCGTTAAATCCACGCTGCCGTTGCTCTCGTCATCATCACCGCCGCCTTCTTCCTCGTCCTCTTGCTTGAAGGCATAATAAACCGTCAGCGGAAAACGCGCGTCCAGCCGGTCGCGCAAAAATGTAAAAGTTTTTCGGAAGCCAGATTCAAAATGCTCCTTGGCTTTTTCAGCCACACCGCCAAAACGATGCGGGTCGGCAATCAGCTCTGGAGTTTTGGGAACTAAAATCGTCTGGCACACATCCGGGTGCAGCGTCCCGACGGTGCGGCGCAGCCAGACGTAAAAAAAATCGCTCAAAGCTGCGTAGCTCATGTTGTCGTAGTAAGGCGGATCGGTGCTGACGAGCAAATTATTGACACCGTTTGCGCCAGCCGCCGCGTCAGCTTGCTGTGCTTTACCTTTTTGACCGCTGCCAACGACCAGCGTTTCCACACAGTCTCCGACGTAGCTGCTGCAAGTGCTCCATCCGCCGACGGCGTCGGCGAGCAAGTTCGCTTCGGCAAAATCCCAAATCATTGGAATTGCCTGTTTGCTAAACAGATTCATCACCTTCTGATTGGTGGCTGCCCATCTGCAAGCTGAATTGCAGAAATCCGCACAACGATCTGTAGCCAACCCCAAAAATGTTTGGAGAGATTTTGCGTATTCCTCCGCTTCCGCTGGCGACATTTTTGTCGCGACGGCATCACTTACTATTTGCGAGCCGATTTCGCGAACGAGTGAAACGAGCGTGGTCAGACCGGTGATTTGTCTCGGCGTAAAAAGTTGATCGAACCTTTTAAGTCCGTAACTGACGCACCAAATGTTGCGCGGGTCGTTCGCCATTTCTTCGTTCGGCCCATCGTCGGGCAATGCAACTTGTGCGGCCCGTTCCTGTTCCGCCGTTGCCGGAAGATAAAGGCGACCGCGCTTTCCTTCCGCCACAACTGCAAGCAACCGAAAACCGAGCCGTCCAGCCAGACCTTCGCTTTTGATGTGCGTGTCGTCGAGTGGCTGATTGGAAAGCAAGCACTTGAATTTTGCGCCGCGACCCAGCTTCGTCCCGGTTTTCACCGCTGATTTGTCGGCAGGTTCGCCGGTCTTAATTTCAAAGCGCCAAGTGTTCGCCGTGCGATCTACGATGGGTTCGAGCCACACGAGCTTTCCGCCTTTAGAAGAAAGCCAGTAAGTGCTGACGAGGGGAACATGAGCGCCGCGAGCCGACGGGTCTTGGCTGGCCACGGTGCGCGCCCAAATCCACGCAATGACATTCGCCTCGCCGCCGCCATGTGTTTCTGGCAAACGAGCTTTGGGATAAATTTTGCCAATCTTCGCCTGCGCACGTTCGTGAATTATTTTGCCGTAGTGGCGAACGTCCGCCGCCAAGCCCTGCGTGCCACGCCAGTTTTGCCCGCCGCCAATGCGCTGGCGGTCTTCCGGGTTCACGGGCGCATGGCCGGCCCAACGCGGTGCAAGTTCGAGATTGCACTTGTTGAGCAGCACGGCCACGGGATTTAGGTCAGCGGCGTGCGCCTCGAATCCCAACCGCGCCGCTTCCAATGGAATCGAGCCGCCGCCGGAAAATGGATCAAGCACGGGTGGCAATTTGCCGCCGCAGTGTTTCAACATTTCCGCCCGTGCTTCGGCATATACTTCGGGGTGTTCGTGAAGTTTTTTCCCCATGAGCCGCCGCACGATGCCGAAAAGGCGTTCGCGCTCGGCGTCTTGTTTGGCTTCGCTTTTATCCTTCCACGCCGGATCGTCGGATGGGTCGGTGACGACGGACGCGAACAATACCGCGCGAGCGGTCGGCAACGGCAACCGCGCCCACCAGTGATGTATGCCTTTGGGATGTGGCCCGATGCCGGGCATTTTATCGTAAGACGAAGCGTCGTTGATTTCCGGCAGCGGCAGCGCGACTTCGATGAGCTTTTTCGGCTGGGCGGAACTCATGGACAGGCGGCGAGCAATTTAGGATTGGTCGTGAGAAGCGCGATGCCGCCACGAGTGAAATCCTTGTCGTTGGTCAGGAGAAATGCCTTCTCTTGCCGGCAGAGTTCGACCAAGCACTGATCGTTCACGTCGTGCTGTCCCGTGGAATATTCTTTAAGCAAGTCCTGTAGCGGCCACTTGGAAAACGCATGGTCCACGGCGACGGCAAAGGAGGCTATCTGGTCCGCAGCGCGAGAAATGGCTTGCGCAACCGGAGCAAAGTCACCCGAATCCCGATATTTTTTGAACGACAAGCGGTTCGGGCCGGGCGGATGTGCTAACTCGTATTCCTTGCGGGCGCAGACATTAACGAACTCGCTGAGAACCAGAACGTCGAGGAGGATCGTTGCGCCAGCGGTGCGAATCTGTTTTAACGCCGCTGAATAGTTAGTAACTATCGGCGATCCCGGCCACTCAAGCCCCGAGAAAAGTGAAACGAGAATGTTGGCGTCGAAGACAATACGGTCGCCAGCAGTGTAAGGCCGCGCGAGAGCGTGGATGGCTTTATTGGGCGTCATCGTCACCCTCCTGCCCGGTAACTTGTTTAAAGCGTTCGGGGTCGCGAAAGTAAGCCTTGGCGTTTTCGACGACGCGCTTCAGCAATGCGACGTCTTCGGGCAACATGTCGCGAACGGAAAGGCGTTCACGAACTTGTTCCTCGGTGAACTCGCCGTAGAGCTGGCCGATGGCCGTGTTGAGGAACGCCGAGATCACGGTTTGAACCTGGGCGAAGGACAAGGAGACCTTGCGGCCCTCGCGAACGAGCGGGACGAGCTTGTCGTAAACGAGCTGGCCGTCGGCGGACGACACGCAGAGTGGCGTGCCTACAACGTCGAAGACGCGGATGATGACAGGTTCAGACATGGGCATAGAAATATATTAGAACACACTCTCTGGCGAGACTTCGTTGGCAAGGCTGTAAACCTTGTTGTCCGCCGTATTGACTTCCAAATTAACTACCGTGCCGGGAAATGGGCACGCGAGCGGATGAATGAAAATATCACCGCCGTTCATTTCCCAATACCCGCCGCCGCTGGCGATCTGCAACCGGCCCTCATTCAACTTCACAAAATCGCGCAACAGTTTCAAACCGACACCGCCGGGTTTGCCTTCCCGTTTAGTCGTGCTGCCGTCACGCATCGCCCAAGCCAACGCCTCGGGCGCGCTCAAATCCCAATCGAACGTCGCTTTGACCCGGCGTGGAATGGTGATGCCTGCATCGGCAATGGTGATGTCGAGCCGTTGCTTGAGCGGGAAGAATTGGCCGCATACAAACACGCCCAAAGAGGAATCCGAATGAAACGCCGAGTTCTCGAACACTTCAAAAAGACTTTGCTGGAACAGCTTGCCAAGGCCAGCAGACATGATTGGGATACCCTTGCCGGGGAGATGTTCCTGCAAGTATTGAGCAAACAGAGCCGCGTCCTTGAGTTTGAAGCGCTGATAAGGCAGTGCTGACGGGCTTAGCCCGGCGGGCGGATAGTTGAACGCCGCAAGAAATCCGTTGCGACTCAAAACGGTTTCAATGCTGGGAGGCAGGTCAACGATGGAAACGAGCTTGAGCGCATCCGTCAGCTTGTTAAGAACGACGCCCAAGGGAGCGCTCATGTTGGCCTCGAATCCGTCCATGCGCGACATGCTGACCTCGACCTGATTGGTTTTTTCCTCCAAGGCTTGAGCCGCCAGATTGGCCAGTGCCTCAAAGCCTGCGAGATTGCTGCCAATGCCCGTCAGATTATATATGAGCGTGCGCGGCGGTTTGGGAGCGACGGCTGGTATTTGAGCCACAACCAGCGAGGGAGTTGAATATCCGGATGGTAGTTGTAGATCGGCAAGTTCACCCATGATGCCATCGAGACCTTGCCGTGTGGCCTCGACACTTTCGACCTGATGCTGGACCGTGCCTAGCCCGAGGTTGCCGGAAACGCGATCCGCTTGCTGACCGACCACTTCGGCGAGTTCACGCAAATCATGGTTGAATTGCAACGCCAGCTCAGTCACGCCGGAAGTCAGTTCAGTCAGGATGGTTTCAAACAACTTGGCGGATGCCTGCCGCGCATGGCGGGTGATGATTTCGAGCATCCGCCGCTTCATGCCCGGGCCGGATTCTTCCTTCGCCGCTTCATAGGCGGACAACATTGATTTACGGCTGGTGTTGGTGATGCCATCCGCCAGTTCGCGGCGCACGCGCTGGATTGTGTTCAGGATGCCGTTCGTCTTTTGCTCAACGTGAAATTCGATGTTGCGCTGGGACAACTCAATGTCGTTAGCAAGCGCAGCAATGCGGTCAGCGTCGAACACGCCAGACAGCGCGGCTTCACTTTTGAGCCGTTCAAGAAACACCTCGCCACGGGCCTTGAGCTGTTCGCGCACCTCGGTCAGCGATTCGCGCAAATGCTGGCCGAAGAAATCATCCCATGTAAACGGAATGGATTCGAGCAACGGCAGCGCAATATCCTTGTTAAAATCGTATTGATTGCCGTTGCTGCTGCTGAACTCGCCCTCTCGAACCAAGCAGGCGCGAAGCGTCATGTGGTGCATCGAACCCCAGCGATCGAAGCGGTCTTCCAAGCCGCGCTCGGCGCGCTCGGCCGCAATTTTGACGCTGGATTCAAACGATTCCCTGCGAAGGGTGAACCGGAGAGATGCCTTGTCGCGAATCTGCTCCGTCTCAGTGGCGAGGGTCGTGCGCGGGCCAGTAAGCCGGTTTTTCAGATCCTCCGCTCTTTGCTTGAGCGCGCCCTGCTGGAGGGTGAGTTGATTGATCCGAGCTAAAAAAAAACTACGCACCTCTTCAACCACGAAGCCAAGGCGACGCTCGATGTCCTCGTGGTGGGCACGGCGATCCTGCTTGCGACAGACATCGGAGAGATGTCGAACAACTGCCGGGACACCGGAATCGTCCACGCGCTCAATCCCATAATCTTTGCGGCCCTGGGAAATCTTCTGGAGCTGCATATAGGCGCGCGTCGAGACGACGAACACCTTGGTTTCGGACAAAGTTGACTTCAGACGGGCCAGCTCATCGAACTTGGCATTAGCCACGCGAGCGAGTTCCGAGGAGATGTCCTCAAGGTCGGCGCGAACTTGTTTCACCACGCGCCGGGTGCGCTCGCGCACGATTTCCGCAGTGGTAACATCGGAATCGAGATTAAATTCCTCAATCGCCTGCTCGGGATCAAAGTCATCGGCGTGCGTGCCAATAAAGGTGACGGCATCATGCTTGCCGTGCATAAGGAACTGGCGGAGCAAATCCTGCCTGACCAGCAACTCGTGGATGTCCTTCGTCATGCCACGCTTGGTATTGAAGGCAATCCAGATGAAGGGGGCGTCGCGCAAAAATGAGCGAGTAACTTCCTCACGGGCCTGATTTGGGTCGTTCACGCCCGGCAGGTCAATCAGTTCCGCACCGTGGCGCAAGGCCTCGAACGGGCCAGAAATGTCGACAGTCTTGATGATCGGCCAATAGCGTTCCTCGCTGGACAGGTAGCCCCGAAGCTTCTGTTTCAGGTCTTTTGAGCTATTGGCCTCGAGGAAAATGCGCTGGCCTTCACCCGCGAGACAAGAAGCGATCTCCGACGTAAGGCGGAGCGATTCCAAATCCGGCATTTCCTCGATTGAATCCTTGTCGAGTCCATACACGGCACAAATCTTGTCCTTGGTGGAACGGCCGATGGCCTGCCATTCATCCGCCCCCTTGGTGTCGTCATCCTGATCGCCCACTCGAAAAGTTTCCTTCAATTTGCGCAACTCATCATCCCAAGCAGCGCGTGACAGGAACGTGACGACGGCCTGATAGGATGCGGCGGGGGAAAAGCGCACGCTGGTGACGACGGCCGTGCATGGTTTCATGTTGCTGACTGGTAACACTTCGACACCCAGCAACGCATTTAAGAGCGTAGATTTACCTGAACCTGTTGAGCCAACGAGCGCGATGGGAACGCGCGGTTTTTTGCGGACGTCGTCTAACAAAACTTCGAGACGTTTTTCCCAACCAGCAAACATCTGGCCGTTGTTTTGAGCAACAAAAGGGCGAGCCTTCTTGAGCAACCAACCACGAAAAACCCCAATCTTGACTTCAAGTGGAGACAGTTCGCTGGTTTCTGAAGTGGTCTGGCTCATGGGCTATTGGGGGGCAGTGGCTCGCGCGAGGAGTTCCGAGAGGTCGTAATTTACGCTGGTGACCGCGAAGTCCGGCTCACGACGAAATGGTTGCCGCACATATCGAGGCTCGGCGGCGTCACCGTCCACGGTGACGATGGCGAGTATGAAATCTTCCGGTTTGTTCATCGCGGTCATGATTTCGTTGCGCGTGATGGTAACAGTATTCGCCCCGACAGCGCGACCCTTGACTTCAAGGAAACGCAGTTTGCCAGTGTTGGGAATCCGGGACTCGACATCGTAGCCGCGATTTTCCGAGCCGACATCCGCCGGCTCGAACCCCAGCCGCCGCTCGGCCGCCAGCACCGCCTGCATGGCGAGCAATTCTACACGCCGACGGACTTCGGCGTCGTGTGTGTTGGGTGGCGGAGTTTCAGAGAGCCGGGGAGTGGCGTCGCGCAAAGCGCGGGCGGGCACGATGACCGCGCCGCCGAGAACCACGGGAGGCAGAGGCGAAAGCTGGGATTCCAATTCAAGTTCGCGGAGCCGACTTTGAAGGCGGGCCTGCAAATCGTCGGCCCGCTGCTGCGCCTTGCCGGAATTCAGGCTGGCGTTAACCTGGCCGGCCTGTTCCTGAAGCCGGAGTTGCTGGGCGCGATGATCCCAATAATTGATCTCCTTGGTCAGCCTCTCCCGCACGGCAACGCGAGTGCGTTCAATCAGGTCGGTGCGGTGGTCGCGCACTTCCATGATGTGGCGCGGGAGCAACTGGGCGATGGCGTAGGAAGTGGCCCTGGCCTCCAACTCCTGATTGAGCCACGGCTCGCGAAGCACAGATTCGAGCGCGGGAAGTTCCTCGGGGGAGGCGGGCCGATAATCCAGATAAGGCGCATAGCCCGCCGGGGAGCAGCGGCCATGGGAATCCACCTCAACAAATTGCATCTGGCGCGAGATGACGCGGCGATGGCCGGCGCGATCGGTGCGGGCATCCTGAATGGCGTGGTCGAGACAGAGCAAGGCGCGCGGGCCGGGCGCGCTATCGCGATCATCCACCAACACCGCGCCGCGCTTGAGCAGGTCGCGATGGCGCTCCAACAAGACATCCGACACGGACTGCAACAAAGGATGGCCGGGGCTGATAAACTCAGCGACCGGTTTGCCGGGCAGGGCAATGAGATTTTTCTCAAAGGTGACGCGTTCGTAGCGAACGAGCACGGGATCGCCGACACCGGTCTGGCGGTCACGCTGGCGCAAGACCGACGGGACATGGCTGATCTCGAACCGGCGCGGTTCGCGTTCGCGCATCGTGCCGCCCAATTCCTTAAAGGCGGCGAGAAAATAAGACTCAATGAAATGTGGTTGTAACCGGCGCGCCTCGATGCGCTCCATGCTCTCGCGGATGCGCCGGACCTTGGAAGCGTCCATGGAGTCATGCGCCAAAGCACGTTCCTCAACAAGGTCGCGGAGCTTATCGTGTCCGAGCGCGTCATCGACAATCTGGAATAGGCGGTCGCGGACATCTTTGCGGTCACCATAGCGGATGGCTTCCATGAGCACTTCACGCAAAGGCCGGTTGTCGAAGGTGACTTTGCCAAGCACGTCGAAGACCTGACCGCCAAGGGCGTCGCGCTCCTCACTGAGTTTTTCGAGCAATCGCAGATACACCGCGCCCTCGCGCGTCTCGGCGGCGACAAGATTCCACAAATGGCAGACCTCGGTCTGTCCGATACGATGAATGCGGCCGAAGCGTTGTTCGAGGCGGTTGGGATTCCACGGCAAGTCGTAGTTCACCATCAGGTGGGCGCGCTGAAGGTTAATGCCTTCGCCCGCCGCGTCGGTAGCCAACAAAACCTGCGTGTCCTTATCCTGTGTAAACAATTCCTGCGCTTTGGTGCGCTCCTCGCGGCCCAAGCCGCCGTGAATCAGGACGACCGCCTCGGATTTACCGATTAGGGTGCGTATGTTCGTGGCGAGATAGTTCAGCGTATCGCGGTGCTCGGTGAACAAGACGAGCTTGCGTCGATGGCCGTGGGCGTCGAACATTTCCTGATTGTTTTGCAGGAGTGACGAAAGCTCCTCCCACTTCCGATCCTTGCCGCTGCGCCGGACTTCGAGGGCAAGATTTTCCAACCGGCGGAGGATACCGATTTCCTTTTCCAGTTCAGCGATGGTCTGCGCCGCCGTGGCTTGATCAACGATCTGTTCCTCGGTGGCCTCGACCTCCACGTCCGGCGCGTCATCGAGGTCGTCAATTTCGTCGCTTGAAAGGGTTGGGCCGGTGCTTTCGAGCGGCACCGCCGCGCCGCGCCGAAGCAATTTTTCCTCGCTGAGACGCTTTTCGAGCCGCTCGCGGCGACGGCGAAGCGACTGGTAGATGGCTTCCGGGGACGAAGCCAGCCGACGTTGCAACGAAGTGAGGGCGAAACCAATCGTGCCGCGCCGCCCGTCGCTGTTGAGCCGGTCGGCGAGGTTGAATTGTTCCTGAACGTAATCGGTGACTTCCTTGTAGAGGCGAGCCTCGCCGTCCGAAAGCGTATAATTCAGGGTGTAGGCGATGCGTTCGGGGAATAGCGGCGTGCCGTCGAACTTGAGCAGGCGTTCCTTCACCATTCGCCGCATCATGTCACTGACATCGGAGGTGTGAACACCATCGCGAAACTTGCCTTCAAAACGGTCGCCATCAATCAGCGCCATAAAAAGCTGGAAATCCTCCTCCTTGCCGTTGTGCGGCGTGGCCGTCATGAGGAGGAAATGTCGGGTGATGCCGGAGAGCAATCGTCCCAAGTGGTAACGCTTGGTGTATTTGGCTTCCCCGCCAAAGAACGTAGCGGACATCTTGTGCGCCTCGTCGCAGACGATCAGATCCCAATCGGTGTCCTTAAGTTTGGCCTGGATCTCCTCGTCGCGGCTGAGTTTGTCGAGGCGGGCGATGCAAAGGGAGTTTTCGCGAAACCAATTGCCGGTCCGGGCGGCTTCAAGCTTGTCGTTGGTGGCGATGTCAAACGGGAGATTAAATTTGCGCCAAAGTTCGTCCTGCCATTGTTCCACTAAGTTTCCTGGACTGACAATGAGGCACCGCTGAAGATCGCCACGGATGAGCAATTCCTTGATGAACAATCCAGCCATGATGGTTTTGCCAGCGCCTGGATCGTCGGCCAACAGGAAACGCAACGGCTGGCGCGGCAACATGGATTCATACACGGCGGTGATCTGGTGGGGCAACGGCTCCACGAGCGACGAATGGACGGCAACCAGCGGGTCAAACAGGTATGCCAATCGGATGCGGTGCGCCTCTGAAACCAAACGAAACAAACGTCCGTCGCCATCGAAGCTCCACGGGCGGCCGACCTTTAGCACTTCCAAGGCGGACTCCCGGTCGCGGAAAAGAATTTCCGTGCCTACGTGGCCGGCGGTGTCCTTGTAAACGACCTCCAGCACGTCCGAGCCGTGCCACTTGGCACTGAGCAACTCGGTGATAGCATCAGGGATGATGCCTTTTACGAGCGTGCCAGTAGTGAGGTCTTCGAGGCGAGCCATGCTGCACGAAATAATGCCGTTACAAAAGCGTTAATGACAGCCAAAAAATTGGCTGAAACAATAAACTCGGACGTATCAATCGCATATTTTCAAAAACACGATTCTGGTAGACGTTTGCATTTCCGAACGGGACTTTCCCGTTTAAGACGCAGCTTTCACGCTGTCAAATCCTGCCCGATTGCGACTGCGGTCACGGACAAACTGTGGTCATGATCGCGGACTGGATGCGGGCATGGACTGACCACGGACGCGGATGCGGACTGGACACGGACAAATCACGGTCACGGATTGGACGCGGACAGGTTCGCGGAAAATTCGTGTTCGTGGCCATGGAAAGACCGTGGAAAGTTCCTGGCCGCTGCGTGGACTAAAACGTGGCTATTCTGTGGAATTCCCCGAACGCTGCCGGGAAATTGCCAGGACGTTGCACGGACGTTACGCAGAAATGTTTGGAGATTAACCGGACACGTCTCGGCTGTTGCGCGGATACTGCGCGGAATGTTGCCCGGCAATTGCCCAGATGTTTCACCGGCTATCGCGCGGACGTTGCGCGGCAATTCGCCGGATATTTTGCAACACCGACGCCTTAAAAATTTAAGGGGTGAGGCGTCCACTCTCAAACCCGCACAATATTGTGTGGGCACTTCAGTTGGCATCTACCTGCGCAATTGAAGGCGCATAATGATTGGCATGGAGGTTTGCAGGCGGATAGCACCAGTCGAAGCATGTGACGAAGCACGAATGTTGGCGGCATAGTTGGCATCGTGGTTCGCATGATAGTTTGCAAACCTGAAAGCATGAAAGTGTGCATCACGCGTAGCAACCGATGTAGCGGCCATCCTCAAACTCACACGAAACTGTTGGCACTGGTGTTGGCATGAACCTGCGTAATTGCGAGCGGCACCATGTTTGGCATGGAAGTTTGCAGGCGAATGGCACCAGTTGAAGCATCTGACGAAGCGTGAAAGTTGGCGGCGTAGTTGGCATCGTGATTCGCATGATGGTTCGCAAACCTGAAAGCACGAAGGTGTGCATCTCGCATCACATCAGATGCAACATTACGGCGGCGGATTGTGGTTCGTGATGGCCAAGCACTGAACGGGCGTTCTGAAACCGGCAGCGAATCGGAGCAGGTCGGGAGTGGCATGAACGGACGACGGCGGAGTTGAGCGCGGTTTTAGAACGACCGTTGAGTGCGCAACCGTCTAGGTTTCCATCGAGGCGATTTGTCTGGCCGGTTTCCGAGTGCCCGCAGGAAAGCCGACCAGTCAAAGTGCCGGGCATGTCACAAATGATTATGGGCATGTAGCGGGTAAATTCAGATTGAAGCAATACGGTCGTAAATCGCCAGTAAAATTGGGAATGCTGACGCCGAAAGGACATTGCCAATCAATGAAGCGAGCAGACATTTGAAAATTGATGGTATCGCCAGGTTCGATCTGGCCGATGGGATAAACCGGCAAATCAGATAAATCAGGGTTCCCTCGACCACCACCACCAACCCTTCGCCAATTCCTGCGGCAAATGCCGGGCGCATATTTTGTTCCAGCCAAAGGAATCCCAGAAACGCTGGATATGTGAACAGATGAATGCCGATGAGCCATAAAATGAAGAAATGTGGCTTTTTTGAACGCCAAAGCATCAATAATATACACACCACCTCCAACAAGATGGCGCAGACGATCAGGAAAGTGATTTCCGGCGTGAGAGGTTTTTCAGGCATCTCGATGGGGTTGGCACTCGCAGAAGCAACCGGAAGAAATGCCGCAGCGAGAAACGCCAGACGTCGAATGTAAGTTTGCGTTTTCATTTTATTCCAGCTTTGGCGGCTGCTGCGGGATCAATTTCTTTGAGCTGATTTGTCGCACTCAGCCGGACATCTTCGTTGGGGTCGTTCAACAATTTAACAAAAACAGGAATCGCCTGTTGGCGCCATTGGCGAAAATCTTTGCCAATTCCATCTGTCAAATTATTGGCGGCTTCACCGCGAACTTCCGGAAACTGGTTGGTCAATCCCTTGAACAGAATTGGCATGGCGTTTGATCCCGTTCCAACCGTTGCAAGCATGGCAAACAAGGCGGTGTCCTGGTTGGTGCCGTCCATGAGCGCCTGCAATTGCGGAAGTGCCGGCGTGGCGTGTTCGCCCAAAGTGATGAATGCCCTGACGGCATCAATGTTGATTTCGGGAGCGCGCAGACCAAAAGGTGGTTGCACATAGACGATTCGTTTAAGCAATGCAGGTATGGCATTCGTTCCCATCTGGTGGAGTGCCTGTTTTGCCTCCTCGGAAAATGCGCCGTCGGTATCATGCAACTTCAGCCATTCACCCAAGCTCTTGCCTGCAACGCTGGGGTCATCCGAAAACTGTGATTCAATCGGATGCTCGGCCTGGTATTGTTTGGTAATCAATTCTCTGGCCCTGCGAGCCAAGGCCGGATCAGGGTCTGAAGCCGACTGTTGCATCGCCGTTTGAATCTCCAAATTGGTCGCCGGGTATTGGTTGAGCAATTCTACGGATATTTTTCGCCGGTGGGAATCGGCAGACCGAAAATTTTCAAAAACGATGGGCAGGGCTTTGTCCGGCGCGATGACCACCAGGGATTTCAATGCCTGATTAACCGTATTCGGACTTCCATATTCCACGGCGTTGCTTAAATCTGGAAATGCCCGCAGGGCGTTGGTTCCGAAATTTGCCAAAAAATTGGCGGCCCAAGAGGCGACGGTATCCTGTTTGTCTCGCAACGCTTCAAGCAAAAGC
>Ga0181534_10000201_pt1 | contig 43092 bp, 49 predicted proteins | sample PEATcosm2014_Bin_37_FD_119758 | JGI IMG/M metagenome (GOLD analysis project Ga0181534, IMG submission 119758) | Peatland microbial communities from MTU Mesocosm Facility, Houghton, MI, USA - PEATcosm2014_Bin17_10_metaG | ecosystem: Environmental > Terrestrial > Soil > Wetlands > Peat | place... | reverse complement strand
CTTTGAGCACACTAGCGATAGCGACGGCACGAGAGGTCTTCGATCTGCTGCGGGACGACCTGACGGCGATTGAGCAGGAACTGGGCCGCGACGCCGCATCGAGCGTCAGCACCATTACGGAGATTGCAGAGTATCTGCGCGAGGGCGGCGGCAAGCGCATCCGGCCTACGCTGCTACTGCTGGCGGCCCATGCGCAGGGTTTTTCGGGGCACGCCGCCATTCGCCTGGGCGCGGTAGTTGAGCTGGTGCATACCGCTACGCTGGTTCATGACGACATTATTGACGGCGCCGATACGCGCCGGGGACGGCCCTCGGCAAACACCACCTGGGGAAATGAAAAGTGCGTACTCGCCGGCGACTGGCTGTATATGCAGGCCTTTCGCGTGGCATTGGAAGAGAAGAGCCTGCGCGTTCTGGAGTTGCTGATTGGCTTGACTCAGCAAATGGTCGAAGGCGAGCTGCTGCAGATTCAAAAGCTGGGCAAAGCTGTCAGCGAAGCCGAGTACTATGACCTGATCTACCGCAAGACTGCGTGCCTGTTCTCGGTTTCGATGCGGCTGGGTTCGGTGCTGGCCGGGGCGACGGAGGCGCAGGAGACAAACCTTGCCACTTATGGCCGCGCTGTCGGGCTGGCGTTTCAAATTGTTGACGACGTGCTGGATCTGACCGCGACCGAAGAGGTGCTGGGCAAGCCGGTGGCCAGCGATCTGCGCGAGGGCAAGGCGACGCTGGCTGTGATCCACTCCTTTGACCACGGCAAGGCGGCGGACCGGCAGATCATTCAGCGGGTTCTGGATGACCGCAGCTTTGAGAATGTCAGCCGCCAGCAGATTCAGGAGATACTGGCGCGCAACGGCTCAGTGGAATATGCGATGAGCGTGGCGGACCGCTATGCCGAGCAGAGCCGCAAGGCGCTGGCCTCGCTGCCCGACTCCGAGTTCAAGCGCGCCCTACTCTGGGTGCCGGATTTTGTGGTGGCGCGGGACAAGTAGCTTTCCTCTGGAGGGATTGATGCAAGAGGTGTGGACCGAGGTAGACCGCTATTTTGGCGATCTGCTGACCCCAACTGTGGCCGATGACAAGCTAGAAGCCGCGCGGCTGGCCAATCAGCAAGCAGGACTTCCGGCAATCGATGTTTCAAGGCTTCAGGGAAAATTTCTAGAACTGCTGGTGAGGATCTCGGGCGCCAAGCGCATCCTGGAGATCGGGACATTGGGCGGTTACAGCACGATCCGGCTTGCGGGTGCGCTGCCCGAGGACGGACGAGTGGTTACCCTGGAGATCAACCCGCACCATGCCGAGGTTGCTCGCGCGAATCTGCAGAATGCGGGACTGCTGGAGCGGGTCGATTTGCGCGTGGGACCGGCAATTGAGAGTCTTCCGAAACTAAAAAACACTGCTGCCGCGCCATTTGACCTGATCTTCATCGATGCAGACAAGCAGAGCAATGCCGAGTATCTTCGCTGGGCGCTCACGCTTTCCCGCCCCGGAACGGTGATTGTTACTGATAATGTGGTTCGCGATGGTGAAGTCGCCGATGCGGAGAGTACCGATCCCAATGTGCAGGGATCGCGGCGGTTCACCGAGCTTTTAGCAGCCGAGCCGCGTTTGAGCGCAACGGTGCTGCAGACGGTGGGCAACAAGGGCTATGACGGCTTTGCCCTGGCGGTGGTGTTGCGCTGAGCAGTTAATCTCCTGGTTTCGTTGTACTCCATCATCTTCCGCAGGGCATCGGTGTATTGCTCTGGCAGCGGCTGGCGGTTCAATTCCCCATCGCAGACGACGTGGACGGTCTCGCCTTCCGCCAGGAGAGTGTGCTCGTGGCCCTCCTGAGCATTGGAGTTTTTGCGGAGGATGCGATAGGCAAACTTGAGGACTGAGCCGCGTAGCATTGCCGGACTGGTTTCGATGAGGATTTCATCGTCATAGCGGGCCGGAGCGCGATAGCGGCATGTAGCCTCGACGACCGGCAAGATGAGCTTGTGTTCCCGTTCGAGGTCGCTGTAGGCATAGCCGAGCGAGCGAAGCAGTTCTACGCGGCCAATCTCAAACCAGACCAGATAGTTGGCATAGTAGACAATGCCCATCTGATCGGTTTCAGCGTAGCGCACCCTTACCTGGGTTGTGACTGGCATCTTCTGGTCTCTCCGACGCTCTTGTATTCAGGCCTATGATTTGGTGTTCGCTTTGGGAGAAGTGTAGGCGAGGACGCCCACAGGACAGCCGGTCTGGAGACCGGCGCGACAATACTGTCTTTACAAAATCAACTGGCCAATGTTCTAGAGTTTGAGGTGCACAAAGAACGGCAGCTTGGTTGCGTCGTTGAAGAGGATGAAGACGGCAAAGAAGACCAGCAGAACGAATGCCGCCTGGTAGATGCGTTCCTTGATCATGATATTGACGTCGCGGCGCATCAGGCTCTCAATGAGCAGGAAGAGGATCAGCCCGCCGTCGAGAATGGGAAATGGCATCAGGTTGAGGATACCGAGGTTGAGGCTGATACCGGCGGCAAGGCCAAACTTCGAGGACCAGTCCTTGGTCTTGGCGGCGTCTCCCGCGGCCTGCGCAATGCCCAGCGGGCCAACCAATTGCTTGACGGAAGCCTGATGGGTGAGCAGCTTCTGGATGGTTCCAAAGATCAGCAGGGAATTATCCGCGCAGAAGTCTTCTGATGCTGCTACACCATTCGCAAAACCCATCGGCTGTGTGCGAGTGGGCAAGTCAGGATATTGACTGTGGCCGAAACCGATCATCCATCTTCCGTCCTGAGCGACAGGATGAACAACGATCGGCGTAGCGGCCTCTCCGTTATGAACCACCATGAGAGATACGGGCTTTCCTTGTCCCGCCTGAAGGTAGCTCACCATCGGCTCTAATGTATGGAATGCGTGGCCATCGACGGAAAGAATGGAGTCACCCGGCTGCAAGCCGGCCTTTTCCGCCGGCAAATTGGACATAATGTCCTTAATGCCTATGGGAGCCTTCTCTTCTTCGATGAAGATGCCAGTTGTGCTGAGGTCATATGGTTTCCATTTGTGTGCTTCCGGCAGGCTCAGGGTAATCGGGACCAGCTTGCCGTTCCGTTCGACCGATACTGATATGTTCCTGCTGGGCATGTCCGATCCGGGAACCATGACTGCGTACCAATCGGGATTGTTGACTCCATCGAACTGGCGGATGATATCGCCGGGCTGCAGGCCTGCCTGTGCGGCCGCTGAACCTTGGCCTACCCATTCAAGTTTGACAGTCTTGATGTCTGGCACTTCATTGATCCAGCCAAAATAGAAGACCATGAGCACGAAGGCGAGAATGAAGTTGGCCACGGGACCGGCTACGCCGATCAACATGCGCTGCCAGCGGGGGTGAGCATTGAAGGTGCCGGGGTCATCGACCGGGACTTCTTCACCGGGCAGTTCCCCCGCCATCTTAACGTAGCCCCCGAGGGGCAGTGCGCAGATTTTGTAGTCAGTATCGCCGTATTTGATGCCAAAGAGCCGCGGGCCGAAGCCGACGGAGAAGGCCTCGACGCGAACCTTGCAAAGCTTGGCTGCGGCAAAATGGCCGAACTCATGGACTACGACCATGATGCCCAACAGGACAACAAATGCGATGGGGTAAACCAAAAAATCAGGCATCATTCTGTGGCGTGACCTCGATGAAGCGTTCTGCTTTGTGCCGGCTTAGGCTAACAGCACATGAGCTGTTAGACGCGCCTCGCGGTCTGCGGCGAGCACCTCCGCTATCGTAGCGGGGTGAGCCTCGGGCGTGGCGGCAAGCACCTTCTCAATTGTACGCGGAATTCCCATAAATGGGATTTTTCTCTCCAGAAACGCTTCGACGGCGACTTCGTCGGCGGCATTGAGGGCAATGCAGTGCGAACCTCCTTTTTCCGCTGCTTCATAGGCCAAACGCAGGCAAGGAAAGCGTTCAAAATCAGGAGTTTCAAAGTCGAGATGCTGGAGCGCGGCCAAGTCAAAGGTGAGCGTGGAGGCAGGACGCTCGGGCCACGCGAGGGCGTAGAGAATCGGCAGGCGCATGTCGGTCACGGAGATTTGCGCCAGAATCGAACCGTCCACATACTCCACCAGTGAGTGAACGGTGGACTGGGGATGGACTGTGACCCGGATTTGCGCGGGCGGCAGATTGAAGAGCCGGCAGGCCTCAATGATCTCCAGGCCTTTGTTCAGCATGGTGGCTGAGTCGATGGTGATGCGGCGGCCCATGACCCAGGTGGGATGCTTAAGAGCCTGCTCGGGCGTAATGTCGGCGAATTTGTCGAGCGGCAGCTGGCGGAAGGGTCCACCGGAGGCCGTGAGCCAGATGTTCTTGACCTCGGCGTGTGCTCCGGCTCTCATGCATTGGTGGACGGCGTTGTGTTCGCTGTCGATGGGCAGGATAGGGACATTGCGCTCGCGGGCGGCGGCGGTGAGGATTTCGCCGGCGGCAACCATGCACTCTTTGTTGGCCAGGCCGATGGGCTTGCCAGCGAGGATGGCTGCGTGTGTCGCTTCGAGTCCCGCAACGCCGACAATGGCTGAGACGACGAAATCGGCTTCAGGGTGCGTGGCGCAGGCTACGGTGCCAGCGGTGCCGTGAGCAACTTCGATGCCGGTGATGCCAGCGTCTTTGAGGCGGGTGGAAAGCTGTGCGGCCAGCTCTTCGGTGGCCATCGAGATGATGCGCGGACGCCAGCGCTGGGCCTGCTGAAAGGCTTCGTCAACGTTGCGCCCTGCGGCAAGCGTGGCTACAGAGTAGCGCTCGGGAAATTGCTCAACGATGGAGAGGGTGCTTTGGCCGATGGAGCCGGTGGAACCGAGAATGGCGAGCTTTTTCAATTTTCCTTTATGATCCTCTTGAGTTAATTATCGCCGGTTGGATGGGGTGGTGGACAAATACGCGGTCCGACTACGGCGCTTTGTTAGGTTACGGAAGCGTAAGTTGAGGTGGACTGTATGCGCAGGACGGACTACGCTGATCGTATCGCCGAGAACCTCATGCATGTTGAAGTCTGGATTATCACGGGAGTTGAACCATGACGAAAATGTTCAATCCGCCGCATCCGGGCAAGGTATTGCGCGAATACCTTGGCGATATTGATGTAACGACCGCTGCTAAGCACCTGCATGTCTCGCGCACCACGCTCTCGCGAATTTTGAACGGTGCGGCGGGGGTTTCGGCAGTGATGTCGCTGCGGCTTTCAGACGCGCTCGGAACCCACGCCAGCTTTTGGTATGACATGCAAGCGGGTTACGATATGTGGCAGGCATCGCGCAAGAAGCGACCGAAGATTGAACGATTCGACATTGCAGCTTAGCGACGACGCGCATGGAGACAGCTGCGACCTGCGGCCTCCCGACATCTTTCAGTTTATCTTGCCCTGTTGCTCTTGGCGTTTCTGCTTGTTGGCCTCTATTCGCGCAGGCATATCGAGTCGATATGCCTGATCTTCGCGAACAAGCCTGTCATATTGCTCATGATCGTAGATAGTCATGAATTCGTGGTTTGGACAGTAGGGCACATGAAGCCATGAGAGCGTATGACAAAAGGAGCTTCTGCGTGGCTCGTCAACGGCGGGATCCTCGTTGATGACGAAGAATCCTGGGTCATCGGTAAAGACAACAATAGAGACTTCTTCCGCAGTAGGTATTTCGTACCAGTCAGAGAATTTCCCATCTATACCCTTCGTCTGTTGGCGAACTTTGTAATCTTGCGGATGACGGCGGATCTTGGCAACGAGTTTCGGTTGTCGGGCGCGATGCTCATCGAGAAGTTCAAAGAATCGAGTCAAACCCTGGGCTTCATCTGGCGTATGCTTCAAGATCATGTTCGCGTAACCAGATGTCGATTCCAGAAAATGAAGACGATAGGCAACCCAGTCGTGAATATCTTTCGGGAGCAGCCCCGGCGACTCGACGCCAAGTTCAATGTGTGCCGAGTAGTACCCGTCCATATATGAGCGAAACGCCGAGAGAGAGTTCTTGCCGAGATACATTGCGGGGCGCTGGCGAATCCGTTCGAGGGTCGTGCCTTCATATACTTTGGGCGTTTCCGAGTTCTCCATCGATACTCGCTCCTCAGAAGCAATTTCACATCTCGCTGTATATATCTCGCTCATCCGTGTCGCGCAACAATGAAATGCCTATGCGGCTTGCTCGCCACGCCGAAGGCAATCAGCCCCACCGCAGGTGGTGGTTACTTGAGGGAGGAGAGCATTTCGCGGCGGAGGATAGCGTTCATGCGGGATTGATAGCCTTTGCCGTGGGACTTTAGCCATTCGAGAACGTCTCCGTCGAGGCGGGCGGTGACGATTTTCTTGACCGGGCGATAGAGATGGCCGCGGATGCGTTGGGTTTTAGCCCATTCAGCGTCAGTGAGGACAGGAATATCGCTGGTGTCGATTTCGCGGGCCGACCGCGCGGAGAGCGCCTTCAGGTTTGCGCGCTGCGAGTCGGTGAGCGGCGGCAATGTGTCGAGTGTGTACCTAACCATTTTCTTTTTCATAGCGTCGCCTTTCTTTGGGTTCGGCCTGCCGGGCAGAGATGATGCGAACCACTTCGATTTCGGTCCCGTCTTCAAGTTCTTCCCGGATCGTGTGCGCCACGATCAGCAGCGCCACGCCTTCAACTTGGCCTATTGCTTGCCAGCGTTCTTCTCCGTCCTGAACGCGATCTTTCCATGAGAGATAGAGCGGATCGCGAAAGACCTGAGCGGCTTCTTCAAAGCTGATGCCATGCTTGCGCTGGTTGGCGAGATTCTTCGCGGGATCCCACTCAAACTGGACATCGCTCACGGATCAATTGTAATACATAATTGTAAATACAAACAGAGCCGGAGTTCGTCGGGCTTTCATAACGCTGCTTTCAATTGTGGTACACTTGCGTACACAAATGATTTCAGGAGGGGCGATGGAGACGCAGCGGGTTGGGATTCGCGAGTTTCGCGATAAGCTGGCCACTTATTTATTGGAGTCTGACTCGGCATTGGCGATTACCCGGCATGGCGACACGATTGGCTATTATCTGCCCACGCGGCGCAAGCGGAGCGAATCGGAGCAGGAGGCTCTGCGGCTCGCCGGGGTGCGAATGCAGGAGATGATGCAGGCCAATGGCGTGACCGAAGATGAGATTCTGGCTGACTTCAAGCAGTGGCGCAAAGAGCGGCGCGGATGAGCGCGGGCAGGGGGCTGGTGGTTGATGCCAATATCTTGCTGCGCGGAGTATTCGGTGTGAGGGTGCGGGAGTTGCTCACCGGATACGCTGAGACGGTTTCGTTTTATACGCCGGATATTTGCGTTGAGGATACGCTGAAATATATTCCCTCAATTGCACGGCGGCGGGGAATCGACCCGGTTGAGAGCGAAGAGAACCTGATGCAACTGCTGACCAGTTGCATTAACGTAATTGAAATGCCGGCATACGAAAAATATGAAACGTGGGCGCGGGAACGGATTGCCGCGCGTGATGCCGATGACTGGCCGGTCGTTGCAACGGCGCTGCTACTGGATGCCCCGATCTGGACCGAAGATCAGGACTTTTTTGACAGCGGCATTGCCACTTGGACCAGCAACAGGATTGAGGTCTACCTGCGCGATGTTTAAGCGGAAGTCAGTTGGCTGAAGAGATCGGGCAGGTTTACATACAACGGCGTTCCCTTTACCTCCAGGCGCGTGGACTCGACCCATTCCGCTCCCGAGCACATGCGTCCGGTGCGGGTTTTGGGATCGATTATCCAGATTGTCTCGATGCCCATCCGGTGATAGTCCTGGGCGCGTTCCTGAGTATCGGAGTAGGTATCGTCGGGGGAAAGAATCTCGATAACCAGGAGTGGCGGATCAGTCAAAACATCCGGCTGCGGTCCGGCGGTGAGCACAACCAGATCAGGCACGCGGACCCGGTTCTGGGCGACCTGAACCCGCTGCTCGGTGCTGCCGGTGATTCCCCATTCTTTTTCGTGCGCGCAAAACCACGCCGCCAACAACCACTGCACCCGCGCGTGTTCCCACTTACCCACATTGCGCTCCCTGATTTCACCATCCACATACTCGCGGTCCGGCCGGTAAGTGATGCCGAGGTATTCACTGAGCGGGATTTGCAAAACCGTAGCCATAATACGGGATCATAGCATGAGTCTGGCTTGCTCTGGCTGCGCGGTAGTGGGTCAGTCTGAGGTAGCGTTCCCTCAGGGGCTAAAGCCCGCGTTAATCTTGGAGGTCTTGCGGCTGGACTGAAGTCCAGCCCTGATACAAAACCTTGATTTTTCGATAGATCCCAAGGAGAAAGCGCGGGAAGAAAACTCAAAACCGCTGATGGATGATCTGGGCGAACCAGAGAACGGGGGCGGCGAGGAGGAGAGCGTCAATGCGGTCGAGAACGCCGCCGTGGCCGGGGAGCAGCGAGCCGGAATCCTTGACTCCTGCGGAGCGCTTGAGCGCGGATTCGGCGAGGTCGCCGACCTGCGCGGCAATGTTGACGAGGACGGCCAAGCCGAGCCAGTACCAGATGCCAAGATCGGGATCGAGGGGGTAGGAAAGCCGGGCCGAGTCCCACTGAACGGAGAGCGTGTGTGCAAGTCCGAGGAGTCCAGCGGAGACCAGGACACTGCCAACGACCGAGGCAACTGCGCCCTCCCAGCTTTTACCGGGGCTGATTTTCGGGGCGAGCTTGTGGCGTCCCCAGAGGCGGCCAATATAGAGCGCGGCGATGTCTCCGGCCCAGACGACGCAGAGCAGAAAGGCAACGAGCGAGGGTCCGTTGGCCTCTTCACGCAGCGCGGGCAGCGAGATGAGTGTGAAGCCAGTGTAGAAGAGGGTAAAGACCGAGGTAACGGCATCCGGCATGACGCTCTCGACGGGCCGGGAGAAGGTGCAATAGACCAGCAGCGCGAGGGAGAGAAAGCCGAAGATGGTTGTGGTCAGGTCGGGCCATTGGTAGTTGCCGAGGAAGAGCGCGAGGATGGCGACGAGTACAGCGATGCGCGGTGCCTTGGCTCCGCTTTTCTCGGCGAGCCCCATGAACTCCCACGCGGCCAGCAAAGCGACCGCGGCTGTGGCCAGAATGAAGAAAACCTGCCAGCGCGGCTCGAGGAAGACCAGGGCCAGGACAATTGGAATCAAGACAAGCGCGGTAAGAATTCGTTTCATTCAGGGAAGAGAATACACTGCCGGGGTGGGGGCTGGTCGATTCGCGAGGCGTTGAACCTGCGGCTGCATGTGGATTGGCGCCGACTGGCTGGCTGAAAATCCGATGCGATTGAATGGAGATGGATAGAATTGAATTGCAACGGTCCTACAGGAGTCCTAACGGCTTGCGGGGCCGTCCAAGCAGTAAAATCAGTGCGATTTTGTTTCACGTGGAGAGATTCGTGGCGCCCATTCTGCTCTGGCTCATCCTGGTGCTGTGCCTCGCGATCTCCGTCGTTAAGTATCTAATGGGCCTTATTCTGCGACTTTCCTTTCCTGGTACGAAAATTCAGAAAGATTACACATGGCAGCCATCCGTCAGTGTTTTAATGCCGTGCTTTAATGAAGGCCGGACGGTTTACCAGACCATAGAAAGCATCAGCAAGAGCAATTATCCGAATGACCGCTTTGAAGTGATTGCGCAGGATGACTGCTCAGTGGATGACAGCCATGAGTGGATGCTGAAAGCCCAGCGTGACTTTACCAATATCCGCATCCGCGTGGGACGGAACGATGTGAATAGCGGCAAGGCTCGTTCAGTCTGCAATGCACTGCAGCACTCCGACGCTGAGATCATTATCTCGATTGACTCGGACTGCATCTTTCATCCTGATGCGATTCGCGAGCTGACGGCTTGCTTTGCGGAGCCGGGGATTGGTTCGGTTGGCGGCCGGGTCGGCGTCAGCAATCCCAACGACGGCGTGATTACCGCAATCCAGACAATGATTTATTACTCCGCCTTTGAGCTATATAAGATTCCAGAGAACTGGACGCGGAGTGTTTGTTGCATCAGCGGTTGTTTGTTTGCCATCCGGCGCGAACTGCTGCTGGAGATTGAGCCGGCGATTCGCGCACGCCACTGGTTTGGTATCCCGGTAAATCAAGGCGAAGACAGATTTCTCACGCATCAGACGCTGTTGCGCGGCTACGGAACCTATATCAACAATGACGCGCTTTGCTGGACTACTGTTCCCAATAAACTATCAGTGCTTTTCAAGCAGCAGCTTCGCTGGCGGCGCAGCATTGTGCGCGACTTCTTTTTTACCCTGCGTACTTTGCCACAGCATGTTTGGAAGCTGCACCCGAATACGGTTCTGACTCTTGTGCTTACGCCCCTGGGAGCGATAGTTGCTCTGCTGGTTGTAGTTACAATGCTATCTACCGATCCGCTGGCCTGGGCTGGTCCAACGTCATTAGTTGTCTATCTGGGCATCGCCGCGGTTCTGAGCTGGGCAATCAAGAAGTACAGCGCCCGCGAGACGCTCCAGCATCCACTGGCCTTTGGCGCATATATTGCATGGTCGCTGGCCAGCACACTTTTCATTACGCCGCTCGCGCTGTGCACCATGGACTCCGCGGATTGGGGCACGCGTACAAAAGAGCAACAGGAGGCATCCGTTGTCCACGCCAGCAGTTGAATCTACCGTTGCCGCTAAAAAATCATGGCCACCGCTGCAATCGCTTGCCTATAAGTCGGTGCTGACAAGTTATCGCATCTTTGCCATAGTTACACTCTATGCCGTGTTATTGGGCGTGCTTTCTTATGCGTTCATCATGGGATTCTATGCGGTGAATAAGTCGTGGGCCGCGCCGGTCATTCTCTCCGCGTCAGATGAGAAGAGCCTTGATTTCATGCAGAAGCTGGTAATAAGCCGGCAGAGCATTGAGGATCTCCGGGTGGATATACTGCGTCAGCAAAATACTCTCACTGAGATGACCCGGCAGCGCGCAGCCTTACTGGCGATTGATCCTCAGCTTGAGACAGCGATAGCACGCGAACGCGGTCACGATAAGATAACTGGGCCGCAACTGGCTGCGCTGGACGCGCAGAAACAGGCCGACAATCGCAAGACGCAAGAGATGCTAACGCAGATTCACCAGCTTGAGGCTCACATCGACAGCGATCTGGCCGCGGGACTCATCACCAAGGGAGATGCCGCGACGCAACTGGCTGCGCTGAACCAGGCGGAAGGCGCTTACACAGACAGTCGCATCGCAGATGTGCTGCTCTCAGACAGCGTACTGGACAAAACGACAATTGGAACTAAATCAATGGATGTGCTGGAAAAGCAGGCGGAGCTACGCTCGGCGATTGCCCAGCTCGATGTAACGCTCAGTGTCGCAGAAAAGCAATTGGCTGAAGATAACCGTCAGGCTGACCGCCTACACGACGCAATTGCCATTGCAAAACAAAGCCCCTATTACCTCAATGCTACCGGAACTGCGCGGCTGTACTTTGCCTTTGTTCCTTATGACAATCAGGACAATGCAAAGGTAGGCGCGCCGATTTATGACTGCTATCTGAATATGGCTTTATGCCGCAAGGTGGGCACCGTGAAGCAGGTGTTTCTAGGCGAGCAAGTCATCAGCCACCCGATCTTCAAGACGCAGGTGCGGGGGCTTACGATCCTGATGGATTTATCTCACCCCGAGTCAGCGAAATCGCAGACGGTCTTTCTGGGCCGCAAACCATTGTTCTTTTAGTCATTGATTGTTGAGGGAGTAAGAGGATGTTCCCGCATAATTTGCAGTATGCCGTAATTCTGTTGCTTGCCGCGCCTGCCTGCGTGGCCGCGCAAAGCGTATTGACCGATCAGCAGGCGTACTGCGCGTACCTTACCGAGCAGGCCAAGGCGCAGAGCGAGTTTCTGCGCACACCGAGCGCGACAGGAGGGTTTACGCAGCCTGATACCGGATTACCTCAGCAACTGGTGGCCGGTGCGCAACTGAGCATTTCGAATCTGAAGAAGGCGGGGATTACGGAAGACGTGGCGCGCAAGAACTGTGTGCTCTATAGGGACACGATCAGCATACAGCAGAATTTGCAGTATGCCTTGCCGAATATTGAACGGGATGCGCTTCGGCACAGGGTTGAATTGATTGATGAAGCGGCCAAGTCGCTCGGCACGTTGATCGACAAGTCCGCGCAGATGGTTGCGGCGCAGAATATGACACGCCCGATGCTATGGGCGCTCAAGACCAATAAGATCAAGCTGGAATCGGACCGCGCGGACGCGCAGTCGAAGATTGCCGCGATCTATATTCCTGCGCTCACTGATCAGCCACTTAAGTCGCAGGTAGCAGCCAAGCAGGCCAGCGATATTGAAGAGCAGAAGGCGCAAGCTAAATTGAATCGGCAGAATAACTGGGATGTAGCCCTGACTGCCGGCGGACACCAACAGATCAATCCAGTTGCACAGGGTTTTCATCCATACGGTGAAGTTACACTGAGCTACAACCTTGGCAGCCGCGCCATCGATAAGCACCTGGACCGCTCTGTAGCGGCTTACGGTGACTGGAAGAAAGTGCAGGAGGGCGATGTGATACGCGGCTTGGAAGAGCTGCGCGGCGTAATTACCGCGCAGATTGCCGCGCAGGAAAGCAGGCTCAAAGGCCTCCAAGAAGAAACCGCGCAGGCCGGCAGGGATTTGCAGCAGATCGGCGATGCCGATTCGACTGCGGCACTGGACTTCCGCAACCAGCTCACTACGACTCAACTGTTGTTGGGAGTCGAAACTGGCGACGCCAGTTATCGGCTCGACCGGCTGCGCGAGTTTCTGGCGAAGAATTTCTGACCTTCGCATCGGGCGAATTACATCGAGTTTTCTTACTTGAGATCGCCGCCTTTGCCAATGTCCATTGACGGCGAGAGGGGGTTGCTTTCGTCGATAGAGGCTTCGAGAGCCTGGTTGAGGATGCCCTTGGCTTTGAGGATGAACTCGATGGCGTCGCGACCGGCCCCGTGGCCGCCGGAGTTCGGCGTGATGTAATGGGCCTCGGCCTTGACCTCGGAGCGGGCATTGGCCACGGCCACTGCCAGGCCGACCTGACGCATCACAGGCAGATCAATGACATCGTCGCCCACATAGGCGATTTCTTCCAGTGTCACGCCCTCTTTCGCGATGATCTCGCGCACCGCCTGCATCTTGAAGGCCTGGCCCTGGTAGACGAATTCCAGCTTGAGGTCGCGTGCGCGCAGGGCGACGGTCTCGCTGATGCGCTTGGTGATGATGCCTACCTTCATTCCGCCGAGGCGGGCGAGGGTCATGCCCGCGCCATCGTGGGCGCTGTAGCCTTTGGCTTCGACCATTTTGGTTTGAATTGTGCCATCGGGTAAAGCGACAGGCATGGGATAGATCCAGATGGTGCCGTCAGTGAGGACTCCATCAACGTCGAAAAGAATGACTTTGATACGGCGGGCGCGGCTTTCTGCGGAAAGTGTCATGCATTAATTTTACCTATTGACAGAAAGGGCTTCTGGCGCGCTTCCCGCTGTGTGGGAGAAGATAGATGGATGGACCAAAAACCGCCCAGTGCCGCGCAGCCCGTGCTTGATGAGGAAGACTATTACATGGACGGGCTGTATCTGGTGTTCACTGCGGCGTATCACCTGAAGCGCGGATATTGCTGCGGCTCCGGCTGCCGCCACTGCCCTTATGGAAGCGCGGGGAAGGCAGCCGGAAAATCGCAGGAAGAATCGTAGACCACAGATTCCTGTGAAAACTTATTCTGAATGTCGTTTAGACGATGGTCAGGATGTTTGTGGCGCCGGCGAGCGTGTATTGATGGCCGATATTTGCGGCATAGGGCGCCGATGCGGCGCTCACGCTGCCTGTTTGATTGCCTGAAGAGAAATCGTGCGCCCCTTCAAGGGTAATGTTATGGGGTGGATTGTTGACCCCAAGGAAGAAGAGCGTTGTGGTCACTGAGGCGGTGTTTTGGCCGTCCTGATCAGTCCCCTTAAAGGTTACGCGCTTGATGCTTGCGAAATTTGCGACGTGGACCGCATTTTCAAGAACCTGTCCGCCTTCGAATTGCCACCGGCCTGCCGCATCGTTCACATTGGTCAGCGCCAACTGCTTGAGTTGAAGAATCATAGTACCTCCTCGTTTGCGTTGAATTGCGCTGATAGAGTGTGCATTGTTTCTACGCGCACGAAGATAGTGACTTATGGGTACTCCAGCGTTTCAAGTTATAGAGCACTTATCTATCCCGATTCCAGAAAGACTTGAGAGCAGCCTGGCTTCCAACTGCAAAAAAAATGCAGGAATCAATTTCAAAGCAAGCAGCGTGGGGAAGACTCCACGCCGCTTGATCATTTCATGCCGTGGACAAGAATTACCAGAAGCGATTATTGATCAGGTTGTAGACGTTGACGGTTCCGAGTCCAGTGGCGAAATCCCAGGCAGTGCCTGCCTTGTAAGCCGGGCTGTAACTCGTATCCGAGGTAGAAAGAACGCCGTTGGTTGCGCCGTCCAGATAACAGTTATAGGTTCCGGTGCAGTTCACGTCCATGTCGCCCATTGTTACGTCATAGAAAACGCAGGTCGAGGCTGCGCGCGCGCCGAGGGTTGAGTTGCATGCGGAGTTTCCGATCAGGCCGTTCTCATAGATGGCGATCTTGTAATAGACGGGATTGGGATTGCCCCAGCGTTCGCCTGTCTTCTGGTTAACCAGCGCCTGAATGCCGGCCCAGATGGGCGAAGAAAAACTGGTGCCGCCAGCGCCGGACCAGGTATCGGGCGTACCCGCACAACTGCCGCCGCCGTTATTCGTGTCGGAGTCGCAGTAAGGGTAATAGTGGCCCCATATTCCGTTCGAGGCGAAGAGCGATACGTCGGGAATATTGCGGACCTTGTTGAGCGGCTCGCCGAAGGAGACCTGCCAAGCGGGCCGGGGCCACCCGGCGCAAGTGCCGCTGACGATGCCCGGCAGCGAGGGGCTTCCGGTGGCGCAGTTGCTGGGGCCGCCGGAGCCGCCGGTGACAGAAAGGAAGCCGTCTTCGCCCGCGACTGAATTGCAAAAGCCGCTCGTACCGTAGGCCGTCGCATAGCCCTCGAATTGAGAAACCAGGGCGCTGGCGCAGGAGTCGTTCCAAGGAATCTCGGGAATGTAACTGAGGGCCGAGCCGTAGGAAGCGGTATTGGCGGTGTTCCAGTAGGCGGCGTTGTCGTTCATATAAGTGTCCGCAAAATCGGTGCCGCCGACGGAGACGTTATAGGGCGTAGAGGTAAAGCCGCTGACGCCGATGCCGTGGGTGGCCACAGCCTCATTGGCGTCGCAACTGGCGGCGTTTTCATCCCCAGAGGAGACGAAGACTGAGACCCCCTCATTTACAGCCTGCTGAAAGGTGGTGCTATAGGCCAGGTTTGCCGTAGCGCCGTTGAAGACTTCGCACTCGCCGTAGCTCATGCTCATGACTGCCGGTGGCGTGGCGCTTTCGTTGAGAAGATTCTGGATGGCGATGAGTCCGCCGAAGGTGGTGAATGTGTCTTCGCAAGAGGCGAGGACAATAGCTGCATTGGGAGCGGCAGCGGAGGCGTATTCAGCGTCCAGGATCGCTTCGCCGTCGTCTCCATTCACGCCGGGGTCGGCGCAGTTGCTGGTTCCGCTGGCCGGGGCTGGGTGAACCTGCGTGAAGGAGCCGGAGGTGTAGCCGGAGAGGCCGAAGGCGGTGCGAAAGCGGGTCCAGTCGGCTGTGGAATAGACATTTGTATCTTCGACGACGACGATGGTCTGGCCAGTGCCGGTGTAGCCGGCGCTGAAGGCGGGTGTGAAATTGTAGATGGAGGCCAGATCAGCGGGCGTGACGGCGTACCACTCGCTGCCGCCGAAGCTGAAGGTAAACTTAGCGCGCGGCTTGTTCATTGGGTGAGGGCGGAAATCGTGCAGAGAGACGACGCCGGAGATGACGGGCGCGAGGGTCGCTGGAATCCGGGGATCTGTCGCGTTGGCGATGTGAACTGCGCCATTGACCTCATAGCGGTGAATCTCGGTGGAGAATGCGTCGCGGACCCGGGCAGCCGTGCCACTGAAGTCGATCAGGATGTGGTTGGGATAGACGGTGTTGACGGTGAGTCCGTGGCCGCGCAGCCAGACGGCGATGGTGTCGATGTCCGCCTGCGCCACGCCGAAGCGTGCGCCAAACTCCGCGGCGGTGAGCCAGTGGTGGTAGTTGGGCGAGGATTTGTCGCTGAGGTTCTCGGTGTAGGCGTCGAGAGCCTGCTGTGCCGCGTCCGAGCGCTTGAGGAGCAGCTGCATGTGCTCTAGTGGCAGCCCATTCTCAACCGCGCCGAGATCGTTCGCGGCGTTGGCCTCGGGGCGGGTGTTGCCGGCGAGAGTCACGCGGCTAGATTCATCTATGGTTCCGTGAATGCGGGGCGCGGGAGCCTGTGCGGCCAGCGAATCCTGAATCGCGAATGCAAACCAAAGCAAAAGGTAAAGATAAACTGGAATTTTGGCGATCACGGAGATGTGAATCCTCATGCGCTTTAGTCCTGACTGGGGCAGTTTTACCGTTACGCCGGGAGAAATGGCTTCAGAAACCTATCGGGCTACTTTCTGATCGTGTCTGCAGAAGGTTTCGTGACGAGTCTACTGGAATTGCTGGCCGGTTGCTCAACATAAATTTGAAGATTCAGGTTACCGTTGGCAGTTTGGACTGGTTTCCCTCTATCCCGGAGGATATTCTTGAAGTGTCTAACGGGAGCCGGATGAAGCGCAGATTGGGGACAATGAGGCAGGAACGATGAGTGGCGCGCGCTGGGGCGCTGGCATCACGGCGGCAACGCGCTTTGTAGCGGAGATTGAGGCCGCGCAAGCGGGCACCCAGTCGGGGCAGGCACAATTGCGTCCCGGTTATGTCTTGGCCGGGGACGAGATTTTCCTCATGGAGCGCTGCCGTTCGGCAGTTCTCAAAGCTTTTGTTCCCGATGACCTGCGGGATTTCTGCCTCTCGGAGATGGATCTTGGCTCGACGCCGATCTTTGAGGTACTGGACCGGGCGCAGACCCCCTCATTGATGGCTCCCTTCCAGGTGATTTTTGTCCGTAATGTGAAGCAGCTTTACACGCGCGGTGCGAAAAAGGACGAATTTGCCGCGCTGGACAGATACTTCAAATCGCCCAACCCCCAGGCGCTGCTTATTTTTGTGGCGGATTTTCTGTGTATCCCCAGCGACCCGCGGCGGATGGAGATGGACGATAAGAACCGCTTCGAACGGTTGACGGAGACACTCGGCGAGCATTGCGGCATGGTGGAGCTGGCGCGGGTGAACGAAGAAGACGCGATGCGCTGGGCTGTGGCCACGGCACAGGAAGCCGGCACGAAGCTGGAACCCGACGCTGCCCGGCAACTGGCCGATGCGTTGGGCGCGGACATGATGCTGATTGCCTCGGAGCTGGAGAAGCTACTGCTCTTCACGCTGGGGAAGGGACGCATCACGCTGGGCGACGTGGAAACAATGGTGCTGGGAGCCAAGCAGCGTTCGCTCTACGAACTGACCGACGCGATCAGCGCAAAGGACAAAGCCAAGGCGCTGGCGCTGTTGCATGGGCTGCTGAACAGCACCGATGCAGGCGAGGATGCGGCGATAGGGCATCTATATATGTTGGCGCGGACTTACCGCCAGATGCTGGTGATTATCGAGAAGAACGTGCGTGACTCGCGGGCGATCTGGCAGGCATTGTGGCAGGGCTTTCGGATGCCTCCGTTTGCCGCCGATGACCTGATCCGCCAAGCCCGGCGTTATAAGAGCCGCCGTGAGTTAACCCGTGCGCTGCGGCTGATTGCCAGGGCCGATCTGGAGTTGCGGTCCTCTCCTCCGGACAAGCGGCTAGTGCTGGAGCGGCTGGTCTATGAGCTGGCCTCGGAACCAAAGCCCGCGCCACCCGCCTGGGCCACCGCGCTGCTCGCCTTTGAAGGCTGAGCCGCCTACAGAGCGTGGCTTCAGAACTCAAGCGAATCGAGAAAGCTCTCCAGCAATGTGGGAAGTTTTTTGTAGCCGGCGCCCATCTCCGACTTCACCAGATAACCGGATGTAGCGCCGCTGAGGGCGCGTGCCTTGTCCTCAATCGCGTCTGAACTGGAGAGGATAAAGACCGGAGCGTTTTTTAATTTTGGGTCGGCGCGCAGTTCGTCGAGAAACGCGAAGCCGTTCATGCGTGGCATCTCCAGATCGAGCAGAACCATCACCGGCATTTCAACGTGTTTGCCGGGTGATTGGCCGCGCAGGATTTCAAGCGCTTCCCGGCCGTCCTCGGCGCAGGTAATCGCAAATTTAATATCGGAGTTCGCTAGGCCGCGGCAGATGCTCTCTCTGCTTGCATCGTCGTCATCCACAACCAGGACGTTCACCATTGATTTGCCTGCCATTTCGCTGCTCTGCGTGGAGTTGCGGCTCTCCCCTCACTCTCGAAAGCCTGTTTCCCGCGCCGGTTTAATTCATCATGGCATCCGCGTAGCCGGTCAGGAAGGCGGCCAGCTTGCTGTACTGCGGACCGACCTGGGATTTGACCATGTACCCGGAAACGCAGCCGCTGTCACAGGCGCGCTTCCTGTCTATGTCGGCGTCGGAGCTGGTGAGAACGAAGACCGGCGTGTTTCGCAGGTCCGTGTCTCCGTGCAGTTCGCGCAGAAACTCGAAGCCGTTCATTCGAGGCATATTCAGGTCGAGCAGCACCACCAGAGGCGTATCGATATGCCGGGCCGGACTGACTCCGCGCAATATCTCCAGCGCCTCCCGTCCATCCTCGGCGGGCGTTACCGGGAACGTTGCTCCGGCCTTCTTGAGGCCGCGGCAGACCAGTTCCCGCGCCGCATCATCATCATCTACCAACAGGATATTCACCACTTCACCCCTCCAGTTGTTTTGTGGGAAAGCGCGGCCAGCGGAAAGAGAACTCCGCGCCCCGCTGTCCGTCTTTGGCATGGACTTCGATCCGGCCTTCATGCGCTTCGACCAGCCGTTTGGTCACCGCGAGGCCGATCCCGCTGGTCTCGCCCTGTTTACTTGGCGACAAAGTCTGAAAGATCTGAAAGATGCGCTCCTGAGCCGTCTCCGGAATCCCCGGACCGTCGTCGGCCACGGTAAACCTGCAATAACTGTCTTCCGCCACTGCCTTGATCTCGATGCGCCCTTCGGCGCGATCATGATGTTTGACCGCGTTGCCGATCAGGTTGCGCAAGACAGTCTCCAGCGGAGTGCGCGCGGCCTCGAAGGGGGGAACATCGGATTCGATTGCGACCGTAAAGCCCTCCGGCGGCGGCTGTAGCTCCAAGACGCTCTCGAATACCTTGCGGGGATCTACAAGGGAAAGCTCCGCGTCGGTCTTGCCCGCCCGGGCGTAGGCCAGCAGATCGCTGATCAGTCGCTCCATGCGCCGCACACGCGCCTGAATCCGGCCCAGATTGTTTTTTACGCTTTCGGGGGCCTCTTCTCCCAAGTCTTCCATCACCCACTCGACCAAGCCGGCAATGCCGGTGAGCGGCGCACGCAGATCGTGCGAAGCCACATGGGCAAACTCTTCCAGATCCCGGTTGGCCTGGCGCAGATCCAGTACCATTTTTTTGCGCACACTGATGTCGGTAATGGCGGCCAGTGTCATCCGCGCGTCTTTCCAGACTACCGGGCTGAGGCCGATCTCCACCGGAACCTCCTTGCCGTTCCGGTGCAGCGCGGTGAGGTCGCGATTGCCGCCCATCGCGCGCACCGTAGGGTGAGTGCGATAGGCGTGAGTGTTTGACGCATGTCCCTGACGATAGCGCTCCGGGATCAGCTGTTCCAGAGCCATCCCTTGTAATTCCTCCGGACGGTAACCGAGGATGTGCAGAACCCGGGGGTTGGTCATCACAATGCGATTCTCCCGGTCCGCCATCACCATTCCGTATGGTGAGGCGTCGAAGATATTCTGGAAGGCTGTCTCCAGCCGGATGCGTTCGGAGATATCGACGACCGAGGCCAGGATTCTGGTTCCTTCCGGCGTCTCCAGCGCGTTGAGCCCGATCTCGACAGGGAACTCGTGTCCTTCCGCATCGCGAGCAAAGAGGTTGCGGCCCGCGCCCATCCTGCGGGTTACCGGAGCAGCACTATACTCTTCGCGCAGCAGCTTATGCTGCCCGTGATAGCGCTGGGGCAGCAGGAACTCCACTTCCTTGCCTACGATCTCTTCGCGGCTGTATCCGAAGAGGTTTAAAAGATATTTATTGACATGGGAGATACGGCCATCTGTTCCGGTCAGCACAAACCCGGTCGGCGCGGCATCGAAAACCTGATTGGTAAGATGCGGAGTTTCCGGACCAAACACGATGCTCTGCTCCTCCCGGGGGAATTCGAAGGGCCAGGACTTGCATCCAGCGACAGCAGCGTACGTGACGAGGGATGACTAAAACTATCGCTGGCTGTGTCAATTTGCAAGATAAAAGGAATTGACGCTTTCAACCAAAGGGTGGAGTCGGGAATGAACGGATTATGGCCCGATCTGGAAATGGCCGCATCCGGAATGAACGCGTTATCGACGAGGGCATGCAAGCAGCCTTGCCATGGTCTTCGCCGCTCAACGAAGACCGTGTTCATTGAGCCAGGGTCCGTACTGCCGGTCGACGGTCTGGATGTGGTTGGTGAGCCAGTCGCGGAGAAAGCTGAGCAGCTTTGCATTGACCATCATCTCGCCGCGCTCGTGGCGTACGATAAAGTCCTCGACCTTGGCGGTCAGCTCGCGGTGCAGGGCCTTGTGGGCTTCGAGTCCGGGATAGCCCGCGGCAGCCATCATCGCCTCTTCGCCGGAAAAATGATCGCGGGTATATTTGAGCAGTTTGGCCAGCAACTGGCCGGTGATGGTATGTCCCTGGCCGCGCATCATCGCTGTATGCAGCTCGTTGAGGATTTCAAAGAGCACAAAATGCTGACTGTCCGCGCTCTCAACCCCGACTGAGTATTTATCGCTCCATGCCACCAGTGTCATTGAATTCCTCCTGTTCCGTTGGCGGGTGTGATTGCCGGGCTGCCCGCGGCCCGCGATTTCAGCTCTCTCTTTGCCGGACAATCCAGGGTCCGTAAGCGCGGTCGGTAGACTCGATGTGCGCGCGCAGCCAGTTGCGCAATCCATCGAGGAACTCAATGCTGATGGAAATCTCACCCGCCTCGTAGAGGGCGACGTACTCGGCTACCTGGCGCGTTATATTGCGGTCTTCGGCGGCGCGCTCGACAATGCCCGGCAGGCCGGCGGCGGCAAAGATCGCTTCCTCGGAGGCGAGGTGGTGGGAGGTGTATTCAGCCACCTCATGCAGTAACAGCCCCGCAGCTGGCTGCTGCTGATCTCCGATCACCGCCGCCTGGAGCTTGTCGAGGGTTGCAAAGAGCAAGGCGTAGTCGTCGTACATCCCCTGTGCGCTGTGCCCGGTCCATCGCGACATTGATTTTCTCCTCCTGCCCGGCGAATTTTGTCCGGCGAATTGAACCCGTAACAGCATTTCCGATTCAGCTCTTTACAGAGACTGAGATGTGGGCGATCTTTTTCCTCAGGAAAAGGCCGCCTTAGACGATTTCCAAACCGCCAAGATGCGAATCAAAAAATACTCTAAGGACTCAATCGGAAGAATTGTCGAAAGCGTTAGGGGCGGCATCCGGCAGAACGGTTTTGCTGGACGCCGTGCGCGGATTGTCTCTGCCGCGGCCGGGAGGCGATGAGCGAATTTTCCATAGGAATGTATCGCAATGTGAGCCTTTACCGGAAGAGGGTCAATGGGGCATCGTATTGATTCTTTATATGGATAGAGACAGCGCCCTGGTGAGATTCCAACCGCGTCCGTGAGCGCATTGGTTATTATGCGGGTTAGGGCAGCAAAGGCGGCAAAAAACTGTTGACCTCCGAGTAAACCCGATATACATTGGAAATGCCATCCAACTGGCAGACTGTGCTGTGCAAGTGAGCGCGCCGGTCTGTCGATTCCCGCATCCTACTTGAGCAGTAGCTCATCTGTTGGTGCCCAGGCGTGTTTTCAGCGCCTCCGGAACGGGAAGAACGGGCGCGTAAATTCCCGAGACGGCAAACACGACTGCATTGACGCACGATGGTTCTTTCCAGATGTGCAAATTTGCGCCAAGATTTTTTGAACTGGACGGCTTTCTCGTGCGTCTATATCGGTGAATGAACTTTTCGGCAGCACATTGTAGGACTGGCTGCCTCCCGCTTCGGCGGCGGATTCAACCTCTGCCGGACGGAATTTGAGCCTTTTGTGAAGGAGAGTATGGCAATGCGTTCTGATCTTGTATTTGGGGCACTTTCTCATGTGTCCAACCGCTACCAGCTTTGTTTGCTGGCCAGCAAGGCAACCCGGAAGCTGCACAAGCCGAATACCCGGCTGCAGGACACGACCAATGAAGTCCTGGATCGCTTCCATTTCACCAACCCCGGCGCCATTTCGCAGGCGGTCGTCGTCCCTGAACTGCCCATGGAAGAACAGCGCCGCGCGGCATAACACTGCCCGTACCGCGTATAATTGAGTCAAGCCATCGGTTAAAGCGGCGCTGTCTAAGAAAAAACAGCGCTGCATTCCCTGCCGCTTCCATCCTCTTATGCAAATCAGATAGAGTGATTGAGTCGGCATCTATAGGCTGTCTCCTTGCCCCCCGCACGGATTGCTACCAGGATTGTTTCCCGGGTATTCAACTGGAGCATGTCTCTTCTCGTACCCCCTCACGTACACATCCTTCCATTTGCAGGTGAACATGACCATCGCTGAACTCAAAGAAAAAAACATCACAGAATTGAGCCGCATAGCGCGCACCCTGGAGATTCCGGGCGCCAGCGGCCTTCGCAAGCAGGATCTGATCTTTAAGATTCTTCAGGCGCAAAGCGAAAAAGAAGGCCACATCTTCGCTGAAGGCGTCCTGGAGATCCTTCCTGACGGTTATGGTTTTCTGCGCTCGCCGGATTACAACTACCTGCCCGGGCCGGACGACATTTATGTCTCTCCTTCTCAAATTCGAAAATTCGATTTGAAGACCGGCGACTCGATCAGCGGCAATGTGCGGCCGCCCCACGAAGGGGAAAAGTACTTCGCGCTGGTCAAGATTGAAGCCATCAATTTCGAATCTCCTGAAGAAACCCGCAATAAAATCCTCTTCGACAACCTCACCCCGCTTTATCCCCAGGAACGCATCAAGATGGAGACCGTGCGCGAGGCCGTCAGCGGTCGCGTCATGGACCTCCTCACGCCTGTGGGCAAGGGACAACGTGGCCTGATCGTCGCTCCGCCGCGTACCGGCAAGACGATGCTGTTGCAGTCGATCGCCAACTCGATTTCGACCAATCACCCGGAGGTTGTGCTGATTGTTCTGCTGATCGATGAGCGTCCGGAAGAAGTCACCGACATGCAGCGCTCGGTGAAGGGCGAAGTGATCAGCTCGACCTTTGACGAACCCGCCGCCCGCCACGTGCAGGTGGCCGAGATGGTCATCGAAAAAGCCAAGCGCCTGGTTGAGCACAAGCGCGACGTGGTGATTCTGCTGGACTCGATTACGCGTCTCGCCCGTGCTTACAACACCATCGTTCCTCCTTCGGGCAAGGTGCTATCCGGCGGCGTCGATTCAAACGCACTGCAGCGGCCCAAGCGCTTCTTCGGCGCGGCCCGCAATATTGAAGAGGGCGGGTCTTTGACCATCATTGCAACTGCTCTCGTAGACACCGGCTCGCGCATGGACGAAGTCATCTTCGAAGAGTTCAAGGGCACGGGCAACATGGAAATCATTCTGGACCGCAAGCTCGTCGACAAGCGCGTCTTCCCGGCCATCGACATCCAGCGCTCCGGCACCCGCAAGGAAGAGCTGCTTATTCCCAAGGAAGATCTCCCGCGCATCTGGGTGTTGCGCAAGGTGCTCAATCCGCTCTCACCGGTTGAAGCGATGGAAGTGCTGGTCAGCCGCCTGGAAAAGGCGCGCAACAACGCAGAATTCCTGCAGAACATGAATCAGTTATAAGCAATCATGCAGCCCCGTCCGGGTGCGTGTACCGGGCGGGGAAAAGCTCTTCCATCTCTTCGCGGCTGTAACGTGGCGTGATGTGTTGGGAACAGTTCCAGTCAAACCCCACCACATCCAACAGAAAAATGCGTTCCACGCGCGTCTTCCGCTCCACCATTTGCACCTTCGCCTCAAGCGCTGGGTCTGTCCCAGGTTCGATCGCGCGGGCGCGGCCAATGATTTTGAGCCGCGTTCGGCGTGGGTAGTCCATCAGAAACAGCGCAAACCGGTCGTTTGCCGAGAGATTGCCCGTGGTAATGTACTGCTTGTTGCCGGAGTAGTCGGCAAAGGCCAGTGTCCGTTCGTCCAGCACACGCAGAAAGCCTGGACGTCCGCCGCGATGCTGTATATAAGGCCAGCCGTCCGGCGTAACAGTTGCGAGATAGAAACTGTTGCGAGCGGCAATGAACTCGATCTCGTCGAGGCTCAACACCTGCTCGCCAGTTCCAGAATTTGTCATGCGTTCGTATTGCTCGCGCGAGCCGAAACGCGCCTGTATCCGCTTTGCCGGCTCCGAGAACATCGTCTTCGCAAAAGTGTGCGGCATGGCCTTCATTCTCCTCTCGAATTCAGATGACTGGCTGTACGGGCCGCGGGGTTGATCTGCCTACGGCCCTGTGTGACCTTCAGAACACCAACAGGGTGTAGCCCTGAGCGATGAGCGCAGCGATGCCTGGCAACCCCGGCGTGCCCGGCACTTGGTTGTCGTCCAGTAGATTTGTTCCGCAGGCTTCCACGCCCTCAATTGCGCCAAAGACCACCGCGCAAGCCTTGGAAGCGCCAGCCACCGATTGCCGCACACTGGCGAAGAGTTCATGAAAAGGATGATCCGACTGTGCAAGCTGTGCCGGCCAGCGTACACCCGCTCCCTGAAAGATCAATGTGACGTCTTGCTTGCGGGTTTGCAGGTCGCGAGCGACGGCCAGAGCGTTGAACAGCCGTCCGTTGGCTTCTTCGGAACCGCTCTTGGGGTCCGAAAGGATGAGAATTGCTGTTTTCATGGTTGATTCTCCTTGGTTGGCGGCTGGAGGCAAGCCAACATCGAATAAGATACCGAACGTTCGGTAAAAGTTGCAAAATAATTCGCCCGAGACAGGATTATTCCGAACGTACGGTAAAATTTATGGAAGAGGCGGGCCGCATGGCTAGAGCCAGGCTAGACGATGCCGCGTTGTTAGATCACGCCGTGGATGTATTCCGCGCTTATGGGTTTGAGGGTACCAGCGTAAATCAGATGGCCGCGGCGACGGGACTGGAAAAAGCCAGTCTTTACTATCGCTATCCGGGCAGCAAGGATGAAATTGCCATGGCTGCGGCGGCGCATGTCTCCGGGTGGTTCGAGCAGAATATTTTGAGCCGCTGGGGCAGAACGGCAGTCCACGACGGCGCGTTCGGGCGGTGGCGCGAAAGTTGCGCGAGTTTTATGGAGACGGCACGAAGCCTTGTGTGCTCGATACCCTCTCGTTGCGTGGCTGCACACCTGAGCTGCACGCCACGCTGCGTGTTGCACTTACCCACTGGCTAGAATCCTTTGCCGCTGTGGCAGTGGAGTGCGGTCTTAGCCCCGAGGTGGCGGAGCGCCGCGCCCAGCAAGCTGTCATCGGCATTGAGGGGTGCACTGGTGCTATCCCGCGTGCTGGGAGAGAAGCAGATACTCCTGCGCGCATTGACTGGACTCGAAAGGTTACTTACCGAAACCCGAGCCTGCGACGCCATTTCGGCCTCAAGAAGCACCCACGCACGGCCTGCTTTGCGGAACAGGCGAAGATTGCTACAATGGTTAAGTTGTTTGCCACTCCGTGGGGCTGTAGCTCAGCTGGGAGAGCGCCTCGTTCGCAACGAGGAGGCCAGCGGTTCGATCCCGCTCAGCTCCACCAAATCCTCTGTAATATTCCGATATTCAATCCTCCGGCTTCACTTCTTCGCCGACAGCTTTGCCCAGCGCGGTTAGATAGGTGTTGAGCGAAGAGGTTTGCCCTAGAATGAATCGCGAAACAAACCGGAAGGCCGGATTGTAGACATCGCCATCCTCGGTGATCCGGACTCTTGTGCCGCCTCTGGCAGATTCCAGCGTAAAGCTCCACTTGCCGCCGTAGGGAAGGTTTTCGGTGGCAATCCGCCGCACTATGGCTGACGGCGGCTGGCTGTTCTCGATCGCGTAAAGAATCGTTTCCCCTCGCTTACTCGTTTCCCGTTGAAACTGTTTTCCGCTGCCATCCTTGACCACTTCGCACGACTTCACCTCGGGCCGCCAGTTCTGGCTGCCGGAGATCAGGGCAAAAAGCTTCTCTGGGCTGGCCTTGAAGAAGGCGCAGCGGGTTACAACATGGTGTTTGGGCAGTAGCGCTCCAACGACCACCACGCAGACAATGATCAATACAGCGGCGCCGGCAAAAATCAGAAGAATCTTCATCCGTCCCTCTCTCGTTTTCTGCGTTTCAACAAAATCGCGGCAGCCTGCGCCAGCCGCTCCAGTCCAGCCACTGCAAGCTCGGCCTCATCCGGCTTCATCATCCTCAGCAACTGCCCAATCAGCAGTGGATTGAGCACGGTGTTCTGTTCCTGTATCCGCTTACCGGAGGCTGTGAGCGTGAGTTCCACAGAACGCCGGTCTGCGTGATTCTGCCTGCGCGCGATGTAACCGCCCCGCACCAGCCTGGCTACGGTGGTGCTCATTGTGGAGCGGCCCACCCCCATGTGTTCGGCCAGCTTCGAGAGCGTCGTGGGCGGTGTCGCCTCCAGGTGATTCAGAACGCTGGCCTGGTTTTCAGTAAGCGTGTTTCCTTCTTCGTTGATGCGCGCGTGCTCGCGATGGCAAGCCAGATAGATGGCCGGATAGGCCGCCATCACCCGTTTTGTCTGTGTCTCCACCATAGGGGGTAGGATCGCGGGAATGGTTTGATTCGTCAAACAAATTTAATTGACGACCTGTCGTTCAGCTGCGGGAATTGACAGTGAAAGCCGGTAATACAACCAGGAATTTCTCTGCCAGAAAAAACTATTGTCCGGCTCACTTGCTGCCGATAAGCAGGACAGGAGCGCTCTCGATGGCCCTGCTTGCTACTCCAGCTAAAACGTCTTCGACCCCTCCCCCTGAGTCGGAGCGGTCGCTCTCCCTGCTTGTCGAAGGCACGGCGATGAACATGCTGGAGGTTGACCACGAAAGCTATAAAGCCTTTCGCGCCAGCGTTACAAAAACAGCGCTCGCCTCGCCGGACAGGCTACCCAACGCCGACAAGATGGCGGCTATCAAGACGGTTCTTCAGGAATTTGAGCGGTATCGCAACGGCTCGGAGTCGGAGTTGAAGAACCGGCAGTCCAGTTGGCGAGCTGTGGTGTCAATGCTGTTCCGTGAGCTGGTCACGAGCCTGGGGATTAATCCTGCCTCGGAAGGCACAAAGTCGCTGGTGCAGATTATCGGGAGCTTGAAAACTGCGCAGGAGATTCAGGATTTCCGCACGACGCTCGAGGATTTTCTCCATCCAACAGGCTATGGGAGCGCGGAGAAGGCTTCTTCCCTGAAGGTGGCGGATCGCTCCACAGTCAACGACAACGCTGCCGGGCTGCCTGGAGGCGGCGTAGCGGTCGAAAAGGTAAAAGCACTCATGGAACTCGGCGGCGCCGGGCACATAGCGATCTTTCGGCTCAGTTGCCTAGAGATTATCAGCGAGCGCTTCGGCCTGGACGCAGTGCAGGATTGCATCATGGCCGTTTCCGCGCACCTGACCAGCAGCCTGCATGCCGATGACCAGATCTATCATTGGAGCGACTCTTCGCTGCTGGCTATTTTGAAGGGCCGCGCCAACGAAAAGATCCTCGCCGCAGAGTTGCAGCGAGTTTCCGCCCACAACAGCGAGATCAATATAAGCGTTGCGGAGCGCATGGTCATGCTGCGCATTCCTCTGAGCTTTGACATTACGCCAATCGCCAAACTGCGCGCCGCCGAAGATCTGTATAAGCTCGCCAATTCACAAAAAGACAGGTGGTAAGCCATGTACCCAGTATCCGCACTCATCTCAGAAGCGTTGGACCCTGCAATAGTCGCTCTTTTGGACGAGCTCCCGATGGCCTATGTCGAACTCAACTCAGAAGGAATGATTGTCTTTGCCAACAGGGCCGCGCGCGCTCTTCAGCCTCCCGGCAATGGGGATTTAGTGGGCAAATATCCCTGGCAACAGATGCCGGCCGACGAGCAGGAGAACAGTTGCGCGGAGTACTTTCTTGCCATGGAAACAGGTGAAGACCCACCGGTGATACACCGCTCCCTCTATACAAGCGCCGGCGGCTTTCGCACTCACGAGGTTCGCCGCAGCTTAATTCGCGATGAGCAGGGCAAGCCAACGGGCATGCGAGCCGTAACTCTGGATGTGACCGAGGCGCAGATGGCCCACGAAGAGGCGAGTAACGCACGCCTTTGGTTGGAAAGCATATTGAATTCGCTCGCTGAGGCGGTGATTGTGACTGATGCGCTAGGTTTTATTCGAAATGTCAATCCGGCGGCGGAGAAGTTCTTCGGCTGGCCAGCCAGTGAGCTTTCCGGGCAACTGATCGAGAAGCGCATCCCAATGCTCGCCTTCCGCACGAGGAGCGGCAAGACGCTCAGCTTTCACATGGCGCTCAACGGGCCCTGCATCGGTGACGGCACGGTGTTGGATCGCGCGCGCGACCTCCTTAAGGTAGAAATCAGCGCGTCGCCGATTATCGACAAAGAAAATGGTTCGACATTGGGTGTGGTGAGCGTCTGGCGCAAAATTGAACCAGTCCCATAATCGCGCGGCGATTTTTGGAGCAGTATGTCAGGAGACAGTATTGCAATGATTTTTCAAGACCCTCAGGAAACCCTTGATAACCTGCCGGTGGCGTATCTAGAAGCGAACGTACACGGAGTAATTGTTCGCGCCAATCGCCTGCGCCGCGCCCTGCATCCGCTGGAGGTTGGCGAGATCGTCGGCAAATTTTTATGGGATCTGGTGCCGGCCGGAGACCGGGAGAGTAGCCGTGTCGAATATCTGGAGTCGATGCAGGCTGTGGGACCCATGCCCGTGATCCGGCGTTCAATTTATAGCGGCGACGGAAGATTTCACATTCTTGAGATTCACCGCAGCTATATCTTCGACGAGAACGGCACAATAGCCGGAATGCACTCGATGACCATTGATATTACCGAAACAGAGCGCGCCCATCAGGAGGCGCACAGGGCACAGCAATGGCTGGAGAGCATCGTCGATTCCATTCTTGAGGCTGTGATTGTCACCGACGCATTGGGTTTTGTGCGCTCAGTGAATCCGGCGGCAGAACAGCTCTTCGGCTACACTGCGGCGGAGTTGACCGGCAAGCCTATCGAAAAAGGATTGCCGATTCTCTGCTTTGCGGATGCCAATGTTGCTCCGTTGAACTTCAGCATGGCGCTCGACAAATCCACCAAGGCCGTTGCGACCATGCTCAATCGCGAACGACAGCCGATGAAGATCGAGATCAGCACGTCGCCGATCATCGACAAGGAACACGGCTACACGGTTGGCGTGGTCAGCGTTTGGCGGGAGTTGGGCGCCGCGGCCTGAAGATGCGCGACTACACCATTGCCGCCAGAATCGCATCGGCGAATTGCGTGGTGCCGGCCGCTCCTCCCACATCGCGGGTCAGCGTTTTGCGCTCGGTATAAACGGTTTCCAGAGCCTTCTGCACTTTGTCTGCCGCAACGAACTCGTCCAGATGGCGCAGCATCAGAATCGCTGACTGCAACAACGCCGTCGGATTGGCCACGTCCTTGCCGGCAATATCCGGCGCCGAGCCATGCACCGCTTCAAAGATCGCGCATTCGAGGCCCAGGTTTGCTCCGGGAACAAGTCCCAGGCCGCCCACGAGGCCTGCGCATAAGTCGCTCAGAATATCGCCGTAGAGATTTTCGAGAAGCAGCATGTCGTACTGGTAGGGATTCATCACCATCTGCATGCAGGTGTTGTCGATCAAGTGCTCCGCATAAGTCACATCCGGGAATCCTTCGGCCATGGTGCGCGCGCAACGCAGAAACAGGCCGTCGGACATCTTCATGATGTTGGCTTTGTGAATAGAGTGAATCTTCTTGCGGCCATGCTTGCGCGCGTACTCAAACGCAAACTTGGCGATGCGCGTGGAGCCTTTCTCGGTGACGACCTTGATGCTTTCGACGACGCCAGGCACGACCTCATGCTCCAGGCCAACGTACTCGCCCTCGGTATTTTCGCGGACGATGATCAGGTCCACGCCGGGCCAATGCGTGGCGAGGCCGGGAAGATTCTTGATGGGACGGAAGTTGGCAAAGAGATCGAACTGCTTGCGCAATGTTACGTTGATGCTCTTGAAGCCTCCGCCGATAGGCGTGGTCACCGGACCTTTCAAGGCGACTTGCGTACTCTCAATCGACCGGGTGAGCGCGGCGGGAATGTACTCGCCGTAAATCTCAAAGGCCTCGGCCCCGGCGGCAAATCGCTCCCACTCAAACTTCACACCGGTTGCCTCGATAATGCGAACCACTGCCTGGGTTACTTCCGGCCCGATGCCGTCGCCTGGAATCAGCGTTACCTTGTGCGTTTTTGCTTCCGCCATTGCTTGTTCTCCTTTGAGCTTGCGCCTTGTCTCGAAAATTCCTATTAAAAATGAGTTGTCATCCTGAGCGAAGCGTACTTCAGCGGAGCCGAAGGATCTGCATTCCGCACCGCAATCACTGATCGTACCAAGCCGCGGACTTGTTAACTGATTCTCATGCCTTTGAAAACTGTTACGCGCGAACCCTCTGCCAAAAACGCTGAATCCGGCTTCCGCAGCAGGCATTCCGCGATCTCGCTTCCGTAAAAAGCTGCCGCGTTACCTGAAAACCCCGCCTCTTTTGCGTTTCTCACATTCCACTGCGGATGCTGCACTTCGTACTCCAGGCAGCCGCCGTCCGGCTGAGCCGCGTAGCCCCAGTAGTGCTCAGTGATGAACTGGCTGACGGAGCCTTCGGGAGCGATATAACGTTCTCCTTCAGTCTCAATCCGCATCCGGCATCGATCGGCTCCAGCACCCCAGGCGTGCTCGGCTTTGACTGTGTTGGATACGGTGCCGGTTTCGACTTGATGCGACATTGGGGTGTACGAGTAGTTCTCATTGAATGCGAATCGCGCAATGGCCGCTACCGCGCGCTTGGGTACAAGTTCGCGAATGAATACCACACCCCGTTTTATGCCTCGGCGCACATAGAAGCGAACATTTACTTCTTCAAAGGATTGGTGAAAGGGCACGGGAATCCCGAAGATGCTGGTTCGATTAAACTCGAATCCGACCAGACTCAGATAGGTTACTCCGTCAAAGACATCCAGCTCCGTTCCCGATGGAACGAACGGTTCAAGCAGCCGGGGGGCAACCGCGTAGTTGAGCAACAAGAGGTCTTTCCATTCAGCGGTGAGAAATATCTTCTGGTGTGTCATCCCGTTCGCTCGCGCCTCGTCCGTCCCAGAAAGAAACCATTGCTACTTATTTGCCTTGGCCGCGCCGCGGCTGCCGAGCAGCCCTTCCAGCTCTTCCTTGAACTCGCGCACGTCCTTGAAATCACGGTAGACCGACGCAAACCGGATATAGGCGACGGTGTCAAGGCCCTTCAGGTGCTCCATGATCAGCTCGCCAATCTCGCTGGTGGTGCGTTCGCGTTCCGGCGCGTCAACGAGATAGGTTTCTGCGGCGTCCACGATTCCTTCCAGCTTGCTCGAAGCCACGGGGCGCTTTTCACAGGCACGCAGCAAGCCGCTCAGCACCTTCTGCCGGTCAAAACGCTCGCGGCGACCGTCTTTTTTGACCACCATGTAGGGAATTTCATCGATGCGCTCATAGGTGGTGAAGCGCCGGTTGCAGCTCTCACACTCGCGGCGGCGGCGGATCGAGTCCCCCTCCTTGCCTTCGCGCGAATCCACCACGCGATCTTGCCCGAAACCACAATATGGACATTTCATGCTAGCTGGATTCTAAAGCAAATTTCCGGACTGCCCAAAGGCAGGAAACAATCCCGGTCAATGAATCCCGGCAGCATTCAGATACGGCGCGTAGAGTTTGTCTGAACCCTGGATGTGATTGACCAGCCAGCCGTACATGTAGTTCATCACCTCCAGCGCAAACTTTGAGCTGGAGTCATTTTGGAATCGTTCTTTCATTCCGGCGGCGGCGGCATAGAGCGCTTCGTGTTCCTTTTTGTGCTCATCCGCATCGGGGTAGCCGGTCTGGTCAAAGAGCGTCTCCTCGCGCCGGCAGTGGGTGCAGGCGTATTCGAGGAGCTTGACGATGACAGAACCCAGTGCCTGGCGGCTGTGCCCAGCCTCGATCGCGTCGTGCAGCTCATTGACCAGTTCGACAATCTGTTTGTGGTCCTCGTCAAAGACCGCGATGCCCACACTCATATTTGGGGTCCAGCTCAGTAACATGACGCCCTCGCTTGCCGGATTTTCGATCCATCTCTGAACAGAAACCAGGGTTAGAGCGGCTTTCTCAAGAAAAGCCGCCTTGCACAATTCGAAAAGACGACAGGCGAATCGAGAATGCTTTAGTGAATGCCTTTGGCGTTGAGGTGCGGGCCGTACTTCTTGTCGGAGCCCTGAATGTGATTGACCAGCCAATTGCGTAAAAAGCTCATCACTTCCATCGACAGTGTAGAAGACGAGGCGGTTTTGAAGCGCTCCTGCAACTCGACAACTGCTTTCACCAGATCTGCATGTTCTTTTTTGTGCGCCGGAGAGTCGGGATAGCCGGTTTTGGCAAACATCTCTTCTTCGCGGGCGAAATGAACCTGCGTGTACTTGATGAGCCGGTCCAGCACGGTTCCCAGCGCATCCTTGGCATGGCCGGCCAACATGCCATCATGCAGTTCATTCACCATTCCCACCAGTTTCTTGTGATCCTCATCGATCACCGCAACCCCGACGCTCATGTCGTTGCTCCAGGTCATGAAAGCCATCTTCCGGTTCTCCTTTTCCGTTTGCAGAAATACTGCCTGTGAGGCTTCCATCGGCAGAAAGCGCTAGAAAGTTGAGAAGCGAGAGGGAGCAGAGAACCGGAATGGAACGAGCGGAATGCAGGTGATATTGCAGGAAGGAACGGAATCGTGCGGTTTTAGTGCTAGTCGTTACCAAGCCTCGAAGATCACAGCGCTGCCGCTGCCGGCGCGGCCCTGGATCGAGTGCTTGGCAAAATTTAAGTCGTCGCGCTTTGGGAAGTCGTTGCGATAATGCGCGCCGCGGCTCTCGGTTCGCGCCAGCGCCGCTTGCAATATGGATTTGGCGACACGGCAGAGGGCGAGCGCTTCGGTCAGGCGACGGCTGGTTTTGCCTTGCTGCCTGAACCTGTCCAACGCGATTTCGCACTCTGCCTGTGCCGCCAACCCCTGTTGCAAAGTGGACTCCTGCCGCAACAGTCCGGCATAAGACCACATAGCGCGTTGAAGGTGATCAATGTGTACATCAACCAGATAATCCTCTTCATTACGAAGGGGATTGCGCTGCTCCTCAGGCGCGGCAACCGAAGCAATCTCCAACTTATCGCTCAGCATCGCCTGCGCTGCTCGCGCGCCAAAGACCAGCCCCTCGAGCAGCGAGTTCGAGGCTAACCGGTTGGCTCCGTGAACGCCGGTGCAGGCCGCTTCACCCGCAGCATATAGTCCCCGTAGTGTAGTGTGCCCTGCCAGGTCAGTACGTACGCCGCCCATCAGATAATGCGCCGCGGGCCGCACCGGAATCAGGTCGCGCGCCAGTTCCAGCCCATACCGGGCCAGACAGGCGCTGATACCGGGAAAGCGCTGGCCGAGATCGATGTTTTTGATATGGCGCAGGTCGAGATACACCGCGCGGCTTTCGCCTGCTTTTTCGCCCATTCCTTCGCGGGCAATGGCGCGGGCCACCACATCGCGCGGAGCCAGCTCGAGCAGCCGGTGGTAGCGCTCCATGAAGCGTTCGCCGCGGTCGTTGCGCAGGTAGGCGCCTTCGCCGCGCAGGGCTTCGCTCAGCAAAAATCGCGGCGCGCCGGGAAGCGAAAGCGCTGTCGGGTGGAACTGGTAAAACTCCATGTCTGCCAGCTCGGCTCCGGCCTCGCCCGCGAGCGCAATGCCGTCGCCCGTGGCCACTTGCGGGTTCGTCGTGTCGGAGTAGACCTGCCCCGCGCCCCCGGCGGCGATCAGCACTGCTCGCGCGGCCACGCGCTCGGGGCGGTTTTCCTTATCCAGCAAATCAGCGGCAATTACGCGACCATCGGAGGCAACCAAGCCAGTCACCATCGTCCACTCGGCAAAGCGGATGCGCCGATGCGCGCGGGCATAGACGGCCAGCGACCGGCTGATCTCCGCGCCGGTTGCATCGCCGTTCGCGTGCAGGATTCGCGGCAGCGAGTGCGCGGCCTCGCGGGTCCGCAGCAGTTCCCCCGCCTCGCGATCAAACTGTGCGCCCCAGCGAATCAGCTCCGCAACACGCTCCGCGCCCTCGCTCACCAGCACCTCCGCCGCTGGGCGATAAACCAGCCCATCGCCGGCGCTCACCGTGTCTTCCAGGTGCAGCGCGACATCCTCATCGCCCTCGGTGGCTACGGCGATGCCACCCTGCGCGTAGTGGGTGTTCGACTCAGCCACCGACTCTTTGGTGACCACTAGAACGTCGTGGTGCTCGGCCAGCTCCACGGCTGCGCGCAGGCCCGCGACGCCCGCCCCCATCACCAGATAGTCTGTTTGCGCGACCGATGTCATAACTTACGAGGCTATCATCGCGAGGGCGGGATCGGCTAAGGGGCTTTCCACTCTCCGCCTCTCCTCCTGTACACTGGATTGTTCACTGCCATGCATACAAAACATTCGATCGGAATCCTCGGCGCGACCGGAATGGTCGGCCAACGCTATATTCAGATCCTTGAAAACCATCCGTGGTTTGAGATTACCTGGATTGCAGCCAGCGATCGCTCCAGCGGCAAAACCTACGCCGAAGCAGCCAAGTGGCGGCTTGAAGCGCCTTTGCCCGAGCGCATTGCCAACATGACTCTCTCTCCGGCTGAGCCGGAGGGTGCGCCGAAGATCATCTTCTCTTCGATCGATTCGCCGATTGCCCGCGAGCTGGAGCCGAAGTTTGCAGCCGCAGGCCATATCGTGCTCTCGAACTCCAGCGCCTTTCGCATGGCGTCGAATGTGCCGCTGGTGCTGCCGGAAGTGAATGCCGGCCACCTGCACCTGATTGAAGAGCAGCCCTGGCGACGCGAGTCGGGCGGGTATCTTGTCACCAACTCGAACTGCACGGTGATGGGTCCGGTGCTGGCGCTCAAACCCCTCCAGGATCGCTTCGGCGTGGAGCAGATCTTCGCCACCTCAATGCAGGCGGTGAGCGGCGCGGGCTATCCAGGTGTGCCCTCGATGGACATTCTGGATAACGTGATTCCCTACATCGCCAGCGAAGAAGAGAAGATGGAAGAGGAACTGCTCAAGCTGCTGGGAACTCTCAATGGCCACTCAGTCAAGCCTCTGGCTGCGCGAATGAGCGCCAGTTGCAATCGCGTCGCGGTGGTGGATGGGCATATGGTTTCTGTATCGGTGAAACTGGCCAAACCGGCGACACGCGAGGAGATTCTTGCGGCGTGGGCGGAATTTCGTCCACTGCACGGCAAGGGCCTGCCGACAGCACCGGAGCAGCCGGTTGAGTATGCGCCGCAGCCGGACCGTCCGCAACCGCGCCTGGATCGCAATCGCGGCAAAGGCATGGCAGCGACGGTTGGCCGCTTGCGTCCCTGCGGATTACTGGACTGGAAGTTCACGGTGCTCTCGCACAATACGATTCGCGGAGCGGCCGGCGCGACGATTCTGAATGCCGAGCTGCTGCAGAGTCTGGGCAAGCTCTAGTAAGCCAGGAAGTTTAGGAAGTTTCGCATGAGCGTGGTCGTAATGAAGTTTGGCGGCACGTCGGTCGAGGATCCGGCGGCTATCGGACGTACCGCGACAATCGTTGCCGGCCGCGTGGCGCTGGGCAAACAGCCGGTTGTCGTGGTGAGCGCAATGGCCAAGGTGACCGACCAGTTGCTGCGCGCGGCCGCATTGGCCTCGCAGGGAGACCGCACAGGCGCCCTGGCAGTTAGCACGCAACTGCGCGCGCGCCACCAAGCGACCGCCGCCGAACTGGTGCAGGAGCCAAACGCAAGCGCCGAACTTGCCACTTTCATCGATCAGAAATTCGAGTCGCTCGACGAGGTGCTACGCGGGCTTTCGGCGATTCTGGAACTGACGCCGCGCATCAGCGATCTGATTGTGAGCTATGGTGAGCGAATATCGAGCCGCATTGTGGCTGCGGCTTTTTGTGAGCGATCTCTCAGCGCCGCACATGTGGACGCGCGTGATGTGATCATTACCGATTCTCAGTTTCAGAAAGCTGTTCCGCTGGATGCGTTGATCGAGCAGCGCGCCGCCGAGAAGCTGCGCCCGCTCACCGATGCGCTCAGGGTTCCGGTGATGGGCGGCTTCATTGCATCCAACGAAGCGGGCATTACAACGACGCTGGGACGCGGCGGATCAGATTTTACCGGCGCATTGATTGGCGGCGCGCTGCAAGCCGAGGCCATCGAGATCTGGACAGACGTGGATGGCATTATGACCTGCGATCCGCGGGTCTGCCCCGATGCTCTGCGCGTAAAATCCATTAGCTTTGAAGAGGCCGCGGAGTTGGCCTACTTCGGCGCCAAGGTGCTGCATCCAGCGACGATTCTGCCTGCGGTGAAGAAGAACATTCCGGTGCTGGTATTGAATAGCCGCAACGCAAGCTGCGACGGAACGCGCATCACCTCGCTTGCGCCCCATTGCAAGAGTCCCTTCAAGTCCATCGCGGTAAAGAAGAAGGTCAGCATCATCGACGTGGTGGCCGGGCGCATGTTGATGACGCATGGCTATATGCGGGAAATCTTCACTATCTTCGACAAGCACCAGTGCCCGGTCGATATGGTTTCCACCAGCGAGGTTTCGGTCTCCGTCACGGTGGACTCAAATGACAAGCTGCCTTTGATCGCAGCCGATCTGAGCAAGCTGGCCGACGTAAAATACGAAGGCAAAAAGGCTCTCATCTGCCTGGTCGGCGAAGATATCCGCGGCCAAAACGGCATGGCCGCGCAGGTGTTCAACGCCATCCGTCATATTAATGTCAGGATGATCTCGCAGGGAGCGAGCGAGATTAATATGAGCTTCATGATTGAAGAAGACGATGCCGATGAGGCCGTGCGTTCACTGCACGCCGCGTTCTTCCAGGATCCCGACCCAGCTGTCTTCGACGTAGACGCGCGCAAACGGTAAAAAGCGCTTAGACAGGCCGCGCTCTTGCCAGCGCCTCACTGTAGCATCATGCACTGCTGAGCTTGGAGTGAACAAATGAGCGGAAAAGCGAACGAGAGAGTTGCGGCTATTACCGGCGCGACGAGCGGCATTGGCGAGGCGGTCGCTCGAGCGCTCTCCAATGCGGGGTATCGTTTGGCGTTAAGCGCCCGGTCGGCGGAGAAACTCGACAGACTTGCATCGCAGTTGAAATCGCCTGCCGTGACTGTCACTGGAGACTTGCAAGACGCATCAGTACCCGCCAGGTTGCTGGCTGCGACGCTCGATACATTCGGACGCTGCGATATTTGTTTTAACAACGGTGGAATTCTCGAAGTAGGAGCCATCGAAACCATCGACATTGAGCGCGTCTGCGAGATGGTGCGCGTGAATGTCGAGGGAGCGTTTCGCCTAGCGCATGTTTTTCTTAAGCATTTCGTGGAACAGAAAACAGGCCATTTGGTGAACACGTCCAGCGTGTTGGGCAAGAAAGTCCGGCCAACGGCAGGCGCATACGCTGGCACCAAGTACGCGATAGAAGCGCTCTCGGAAGCACTGCGTATCGAGTTATGCAAGACCGACGTGCAGGTTTCCTGCATCGAGCCAGGATTGGTGCGAACAGGCCTTCATGACCGTTGGGAAGTACATCCGTCTGAACTGATGGGGATAGCTGAACCGCTTACTCCAGAGGATATTGCGCGCCTGGTTCTCTTCATTCTGGAGCAGCCTGCGCATGTGCGGATTCCTCAACTGATGATTTTGCCCAAAGGACATGAAATATAGTCCGGTTTTCCTGTTATAGGGTGCTGGGTGCCCCAGGTCTCGACTTTCAGATCTGGGATTCCACGGAACTAAGCTGACTAGCTCTACCGAGGTTCATCATGCTGATACTCGTCTTAGGCAAGGGAAAAACCGGATCGCTGGTCGCGGAGGTAGCTCGTGAACGCGGTCACGGCGTGCGCACTCTGGACATTACGGAGAATCAGCATGCATCGGCGTTGACCGCGCCCACGCTGGCTGGAGTTGATGTTGTGGTCGACTTCACTGCTCCCGATGCGGCGGTTGAAAATATCCGCGCGGTGTTGGCGCTGGGCGGGCGGATTGTTGTCGGCACAACCGGCTGGTACGCGCAACTGGATGAGTTGAAGGCCAAGACGCAAAAGGGCGGGGCGTTGCTCTACGGAACCAATTTTTCCATTGGCGTGCAAAAGCTTTTCCGACTGACCGCGGAGTTAGCCAGGCTCGAAGGCTACACCTTCAAAATTGCTGAGACGCATCACGTCTCGAAACTCGATGCTCCTTCGGGGACAGCAATAACGTTGCAGCAGATTATTCAGGCCGCGCGGTCCGGCGTAAAAGTTGAGATCACTTCCCATCGCATCGGCGATGCCAAAGGCGAACATATCGTTATTGCGACCGGTCCTGATGATGTACTTGAGATTCGCCACGATGCTCACAGCCGTCGCGGCTTCGCGTTAGGCGCCGTCCGTGCCGCTGAGTGGGTAGCGGGCAAAACCGGCGCGTGGGAGTTCCGGGAAATCTTCGATCACTTGTGAAGCATCTACTGCGAGGCAAGCTTCAATCCGGTCGCATCCTAAGGAGCGCCCGAGAGTGAATCCCGTTGGATGCCGCGCTTCTGACCAATTAGCCGATATCTGCATATAGCACCTGCCCGCACAGCCCCGATTCGGTATACACTTCTCTGTGATGGAAACTACTGGTTGCGGTACCGCGATAGTGACGCCTTTCAAGGCGGACGGCAGCATTGACGAGCAGGCGCTGACGGCGCTTGTGAACTGGCAAATAGACTCAGGAATCGACTTTCTGGTGGCCTGTGGTTCGACGGGCGAGGCAGCGACTCTGGAAGAAGAAGAGTGGCTGCGGGTGGTGCGGATTGTCTCCGACACCGCTGCGGGGCGGGTGCCGGTTTGGGCTGGATGCACACATAATTCGACCAAGGCGTTGTTGCGTCTGGCAGGGTTGCTGCTTAAGGTGCGCGGCGTGGATGCCGTGCTTTCCGCCAACCCCTACTACAACAAACCGACCCAGGAAGGTCAGTATCAGCATTTTCTGGCGCTAGCCAAGGCGATTGCTCCGCTACCGCTGGTGGTGTATAACGTGCCGGGACGGACGGCGGCAAACCTGGAGCCGGAGACCGTGGCCCGGTTGGCGGAAGCCGCGCCGAATATCGAGGCCATCAAGGAGGCCAGTGGCAAGTTGACTCAGGTCGCCGAGCTGGTGCATATACTGCCCAGCAGCTTCAAGATCTTTAGCGGCGACGACAACCTGGCGCTGGCGGCCATCGGCGTAGGCGCACAGGGGCTGATCAGCGTGGTGGCTAATGAGGCTCCTGCGGAGATTTCTCGCATGATTCATGCCGCGCTGCAGAATGATTGGCCGCAGGCGCGGGAGATTGAACGGAAGTACGCGCGGCTTTTCGACGCCAACTTTTGGGAGTCGAACCCCGGCCCGGTCAAAACCGTACTGAGCCTGATGGGCCGCACAACGGAGAATGTTCGCCTACCGCTGGTGCCGCCGACGGCTGCGACACGGGCCAAGCTGGAACGGCTGGCTGGCGAACTGGGTTTGCTCAAATTTGCTCCGCACCCGAATGTTGACCTGGGTGTCTTTTAGGCATAGATAGACGAGACAAATCGCGCACAGCAATCTCTGTTGATCGACAACCTTGCACTGTGGCATCCTCTCTGCGGACGCCCCCAAGCGGGTTCCGGTTTCTGCTGTTCTTTTGCCTGTGTGATGAAGATTCGTGCCACTTGTCACTGATTAGACCTATAATTCCAGCCGTAGACTATTGTCGGCTGCCAGTGGTCCGAAACTGTCCGCAGCAGCCGAGGAGGCACTGATGATGAACCCCCTTGTATTGTTTTCAGCGGCGGCTCTGTTTGTGATTGCTCCGGTGTGCGTCGCCGCCCAGAACCCTGTGAAACCGACCCCTGAGACCCACGCGAGGGCCAAGAAGCTCTATGCGATGGACTGCTCGATGTGCCACGGCGACACCGGTGACGGAAAAACCGATATGGCCAAGGATCTGAAACTTGTCATGGTGGACTATACCGATCCGAGTACCCTGGCCGGGAAAAAAGATCAGGAACTCTTTGACATCATCCGCAGCGGGAAGGGTAAAATGCCCGCCGAGGAGGAGGGCCGCGCCAAGAACGACGATGTCTGGGCCTTGATTCTCTACATTCGCAGTTTTTCCAAAGGCCAGCCATTACCAGCAACCCCTGCGCCTGCAGACTCGTCGAAAGCCGATGCGCCGCAGCCGGCTGATGCGCCAAAATAAGGTCGAGCTTCACGGGACATTGATTGCAATGATGCGCCGGTCTCGGCAACGAAACCGGCGCGCACGTTACATGCGGAAACTTATTTAGAGTTTTAGCCGTCAAAAATAATCTTGTGCTTCTGCGCAACTCGCATCCGGCCACGGTGTTCCTATTGCTGACGGCGGAATCTGGCCCGACGCGCTACTGACAGTAAAATTGCGCCTCGACGATGCTGCCGCGAATCTCACGCGATGCATTGGCACGGTAATTTCTATGTCTGGAAGTTAGTTGCCACCAGGCAGAAGCGACCCCGCGGATGTACGCAGAAAGCGGACCATTCAAATGATTCCCAGGACGCAGTTGAAATCTCTTCTTGCAGCGTGTTGCGCGCTCGCTACTTCGGCAATGCTGATTACAGGTTGCAGCAACGGTATTACATCTACTAACTCCGGTAGTAACTCGGCCTCTCCTACCGGCTCTTCGTTTGTAGTAGGCACAGATGCGCCAATGGACAGTGTCACTTCGTTTGCCGTGCAATTGGAGAGCATTACAGCGACAGACTCCCTCGGCAACAGCGTTTCTCTGCTGAGCGGCACGCCGACCGTTGACTTTGCCCGCTTCAACGGCTTGCAGACGCTGCTGGATATGAACGATGTTCCAGTGGGTACTTATACCAGCGTAACCGTTGCCATGGGAACGGCTACGATTAGCTACTTGAATGTTCCAGCGAGCGGCGCGCCGACCATACAGAGTGAAGCTGCCACGCTGACCACATCAACTGTTACCGTTACCCTAGACAAGCCGCTTGTGATCGCCCAGGCAGGTGCGCCGGCTGGATTGCATCTGGATTTCGATCTGCGTAAGTCCATCCTTGTGGATGGTACTGGCCAGGTTACCGGGCAGGTAACGCCAACCTTTAATATCAACTCAGTAGCAAATAGCGATCCCGGTGCGTATATTGATGAATTTGATGCAGCCGTGGTTAGCGTCAACACGAGTGCGCAATCCTTTGTGGTGCAGGGACCGCACGGCCGTCAGTTCACTGTGAACGTGAATGGGCAAACTGAGTGGGAAAACAGCGAAGGACTCAGCAGCCTGACCACCAGCAGCATTGTCACAATCTCCGGCACGCTTGATCGTGCGGATGCAACGATTGATGCAGACGATGTGGCGATTCTCTCGCAGGATGGTTTCTATGCCGATGGGCAGGTCACCTATGTGATTCCATCGCCATCGACTGCGCTGCCGGCCACGCCCATTGGCTTCGACGTTTATGTGCGTGGCCTGCTGCCCACAACCACTGGACTTACACTGGGCCAGATCGCAACCGTCGATCTGGGCGGCAATGAAAAGTTCTATATTCGCTGGATGCATGACACCCTGCCGCCAAAGATTTCTTCTGTGTTCTTTAACGCAAGCTCAATGATGCCGGGACAGCGTGTCTCGGTGGGCGGGCCAGCCAGCGGCGCTGCCAATGCCAGTGATGTGACAGTAAAGCGCGTGGTGCTGCGTCACTGGGGCTTTGACGGCACGGTTGTGGCCAACAGCGTGAGCGCGTCGGGCAACACGTTCCAGATTCAGGTCAACGGCTTTGCCGGCAACCTCATCGCGCAGCCTGTGACGGTGTATGTGATTGGCGGGACAGGCTGGCATAACGGCTACACAGGTTTGAGCAGCCTGAGCGGCGGAGACAATGTTCGAATCGTCGGACTGCTGCTGAATCTATCCGGGCAGCCGGTGCTGGTGGCGCATTACGTGGATGAGTTAGACTAAGCGCGAGCGAACCGGCATGACCATTTGAAACATAACGCAGGAGCAGAAGGTTTTCTGCTCCTGCGTTGTGTTTTGGTGTAGGAAGATGCTACCAGGAACTTGCCAATCCGGCCTACTGAAGAGGCATTGATTCGCTAGATACGGTTCAGGCAAGCACGGGCAGGCTAGGCATCTCGCCTAGCTCTTTGGCTTCGGCGACCACGGCATTGAGATGATCAAGAACCTCGGAAACCGTCATTGTATAGATCTCGCGGCGCGAGTCGTAGCCTTCGTTGATCAACTGCTTGAGATAGCGACCGGCAATCTGCGCGGTGAGCTGGTCGGTAATCACCTTGCCGGAGCGCTTCTTCTGCTCGACCCACGCTGTTGAGGGCAAAGCGATCCACATCGGCCGCCCATTGACATCGAAGCGGACATCAATGGCGTCGGCGTGGCGGGTGGCGATGGCCACAATAGTGCCCTTCCAGCGGCAGTGCAGGTCCTCGCCGCTCCAGCGGTCGCTTACATGGAAATCTTCGTACATGCCTCTAGCCTATCGTTCTAGACGTTCAACGGCAAGCTGCCGGAATGGCGCGGCGCACATTTTCCTCGGTCGCGGCTCCTCCTTTTCGCAGACCCGCCGATGAAATCGGAAGGGGAAACGCCAACCATGCAAATTACTGTTACTGTCTCCGATGCAATCGTCCGGGAAGCCGCGACCCGCAACCTCTCAGTCATCGACTTTGTTGAATCCATG
>Ga0181534_10000200_pt1 | contig 43150 bp, 37 predicted proteins | sample PEATcosm2014_Bin_37_FD_119758 | JGI IMG/M metagenome (GOLD analysis project Ga0181534, IMG submission 119758) | Peatland microbial communities from MTU Mesocosm Facility, Houghton, MI, USA - PEATcosm2014_Bin17_10_metaG | ecosystem: Environmental > Terrestrial > Soil > Wetlands > Peat | place... | reverse complement strand
GATCGCTCAAATCCAGGGTGAACGGCGGGTAGCGCAGGTGCGGGAACTGCTCCCGGTCGGGTCCGGATTCCACGATCAATTTGTCGGCGATGTAGAGCTTGATGTGATCGCAGTTGGAGCAGACCACTGCCTTCGAGAATCCTACCGAAGCGTCCCCCCGCGCCCAGTGAAACGCCGGTTCCATTACGATCTCTTCGGCCGGATCGCATTGCGATTTGTAAAATCCAGCGGCAGGCTTAGGTTCACGAAAGATGTCGGTGACGCCGTGGTAACAAATTCGATCTCCCGATCCAAAATTGGCGTGCGTGTTGTAATCGAAGGCACACCAGCCGATGCCTCCGGCATATTTCGGATCGGAGGCCAACTGGTCATGAACACGGGCGTGCCGAACCATGTGTTCGGTGAGCCGCTCCACCTGATCGATGGTTTTAGTGGGGTAGGTGTGCCCCACAAATTCTGTGTTCAAGTAGCGCGGGTGGTTCGGAGCCTTCAGCGGGAAGTCAAAATCATTCATAGTGAAAACATCTTCCAGAAATTCAGATTCCTGGAAGTCCCGAATCCCGCCGGTCTGCCGGGTAGGATCCAATCGGTGCGCCACGGCGTTGGTGCGAACATAGAAGTCGTGGCTGTCCTCGGATTCGTTGATTCGTACCCCCCAAAGAATGATCGATGGATGATTCCAATCGCGCTGAATCATGCGGCTCACATTGTCGACGGAGATGTCCTGCCAGGCTGAGTCCCCAATATGCTGCCAGCCCGGAATTTCCTCGAGCACCAGCAATCCGATCCGGTCACACTCATCCAGGAAATGCGGCGATTGCGGATAGTGGGAGGTCCGCACAATGTTGCACTTCAACTGGCTACGAAGAATCTGGGCATCGCGGCGCTGGGCCCTGCCAGCCATGGCCTGGCCAACGAAGGGGAAAGTCTGATGGCGATCCAGTCCGCGAAGCTTGATGACTTTTCCATTCAGCTCAAATCCGTGATCGGTGAATTCCGCTTTGCGAAACCCGATCACTCGTGAAAAGCTGTCTACCGGTTGGTTTGCGCGCCACAGCGTCGCTTCCAACTGGTAGAGATATGGGCGGGTCAGACCCCACAACTTGATGGCCGCCAGGTTCGGCATCGAGACCGTGTGAATGTTGCTCTCGCCCGGCGCCATGGCGGCGGCAATCTCCCGCGAAGCTCGCTGCACCGTACGATCGCCGTCGCGCAGAACAACTTCCAGTCGTAACGGGCCGAACGATGGTTCAAGACTCTGGAGGTGAAAATCTACCTCCAGGAGGGGTTGATCGCTCAACACCTCTTTCGGCCGCGCGAAGATGTTTTCAATGAAGAGTCCGGGCACGATTCGCAGAGAGACTTCGCGATAGATACCCCCAAAGGTTAAGTAGTCGACCTCATTTCCGAAAGGAGGGATATCCGTACGCTCGCTCGAATCCAGATTCACCGCCAGCACATTGTCACCGTCAAAATCCAGGTGCGGGGTGAGATTGAACGAGAATGGAGTGTACCCGCCCTTATATTCGCCCAGCAGCGCGCCGTTGATCCAAACCGTGGAGGCGGTCATCGCCCCCTCAAAATCCACGAATACGTGTTTTCCGCGAGTTTCCGAAGGGAGCTTGAAATGTCGCCGATAGCACGATACGAATTCGTAGCTCCTCTCGTCCACGCTATGCCATGGAAGAGGCATGTTGGTGTGAGGAATTACGACGCGTTCATAGGTGGAATCGTCGAAGCTTTTCTCGTGCGCACCTGCGGCCGCCGTATGGCAGAACCGCCAGTTGCGGTTCATGGGGAAAACGAGTCTGGTTCCGGCAGTGGTCTGTTCCAGGGCGCTGGAACGCGCAGCGGGCGCAAGAGTTGCACCTGCCAGCAAGGCTCCCGCTGTTTTTATGAAATTGCGACGATCCATGAGTCTCCTGTCCTTCTCAAGTTCGCAAAGAATTATCCCCGATCAGGAAGAAGCTGTAAACGTTAAGCAACGGGTCGATACGAGAGAGGGATGAGGATGATTGGAGATTCATGGTCAGACCAATCAAACGAATGAATTCGACCGAAGAACCAATTCGTTGGGTTCCGGGGCGTGAGGTAATCTTGTGACTTGTGATTGGTCGGCCCTGCATCGTCGAGAAGCGCAGGGCCTTGGTGTTTCCGCCCTCTGGCTGCCGTGGAAGGGGATTGCAGATGCGACAAACGGGATGCTGGACGGTTGGCTGCGGCGAGTGCAAGCTGTTTAAATAAACCTTCATCGGACTGGGGTATGGACTCGAAAAAATTGAGTCATCGATTCGCCGGTATTTTTGGTGCTCGACCAGCGATCTTCAGCGCTCCTGGACGTGTCAACTTGATCGGGGAGCACACCGACTATAACGAAGGCTTCGTCATGCCGTGCGCCATCGGCCTTCGTACGCGAGTCGGAATATCTCCCCGGCGGGACACGAAGTTGCGAATTGAGTCGGATGAGTTTCCCGGTTCCATGGAATTCGAGTCCGCGCGTCTACCGCAACGAGCTACAGGAACATGGCGGGACTATGTTCTGGGAATCGCGGTCGAGCTAGAGCAGAGAGGTGAAGCTGCTCCCCGGGCGAATCTTCTCGTGGAGAGCGGAGTTCCGATTGGCGCAGGGCTGAGTTCTTCGGCTGCGATTGAAGTGGCCAGCGCGCTCGCGCTGCTGAGCCTGAATGGCATGGTCATGCCACTGCAAGAGGTGGCGAAACTTTGCCAGCATGTGGAGAACACCTTCATCGGCGCTAGAGTGGGAATCATGGATCAATTCGTTTCCTGCCTGGGAAGGGCGGGGCATGCGCTATTGCTCGACTGCCGTTCTCTGGAATTTGAACTCATTCCCATACCCCCAAACCTCAAGCTGGTGATTTGCAATACCATGGTCAAGCACCAGCATGCGGGCGGCGAATATAATCGCCGACGTCAAGAGTGCGACGAAGGGGTGAAGCTGTTCGCGCAGTTGTATCCGCACATTCATGCCCTGCGCGATCTCTCCGTTGCCCAAGTGACGAGGCACTCGCAGGAAGTTCCGGAAACAATCTACAAACGATGTTTGCATGTTGTCGAGGAGAATGGGCGGGTGAGCCATGCCGCGCATTGCCTGCGGGAGAAGGATTTGTTTGGCTTTGGCGACTTGATGCGGAAGTCGCATGCGAGCCTCCGCGACCTTTACGAGGTGAGCTGCCCTGAGCTCGACCTGATGGTCGAACTGGCGGAAGGGCTACCAGGTCATTACGGCGGGCGCATGACGGGAGGGGGCTTTGGGGGATGCACCGTCAACATGGTCGCGGAGCCGGAGGCCGAAGGTTTTGCTCAGCAAATCGCCATGCGCTATCAGCAGTTGGCTGGGATTAAGCCTGCCATCTACATTTGCTCGGCGGACGACGGGGCAAGGCTTGAAGAAACAGGCGGGGAATCTGCCTAATCTTTTATGGTTCTGGATGTGATCGCTACCGGGTGACGGCAGACTTATGGTGGAGTTGCTTGCAGCAGAATCCCAGAGGATACGGGGTCGAGTGTGGACTTAAGGGAGCTTCAAGGCAAGTCGCATCGCCGTTACAATCCGCTCACCCGCGATTGGATTCTGGTTTCGCCCAATCGGAATGCTCGCCCCTGGCAAGGGCAGACGGAAAAGCCCGCACAATCGGCCAATGTGCAGTATGACCCCAGCTGTTACCTTTGTCCGGGAAATGCCCGCGCCGGCGGAGTTCACAATCCGAAATATTCCACTACTTTTGTTTTCGACAATGATTTTGCTTCGCTTCAGGCCGATCTGCCCGGCGCCACTTTCGTGCACGGTAAGAACAATCTCTTAACCGCAATGTCAGAGAGCGGTCGTTGTCGCGTTCTGTGCTTTTCCCCCCGGCATGACTTGACGCTTTCCCAAATGTCCACTCGGGAAATCGGCGCTGTGATCGAAGTGTGGGCCGAAGAATACAAAACTCTCGGCGAACTTCCTTACGTGAACCACGTTCAGATTTTCGAAAACCGCGGAGCGATGATGGGAAGCAGCAACTCTCATCCTCACGGCCAGATTTGGGCTACGCAAAGCATTCCAAATGAACCGCGCAAGGAGCAGCAGTCATTCGAAGAATACGAGCGCCGTCATGGCGGATGTCTTCTCTGCGACTACCTTCAGATGGAACTGGAGGTTGAAGAGAGGGTGGTCTGCCAGAATGATTGCTTTATCGCACTGGTGCCCTTCTGGGCGATTTGGCCATTTGAAACCCTGGTGATCAGCAAGCGACACGCTGCCGATATTACCGTCTTGAATGCGGCAGAACGAGCCGGACTGGCGGAGCTTCTGAAACGCCTGAACACGCGCTATGACAATCTCTTCCAGACGTACTTCCCCTACTCGATGGGCTTTCACCAGCGTCCCACCGATGGCGGGGATCATCCCGAATGGCATTTTCACGGCCACTTTTACCCGCCCCTCTTGCGTTCAGCCGCCATCAAGAAATTTATGGTGGGTTTTGAATTGCTGGCTTCCCCCCAGCGCGACGTGACTCCCGAACTCGCGGCAAAAGAATTACGCGACATTCCGGAGCAGCGGGAGTAATCAAGTTGGCGTTTCTACTCCGGCAGCTTCTGTCTTCCTTACAATCTGAAAAATCTGTTCCGATTGCGGGGCCGTCGTACCTGGCTGTCCTTCCCCCAGGGTTAGAGTGTAGGAGCCTGCCTCCACGAACCGGTCTCCGTTAGCCTCCACCCCACTCAAGTCGCGGGCATCGAGCATGAAGTGGACACCGCAAGAACGAGAAAGCAAGCTGCAACCATTTAGATGCAGCTCCCGGGCTTTGTGTTCAACCATGAACTAATCTCTTTTGAAACCAGTGATGTGGACAGATGCAAGATGCGACGGAGTGCAGCAGTGGGAAAGCGCCCGAATCCGAGAGAGTATTAGTTTCCGATCGACTTCATCGCAGGATAGATACGGCGGTATCTGGTATAAGCCGTTTCCATGATGGCGGACCGCTGGGCGTCCGGGCTGGTGTGGCTGGCTGGGCGCAAGAATTCCTTGCAGGCTGAATCGACCGATGACCATGCTTTCACTCCAACGCCGGCCAAGATTGCCGCTCCGTACGCTGCGCCTTCCTCAGCTTGAACCGTTTCGACTGGCTGCGCATAAACCTCAGACTGAATCTGCCGCCAAAGCGCCGATCTGGACCCTCCCCCGCCCAGTCGAACCGAGTTGACGGGCACCGACATTTCTTGGAAGATCGTGAACGTATCACGCAGGCTAAACGCTACGCCTTCCAGAATTGAGCGAATTACTTGAGCGCGGGTATGGGTCGCGGTCAAACCCACCAAAGCTGCACGGGCCGCGGGATCGAGATGGGGAGTGCGTTCGCCCATCAGGTAAGGGGCCCATAGTAGACCGTCACAGCCCGGGTTAGCTTTGGCCGCCTCAGCCACGAGTTCGTCATAGGTCTCCGCCCGTTGGTCAGGGGCTACTCCAAACCGATCGCGGAACCAGCGCAGTGAAAGTCCGGCCGCCTGGGTTACGCCCATCACAATCCAGCGTTTGGGAACGGCGTGGCAGAAGGTGTGCACCCGCCCGGCGGAGTCCAGCGCTGGGCGATCTGTGGCGGTCAGCACCACTCCCGAGGTTCCGATGGTTGCGCTTACCATTCCAGAGGAAACCACTCCCATTCCGATGGCCCCGGCTGCCTGGTCTCCGGCGCCGGCCACAACTGGGGTACCAATCTTGAGGCCGGTTGCTGCCGCTCCTAGCGATGAAATCTGTCCGCAGATCTCCGACGATTCGTACAGCCGGGGCAGGAAGGACTCGTCCATGCCAACCAACTCAAGCATTTCCATTGACCAGCGTCGGCGAGCAACGTCAAGCATCAATGTGCCGGAGGCGTCGGCGACATCGATGGCGCGTTCGCCTGTTAGCTCAAAACGAATGTAATCCTTGGGCAGCAGAAGCGATCGCACTCTCTCCCAGTTGCCCGGCTCATTTTCCCGCACCCACAAACACTTGGTTAAAGTGAAGTTCGCCAGAGCGGGATTGCAGGTTAATTGAACCAGGCGCTCGCGGCCTATTTGCGCCGTCAGGTCCCGGCATTGTTTTTCAGTTCTGAGGTCACACCAGATGAGGGCAGGCCGAATCACGACATCCTGCCGATCGAGCAAAACCGCACCATGCATTTGTCCCGATAAACCAACGCATGCAATCTGCTCCCCGCTCAACTTCGCCTGAGCCAGAGCCGCGCTCACTGCGATCCGGCAGGCCCGCCACCAGTCCGCAGGATCCTGTTCCGCCCAGCCGATTTGTGGAGAGGAGAAGGCCTGATGATCCTCGGTGGCCGAGGAGATAGTACGTCCATGCTCATCGATGACGAGGGCGCGGGTGCCCCCGGTTCCCACGTCGATCCCCAGAAAGTACATTCGTTCCATCGTCCGCTTGGCGTTTGGGAGACCCGCGCATTCACTTTTGTGCAGGTTAATGTGAGTGATCTTAGCATCGGTGGGGTGTGGCTGATCGGATGCTTCCACCTATCTTTTGTTTATTTGGCAGCCGTTTATTGGCAGCGGATAAGCTCGCCATGGCGGGGATCCCCTGAAAGATGATCTTACCGCTCTTGCCCATCGTTCTCTGCCTGCGCCAGCAGCAACAACACCAATCCGAGGACGGTAAACATCCGGAAGGCGGCGTCCTGACCGTTCCATAGCTTCGACTGCCACATCAGGAACCACTCGCCCCCTATGCTGAGAAAGGCGGCCAGCCACATGAGGATCCCACAGGTCAGGCCTGCAATCGCAACCTGTTTAGAGCGATGGAACGCCTCCGCAGTACCGCCTAAAACCCGCAACAGATTGACTCCTCCCCACCAGCAGAGAATCATCGTAATCGTTTCCCAGGCAATGATGGAAAGATAGAAAACGGAGTGCAACGTGGGCGAATTGAGTGCGCGCCACATGGCGCGATTGTGGGGGAAAGTAGAGTCCATCATGAGAACATGGCGAACGAACTGGTAGTTTGAATCGTAGTCCGTGGTGTTATTAAGAACCACCAACGAGTAAAAGCCCGCCACCGCAAATACCAGCAGCGTCTTGGCGATCCGTAAGGTCATGGAGCCAACACTGGCGAAGGCGAAGAATCGAAAGTCTTAAAATAAGCGATGAGCGCGCCCATGGTGGCAGAGTCGTAGCCGGGATTTCCCGGCATCTGGGCGTTTGGATTTCGGGCCTTCGGGTTGCGCACATAAGCTGCAAAGTATTCCGGCGAGCTCGTGGCCCATGCCGAGAGTACCAACCAGGGATGCCCCGCCTTGGTGCCGCCCTCCTTGCCCATGTTGTGGCAGCGGAAGCAATTCTGCTGCGCGATGCGGTACCCGGCTCGCACCAGTTCGTCATTGGAGTCCGGCCCCCGCGGGGCGATTGCGCCGAAGACGGTATTTTGGTCCCTGAACTCAAGCCGAACCACGCCCCAGGGAACCTGTGCCTCGTCGGAGTGAGAGAGGATCTTGAAACTGGGCGTGAATTTAGGATGGGAAATCATGAACGGACCCATGTCTTCTCGGTGATTTTCAGAATCCTTCGGCCACCCGGCTGGCGACTTGCCTTCGATTTTCAACACCAGGATAGGATTATGCTCTGCCATGTAAGAGAGCGGATAATTCGCGCGGTACTGGTCGCTGCAGATCGCCACCACCATGGCGGATTCTGGGGCCGCACTGAGAGACCGAGTCAACTCTTTAAGAAGTACGCCGCTTACCTCCGTCGGTTCCACAAAGTTCGGGTCGTCGGAGACGGTGTAACTGACTTGGGGGAGCATCAGCAGATCTTCGCGAGTCAGGTAACGAACAGATCCGGCTGGCAAACCTGCAAGTTCGCCGGCTACTTCCAGATCGGATGGCGAGCTACGCGCAGGATGCAAGAAACGGGATGCCGAGACTGGAGCTTGGACACCGGCGCCGTTCGCCCATGCGATCGCAAGCGCGGCGAGAAAAAGCGGGGTCGCCGCCAACCTGCCCAATCCGCGTGGTTGCATGGGACATCTTAGCCTGCAATAGGCACCTGCGAACGAAAGTTTAATCCAAATTTTGAATCGAGGATTTCGTCAATAACGATTGCAGGAACAACCATTGGAAAAACGATCTGGGGAATGATGGACAAACACCTTCGGTTCAAGATCTGTGTGATAGATTACTTTCACTCGAAGCGCCGGAGGCTGTCGCGTATGGTGAGCGGTGAGCTGGAGTCGCGCCTCCAGCAACTGGGCGTGGTACTGCCCGCCTTGCCCAAAGCCGGAGGCAACTACGTGGCTGCCAAGACGGTGGGTGGCATGGTTTATCTGGCCGGAGTGATTTCCGCCGATGACCACGGCGTCATAACCGGGACGGTGGGTCTGGATCGCACGGTCGACGAGGGATACGCGGCGGCGCGAGCTTGTGCACTGACGCAACTAGCTGTTCTCAACCACCATCTGGGATCGCTCGCGACAGTTAAAGGGATCGTCAGCGTTCACGGTTACGTGAATGCCGTTCCTGGTTTTGCCGAGTCACCGAAGGTCATCAACGGAGCCTCGGACCTATTGCTGCAGGTCTTTGGCGATGCCGGAAATCATGTGCGCGCCGCCATTGGAGTTGCCGCATTGCCTCTTAACGCTCTGGTCGAACTGCAGATGACGGTGGAGATTTAAAGATCGCCGATGCCCGAACACTCGCTCTCTGCCGATCCCACGCACTCTTTATGGAACCGCGCGCTCGAACCGCGCCTTCGCATCGTTCCCGGCGATGTCGTGCATCTGCAATGCTTGGACTCGAGTGGAGCGCAAGTGCGCCCCGGCATGACCGTGGCAGAGTTCTTGCAGATTGACCGTGGACGCATCCACGCGTTAACCGGGCCGATTTTTATCGAAGGGGCGGAACCGGGCGATGTCCTGCAGATCAATGTGCTGGAGGTCGCCCACAGAGGCTGGGGTTGGTCGAGCGTGATCGCGGGCCTGGGTTTTCTCAGGCAGCGTTTTGTGGCGCCGTATCTCTTTCATTGGCAACTCGAGGGATTGGTCAGCCGGTCGCTTACCCCGGCCGTGGTCTCGCTTCGGCCATTCTGCGGCGTCATGGGGGTTGCTCCTGCCGAGGATGGAGAATTTCGCACCCGGCCGCCCGGTGTTTTCGGCGGCAACATGGACGTTCGTGAGTTGAGCGCCGGGTCCACTCTATATCTTCCAGTATTGAATTCCGGCGCCTTGTTTTCCGCGGGGGATGCCCATGCCGCCCAGGGTGACGGCGAAGTCTGCATCAACGGAATTGAATGTCCGGCGGATGTATCTCTTCAATTCCATCTGCATAAACATCGGTCGCTGGCGGGACCTATGGTTGAGTCAGCGGGTGTAGACGCAGCGAAGGAGTACTGGATTGTGGTCGAGTCAGGCACGGACGCCATCGCCGCCGCGCGCGCAGCCACCTCCCGCATGATCGATTTGCTGGTGGACAGGTGGACGTTCAGCGAGGTTCACGCCTACCTGCTTTGCAGCGTCGCCATGCATCTGCGGCTCAGCCAGGTGGTGAACGAACCGATGTTCACTGTTAGTGCAGCGCTTCCCAAGTATGTCCTGCCGCCGGGAAGGCTTTTCTGAGTCTGCAGCAAGTGGCTGATCTCAGCACAAATCATCTCAGAACAATCATCCATGACAATCAATGATCCCGAGGTTGTTGCCGAACTGAAGAGTATGTATCCCCTCTATGAAGCCGCTCTGGTGAATAACGACGCAGATGTCTTGACGCGCATGTTTTGGGCTTCCCCCATTGCTGTGCGCTTCGGCATCACGGAGAATCTCCGTGGCATCGATGAGATCGCGGCCTTCCGCAAGGGCCGTGCGTCCGTGAACCTGGCGCGGCAGATCCGGCGGTTGGATATCGTCAGCTTCGGGCGCGACTATGGGAGCATCACCCTCGAGTTCGAACGCAGGGTGGAGGGACGAACCGTCTCTGGAAGGCAAAGCCAGGTGTGGGTGCGCTTCGCAGAAGGCTGGCGAATTGTTTCCGCACACGTCTCGCTGCTTCCTTGAGTCTGCGTGCTACGAATCTGCGTGCTACTCCATCCAGGCCAAAATCCACGCTAAACTCACCTCGCGCTTAGTGTAACCGTGAGCATCTCGACCGGAGCGTGATTAAATTGTTTCTGCAGTTCCTCCGCCGATTCAAAGACAAAACCTTCAACCTTGCGCGCGGGAAAAAGAATGGTGAGGGGAGTCTCGGCGAACGGGTAAGGGGCAAGAATGAAATGCCGAGGCGCTACCGATCGCACCTCGACACGGTTGTGTCCGCCTCGGCACAATGGCAGGGGATGCAAGAGATGCGCGGGCTTGCGAAAGTCGACGCAGGTAAGCAAGGAGAGATTGTCCGTCGCCTGGAGCAGGCGAAAATGATCAAGGATCGAGTCCTCGCTGGTTTCTTCCGGCTTGAAATGCGGATCGGAGGCGATCTGCTCCCGCAGGGAGCGCTGCAAAGCCTTCTGCTGCTGTAGAAATTTGTCGAGCAAAGGCAACTGGTCAGGGGCAATGGTCGAGCGGTCCGCATGGTCGTTCAGCAAACTATAAGTATGCATCGAGATGAGCAGGGCGGCATACGTATCCTCCGCGGCAATCAGACGAACGGCACGTTCCCGCACGGCGAGGTAATCGGCCAGATCGATTTCCTCGAAGGCGGAATACTTGCCCACCAGGTCGGTGGAGAATGCGCTCGGCTTTCCCTGGCGAGTGATCTGCGGAGCCGCATCGCGCGCCGCCCATCCATCATCGTGGCAGGAGATGCCTTTGAGCACATGAGCCCGGGGTTCGGGCGCAAGAAACAGATCGTTCCCCCAGCGCTCGGCAAACGCGCCGGCGAGGCGCGCGTGGTCCGGATGGGTCACCAGCCACCAGCCATCTTCGCTTTCCACTCTCAGCATAGTGTGACTCCCCCGCGTTTACTCGACCTCGGGCTTCCGCGCCGACTCATGCCAGCGGTGCAGGAAGTACCATTCGAAAAACATCACCAGAAAAAAGAAGCTGAAACCGAGCACGGTGGCTGCCAGCACCAGGGCAAACAGGTAGTCCGTCTGCAGTTGTGAAGAAGCATACAAGATGGAATAACCGAGGCCGCCCTCCCCCACGCGACTGGAACCGGCATACAGTTCGCCAGTGATCGCGCCGATCACGGCGATGCCGCTCGCAATGCGTATACCAACAAAAAGCGAGGGCACCGCGTGGGGCAGGCGCAGCTTAAACAGCAGTTGCATGGAGGATGCGTTGTGCATGAGGAAGAGGTGAACCATGTTTTCCTCGACGCTAACCAGGCCCTGGGTGGTGTTGGCGATAACTGGCGCCAGCGAGATGATGAATGCGATGAGCGTAACTGAAGCGGTGCCCGAGCCCACCCACATCAAGATCAACGGCGCAATGGCGACAATCGGGACCGTCTGGAGAAGTAGAGTGTAGGGATAAAGCATTCGGCGTATCCATCTGGACTGGGCGAAGATGAGTGCGATGCCCACTCCAGCCGCGATGCTGGCGAGCAGTCCACCCAGGGCTTCTTCTCCGGTGATGGCGAATGCAATGGCCAGCGAAGGCAGGCGCGCGTCGACGGCGCGTGCGACGGCCCAAGGCGAAGGCAGCATATAAGCCGGGACGCGGAAGATCCACAGAACCAGTTGCCATAGAGCCACCAGAGCGGCAAAAACGGAGAGAGAATTGGCCCCGGCGATCAATGTTTGGCGGATGTTCATTCCGAGCGCGCCTCCCGCAGGGCGCGCGAGACATCCGAGGTCAGCTCCTCAAACAGGGGCATGCTGCGAAGGCTTGCCGTGCGCGGCTGCGGCCAGTCGACCGAAATCATGGTTTGAACGCGCCCTGGCTTGGCCGCCAATATGACGATCCTGGTGGAAAGGAATACGGCTTCCGCAACCGAATGCGTTACAAAGACCGCAGTCCATTTCTGTTCCGCCCGTATGCGAAGAAGCTCCTCGTTCAGCCGGTCACGCGACATCTCGTCCAAGGCTCCAAAAGGCTCGTCCATTAGCAACAACCGGGGATTGGTCGTCAGGGCGCGGGCGATTGAAACTCGCATTTTCATGCCGCCGGAGAGCTCGCGGGGGAAAGCGCCGGATACCTCGCGCAGGCCGACCAACTCCAGGAGTTCGCTGGTTTTCGCCTCCCGGCGATCACCGCTTGTGCCTTCCAATTCCATCCCCAGTGCGACGTTGCGGCGCACCGTGCGCCAGGGCAGCAGTGTCGCATCCTGGAAGATATAAGAGATGGTTTCTCTCGCATTCTTCGGAGTCATACCATCCACGAGGATGGTCCCAGAGCTCGGGCTCGTCAATCCCGAGATAAGCTTGAGGACGGTGGATTTGCCACAGCCCGAGGGGCCGATGAGGCTGACAAATTCTCCCTTGGCAATCGTTAGATCAATATTGTGAAGCACGGCAGGGCCATCCCTATAGTGCTTGCTGACGCCGCTGAGTTGGACCTCGGGAACCGTAACTTCAAGGGTCATTGTGCCCCACTTGCCGGCAGATATAACGCCGAAGGATAGACGGCATTGTGATACACCATCTGGGTCGAGCGCCGCCAATCCCACGACGTTGCATGGCAGGAAGGCACGGCGCTTCCGGGATTGCGATCATAGAGCGGGAAGGCGCTGCTCGCCACCTCCAGCCGTATGCGCTCGCCCGCGGCGAATGTGCATGAAGTTGGCTCCAGCGAAAAGTCCCAGCGATGCACTTTGTCCGGCGCATAACCGCCTCGGCCGAACAGGAAGCTCGACCGGGCGATACCGAAGCAAATGAATTCCGCGACCCCATCGGATCTAACTCGCAGCAGCTTGGCAGTGAAATCCGTGCAGGCGGAAGAAGAAGTGCAATAGACCGCGATACGGGGAGTTCCGAAAATGCGCAGCGGCTCCGATAGCGGCTCAGTCGAGTAGACGAGCAGGTTGTTGCCCAATTCGACCATCGCCTGGTCCAACGGTCCGCTTTGCGCTGTTGGGCCGCCGGGAGCGACTACCGGAACCTCGGGGTCATAGACGAAAACATCCGCAGGCTCTTCTGAATCAGGGGGCAAAAGCAAGAGCGCGCCATCGCCTTTGCGGGAATTCGCTCTCCCGCCGCTGCGCAGATACAAAGGGTAATCCGCCTGCGAAGGAAATTCCGCCGCAGCGAGCCACTGATTTTCCCCCAGTACAAAGTGCCGGACTCGAGTTTCGCCGGCGAATTCGCCGGAGTCTTTTAGCCAGTGATTGAACCAGCGCAGCAGGATCGAATCCGTGTCCAATAGGGCCTTCTCGCCAAAATTTGCCGCCCCTGCCCGGTCTCCCCATGGAATATGAACCCACGGTCCGGCAACCAGGTATTGATGAGTGCGTGCATGGGCGCTCCCCGCCTCCTTGCATAAAGCCACAAAACCGTCGATCGATCCCTTGAGATAAGTGTCAAACCAACCGGAAAAATGAAGTGCAGGCACCGTGATGCGGTCCAACGATCGAACCACCCCCAAGGATGCCCAGTATTCGTCCGCATCGCAGTGATCGAACCAGTCGAGAACATAATGCGGAAGGCCTTCGCCATGTAATGCCGGGTGGGAGCGGAAGGGCAAAACTCCGGTCTGTGCGGGCAGGTCGGCCCAGGCTTGTTCCAGCCTATCGCTGGCCTCGCGCAAATGTTTCCGGCGAGCATCGCCCTTTAACATCTGCAACCCCCAACCCAGGCTGGAGGCCAAACGCAAGGCTCCGTTGTGGTAGAACCAGCCGTTGTAAAGGTCGCAAACTGTCATCGCCGGTGCGATGCATAGCAGACCTTCGGGCTGTTTCGTGGCCGCTAAAAGTTGGGTGATCCCTTGATAGGAAAAGCCGTACATCCCTATGCGTCCGTTGGATTCTGGCCGCGTATGCAGCCAGGCAATCGTCTGCGCACCGTCCTCTGCCTCGTACCGGAAGGGATAGAATTCTCCATCGGAGTCGCCGCGCCCGCGTACGTCCTGGATGACGACGTTGTAACCGTGGCAGGCAAACCAGACGGGATGAGCATAGACGACCGTCGAAGCGATGTCGCGACCGTAAGGCTGGCGCATCAACAGAGTGGGATGGGAACCGCCCTCCGGTGGGTAGTAGTGATCGGAAACCAACTCTTGTCCGTCTGACATACGGCATCGGACAGCGCGTTCGAGGCGCACGCCGTTACCACAATCTACAACGGGGGGATTCCTCATTGGGCTCGCTGCTTCGGATAGTGGGTCATGGCCTCTAACACGGCGGCTAATCGCGTGGCTGCCTGTTCCAGCCATTGGGCGCCATGCTCGGCGGTCGCCGGGCGAGGATCTCCCATTACGCCACTGAGTGCAATATCACGCGTGAGCCAGGCAAATGTCGCGGGACCATTTTCCGGCAATAGGATCTCTGGATTGGCGATATCGGCAATGTAGTTAACCGTATAAGCGGAGCGATCCACCAGTTCCGGAACAGCAGCAAGCAGCAGCGCCGTCTCAACCTCGCCAGCATGGAAGCCATAGGCCTGTTCTTGCGGACCAAGTCCTTCGAACGCAATCCCCCCGGAACCCTGCAAGGTGAAGGTTTGCAAGCCAAACTCGGCTCGGAGGTCGCGGGCCATCACGTCGATCAGCGCGCTGTTTCCTCCATGCGTGTTATAGAGCGCCAGCTTTTTGAATCCGGACTTGGCCAGACTGCCGCCCAGGTCCCGCAGTACTGCCATGAAGGTGGATGCACTCACGGAGAGCGTTCCGGGGAAGCCAATATGCTCATTGCTCTTGCCGTAATGCACAGGAGGCAACGCATAAACAGAAAGCTGCGAAGCCAGTTTGGCAAGCGCATGACCCAGCAACAGGTTGTTAATCAGAGTATCGGTAGCGAGGGGCAGGTGGTGTCCGTGCTGCTCGATGGCTGCGGTTGGCAGAACCAGCAGGGTGGATTCGCGGGGCAATGCATCCACCTGTTTCCAGCTCAGATAAGCGAAATTGCGCGCATCTGGGATCCAGGTCTTCATGGAGCGGGTGAGGTTTCTATGACAGCGTCCTTCTCCACCTGGAAAGTGATCATCTTGCCGGGATTTAGGAGTCCTTTGCGGTCATAGCGCTGCTTCGTGAGCAACTGCGCATTGTCGGCCCGGTAGCGTCCTCCGCCTTCGACGTTATTGACGTGCGGATTAGCGACAAACACGCCGAGTTCGCGGCAGGAGTCGATCATCTCGTTGAGTCTTGTTTCCGACGTGAAATAAACCAGAGGGATTGCTCCCGGAATCACTTGCCCGGCGCCGTTTTTCATGAACTCGATGTGCCACAGAATTTCGCTTCCGAAGCGCGCTTTCAACTCACGAAACTGATCCCGCACCGTGACGGGATCGAATCCGCATTGTAGATACGTCCAGGATGGGTCGGACTTCAGTGCCCAAAGCGTTGTGTGGTTCCAGGTGTAATCGGAAAGCAACGGAAGAGTACGTAACCCCAGATAGATTGCAGAGTAGGTAACGGATCCTCCGGCCTCGACTGCGGCGGACTCCAAAGCCTGAAACTGAGGGGATGCAATCAAAAAGAAAATCAGCGATTTCCCTTTGGGGGCATACTGCCTGATGGGAGCGAAGTACGACGGGATGGGCCATTCAAAGGTTGTGACCAGCCGTTTCGTCCAGTCGGCGTCATTCGCGATGCGCTCGCTGAAGTCGAAGGCCGAATCAAAGCTGTCGAAGGCGACCACACACTGCGACCAGTCGACGGCGGGAGTAAGAGCAAGCCAAATCCGCGTGATGACGCCGTTGGTGCCCCAGGCGTGAAGGATGTCATGCACAGCCTCGCCCTCATGGAGCAAGATGCGCGGCTCTGCTTCCATGGTCACCACTTCCACCGCCCGCACGGTGCCAAAATCGCGCAGGCCGCCATGCGCCACGGATCCAATCCCGCCCGAACCACCGCCCAGAAATCCCCCGACCGACGCTTTCACGATGGTCGAAGGGTAACAACGCAGCTCCCATCCGGTTTTGCGCGCCTCATTCTCCAAAGCACCCAAGCGCACTCCAGGTTCACACACCGCAATGCCGTCGTGTTGAATGGCTTGAATGCGGTCCATCCTGGAGAGGTCGAGAACGATGCCGCCGTGCAAAGGAACCGCTTGCCCGTAGTTCCCCGTGCCCGAGCCGCGCACCGTGACCGGCAGATCGTGTGCATAGCAATAGCGAAGAATGCTTTGAATTTCAGTGGTGCTGACTGGCTGCACCACGGCTTCCGCGACCTTCCCCTCCAACTGTTTGCGCAGCACAGGCGAGTACCAGAAAAAATCGCGAGACAGACGCTCCACCATTGGCGGATGCGTCTTGACGCGTGCCTGATCGCCAAGGATGGAACTTAACGCAGTGAAGTGACAGGTATCCATAGGGCCGTTGCTGGCGGGCTATCTTTTGCCCGCATTTTTCCGGGGGTTGGACCGGAACGTCCGTGCCGGTTGCTTGATGACATTCCACCGACGAAACGCCCTCTGCATATTCGGATGAGTGAACAAGGTGTTGCAAAGATCACGCAATACCGGGCCATCGACCACGCAACGCATATCCGAACGCTGGGCCACTTCCATGGCGGGAATCCGAATCTGCATGCAGAAGCGATTGGCGTCCGCAATGGTGGCGCCGAAAACCACGCGGTCCAACCTTGCCCACAGAGCGTTTGCCATGCACATGGGGCATGGTTCGCAGGTGGAGTACATGGTGAATCCCGCAAGACTTGTCTGCTTCAATTTCTTGCACGCCAAGCGGACGGTTCGAATCTCGGCATGCGAACTGGGATCATTCTCCCGGCGGACGGAATTGGTCGCCATCATCAACGGTTTGCCTTTTCGAGTGCTCACGATCAGCGCGCCAAACGGTACCGGATGTTTCGTTTTCAGAGTAAGTGCGGTGAAGCGGCACACTTCGCGCATGTGCTTCTCGTCCGCCGCGTCCAAATATGCCGGCTCCGAAGTCATGCTGCAATCTAGCACGCTGGGCGCAGCCCGTCACAATCGGAAAATCCGCTCCCTCCCATGACTATTTCTCATGGAGGCCATGTGCCTTGACCCATGCTAGGCTGTGTTCGCGGCCGCTCCGGTCCGGCGTCTCATGCGCAAATTTCTGTATCTCACTGCTCGCGGTTTCTTCATAATCATCCTGACCACGCCGTTTCAGAGCTGTCATCGCTCCCCTGGCGGCGAAAAAGTAAGTGGCCTGACCACAGTTATTTTGCAGGCAGACTGGTACCCCCAGCCCGAGCATGGTGGCTTCTATACCGCTCTCGCAAAAGGCTATTACAAGGAAGAAGGACTTGACGTCATCATTCAGCCGGGGGGGCCCTACGTCGCCGGCCCGCAACTGGTGGCTTCCGGTGCGGCGCAGTTCGGCATGTCGGCGTCGGACACCATCCTGCAGGCAATCTCCGATGGTCAGCCGTTGGTCGCGGTCGCCGCCACAATGCAGCGCGATCCTCAGGGCATCATGGTGAGGGATGGTTCACCGGTGAAAACTTTCTCGGATCTGAATGGGCACACTGTCGCTGTAAAGCCCGGTTCCACCTGGTTCGAATACCTGGTGAAACGCTACCAGTTGACGAATGTTCGAGAGATTCCCGCAACCTATAGCGTGGCAAACTTCATCGCCGATCCGCAGTACATTCAGCAGGCATTCCGCACCTCGGAGCCATTCTTCGCGGAGCGAGCGGGCATCAAGACTCGGCTGCTCTTGGTGAGCGACTCCGGCTATAGCCCATACCGCGTGATGTTCACCAGCCAGGATTTCCTAAAGCAACACCCCGAGGTGGTGGGCAAGTTCGTTCGCGCGTCGCTGCGAGGCTGGCGGGACTACCTCAACGATCCCAGCGCGGCGCATGCCCTTATCGGCAAACTCAACCCCGCGCTCAATCCGGATTGGATGAAGTTTAGCTGGCAAGCCCTGCGAGACGGCCGCTTCGTTGCCGGCGACGAGCCCAGTGGAGGCCAACTGGGGCAGATGAAGCCGGAGCGCTGGACCGTGATGTACAAACAGCTCTTGGATCTGAAGATGATTGCTCAGCCGTTCGATCCGGCGACCGCCTACACGCGCGAGTTTGTGGAGTCACGCTAGACGCCAGTGCCTTAATAGGCGATTTTGCCTGATTTGCTCACCCAGGCGTGAAAAGCGGCTAAGGCTTCGTTCCGCATGATTTGATCCATTGGGATTTGGCGTTGTGCGCCGGAGAGAGCGAATTCACGGTAGATGTTTGAGTCATCGAATCCCGCCGCGGACGCATCCGCTGCTCCGCCGGCGAAATACACATGAGAGAGGCGGGCCCAATAGATCGCTCCCAGACACATGGGGCAAGGCTCGCAGGAGGTGTAGAGTTCGCATCCTGCAAGATCGAAGACCCCAAGTTTCCTGCAGGCCTCTCGTATGGCCATCACTTCGGCATGTGCGGTGGGGTCGTTGTTGGAAGTGACCTGGTTGACGGCTTCCGCCACGACGCTTCCATCTTTCACCACCAACGCGCCGAAGGGTCCACCCTGCCCCGATTCAACATTGTCAATCGACAGCTGGATGGCGCGGCTCATAAAAAGATTGTCCATGGGTTACTCCGTTAGCCGGGCGTTCATCAGTCGACATGGACTTCCGCTCGATTTTTCTGCCGAAAAGCGAGTATATGCTGCAACAGGGAAATCCGTAAAATACTCTTTTCGCGGGGTTCCAACTGAGCGTTGCCCTGGACTTTTTGAGGAGTAGAATTCGGGCTTGAAAGCTTTTCTCTCGCGACGAGTGGTTATGCCTGATCGCATTGGACCGGCAGCAATCCTGGTCGAGGGCGAGCGGGTGCACGCGGTTGTTTCGCTTGACCAAGCGCACAGCTATACCGACCAAGTCCAGGATTTCGGCGAGGCTGCAATTCTTCCGGGATTGGTCGATTCTCATGTTCACATCAACGATCCCGGCCGCACGGAATGGGAGGGATTCGAAACCGCGACCCGGGCTGCGGCAGCTGGAGGATACTCCATCCTCGTTGATATGCCACTGAACTGTCTCCCCGCGACTACGACGGTAGCCGCTGTGGAAGCCAAGCGCAAAGCCGCGCATGGTCGATGCCATGTGGATTGGGGGATGTGGGGCGGTGTCGCGCGGGACAACCAAAAGGACCTTGAATCGCTAGCCGAAGCCGGCGTCCTCGGCTTTAAGTGCTTTCTGATCGATCCGGGCATCGACGGGTTCACCATGGTCACGGAAGAGCAATTACGATCGGCCTTGCCTCATATTGCCCGCACCGGCCTTCCGCTATTGGTGCATGCAGAGTTGCCCGGCCCGATCGCCCGGGCGACGGAGGCGGTTTCCAAGGCGGATTGGGGTCATTATTCGACTTACCTTCAGTCGCGTCCGGACGAAGCGGAGCTTGCAGCCATTCGACTCATGACCGCACTCTGCCGGGAATATGGTTTCCGCTTACATATCGTTCATCTCGCGACCTGGCAGGCGCTCGAAGAATTGCGCGCCGCCCGCTCCGAAGGGCTTCCCATCACGGTGGAAACCTGTCCGCATTATCTCCACATCTGTGCGGAGAAGATCGGCGATGGGTTTACCCTTGGCAAATGTGCTCCTCCAATTCGCAACCGTGAAAATCGCGAAAAACTGTGGGATGGCCTGCGAGATGGAATCATCGACATGGTTGTCACCGACCATTCCCCCTGCCCCCCCGCGATGAAGCGGCAGAAGGAGGGTAATTTCCGTGATGCCTGGGGCGGCATCGCGAGTCTGTCGCTGGCGCTGCCGCTGATATGGACCGAAGCCCGCAGCCGCGGATTCACGCTGCTCGATCTTGCACGCTGGATGGCCTCGGCCCCGGCTCGGTTGGCGGGATGCGACGAACGTAAGGGAAGACTGGCGGCTGGATGGGATGCGGATTTCGTGGTGTTTGATCCCGACGGCGAATTCGTAGTCGCGAAAGAGCGATTGCACTATCGACATCCGATCTCTCCATATATCGGAGAAACCCTGCGCGGGGTGGTAAGGGAAACTTATCTGAGAGGACGCTGCGTTTTTGCCGAAGGAACTTTCCCAGGGAACGCGTGCGGGCGCGAGATCGCCCCTGATATGAAGATCCGATCAAGCCCATAAGCCTTTTCGTTCGGTGGGTCACGAACTTTCCGTCATATCATCCCAGTCTGGCTTACACTGTTGCATCTGCGGGAGGATGACCGCAGGTTTGTGAAGACATGGATAGTCAAAATATCGTCGGCAAGTCCGTTCCCCGGAAGGAAGGCCGCGACAAGGTGACCGGGCGATCCTTGTACGTCGACGATATGGTGCTGCCCGGCATGTTGTTCGGAGCGACCGTTCGCAGTCAGGTTCCGCGCGGTCGGATCCAGAAGATCACCTTCGGTCCAGGAATCCGATGGGATGAATTCGTCGTTGTCTCCGCGCCGGACATTCCGGGGAAGAACTGCATCTCGTTAATTGGTGACGATCAGCCTTGCCTCGCCAGTGACTTTGTGAACCATGCGGAAGAACCTATTCTGCTCCTGGCTCATCCCAATCGCCATCAGCTGCCCCGGGCGGTCGCGGCGGTTTCGATCGAATACGATTCTTTGCCCGCAGTCTTCACCCTCGAGGAGAGCGAGAAATGCTCGGAAATAATCTGGGGCACAGACAACATTTTCAAAACTTTCCTGATCGAGAAAGGCGAGGTCGATGGCATCTGGGGGAAGGCCGATCACATCGTGGAAGGCGAATACCAGACCGGGGCGCAGGAGCAGCTTTACATTGAAACCAATGGAATGATCGCGGCCTTCGATCGGGCGCACGGAGTCACGGTGTGGGGCTCGCTGCAATGCCCGTACTACATTCATAAAGCGCTTATGACGCTCTGTGATTTGCCGGCGGAGAAAGTTCGCGTGGTGCAGATGGAGACAGGAGGCGCTTTTGGCGGTAAAGAGGAATATCCTTCGATGCTCGCGGGGCACGCTGCTCTGCTGGCAATGAAGGCCGGAAGGCCGGTGAAAATTGTCTACGACCGGCTTGAAGACATGGTCGCGACCACCAAGCGGCATCCTTCGCGCACCCTTCACCGCACAGCGGTTGGCCGGGACGGGAAAATTCTGGGTGGCGAGATCGATTTCACAATCGATGGCGGAGCGTATCTCACTTTGTCTCCGGTAGTGCTTTCTCGGGGAGTGATTCATGCCGGCGGACCGTATTACTGGCCGAACGTCCGGATACGTGGCAAGGCTGTCGCCACGAACGCCCCGCCACATGGCGCTTTTCGCGGCTTCGGAGCGCCGCAGAGCCTGTTCGCCATGGAGCGGCACATGGATCGGATCGCAAAGACGGTCGGCATCTCCCCGGTCGAAATCCGCCGCCGAAATTTTCTGCGGCCCGGCCAGACGACGACTACCGATCAAGTTGTGAGCGAACCGATCGATCTTGGCAGGCTCCTGGATCGTGCCGTGGAAGTTTCTGAGTATCGGGCTAAGAAGGAAAGCTTCGTCGAGCAGAATCGGCAGGGCAACCTCAGGAAAGGGGTGGGCATTGCAGCGTTCCTTCATGGGGCCGGCTTCACTGGTTCCGGCGAGCGTTACCTGAGTTCTGTGGTAGGCGTAGAAGGTTGCGCCGATGGCAGCGTGAGGGTGCTGGTTTCGAGTACGGAATTCGGGCAGGGAACCAAGACGGTTCTTAGTCAGATTGCGGCCGAAGCCCTTAGCCTGCCCTTCGAAGCTGTCAGCATGGCGCAGCCGGATACTCTGGAAGTGCCGAACAGCGGCCCCACGGTTGCATCGCGCACGGCGATGGTGGTCGGCAAACTCGTACATTCCGCCGCATTGGGAGTTCGCCAGACCCTCATCTCTACCGGCTTGTTGCACGACGGCTATTCGCTGGAGCAGTTTCGCGCGGCCTGCAAGCACTATTTGGAAGCGCATGGTCCATTTCGCGCGTGGTCGCGGTATGAAGCTCCGAAAGATATATTCTGGGACGATCAGAAGTATCGGGGTGAGGCCTACGCGGCTTATGCCTGGGCGGTTTACATTGCGGAAGTTGCGGTGGATCTCACGACGTATGCCGTTTCGGTGCTGGACTTCGCCGCGCTTCAGGAAGTTGGGAAGGTTCTGCATCCTCTGCTGGCGCGAGGGCAAATTATTGGTGGGGTGGCGCAGGGAATCGGTTTCAGTTTGTATGAGAAAGTGATTTGGGAGAACGGACGCATGCGGAATGGCCAGATGACGAACTACATCATGCCGACGTCGAGCGATCTGCCTCCCATCCGGGTGTTCTTCGAGGAGTTGGGGAATATCCACGGTGCGTACGGTGCGAAGGGGATTGGAGAACTTCCGATGGATGGTCCGGCGCCCGCCATTCTCAATGCCGTGGAAGACGCGCTGGGAGTTCCTTTCGATTGTGTTCCGCTACTTCCCGAGGACATATTGGAGAAGCTTGCCGATGCGCGGCAGTTCAGCGACGATGGCATTCTCTGGTTGGACGGACGCCGATGATGGATTCGCGGGAGGGATCTCGCCAACTTCAGATTGCACTCACGGTTAATGGTGAGGCGAGAAGCGTGCTGGCCTACCCCATGGATCGCCTGCTGGACGTATTGCGGGAGCAACTTCAACTGACCGGAACAAAAGAGGGTTGCGGAGAAGGCGAGTGCGGCTCGTGTTCCATATTGATGGATGGCATCCTGGTGAATAGCTGTTTGGTGCCTGTTATGCAAGCGCGAGGGTCGAACCTGCTGACCATCGAGGGAATCAGCATGGGAGAAAGACTGCATCGCTTGCAGGCGTCCTTTTTGGAGTGTGGGGGGGCGCAGTGCGGCATCTGCACCCCGGGCATGATTCTGGCCGCCTTTCATTTATTGAGCCAAAAGTCCGAGCCGACGATGACAGATATCCGGGAAGGGCTTTCCGGGAATCTTTGCCGTTGCACGGGCTATAGCCAAATTGTGGAAGCTGTTGCCGACGCGGTTAACAGCCGGACGACTACATGAGGTCAAATCCAGCCGATTATGAAATGATCGCGCCCGTGACTCTCGGCGAGGTAGTTTCGCTGCTCGCGAGCGAACCGGACCAATGGCTTCCCATCGCGGGAGGTACTGACGTCATGGTGCAGTACGCCGCGGGAAAACTCTCCCGGCACAAGCTGGTAAGCATCTGGAAACTTCCCGAATTGAGTACGATCGAGGTTGAGGAGGGCAAAATTCGGATCGGCGCCGGATGCACTTACGCGGAACTGAGCCAGCATGAATTGATCGCGAGCGAGTTTCCCCTGTTGCGCAGCGCGGCCCGCTGGACCGGTGGGATTGCGAACCAAAATCGTGGAACGATTGGCGGCAATATTGCAAACGCCTCCCCCGCAGCGGATACTTTGCCCGCGCTTTTGGTCTACGATGCGGAATTGATTTTAGTCTCGGTCCGAGGGGATCGGCGGATGCCTTACGCAGACTTTCACACAGGTTACAAGACCACGTTGCTGGCTCCCGATGAGCTGATTCAATCTGTGTGTTTACCACGGCGATTCTCGACGCATTTCAGTCACGCCCGCAAAGTCGGCGCCCGCAATACCCAAGCGATCTCAAAAGTCTGCATCGCCGCCCTCGCTCAATGGAACGATAATATTATTAAAGACGTTCGAATTGCGCTGGGAAGTGTTGCCCCCGTTCCGCTGCGCTTAAAGCAAACTGAACAGGCGATCGCGGGTAAGGTCATGAGTCCCGAGCTCTTGGCTTCAGCCAGAAGTGCCGTGATTGCAGAGATAAAGCCGATAGACGATATTCGATCCACCGCCCGATATCGTTCGGCGGTGGCTGCCAACCTCGTGGTCGAATTCTTGCATTGCCTCCGCACCGGGAGCGGTGAAGGAAAACGCGACACAGAGCAGGATGTTCTCCAGAAATGGAATGTCCTTTCACCCGGCGAAGCTGCCATCGCAATTCTGTCCTGCTGCGGGTCGAAGGCATGGGCGCAGGCTATGGTCGCACGAAGACCCCTGGAGAATGGGACAGCACTCGTGGCCGCCGCCCAGGAGATATGGTGGAATCTCACCCGATCAGACTGGAACGAAGCTTTCAAAAGCCACCCGCGAATCGGAGGAACGCGCCCGGCGCATCCCCCCTCGAACCAGTCTTGGCAGGGTCAATCTGTAGAATGGTCTGCGCAAGAACAGCGAAAGGTAAGCGATGCCGATGCGGCGGTGAAGCTTGCCCTGGCCAATGCCAATCGAGAATATGAGAAGCGCTTTCAACGCATTTTCATCGTGTGCGCAACCGGCAAGTCGGCTTTCGAGATTTTGGAAATCCTTCAGCGCCGCCTGGCAAATGACCATGAGACAGAATTGCTTGAAGCAGCTGAGCAGCAGCGGTTGATAACGGAAGTCCGGCTACGCAAATGGCTTCAAGGCTGAAAGGCATTTCGACTCACATTCTCGACCTGGTGCAAGGGGCGCCAGCCAGGGACGTATCTGTGCGTTTGGAGAAAGAAGGCTTAGCCGGAGAGTGGCGCCTTTTGACTTCGAGGCGCACCGACCCGGACGGGCGCTGCTCCCAGATGCTCCTCGAAGGCGAGGACATGACTCCGGGAGTGTATCGTTTGACTTTTGACGTGGGAACTTATAGCGCCGCCCAAAAAATCGAGACGCTGTATCCGGTGATCGAAGTCACATTCCGGGTGCGAGACCAGGAATCGCATTGTCACATTCCCTTGCTCCTGAGTCCCAACGGGTACACGACGTACCGGGGCAGCTAACATGGAGCCGACGGAGTGACTTTCTCAATTCGCGAATGGCTCAATCTGCTGCTCCGCTGGTTCCATGTGTTCGCGGCGATCATGTGGGTTGGCCAAACTTACTATTTCACCTGGCTCGACGGGCAATTTAATCGGCTTACCAAGAGCAATGTCTCTGGTGGCGTAATCCCTTCCGTCTGGATGGTGCATAGTGGTGGTTTCTACGAGGTCGGGAAACGGACATCTCTTGAGGTTGGGCCCGATCAGGTCCATTGGTTCCGATGGGAAGCTTTGATGACATGGCTCAGCGGACTGGCGCTGTTATTCCTCGTCTATTATTCGACCTCCGGTCTCATCGACCTCGATGTCGCCGCCATCTCCCAGGGCCGGGGGATCGCGATTGGCCTGGCTGTTTTATGCGGCGGCTGGATTGTTTACGACCTGGCGCTGTGTTCCCCTTTGAGGGAGTCTGACGCCGGATTCGCAGCCTTTTCTCTGCTCATGATTGCGCTGCTCACCTGGGGTCTGCTGCACGTTTTCAGCGCACGCGCCGCCTACATTCATGTAGGGGCAGTTTTCGGGACAATCATGACCGCCAACGTGTGGTTCCGAATCCTGCCAGCGCAACGCAAAATGATTGCGGCTGCGGCGTCCGGAGTGAAGTACGATGCGTCCTTGAGCGCGCAGGCCAAGCTACGCTCCAAGCACAATACCTTCATGGCCGTGCCCGTTGTGTTTCTTATGATCAGCCATCATTTCCCGGTCGCTACTTATGGCAATTCCTATGGCGGGGAAATCTTGATTGCGCTGGTGCTTCTCGGTTGGGCCGCCGCGAAGATCATCCGCGAGGCCTAGAATTTGCTGGGCGCGAGGTGCGTGCCGGAACTGGAGTCTGGTGCCAACATCGGGGATTACAAATCGGGCGGAGAAAGTTATTGCGCGCTGCCTGCGGATCGCTTCCTTTAGCGAGGATAAGGAGTATACGCGCCGCACTTTTTTGTCTCCGCCAATGCGCGACTGCCACCTGGAAGTTGCCCGCTGGCTGGACGCGTTACAGGTCGATGCAAGAATCGATGCCGCGGGAAATCTGCGGGCACTGTATCCGCCGCGGTCCAAGGCGCCGCGCCTTCTCATCGGCTCACACTTGGATACTGTTCCCAGGGCCGGCGCTTACGACGGTGTTCTGGGGGTCGCGATCGGCATAGCGTTGATGGAAGAGTTGCGAGGAAGAGAACTGCCGTTCGCGATCGAGGTGATCGGTTTTTCTGAGGAGGAGGGGGTCCGCTTCGGAATCCCGTTTATTGGGAGCCGTGCGCTGGTCGGCAGGGTGGATCGCGAGCTTCTGAAGGTGCAGGACGCTTTCGGCGTCACAATACAAGAGGCAATAGAGAACTTCGGATTGCTTCCCTCCGACCTGCCCGAAGCTCGGCTCAAAGACAACACCCTTGGCTATCTTGAATTTCATATTGAACAGGGACCGGTTTTGGAGAGGCTAAACATGGCGCTGGCGGCGGTTGAAGCAGTCGCGGGACAAAGCCGGATCGAGTTAACGTTTAGCGGTAGCTCCAACCATGCAGGTACCACGCCGATGAACCTTCGCCGGGATGCGATCGCAGGAGCGGCGGAGTGGATCGGCGTCGTCGAGCGAGTGGCACAAGAGACATCGGGACTGGTTGCCACCGTGGGCAAAATCGTCGTCAAACCTGGAGCCGCAAACGTGATCGCCTCCGAAGCCCGACTCACACTTGATATTCGGCACAGTTCCGATGACCTTCGAACTGGGGCGTTGGAGAACCTTCTCCATCAAGCCCGGGAAATTGCCGCTCGCCGGGACTTGTCAATGAAGGAGAATATCCTGCTTGATCAGCGCGCGGTAGCGATGGATCCACTTCTCGTCGGCATCATAGAAGCCGCCATTGCGAAGAGTGGATCCACGACGCATCGTATGGTGAGCGGGGCAGGTCATGATGCCATGATTCTTGCGCCGGAGGTTCCCTCTGCCATGATTTTTCTTCGCAGTCCGGGCGGAATAAGCCACGACCCTAAGGAATCGGTTGAGCCCGCCGATGTTGAGAAGGCGATCGAGTGCGGACTACATCTGCTGGACCTGCTGGCATCCTCACCCGAGTTTATGAAAAGGACACGTCTTGCATAATCTTGGCCGCACCAGAAGCTCGCAACAGCCGAACCACATGCTGCTGACGGCAGACACGTTTGTGCGCACTCCTTTGCCGGGGATGAAAAAGTGCGTTGCGATTGTGCATGCGGGAAGGGTAATGGGAGCCAGGTTCGCTGAGTACACGGCGGAGTTTGAGGCGGGCGGAGAGCTTGGCCCTATCGATGCACAGCGCTTCATCTTTCTGCTCGAGGGCGCAGTCAGCCTGGTAGTGGGAGCAGCCTCGCATGAACTTTCTCGGCCGGGATATGCATATCTCCCCCCAGGAGTTGAGCATCGCATCATAGCTTCGCAATTCAGCCGTGTCGTCGTCATCGAAAAAGCCTATCAGCCGATTGCTTCAGCTGAGGCGCCCCGAATGATTGTTTCGAGCGAGGATAGTGTCGACTCGCATCCGCTGGGAGATGACCCTGACCTGCAAGTCAAGTGCCTTCTCCCGGATACCATGAGTTTCGATTTCGCGGTCAATACCATGACCTATCAACCGGGCGCCGCGCTCAGCATGGTCGAGATGCATGTGATGGAGCATGGACTCATCATGCTCGAGGGTGCAGGTATTTATCGGCTGGGAGATTCCTGGTATCCGGTAACCACTGGAGATTTTATCTGGATGGGGCCTTGGTGCCCGCAATGGTTTGGGGCGCTCGGCAAGGTGCCTGCGAAATATCTAATCTACAAGGATTGCAACCGCCATCCTTTAGGCGACCGGCGGTGACCTCAAGCCCATGATTCTCACGATTAACCGTGATCGCTTGCTGTCCGAAGTCGAGGCGCTGGCCTCCTTATCCGAGGCAGAGGCGCCCGCGGTTACGCGAGTGGTCTTCACGCCAGTTGACCTTCAGGCTCGTGCATGGATCGGAGCGCTCTGCAAAGAAGCTGGTCTTACCCTTCGGCACGATGCCGTGGGGAATACTTTTGCGCGCTGGCAGGGCCAGGATCCAGCCGCGCCGGCGGTCGCCACCGGTTCTCATATCGACGCCATCCCCAACGCTGGGAAATACGACGGCGTGGTCGGCGTCTTGGGCGGCCTGGAGGCGATCCGCGCCCTCCAGCAGTGCGGGTTTCGGCCAAAGCATTCGATTGAGCTAATCATTTTCACCGCCGAAGAACCCACGCGGTTTGGCATCGGGTGTCTCGGAAGCCGGCTGCTATCCGGCACTCTCTCTTCCCATGTCGCCAAGAACTTAAAGGACAAAGAGGGTCTCACACTCGATCAAGTCCGCCACCACGCTGGCTTCAGGTCTGAACTGGAGCGGGTGACATTGCCAGTCGGCTGCTACAAGGCATTCATTGAACTTCATATCGAACAAGGGCCGTTGCTCGAACAACAGGAGATTCCTCTTGGTGTGGTTACGAATATCGCGGCTCCCGCGAGTCTGCGGATTGCGGTTGAAGGCTCTGGCGGGCACGCCGGCGGCGTTCTCATGCCCAAGCGCCACGATGCCCTGTGCGCGGCCGCCGAAGTGATTCTGCAAGTCGAGGGCGCGGCGCGCAGCAGCGGAGCGATCGATACGGTGTCGACCGTGGGTATCTGCGAGGTGTTTCCTGGCGCAGTCAACAGCATTCCCAGCCGCGTGAATCTAAGTGTCGACATCCGAGATACCGACTTGTCGCGGCGCGATACCGCGATTCGCACCGTCGAGGAATCTTGTCGGTCCATTTCCTCCAGGCGGCAGGTATCCATCGCCATCGATTTGCAGAACGCCGATGCTCCAGCGGAGTGTGCCCCCGCGGTGATTGAAGCGCTGTCGCAATCCTGCCGCAAGCACCAGTTGAAGTTTCTTCCCATGGTGAGCCGTGCCTATCACGATTCGCTCTTTATGGCTCGCATTGCTCCCACTGCCATGCTGTTCATCCCCTGCCGGCATGGGTACAGCCACCGGCCCGACGAGTACGCCGCTCCCGACGACATCGCTCGAGGAACCCTCGTTCTGGCGGAAACTCTTGCCTGCTTGGCATCGTAATCCTGTTTTCCGGCCCGAAAGATCGCCTCCGGACCTCGACTACGGGGAGCGCGGGATGGTGAATTCCCGTTCCGCCCAGTGCTCTACGAGATTGCGCACCACTTTGTCTCCAACCGCCTGGGCTGCCTCCAACGCCGGCATATAAGCCGAGTAGTTACCGGATACCATCTCCCGTAGGCTTTCCGCTGCCGATGTTCCGGGGGCTTCACGGTCATAGTTGCTGATTGTGCGGAGGACCAGCACTCGCTGTAGATCCACCCGATGGGCCTGGCTAAGGAATGTCAGAGCCTGCATCGTTCCCGAATCTTCCATGGCCGAAACCATGTAATTTCCCCTTCCGCCAGTGTAGTAGCGGGTCCATTGGTTGGCCCATTCGTCCATCTTCGAACCATGCCAGAAGGTACTTGCGGAAAGAATATCCCCGCGGGCCACGAATGGAGGCTTCATAGCATTGGGAAATACGGCGAAGCGAGACCGCGACTTGCGCAACGCTTCGGAGTCAGGAAGCGGCACGTTTCGCGTCAGGTCAAACGCCCAGTCCAATAACTGCTGATTCATGGAGTAGGCTTCGCCGAAAACGTCGCTGGCAGGCGGTTCGTAGGGTGAGCCCTTCCTCAACGGCACATAGCCAGTCGGCCAGGTTTGCGGAATCTGCCGGGCATCGATCTCATAAGCCAGATCACCATCCACCACGTGATCCGCCCAGACCGCTGAACCCAGCGATACGTCGGCGGGATCTCCCCCGCCGATGCCGGCGACGATCCAGTATGCCCTGGATAAATCGAAGCGTGGATCAAGGCCCAGCGCCATGACGGATGCCGCAGCTTTGGCCGTCCCGACGCCCGTAACCGTACTGAGAACGCCCTCCTTGTTGAGGCGAACGTGGCGATAGCCGGAAGGTAAAGGAATAATCTGATCCAGGTGTTCGCGCTCCACCCACAGCTGAAATTCGCCGGGTATATCTCCAGTATCTTCGCCGCGCTCAAACATCGTGACCACAACTACCTTGATGGGAATGGGCGAGGGCGAAGGAACTGTTTGGGTATGTAGCAGGCATGGCAAACCAGCGGCGGAAATGAGCGGCCACACGAGCGGTCTCAACAAGGTGCGCATCAAGCTTCCCGGACACTTCTTCTTCGTGGCGGAATCTACTTAAACGGGATTGCGTTTTGCTGGGAGGTCCATCCCACGCTCGGCACTGAGCCCCAGAACATCCTTACGGACGGAATGTAAGCGGTCATCGCCCCGGTGGCCGCCGCAGTGCGGGCAAACACTTGGAAGCGCCAATTCAAAACGTCCGCCACATAGATCGTTTGATTGGGTCCCATCGCCATAAAATGCGCCCATGCCATCTGGCCGGGCTTGTGTCCCGGTTCGCCAAATGCGCCCAGTATCTTGCCTTCCTGGTCCAGTTCGACAATCCGGTCGTATCCGCCATCGGTCATCCAAACATGCTGATCCGGCGTGATCACAAGCCCGTAAGGATATCCCACGCCAGTCCACTGCTTGATGAATTTGCCCTCCGAATCGAAAATCTGAATCCGCTGATTCTCCCGGTCGCCTACGTAAACCCGGCCTTCTTTGTCGACTGCAACGCTGTGGGGCAGGTTGAATTCACCGGGACCTGCGCCATATTTCCCCCAGGCCTTGACGTAGTTTCCATCGCGATCAAACTTGACGACACGGGAATTGCCGTAACCATCTGCAACATAAATCTCGCCGCTTTTCCCGAAGGCCACGTCCGCAGGCTTGTTAAACAACCAATTCGCTTCGGCGCCAGTGTTGATTCGTCCCAGCACCAGCAGAACCTCGCCCGCCGGGCTCAGTTTCAGCACTAAATGGCTTCCGTCATCCGTCGTCCAAAGATTGTCTTCCCCGTCGATTCGCAAACCATGAGGGTGCGAGAAAATTCCTTCCCCCAGACTCCGCACGAAGTTGCCCTTCTCATCATATTCGGCGAGCATTGGCTGGGTTCGTTGAAAGAGATATATGTGCCCTTTAGAATTGACCGCCACCGCGGATGATTCGCCAAGGATCATTCCTTTAGGAAATTTAAAAAAATTGGGCACAACACGATAAGGCAGTTGGGGAACAGCCTGGAATGACACAGAATGTTCTAAGGGTTGCTGCCCCTGGGCCTGAAGTAAAAAAAGCACAAGGGCAGCCATCGCAATTTGGAGGAATGGTTTCATCTGCTTTTCCTTCTTCTAGAATCCAGGGTTAGACGGCCGCTGATTTCCTCGAATTACAATCCCTGGTTCAACCCATTACGAATCCTTGCATAGCCCGGCTTGATGATCGAATAGATAAAATCGATGCGCCGATCGTACGGGAGGAAAGCGCTCTTCATCGCATTGATGGTGATTTTCTCAAAGTCATCCATCGTCAAGCCGAACGTCTCGGCGGCAGCCTGGAATTCTCTGGTCATCGTAGTGCTGCTCATTAAACGGTTGTCGGTGTTGAGCGTGACCCGAAACTTTTCCCGGTAGAGAATTTTGAATGGATGTTCCCGCAAACTTGGGGTGGCTCCGGTATGAACGTTGCTGAGTAGGCAGATCTCCAGAGGAATCCGCTTGTCGAGAACATATTGCGCAAGGTCCCCCAGCTTTACAACCCTTCCATCGACCACCGTGATGTCCTCGATCAATCGGGTTCCGTGCCCGATGCGGTGGGCTCCACAATACTGGATGGCCTGCCAGATCGATTCTTTCCCGTACCCCTCGCCGGCATGGATCGTGATGTTGAAGTTCTGGCGCTGAATGTAGTGAAAAGCGTCCACATGTTTCTTCGGAGGGTAGCCGCCCTCTTCTCCCGCAAGATCGAAGCCAACCACTCCTCGCGCACGGAAATCGACCGCCAGCTCGGCCATTTCAAGAGACGTGTTCATGTTGCGCATCGCGCAGACGATCAGACCGGAGGAAATCCCGAAGTCCTTGCGCCCCTGCTCCAGTCCCTTCAGCACCGCCGAGATGATCTGCTGATGCGTAAGACCCTTGTAAGTATGGAAGACCGGGGCAAAGCGAGTCTCGAAATAAATGATCCCATCCTGGCTCAGGTCTTCGGCCTGCTCATAAGCCACTCGTTGCAGCGCTTCTTCCGTCTGCATCACGGCAATCGTGTGGGCGAAGCCCTCCAAGTACTTCGCCAGGCTCCCTTGATTCGCGCCGCGGTGAAACCATTCCGCCAGGGCTTGCGGATCCTGCGTTGGTAATTCCACGTATCCTGCGTCCTTGGCCAGATCGATTACAGTTTCAGGTCGCAAAACGCCGTCCAGATGCTCGTGAAGAAGCACCTTGGGAAGGCTTCGCAGCAACGGTTGGTCGAATTTCACAACTCCGCCCCTCGATAGACCCGGTGGCAGATCATTTTGTTTCGTGATCGACTGATGTTCAGTGATCGAGTGATCGGAAAACGTCCCTCACCTCCGAATATACTACGGCTCCGTCGAGGCACGATTCAGTGAATGTGGGGGAGTGTTGTACAATCCCGCTCCAGTCTGATGTGAGGAGGGAGTGACACCGAATGCGGGAGACGGTGGATGAGATGGTTGCGCCAGAGTATGGCTTGCGCCGGGAGATTCTCTCGCCCATGGAAACGCTTGCCCAATCTGTTTCCACGATGGCCCCGACCACCACTCCAGCCGCCACCATCCCTTTAGTCTGCGCTCTGGCCGGCAATGGAACATGGCTGGCGTATTCGCTGGCCACGGGGGCGGTGCTGCTCGTGGCCTTGTGCATCGGACGTTATGCGCGTCATTCCGCCTCTCCCGGCTCGCTCTACAGCTACGCCGCGGCAACCCTTCCCCCCTGGTTGGGGGCGGTGGTGGCGTGGAGTTTGCTACTAGCCTACGTGGCCACGGGTTCGAGCGTCATTGGCGGCTTCTATCATTACGCCAACTTGCTGTTGCGGGATGCTACCGGTCGGGCTTTTTCTGCCGTGCTTCTGGCCGTTCTGGTGACTGGAGCTTCGATATGGATTGCCTGCCGCGATGTGAAAATTTCCGCGCGTCTCATGCTCTGGATTGAGGCGGCTTCCGTCACCGTCATCGTGATCGTCCTGGCTCTCTTGTTGGTGCACCATGGCTGGCATCTGGACCCGGAACAGCTGCATCTCCGTGGCATGACCGGGAGTGGACTTCGTTTGGGGCTGGTGCTGGCGCTCTTCAGCTTCGTGGGCTTTGAAAGCGCGACCACTCTCGGCTCCGAGGCTTGCAATCCGCTGACGACTATACCTCGTGCGGTTATCCAAAGTGCCATTCTTGCAGGAGTTTTCTTTACCATCTGTGCTTACGCCGAGGTGTTGGGCTTTCATACTGCCGGGCAGGAACTGGGTACGAGCCAGTCGCCGATGCGTGTGCTGGCGCAAGTCGCCGGAAGTCCGGTGCTGGGTTTGTTGATCGATATTGGCGCGCTGGTCAGTCTCTTCGCGGGAACTTTGGCCTGCATCACGGCGGCGGCACGAGTACTGTTGCTGATGGCTAGAAATGGATTAATTCACGGCTCTTTGTCCCGTACCCATGCGCGGCACAAAACTCCGGTCGGTGCCGTAATCCTTACTGGCGTGGCAGCTGTGCTTCCAGTGGCCGTGCTGGCCGAATACGGGGCCAGCGGCTTGGACGTTTATGGCTGGCTGGGCTCGCTGGCTACCTATGGCTTTATTGTGGCCTATGCCTTGGTTTGCATAGCCTTGCCTGGCTATCTGCGCCAACACAAAATTTTCCGTGCCGGTTCGCAAATCCTTCCATGGATTGCTGGCGCCGCCATGCTGCTGGCCCTGGCGGGGAATCTCTATCCCGTGCCGGAAGGGCCCTATGGCAAGCTTCCATACATCTATCTCGGCTGCCTGACCGCAGGTTTGATATGGTTCGTGATTTGCGAGCGAAAAAAGCCGGCAAGCAAGAATTAAGTTCCGAATGTAAGGCGTCCCGCCCTCTGCCGGCGTCATAAAAAAATCCAATCTGCGGCAAGAAAATTTTCACTCATCAGATATCCCAGCACTCGTGTAGATTCATCCCTTGATTTTCATCTGGGGTGAAAGTCTCCGATACAGAGTCGGCCCAACTCTACGGAACCATCGAAGGAAATCCAGAGTGCTGCGATTTGGGACATTGGTCAACATTTTGCTCGCGACCTGATCGAAATCAATTGGCATGAGTCCATGCACAATCCATATGAGGTGCAAGAAATCGATGCTACATAGATTGATCCTCAAAGCAATGCGCGAAACGAAGCGGACCGTCGTCACCCCTCTCCCGCTGGCGGTATTCCTTCTACCGTTGATCGCATTCACTCCCAGCGCGCACACCCAGACGCTCGGCGGGGTCACCGGAACAGTTACGGACAGCTCGGGTGGCGTTCTCCCTGGAGTCTCCGTGACCATTGTGGGGGACGCAACCAAACTCACCCGCACCAGGCAGACCAATGCGAACGGCGCCTACGATTTCGTGAACTTGCCCATCGGCACCTACACGCTCACTTTCAGCCATGAAGGATTTCAAACCCAGAAGGTGCCTTCCATCACCATTCAGGCCGATCGCACCGCAACCCTCAACGCCACGCTGCCCATCGGCCAGGTGGGAACCGTGGTGGAGGTTCAGGCCGATCCGCTGATGAACGCTGTCGATACCACCAACGGTTACATTCTCGAGAAGAATCAGATCGATTCCATACCCCTCCCTACCGGAAGTTTCACTGGCCTGGCGATTTTGTCTCCTGGCGTGAATGCCGAACTGCCCAACGGCACCGGAGCAAATGCTGGCTTGGGCAACCAGCCTATTTGGGCGAACGGCCAGCGCGATACCAGCAACACATTTCTTCTTAACGGAGTGGATGCCAGCAACCTCTTCAACGGCAAGAGCACCAGCCAGGTGGCTTCGGCGCGGGTGGTGAACGACACCGGCGTTGCCGGAGCCTCGAGTACGACTGCGGAAATTATTCAGAGCACGGCCTCGCCCTATTTGGCGATTGGCCAGGCCCTGCCTACCCCAGCGCCGGAAACCGTGCAGGAGTTTCGCGTCAACACTTCCATGTATGACGCGCAGCAAGGCTCTACCAGCGGCGCCCACATCGACATCAGCACTGCCTCGGGCACCAATACCATCCACGGCGGCCTCTATATTCACCGGGGCACCAACTGGCTGAATGCCGCACCGTATTTCTACAATCAGGATGCCAACATCCCCGCCAGCGAGAAAGTTCCCGAGTTGCATCGCTATACCGCGGGTGGGACCATCGGCGGCCCCATCATCAAAGACAAATTGTTCGGCTTCGCCAGCTATCAGCATATTCACGTTTCTGATTTGGAAATCGGGACCTCGCGTACTGCTGCGCCTTTGGGCTTGACCGACGACCGCAGTCCCGCCGGGCTGGCAGCCGTCGCAAATAACGATGGATGGGGTTTAGACGTTCTGCCTGTGATTGGCACGAATCCCGCGGGCGGCTCTGGGCCATACAACATCGATCCGGTGGCCTATCAGCTATTGAATTACAAATTGCCCAACGGGCAGTATCTCTTTCCGTCCGCCAATCCCAACTTCATTCCCACCGTGAATTTTCCGGAGAATGTTTTCCTCACCCAGCCCGCCTACTTTATCTCCGATCAGGGGGTGGCCAATCTGGACTATCTGCCAACTTCGAAAGACACTCTCGCCTTGAAGTACTACTACCAGCATGATCCCTCCACCGCACCCTTCGGATTTTCCTCGATCAAGGGTTTTCCTCAACATCTGGACGCCGGAAGCCAGGTGGCCTCCATCACCAATACGCAATCGATCCGGTCCAATCTAAGCGTCGCCGAAGTCTTCGGATTTATTCGGGAAAAAGTTTACAGCACCATCGATCAGCCTTTCACTCCCGCATCCCTGGGTATCAATGCTTTTGGTTCCAGCGTTTTTCCTGGAATCACCATCGTCGACGATCTCGGCAACGACGCTGCCGCCAATAGCGGCAACTGTTCTTCGAATGGCAGTCAGGATCCGGCAGCTTGCGGCCCGCCTTTCAATGCCGGACTCAACATCGGGTTTACCGCCGCATCCCAGGGCGCTTTCACCGGAATCTTTCAGAATCGCTGGATGCCCTCCGCCAACGCGATTTGGAACCGCGGCAAACACACGATCACCTTCGGCGGAAGCTTCTCCTATACTCAACTCAACGCGCGCGACGAAAGGACCAACACCGGTTCGATCGGCTTCACCAATTTTGCCAACTTTCTTACGGGTGCTCCCACCACCTACACGGCCGATGGATTCATCGATACCAACTTCCTGCAAGGCGATGCCAACCGGTACTACCGCTCCAAGGAATACGGCCTCTATCTGCAGGACAAATACCAGATCCGTTCCAATCTGAGCATTAGCACCGGGCTGCGTTTCGACGATCACGGTGGCTTGACCGAAAATACCGGCAAGATTTTCAATTTCGATCCATCGGCCTATAACTACAATCCCAACACCGACACCATCGAGTCCAATGGCTTCATCGTTGCCGGCAACAATCCCCTGTTTCCGACGAAGGGCGTCAGCAACTCCACTTTAACCGGACGCCAGTGGGGCCTGGCCCCTCGCGTTGGCCTGGCTTGGAGCCCCAAAGCGTTTAACGATAAGATCGTGGTGCGCGCGGGATGGGGCATGTACTACGATCGCGGAGAGCTCTTCACTTACCTGTCTCCGGGCTTTGCCTCAGGCGTCATCGCGGGCGGTCCCTTCGGCGTGAATCAGACCCCACCGTGGGTGGGCACCACGGCCTGCAGTCCCTATGCCTACACGCCATGCACCTTCGAAAATCCCTGGGGCACTTCGCTGAATACACCCCCCAGCGGCAACCCCGCACTTCTCTCCTTACCCAATGCCGCCTCCATTGAAACCGGCATACCCCTGTTCTCTTTCGCCGATTACAACCGCACCAACAAGCTTCCCTACACGCTCAACCAGACGCTCGACATTCAGTGGCAGCCGCGCAACGATCTCGCCATCGATATCGGCTACGTCGGCAACCTTGGCCGCCATGAGATCGTGCCCTTGCCCTTCAATCAGGCACGTATCGCCTCTCCTTCCAATCCCCTCTGGAAGGGCACGCCCGTCGAGCAGGACTATACCTACGGCTACACCGTGGTAGGACCCTCAACCTGCAACCCAAGCATTTACGGAAATTGCACTCCCATCAATTTACCCGCCGTGAACGGTCAACTGCCGCAACCCTATCAGGAAAATTTTGAGGGGGGCAACGTCGACCTGCGCGTCCCTTATATCGGCTATTCCTCCGAATCGGAGTCCTACACCGCGGCGGGCATCTCTGCCTACAACGCACTCCAGGCGCACCTCGAGAAGCGCATGAGTCACGGAGTGCAGGTCGGCTTCTCCTATACCTACTCCCACTCGGACGACGAGCAGAGCGCCCTGGGCCTGTTTTACAACGGCAACAATCCCCTTAATCTGCGTTCGGGTTACGGCCTGTCCGACTTCGACCGCAAGCATGTGATGAACTTTACTTACAGATACGAGCTGCCGAAATTTTTCTCGCTCACTTCGCTCAAAGGCAGAATCGCCGATGGATGGTCGCTTTCCGGCCTTACGGTCATCCAGAGCGGCCAGCCTTATAGCGTGGTCGATTACTCCGGCGCGGTCGGCAGCATCTTCTACAGCGTGAACGATGGCATTACCAATCCCGTAGTTCCGCTCGCCGGTTGCTCTCCCCAACAGGCCCTCACTGGGGCATCGGGCGCTGGCGCCAAACCTGCGCTCAACGCGGCCTGTTTCGGCATACCCTTGCTCCAACCGAATGCCTTGAATGGCGCGATTCCTGGCAACGACCCTTACGAGACCAACTTCATCGCCAAAGGCCAACGCAATATCTTCCGCCAGTCCTGGCAACGCCGCGCCGATATCTCGCTGGTGAAATTGACCCAGATCACCGAGCGCTCTTCTTTGCGATACAGCTTCGATGTATTCAATCTCACCAACACCGCCAGTTTCGACATCCCTATCGATGATGTGAGTCAGAATATCAACTTCAACGGCTTCCCCGTTGTCGGGACACCCGCGACTCTCAGTCCCTGCAACCCAAACTTTTCCGGGTCCTTATACGTTTGTCCTACCACGGGGAGTGGTTTGGGCGTGGTGAACAAAACCATTGGCAGCCCGCGCCAGATTCAGATGTCTTTGAGCCTCGTCTTCTAGAAAGAGCGGGGCCGTCATCAGACGATGTGGCGCAGTTTGGTGACCCTACCCGCCTCGACCCACTCCACGACAAATATGTTTCCCTCGTGATCGAAGCATGCGCCGTGAGGACACACGAATCTGCCGGGGATAAATCCCCCGTGAATCTGGTTGCGCACCGCACTCCAATCTTTGTTGGAATACTCGCCATCGCCCAGCCGGGCAACCACTTTGTTTTCGCGGTCGAGAATAACCACTTTGCTCAAGAGATCCGGAATCACGACGTATCCCTTGCGCTCATGCAGATTGCAAGGCATCTTGCAAGTGCCTGCAATGGAATCGACATGTTCGCCATCGAGGGTAAATCGTTGCAGCCGGCTGTTGCCGCGGTCGGTGATCACGAGTAGAGGCCGCTCCTGCCGAGTATCCACCCACAGACCGTGGGGGCAATCCAACTGTTCTGGTCCTCCGCCCAGACCGCCGAAGGTGCGGATAAATTCCGCGCTCCGACTGTATTGATTGATGAAGCTCGAGCCATATCCGTCTCCCACGTAAATGTCGCCGTCGGGGGAGATGGCCACGTTGGTTGGACGGTAGGCTACAGGACTCTTGTCTTTGGCCCTATAGGCTTCTGATTCCGCTGGGTAGCCGAGGGTGAAGACTTCCTCGCCCAGCAGCGTTCGCTTCGTAACGATTCCATGCGCGAAGTCGCAAAGATACAGGAACTCTTCATTGCCTTCTTTACGGAGGGTGAGACCGTGAGCTCCGCTCTTAAATTGCCGTCCCCAGGAGCGGACGAACTTTCCTTTCTGGTCGAACACGACCATCGTGTCCAGGCTGTCGCTGTTGGCATGCACCGTGTGATGGATATAGATGTTGCCCTGGGAATCCTCGCAGACACCATGCGTGTTGCCGTATTGGATGGTGCGGGGAAGCTCGCCCCAGTCATGGATCGCTTCGTATTGATGCTCGCCTTCTCCGAGGATGGGAGCCTTGCTGCCCGACTTGTCGGTAGTGCCCAACAGAGTGGGAGCGCAAGCCGCAGCCGCCGTGGAAACCAGAAAAGTTCGACGCGTCGTTCGCATCTTGGAGTCTCCGGGAAGATTACTGGTGTCGTTACTGTCGCGCAACTGTCGCCTTTTCATCGACCGGATTCGGGTCGGCAAATTGCAGCCAAAAGCCCATCATCTCCTCATCGCTGGGTTCACCCCAACGTATGGCTTTCGAGGGGTCGGGATTTTGCGGATTATCGAAGGAGTTGTCGAAATATGCGGTGGTAACGAGTTTGGTCCCCTTGGGCAGCAGGAACTGTTGTTTCAGGAAGTACGTCTCCTGCCAGCGAAAATCATAGTGCGGAACGTTGAGGATCACCTCGTGGTGGCCATCGGGGTAAATGGCTTCCGTCGTCATGCTCTTCCCGCGAAAATGCATGTGAGCCGTATAGGCCAGCACAGTCACATCCTTCGGCAAGGTGTAACACGAGGTCACGCGGTGATTATTATCGTTGGGTGGGATCAGAAATAAATCATTCCAAATTTCGTACTGCGCAATTTCGTGCTTCACTGGTTCCTTCGCGAACACTAAGCCAATACTGGTGCGATCCTTCACATCCTCGCCCGTGTGATTGCTGTAGTGCACTTGAAATTGCAAGTAGGAACCGGCCGGAATTCTAAGCGCGTAGCCCGAAGGTCGGGTCTCTGCCAAATGTCCCGGAAGATAAATTCCGGGCACGATATTCAGATACCCCGAACCCATGCCCGGAACTCCGCCGCCATCGGGCGATGAGCAGCCGTCGTCCAACACGGGTGCATCGGCCCTCATGTGCAGAACCTTTCCCGTGCGGTAGTGATATTTGTCGACACCGGCATCGGCTTTGCCATGATCCGCTTGTTCCTTGGCCACTTTGTCGGCTGCGATTACAGAAACAGTCGCGTGATGAACCACGCGCCGGTCGCCGGGAAGCACCTCGGCAGCTTGCACCCATTTGTCCTCGGTGAAATTGGTGGGAACGTAAATGTATTCGTAGTCGTCCTGGCTGCCTCCGGTTACCGTGAACTCAGGAATAGTCAGCACCAGGTCCGGTTTGATGTGCCAGCCAGAGGTGAATTCAGGAGCCGGAGGCAGATCTTTGGCATCGCCTTCTTTCGTCCCGGTTCGAACCCAGGCATCGATGGTTCGAATCTCCTCCTCGGTAAGCCGTGGATCGTTCAGGAAGTCACCGAGTTTGGGATCGGCGTGCCAGGGCGGCATTTTGCGTTGCACCACGGCTTCGCGAATAGCCGGCGCCCATAAACGAGTCTCTTTGTAAGTCATTAGCGACATGGGTGCGATGTCATCGGGCCGATGGCACTTCACGCAGTTGCTATACAAAATCGGAGCTACGTCCTTGTTGTACGTCACCTCTCTGGGAGCACTCGCGCTTTCCTGGCTCACTTGGTCCTGAGCAACTCCCAGCCGCACCATGCTGAACATGACGGCAAACAGTACTAGAATGATTCTCTGCCGAACCATGAGACCTCCAGCCGACGGCGCAATTCTAGAACTAAGCCTCTCAAAGTACAAGCCCTGCGCGCCTTTCGCGCCGGGGGAAAGTCCGATGGGATTGGTGTAATCTGGTTGGGAATCCAGCGCTGAAGGAATCTCGATTAGCCGGTTCCCGTTCAACATGCCCAAGATTTCGAACCTCCTGCTGCTCGTAATCGTGATCGCAATCCCTCACCATCTCCTCGCGCAACAATCGTCTACGCCCTCCCGCCCACTCAAAGCAACTCAAGCCACCCCGCCAGTCTCGGCGGCTGCGCCGAAACCGCAAGACACGGAACTGTGGGAACCCGTGCCGAAGGTAGTCGTGCCGGGCAATACGGACGAAGGTCCTCCCTCCGACGCCATTGTCCTGTTTGACGGAAGAAATCTCGATCAGTGGGTCTCGACTGGCGACAGGTTGACGGCGCAATGGACTGTGGCGGATGGCGTGCTAACCGTCAACAAGGCCGCGGGAAACATCGAAACGAAGCGAAGTTTCAAGAATTACCAGCTCCACATCGAGTGGAAGATTCCTGAAAACGTCACTGGCAGTGGTCAGGCGCGGGGCAACAGTGGCGTCTTTCTCGCTTCCACTGGCCCGGAAGACGCTGGGTATGAATTGCAGATTCTCGATTCCTACCAAAACAAAACCTATGTAAACGGTCAGGCCGGCAGCATTTACAAACAGTCCATTCCGTTGGTGAACCCCAATCGCAAGCCCGGAGAGTGGCAAACCTATAACGTGGTCTGGACCGCACCCACCTTCCAGTCTGACGGATCGCTCAAGACTCCGGCGTATGTGACGGTTTTCTTCAACGGTGTGCTGGTGCAAAATCATTTCGAGTTGAAGGGTGAGACGCTATACATCGGCCAGCCTTTCTACAAGAAATACGACCGAGCGCCGGTCAAATTGCAAGCCCACGGTGATCCCAGCGCGCCCATCAGCTTTCGCAATATCTGGATTCGAGAACTCGATTAGCCTGCGTAAGAGTTCGCTGAAGATTCATCATTCCTGTGGCAGCGCCCAGGCGAATAGCACTCCCCCGCTGCTGGTCAGCAAGAATTGTTTACCATCGAGCGAGTAAGTGATGGGAGAACTTTGAATTCGCGAGCCCGAACCGGCATGCCAAAGCGTCTTACCGTCCTTCGAGTCGAGTGCCAGAAAGTTGCCGTACGAGTCGCCGGTAAAGGTGAGGTCTGCATCCGTGGTTAACACTCCCGCTCCCGATTCCGGCCCAAGCTCATGGCTCCAACGAAGCTTCCCGGTTTGATAATCGATGGCCTCGAGCACACTCTTGCCCCAGACGCCGTAATCCGCGCCCGCCCAGCCGTAAACTCCATCGGCAGGTTTGGCGAAGTAAATGCCGTAACTGGGATGGGCGCTTACGATAAACAGCCCATTTTTAGGGTCGAAGCTTGGCGAACGAAAGTTGGTCACGCCCCCCTCATCAGGCGCAACCAGCCGTCCATCGGGCGCGGGCTCTTTCGCGGGGTTGGGAATCGGGCGTCCCTGCTCATCGATTCCAAGCGCCCAGTTCACCGGCCCGAATGGAGCGGTGAAAAGGTTCTTTCCGTTGGTTCGATCAAGCACAAAGAAGTATCCGTTCCGGGAACTCTGGATCAACATTTTCTTCGGCTCGCCGTGAAAATCCCCATCCGCCAGCATTGGAACCTCGACCGCGTCCCAGTCGTGAGTGTCGTGCGGCGAGGCCTGGAACGCCCATACCAACTGGCCGGTCTCAGGATTCAGCGCGACAATGCTGCATGTGTAGAGATCGTCACCCGGCCGCAGCGTTCCATTCAAAACGGGGGTCGGGTTCCCAGTCCCCCAGTAGATCAGGTTCAGATCCGGATCGTAAGTTCCGGTCATCCACGTCATCCCGCCGGTGGTTTGCTTCGGGGTGCCGGCCGGGGGAGTGGCATTCCATTGCCACTGAGTTTTGCCGGTCTCCGGGTCAACCGAGATGAGGTAGCCTCGGAGGTTGTCCATGTCGCCGGAAACCCCAACAATCACGCGGCTCCCCACGACCAAGGGGGCCATGGTGGTCCAGTATCCTTTGGCAACGTCGGCCACCGGAATCTCCCAACGCACGCTTCCATCCTTGGCGTTAAGCGAGACAAGGTGCGCCTCGGGAGTCAAAAAGAAAAGGTAGCTCTTGTACATGGCTACCCCGCGCTGGCCGATGTGATCGCCTTGTTTCGATGGGTGGTTGTAGTGCCAGATCTCATGCCCTGAGCGGGCATCGATCGCCCAAATCTTCTCCGGCACCGTGAAGTACAAAACTCCGTCCACCAGCAGCGGCGAGGATTTGATATCCGCCTCTTGCTCAGTTTGAAACGCCCAGGCAAGAGCAAGGGTCTTCACATTCTGCGGGGTGATCTGGGTGAGAGAACTGTGACGCCTGCCCGAGTAATCGCCATGATAGCTTGGCCAACTGTCAGCCGGAGGGTGCAGGAGCATTTGGGCGTCGACACCTTGCGCGCTCACCCCATGAGCCGACGCGAACCCGATGATTGCGGCGGCCAAAACAACCCAAGACTTTATGAAGCGCATTTCGATTGGGAACCTTTCCAGCCAGGCTGATGACTCAAAAACCGTGCTCAACGCAGAGTTTGCAGATATGCCATCAGGTTG
>Ga0181534_10000199_pt1 | contig 43170 bp, 32 predicted proteins | sample PEATcosm2014_Bin_37_FD_119758 | JGI IMG/M metagenome (GOLD analysis project Ga0181534, IMG submission 119758) | Peatland microbial communities from MTU Mesocosm Facility, Houghton, MI, USA - PEATcosm2014_Bin17_10_metaG | ecosystem: Environmental > Terrestrial > Soil > Wetlands > Peat | place... | reverse complement strand
GATGCCTTCCTGTTCCTTCAGGATTTCATTGCCGTTGCTTAATCAAGCTGCGGAGCCCGTCCGGCTGAACGCAGTCGTTGGAGAGAACTCATGGCCCTCAGAATTCTTTTCTTATGGGCAGTCCTTGCCCTCGTCACCACCTCGGCCTTTGCCAACATCTTCGGAGCCGCACGCGGAGTCGTGCATGATCCGCAGCACCGCCCCATTCAGGGCGCTGCGGTCACGCTCAAAGCCAAGTCATCGGACTGGTCCAAGTCCGCCACCACGGACGCCAACGGTGAGTTCCAACTCAACGCTGTCCCACTCGGCGAATACTCCGTCAGCGTCTCCACCCAGGGTTTTGCGCAGACCTCACAGGATGTAGTCGTCATCTCCGGCTCTGTGCCGGTCCTTCATTTCCAACTGCAAGTCGCTTCGGCAAATGAAAAGATTACGGTCTCGGCCGAGCCTGCCGTGATCGCCACCGACAGCTTCACTCCCGTCACCCTTGTCAGCCGCCTCGACATTGAACGCACGCCCGGTGCCGATGGCACCAACAGCATGTCCATGATCACCGACTTTGTTCCAGGCGCGTATGTCACTCACGACATGCTCCACATGCGCGGCGGACACCAGACCACCTGGCTTCTCGACGGCATTCCCATCGTCAACACGGCTATCGCTCAGAACCTTGGGCCTCAGTTCGACCCCAAGGACATGGACTACGTCGAGGTCAATCGCGGTAGCTACGGAGCCGAGTTTGGCGACCGCACCTATGGAGTATTTAACGTGGTTCCGCGCACCGGCTTCGAGCGCAACAATGAAGCCGAACTCGTGATGACCGCCGGCAATTTCTACCAGACCGACGATTCTCTCAGCTTTGGCAGCCACACCGACCGCTTCGCGTATTACGCCAGCGTCAACGCCAATCGCAGCAATTACGGATTGCAGCCGCCTGTTCCCCAGGTTGTGCACGATGCCGTGAACGGCTACGGAGGCTTCGGCTCCTTCATCTACAACGCCGGTCCCACCAATCAACTCCGACTGATGACCTCAGTTCGCCGCGACTATTACCAGATCCCGTACGACCCGAATCCCAACGATCTTGAGAACGGATCGATCGCGGGCAACGGATACAGCCCGCAGTATCCGAGCATCGGCCTTCGCGATGGCCAGCATGAGACGGATGCAGGCGTTCTGTTCACCTGGCTTCACACCTTCAACTCCCATTTCCTGACCACTGTTTCTCCCTACTACCACTACAACAGCGGCAACTATGCCAGCAATCCCAACGACACTCCCACCGCTACCACCGAGAACCGCTCCTCCACCTACGTCGGAGGCCAGTCTACTCTCGCCGCCAACTACAAAAAGAATGATCTGCAGGTCGGATTCCTCAGCTTCTACCAGCGCGATAGCCAGGTCTTCGGTGCCATCTTCAATGATGGCAGCGGAAATCCGACCATCAATGACAGCGAGCACCCGACCGCCAATCTTGAAACCTTCTACATCGACGACAAGTTCAAACCCTTCTCCTGGCTAATGCTCTCGGCCGGCATGCGCCCCACGCGCTTTGCCGAAGGCAGTTTCTCAGCCGCATCCATCCAGCCACCCATCTCTGAGACCTCGATCAGCCCGCGCTTCGGCGCCACCGTCACCATCCCGAAGATTCGTTGGTCCTTCCGCGCCTTCTACGGACACTACTATCAAGCGCCGCCCATTGAAACCGTCTCCGGTCCGGCCTTGATCAACTACAGCCAGGGGCAACAGCTGGGCTTTCTGCCGCTTCACGGCGAGCGCGATGAGGAACATCAGTTCGGCGTCACCATCCCTTACCACGGATGGGTTCTTGACGCGGACAACTTCCAAACCAACGTCTCCAATTTTCTCGACCACAACAACATCGGCGCTTCCAACATTTTCTTTCCCATCACTGTATCCAAGGCCCTGGTACGCGGATGGGAACTCACCCTGCGCTCCCCGCGCATCGCTCACCGCATTCAGATGCACCTTGCATACTCCAACCAGATTGCCGAGGGCAGCGGCACCATTACTGGCGGACTCACCGACTTCACACTCTCTCCCGGACTCAGTCCGCTCGATCACGATCAGCGCAACACGCTCAACGTCGGCGGAGACGTAGCTCTCCCGTGGCGCACCTACGCTTCCACCAACGTCTACTACGGCTCCGGGTTCAGCAACGCCTTCCCCGGCCAGCCCTATCCGGGAAACTACCTGCCACAGCACACCACCTTCGACCTTTCGCTTGGCAAAGATTTCGCGGAGCATCTCACCGCGTCGGTCACTGCATTGAACGTAGCCAATCACCGGGTCGAGTACGACAACAGCCTCACTTTCGGCGGCTTCCATTGGAATGCTCCGCGCCAGATTTACGCAGAACTCCGTTACCGCTTCCACTACTGAGAGCGGATTTCCACTTCATCGAGGTCGCTGCCGAAGAATTCGGCCTGGAGAGGATGGGCGGATCCGGCCGCCGCGGCTTGCGAAAATGCTGGAGCCTTATGCACGCTAACACCGAGAGTGTTAGCGTGCATCTCAACTCTCTCGACCGCGACACTTCCGGGAAGCAGGATCAACCGGCTGGTCGATGAGTTGCGCGGTCCGGGAGACCTTTACGAACGGCCCTCGCAATCACCTTGGTCGTCCTGTGGCAATACACTTTCTGCGACATCCGGGAATTGCCCCCGTGAGCCCAAGACAATCTGTGGACAACGTGGGGGCAACTTCATGGCTAAACTAATACGATTCAAATCCTGCAATCAATTACTTGCACATGCGCTTCGTGAGCTGGCTGCGCTGACAGAAGAGTTCGAATCGCCGCGCCGAGATGGGCGGTCTTGTATCTTGGGAGGGAGCTGAGCAACCCCACTCCACGAAACGAGGCCTGTCGACCGGCCTACACTTGCCCCATTAGAAAACTTCAGGGTGCCCCGTCCTGACCTTCCGTTGGTTAGGGCGGGGGTGTTGACCTTGCTGCTGTTCCCGCTCCTGCCGCCGCCCACGCGATTCACCGGGGATCGCTCGCCGCCCGTGGCAGCTCCGGTGCCCCCATCAACTCGCGCCTTCCTTCGTGATTCCAAACGCAATGGCCAGTAAGCCTAAAACAAGCAAGGTCGCCAGCAGAGTAGTGATCAGCACATCGGGGTTTGCCGAATGAACCAGATTCAGGAACCCGGTAGCGCGGCGCAGTTCAACCTCGGGTGAATGAGACAGGTGAATGATTTCCACGGCTGCGCCAAGCACTTCAAAGATGCCGATGACAAGCAGCAGCCCTCTGATGTTTTTCTGTATGAGTCCGTATTTCTCGCTGATTGCCTCGGAGAGCAGAAGCTTGATTCTCTGTATCTTGTAATTGATGTTCTTGATCAGGTCCTTGACTCTCCACGCGGCCAGAATCGCCAGCAGCATCTTCCGGTGCAATCCCTGAAGACTGTACTCAGCCTCCAGCAATGTGTATTCAATGTAGAAAAAATCGTCTTCGGCTTTCTTCAGCTCCGCCTGGTTCTTGCTGTCAATTTTCTTCGACCTCACTTTCCGCAAAAAGCCCGTGGCAATCTCGTTCGTCAGATGCAACTTTGCATAGATGAATTGCATGCTGGAAAACACCTCGGAAAACTCACTGATTTCAGAAACTGATTTCTTGAAGTGAATCAGGTTGTTTCCCCATCCTGCCGTGAACACAGCGTTGGAATCATTCACCTGCTCGGCTGAATTGAAATCTCCAATCCACTTTCTTGCCCACTCCTGGACGTTCTCTTTCGATTGGACATCATCACCCAGGATGAGCGTCCTTGAGGTCCAAAGCGGCTTGCCGAGGACTTTCGCATTGCCTTCTGTTCTTTCTACTGTTTGCTTTGAAGCGATGATCTCTTGAACCTGATCCGCAACAGTCACGCCGATCCCGCTGAGCTCAACCTCGACTGCGTTCAGTGTTGAATCGAAGATGTCGGTCTTCATCGGCCTCTCTGTTTCCAAAGACCAATTGATGACATTGACGCCATCAAAAACCAGCAGTTCGATGGTGCTTCCAAAGCGGAAGGTTCTTAGAACTCCGCCCGCCATTTTCTTTGCTATGCCGGCAAAGTGGTGATCGCCTTCCATGACAAACGTAACTTTGAATATTGGTTGAAAGAGCGCGTTGTTTGCCGACTCAGCCAGGCTTTCGTAAACCAGATCCGAGTGGTTGTTCCTTGCCCCCTGCTCGATCATTATTTTGCAGCCAGGATCATTGCCATGTTTTCTATGGACCTCATGTTGGCCTTGCATGTTGCTTATGCAACCCAGGAGAAATTCCTGATCCGAACAATGACTGATGGTTTGGCAGAAAAATAACTTGCTCACTCAAATCTCCTTCTCGTGACTGGTCCACCGGAATCACTGCTGGCGCCGACCTTGCCCTGCTTCTATTCACGAGATCATACGACAACCTGGTTCGCTTTCGTTACCCGCAGACGGCAGCAGGCCGTCCGGCCTACGCTTGCGGCATAAGTACACTTCAGGGTGCCCCATCCTAACCACGCCTTTCGGTTAGGGTGGGGTTGTTGAATTTGCTCTTGCTCCTGTTCTTGTTGCTACCTCCCAATTCCACCCTAAACTGTGTGCCATCTCACATGCTCGCGTGATCCAGGCCGGCCCATGGGCATAACGATTGCCGCTTCCGCCAATAGGTTTTGCGGGAAACGTTGACTTCTCCGCCAATCGTTCGCAACCTGCATCAACGATTGCCGGTTTGGTTACCTTTCCGTTTCAAACGATTATCCAGTAGGGCAATCCTAGCCTGCCCGGCTGGAGGCTCCGGAAAAGGGCGCGGATGCTCGAATTCATTGCCCAAGCAGCCCCTCTCGTCTAAACTTGTTGTTCATCACCTCGAAAACCCTGGAAATTCATGCAACCTGAAGACTCGAAGTTCGAAAAGCTCTTCCTGGGCGGCGACGAAGCTGTTGCCCTGGCCGCGCTCGATGCGGATGTAAAGCTAGGCAGCGGTTATCCGGGCACCCCCTCCACCGAGATTCTGGAAACCTTCGAGCGCCTCGGCGGTCGCGCGCAGTGGTCTCCCAATGAGAAGGTCGCCTTGGAAGTCGGCATCGGCGTGGCATTTGCCGGAGCGCGGTCGCTCGTCACCATGAAGCATGTTGGGCTCAACGTGGCGGCCGATCCGCTGTTCACTGTGGCGTACACGGGCGTGGATGGCGCACTGATCATTGTCTCCGCCGATGATCCGGGGATGTCCTCCAGCCAGAACGAGCAGGATAATCGGCGCTACGCGGTCGCCGCCGGCGTGCCGATGCTGGAGCCCGCGAACTCGCAGGAGGCGTATGACTTTACGCTGCGCGCCATAGAAATCTCCGAGCGATGGCACATTCCCGTGTTGTTCCGCATGACGACCCGCGTGTGTCACTCCAAGTCCGTAGTGCAGCGTGGGGCCGCGATTCCAGTGGCTACCCCTGCGCACTTTGAGCACAACATTCGCTCGCGCGTCATGATTCCGGCGTATGCGCGCCCGGCGCATGGCAGGCTTCGTGAGAAGCTCCGTCAGATTGCAGAGTGGAACGAAGCCTCGGGTCTGAATACGCTGACGCCGGGCGCGAAGGAACTGGGTATCATCACCTCCGGCATCAGTTTCCAGCATGTGCGCGAGGCCGTGCCCGAGGCGAGTGTGCTCAAGCTGGGCATGACCTATCCGCTGCCGTTGGGGCTGATGCGCAACTTTGCTGCAAGCGTGGGGCGCTGCCTGGTGATCGAAGAAGGCGATCCGTACCTTGTGGAAAGCGCACGCATGGCGGGCATCGCCGTTGAAGACAAGCCGGAGATGTATCGCTTCGGTGAATTGAATGTTCCGCGCGTCCGCCGCATTGTGAATGGAGATCTATCGCCCGAGGCGAAGCCAGTTCCGGGCAAACCGCCCGCGTTGTGCCCTGGATGCCCGCACCGAAACGTATTCACGGCGCTGAAGAATCTTGAGTGTTACGTGGCGGGCGACATAGGCTGTTATTCGCTGGGTGTTCTGCCGCCATTTGAGGCCATGGACTCGCTGGTTTGCATGGGAGCGGCGATTGGCGTTGGTCTTGGAATGCGCCACGTGCTTCCACCTGAAGAGGCAAAGCGCGTCGTCAGCGTGCTGGGCGACAGCACATTTGTTCACAGCGGTATCACTGGGCTGGTGGAGATGGTCTACAACCCTCCGCCGACCGGGCATGTGCTGCTGATTCTGGATAATGGAACCACCGCGATGACCGGGCTGCAGGAGCATCCCGGCACCGGGCGGACGCTTGAGCACGCCAGCACGGGCAAGGTGGTCTTTGAGGATCTGGCGCGTTCGCTTGGACTGCGCAACGTCTTTGTCGCCGATCCGACGGCCGATCCCAGGGGCTTTGAAGATCTTGTGCGCGACGCACTGGAGAAGCCGGAGCTCACGGTGATCATTGCCCGCCGCAACTGCTTGCTTGCAGCAAAATCTATTCGCGAATACGAGAGGTGCAATGAAGGACAGGTCAGCGGTGACTAATATCGTTGTCGCCGGACTCGGCGGACAGGGCGTGCTGAAGGCTTCCGACATTCTGGCCGAGGTTGCATTCGTCTCCGGCCTGGACGTGAAGAAGAGCGAGATCCACGGAATGAGCCAACGCGGCGGCTCCGTCTCCAGCGACGTGCGCTATGGCGCCGTGGTGTTCAGTCCCATGGTGCCGGAAGGCGAGGCGGATTTTCTGCTGGTCACGCAGGAAGATCAGGTCGCGGTCAACATTCACCTGCTGGCCGGGCATGGAGTGGTGATACAGCCCTCGCAGGTTGAGCAGGGTGAGTTGCGCAACAAGAAGAGCCTGAACGTAGCGCTTTTGGGAGTGCTGAGCCATCACCTCGGCTTTCCGGAAGAGGCATGGAAAGCAGCGATTCAGCGTCAATTGCCGGAGCCGCTGCACGAAGCCAATCTGGAGGCGTTTGCCCTGGGAAGGAGGGCCGGGAATCAGTGAGTTCTCGAGCCTGTTTTTCTCCCGCCAGTGCGCTTGATTTTGTTCCCCGCCGCGAGTTGGAAGAACTCCAGCTAAAGCGACTGCAGACTGTGGTCGCACTCTCCTATGAGAACGTGCCGCTGTTCAACTCGCGAATGAAGGAGAGCGGTCTTCTACCCGAAGACATCCGGTCATTGCAGGATATTGCGCTGCTTCCCTTCACGGTGAAGACCGACCTGCGCGATACGTATCCCTTCGGCCTCTTTGCCGCTCCGATGAAGGATGTTGTGCGCCTGCACGCCTCCAGCGGCACAACCGGAAAACCGATTGTCGTCGCGTATACAAAGACCGATCTCGAAGTGTGGTCCTCGGTTGTGTCGCGCTCGTTCAGCGCCTGTGGACTGCACGAGGGCGACATTATCCAAGTGGCGTATGGATATGGCCTGTTCACCGGCGGACTGGGCGCACATTACGGCGCGGAAAAACTTGGAGCTACAGTGGTGCCCACTTCGGTCGGCAACACCGACAGGCAGATTATGCTGATGAACGATTTCGGCACAACCGCCATCTGCTGCACGCCTACTTACTTTCTGCACATGATTGAGCGTGCGCTCACCATGGGGATCGACCTGCGCAAGCTGCCTTTGCGAGCAGGAATCTTCGGGGCCGAGCCTTGGACCGAAGGGATGCGTCGCCATATCGAAGAGCACTCCGGCGTCAAGGCATTCGATATCTACGGACTTTCCGAGATCATCGGTCCGGGCGTGGGCGTCGAATGCGTCTGCCAGAACGGTTTGCACATTTTTGAAGATCACTTCTACCCCGAAATCGTCGATCCGGAAACCGGCAAGCTTGTGGCGGATGGCGAGGAAGGCGAACTGGTGCTGACGACGCTCAGCAAGCAGGCCATGCCGCTACTGCGCTACCGCACGCGCGACATCACGGCATTTCATACCGAAGCGTGCGAGTGCGGCCGGACCATCCGCCGCATCCGGCGCATCGGCCAGCGCTGCGACGACATGCTGATCATCCGGGGAATTAACATCTTCCCCTCGCAAGTGGAGTCCGTACTGTTGGCCGTGGAGGGCACGCTGCCGCATTATCAGATCATCCTGACCCGCGAACATGGACTGGATCAGATGGAGGTCCAGGTCGAAGTGACGCCGCAGTTGTTTGCTGACACGGTGGGCGGCCTGGCGGCGATGGAGCGAAAACTGGCCCAGGCCATGGAGCGAGTGTTACAGGTACGCGTGCGAATCACCCTGGTGGAGCCGCGCACCATCCAACGCAGTGAAGGAAAAGCCAAGAGGGTTATCGACCGGCGGCAATCATGAAAATTACTCAACTTTCTGTCTTTGTCGAAAACGCACCCGGACACATTCTGGCCCCCTGCCGGGCACTGGCTGACGCGGGAGTGAACATACGCGCCTTGTCCCTGGCTGACTCGCAGACCTTCGGAATCCTGCGGCTGATTGTTTCCGATTGGCGCCGAGCGGCGAAGGTACTGGAAGACGCAGACTTCTCGGTCAAAGCAACCGAGGTGATTGCCGTAGAGGTTCCAGACCATCCCGGCGGGCTGACCGAGGTGCTGGAAGCACTCCAGAACTCCTCTGTGAACATAGAGTACATGTATGCTTTCCCGTTCGGACGCGGAGAAAAAGCGACGCTTATCATTCGCTTCGACAAGCCTGACGCCGCAATCGCCACACTGCAATCGCGCGGCATCGGTCTCATCCGGCAAAACGAACTGGAAAGAGAACGGGAGTAACGCTCTCCCGCGAAGAAGGGTCGCGAAGAGTTCCGAGCAACGACCGGGAATGCGGCAGACGTTGAAACGCCCTCCAGTTGGAGGGCGTTTCGCTTGGTACACACCCAGTGGATCAGTCTGCCGAGCCTTGGGCCTTGGCGTAGGCGGCTTGTACCTTGCTGTGGTGGCGGCCATAGGTGAAGTAGATCACCATGCCGATGGCAAGCCAGACGACCATCCGCAACCAGGTTTCCCATGGAAGAAAGACCATCATCAGCAGCGAGACGAGCATGCCCATGATGGGGACAAATGGAACCAGCGGAGTCTTGAAGGGACGGTGCAGTTCCGGCTTGCGGACGCGCAGAATCCAGATGCCGGCGCAGACGATCACGAAGGCCAGAAGAGTTCCGATGGAGACCAGTTCGCCGAGGACACCGATGGGAACAACCGCGGCAAAGACGGCGACGAAGAGACCGACGACAATCGAGGACTTCCACGGGGTGCGGAACCTGGGATGAATTTCTCCAGCCCACTTCCAGAGGAGACCGTCGCGCGACATGGAATAAAAGACTCTCGACTGGCCGAGCAACATGACCAGCATCACGGTGCTGAGCCCGGCGAGAGCTCCGGCGTTGACCACGTAGCTGCCCCACTTGACGCCGGTTTCGCGAATCGCCAGTGAGACGGGAGCGCCGACGTTGAGGCGGGTGTAGTGGACTGTTCCGGTTAACAGGAACGAGACGAGAATGTAGAGAATGGTGCAGATCACGAGCGAGCCGAGGATTCCGATAGGCATATCGCGCTGCGGATTCTTGGCTTCCTGGGCGGCTGTGGAGACAGCGTCAAAGCCGATGTAGGCGAAGAATACGACTCCAGCGGCGCGAATCACTCCGGCCCAGCCATAGGCGGGCGGAACAAAGGGATGCAGGTTGACGGCAGTCTGCGCCTGGTGGTGGAAGACGTATCCGGCGGCGACGGCGATGAATGTGACCACCGCGAAGAGTTTGACAAAGACGATGGTGGTGTTGAGGGTCGCCGATTCCTGTATGCCCACGACCAGGATGATGGTGACGACGATGATGGCGAGGAAGGCCAGCAGATTGAACTGGGCCGTGACGTGCGGCAGCGAATTGAGATCGATTCCCTTGCCTGCCAGAGTGGTGATGGGAACCCAGCGCTGCTCAAACAACACCCAAATGGAACCGGGGGTATCACAGATCTGCGGCGGTATCCTGATGCCGTAATCCTGGAGGAAGGCGATGAGCGTGCTGCTCCAGCCGGAAGCGACGGTAGCGGCGCCGAATGCGTACTCGAGAATCAAATCCCAGCCGATAATCCAGGCGAAGATTTCGCCGAGAGTGGCATAGCCATAGGTGTAGGCTGAGCCGGCAATCGGAATGAGGGAAGCAAATTCGGCGTAACACAACCCGGCGAAGGCACAGGCGACACCGGCGAGAATGTAGGAGACGACGATGGCCGGTCCGGCATAACGCGCGGCGGCCGAGCCGGTCAGCACGAAGATTCCCGCGCCAATGATGGCGCCCACGCCGAGCATGATGAGGTTCACTGGACCGAGCACGCGCTTGAGGCTGTGCTCGCCCGTCTCACCGGCCTCGGAGAGCAGCATTTCGAGGGGTTTTGTTAGCAGCAGCTTCGCCATTCCTGAGTTTTCTCCCGTCGTAAAGTTGTGCGGAACAATCAGTCAGCAGTGGCCGCGCCAGCAGGAGGTGTTGCTCCATTGCGCGACCATAAGAAATATACTGGGATACCGAGCAGAACGATGACAAGGCCCGGCCAAGTATATTGAGGTTTGTAGAACAACAAGACTACATCAATAAACACAGCCATCACAATGTAGATGGCAGGCAGCCAGGGATATCCGAAGGCGCGGTAGGGGCGCGGGGCGTCCGGGCGGGTGCGGCGAAGAACGAAGAGCCCGGCGAGAGTGAGCACGTAGAAGAGCAGCACGGCGAAAATTGTGTAGTCGAGCAACTGGCCGTAGCTTCCGCTGAGGCACAAGATACTGGCCCAGACGGCCTGCACGAGAAGCGAGAGGTGCGGCGTTTTGAAGCGCGGGTGAAGGCGTCCGACGGAATGGAAGAAGAGTCCATCGCGGGCCATGGCGTAATAGACGCGCGAGCCGGCGAGGATGAGTCCATTGTTGCAGCCAAAGGTGGAGATGAGGATAGCCAGGGCCATCAGCTTTGCGCCGCCCTGTCCCATGATCTGCTGCATGACGGCGGTGGCGACGCGATCCTCGGAAGCGTACTGAATGCCACGCCCCACGCTGGTGAGGGAGTACGGCTCACCCCAGAGCGGCAGGACGAGCAGGTAAATGAAGTTCACCGCGATGTAGATGAGGATGACGGCGCCGGTTCCGATGGCGAGCGAGAGCGGAAGGTTGCGCTGCGGGTTGCGGACCTCTCCGGCGGTAAAGGTGACGTTGTTCCAGGCATCGGCCGAGAAGAGGGAGCCTACCTGGGCCACGGCGACGACCGTGATGGTGGAGACAAGTGCGGTTGCGCCGCTGACTCCGATGGGTATCTTATGCAGCGCACCGAGACCGGCATGGAGCCAGAAGTTTGCGCCGAAGTTCGCGCTGATCGCCTCCGGGGTGCTGCCCGCCCAGATGCCAAGCAGGATGAGGCCCAGCAGGCCCGCGATTTTAGCGGTGGTGAAGACGACCTGCACGATGGCTCCGGTCTTCACTCCGAAGATGTTTACGACCGAAAGCAGAACGATCATCGAGATGGCAACAAGGTTCTGGGTGTTGAGGCCGACCTCCATATTGCCCAGCACCATTGGCCCGAGATGAACGGCGGGAACCTTCCAGATATGCACGATCCAGTTGCTGGAAGAAACAGAGGGCAGGAATACTCCGAGGAACTTTCCGAAGGCCACGCCCACCGCCGCGATGGTGCCGCACTGGATGACAAGGAAAAGCGTCCAGCCATAGAGGAAACCCCACAAGGGGCCGAGCGCCTCGCGCAGATAAACATATTGTCCGCCAGCCCTGGGCATCATGGCGGCCAGTTCTCCGTAGGAGAGCGCGGCCACGATGGTCATGAAACCGGTGACCAGCCAGGCGGCAATCAGCAGGGCGGGCGAGTCCACGACGCGGGCAATGTCGGCGGCGACGATGAAGACGCCGGAGCCGATCATGGAGCCCATCACCAGGGTTGTGGCGCTGGTAAGCCCAAGGCCCTTTACGAACTCCTGATCCTGGCCGGGAAGAGATTCCTTTGCGAGTTGGCTCACCGCTCTCCTTGCAGCAGAAATGTCCTGGATTCAGCGTTTCTGGAATGGGCTTAACGTGCCGCCGTGGCGCAGGCGGCGCGGTTCAGCCTTCCAAACGGTTGAACAGAACTCTACATCATCAGGCGAAAAAATTCCCTAGCCGATTCGCGTGGGGAAGCGGAAATGTCACCAATGACTGCCACGGCATCGGCTCCCGCCTGTAGGACTCCCCGTGCATTGGCGCGGGTAATGCCGCCGATGGCAACCAGCGGAAGATCGCGGCCGGAAGCGGCCAGCAGCCGGCGAGCCTCGGAAAGTCCAGCCAACCCAACCACGGGGTCGGGATTCTGCTTGCTGCCGGTGGCGAAGATGGGGCCGATTGCGAGGTAATCGACAGGCTCGCCAAGCGCCTGGGCAAACTGGGCGGCGTTATGGGTGGAGAGGCCGACCAAGCGGCCCGAACCTACGACCAGGCGAGCAGACTGAGGCGAGAGATCATCCTGACCGACATGCACACCGTCAAAGCCCGCTGCCAGGCAGAGGTCGGCGCGATCATTCATGATCAGCACGACGGAGGGCAGAAGACGGCGAAGTTCACGGGCCTGCGCCAGAAGTTCACGGGGATTGATGTGCTTGGCGCGATATTGCAGAACCGTGCAACCAGCCTCGGCGAGTGCCAGTGCGTGAGCGCAAAGGGCCTGGAGCAAGTTTTGGCCGGCATAGTTTGCGCTCAGGGCGTCGGCGTCAAGGATGGGGTAGAGCAGTGGAATCTTCATGGCTGGCGATTCTACAAAGGGACGGTATGAGGCAGAGTCAACAAGCCTGCGTTAGCCAACTGGAAGTCGAATATGGAACAGCAGTGCGCAGTCGCGCGCTAGTGTTTTTTCTGCGGCATGAAGCGTTCCATGAATTTGGTATCAAAGTTCCCGGCGGCGAAGTCTGGGTCGTCGAGAATGCGCTTGTGGAGAGGAATCGAGGTGTGGATTCCCTCGACGATAAACATGCCGAGGGCGCGCTTCATGCGGGCGAGGGCCTCGGGGCGGTCACTGCCGTAGACAATCAGTTTTGCAATGAGCGAGTCGTAATAGGGCGGGACAACGCCGTCCTGGTATTGCGCGGTATCGACACGGACGCCATTTCCGCCGGGCGTGTTGAAGACCGTGATTTTGCCGGCCGAGGGAGTGAATTTCTCGGGATGCTCGGCGTTGATGCGGCACTCCATGGAGTGGCCGCGAGGAGTGATGGGCTGGCGGATGATGTCGCCAAGTTTGGCCCCAGCAGCGATGAGAATCTGGCTCTTGACGAGGTCCACTCCGGTGACGAATTCGGTGACGGGATGCTCGACCTGGATGCGGGTATTCATCTCGATGAAATGCAGGCTGCCGTCTTCATCCATGAGGAACTCGACGGTTCCCGCATTGAAGTAGCCGATCTCCTTCATCGTTTTCTCAAGGATGCCGTTTATCTTCTTGCGAAGTTCGGGAGAGACGGCGGGCGAGGGCGACTCCTCGATGAGTTTCTGGTGGCGGCGCTGAATGGAGCAATCCCGCTCGCCGAGGCTGACAACGTTGCCGTGCTCATCCGCCAGAATCTGAAACTCGATGTGGCGCGGCCGTTCGATGAACTTCTCCATGTAGAGGTCGCCATTGCCGAATGCGGAGGCAGCTTCAGAATGGGCCGCGCTGAACATGTGGGGGAGTTCTTCGGCAGAGCGGATGATGCGCATTCCACGTCCGCCACCGCCGGCGGAAGCCTTGACGATGACCGGAAAGCCCACCCGCTGCGCCCACTCCAGGGCCTCTGCTTCGTTGGCCACGATTCCGTCGGAGCCTGGGAGAATGGGTACGCCGCAGCGCTTCATTGCCTGGCGCGCCTTGTCCTTTTCGCCCATCATGCGGATGACTTCCGAGGGAGGGCCGATGAATTTCAGGCCGGAGGTTTCACAGACGTGAGCGAAGTTTGCATTCTCGCTGAGGAGTCCGTAGCCGGGATGGATGGCGTCAACATTGGCGATTTCAGCGGCACTGATGACGGCGGGAATGTTGAGGTAGCTTTCACCGGCGCGCGCGGGACCGATGCAGAGGGCCTCGTCGGCAAAACGGACATGGAGGGAATTACGATCAGGCTCGCTGTAAACGGCGACGGCCTTGATGCCCAGCTCTTTGCAGGCGCAGATGACGCGGAGCGCTATTTCGCCGCGATTGGCAATCAGAATCTTCTTAAACATGCTTCAGTGTGCTCCCGCCGGCCTGGCCGGTAACGCGGCCTGGCAGCGTCTTAATTCCGTGTGCGTGGCTCAGGCCGCGGCGAGCACGATTGCCCGGAGGCCGTGCGATCCGCCGCAGGAGACGAAAGGAGCCGGATGCAGCCCGGCTCCGCCGACCTAGCCAATCCGAATCTTGAACAGCGGCTGGCCGTACTCGACCGGTTGGCCGTTGGAAACCAGAACCTTCACAATTTCGCCGGCGGTCTCCGATTCAATCTCATTCATCAGCTTCATGGCTTCGACGATGCAAAGCACCTGGCCGACGGCAACCTTATCTCCCTGCTTGACGAAGGCAGGAGCGCCCGGCGAGGAAGACTCGTAGAAAGTGCCGACGATGGGAGACTTGATGATCTCAAAGCCCTCTTCACTGCCAGAGGCGGCTGAGGCCGCCGCCGAAGCGGGAGCCGACGTGGGAGACGGCACGGCCGCAAGCGCCGCAACGGGAGGCGCATAGGAGGCTGCAACAGGCGCGGCAGCGGCAGCGAAGGCGTGCCCACGCTTGATGCGTATTTTGACATCGCCGCGCTCCAACTCGAACTCGGCAATGTCTTTTTCGACGAGAAACTCGACTAGCTCTTTAATTTCCTTCTGATTCATTGGCCGCCAGGAGCGTCGCGCGATCCGCAACGCAGCTTTGGATTTACCACCCTACCGTATGTACCCGTAAATTGCCGCTTCAGTTCAGCTCGATCAGCCCTTTGTTCACAGGGGTCAACACTTCATATCCCGCTGCGGTAACCAGCAGCATATCTTCGATCCGCACGCCGTACTTGCCAGGCAGATATACGCCGGGCTCAATTGTGATAACCATTCCCGGCTGCAAAACCGCCTCACCGCGCGCCGCCAAACGGGGCGCCTCGTGAATTTCAAGACCCACGCCGTGTCCGGTGGAGTGGGTGAAAAAGCGGTCCAATTTGGCGCGCTTTAACTCCTGCCGCGCCGCCCGGTCCACTTCCCCCGTCGTGGCCCCAGGACGCACCGCGCTGATGGCCGCCAGTTGCGCCTCAAGGACGGCAACATACAATGCCCGCGCCTCGGTGGAAGCCTTGGCGAGATGCACGGTTCGGGTCATGTCACTGCAATATCCGTGGAGTACAACTCCGTAGTCTAACACTACGAATCCCCCAGAAGGCAGAGCGGCCGCAGAAGCCACCCCATGTGGCAGGGCCGAACGTTCGCCCGAGGCGACAATGGTCTCAAACGACATGGCCTCGGCTCCGGCCTTCCGCGCCATGAATTCGAGGCGGGCGGCGACCGCGGACTCTGTGGCGCCAGGGCGCAGCGAAGTTAGCAGCGGGCGAAAAAGGCGGGAGGAAAGCTCGACAGCATCACGCAGGAGTCCGATCTCATCGGCATCTTTCACCGCCCGGAGAGCTTCCACCGTGCCTGCTAGCGAGACAACCTTGACGGCCTTTCCAAGCACCTGCTGAAGCGCGTGCAGCTGGGCAACGGTGAGGTAGTCGGACTCGATGGCGATGCGCCGGAATCCCTGTTTGAGAGCCGTTGCGGCGGCAGAGGCCAGAGCTGGGCCCTTGGCGATGGCAACGCGGGCTCCCTCGACCTGGATGGCGGCCTGTTCGGCATACCTGCCGTCAGTGAAGAAAACGGGGCGGCGGGTAGATGCCAGGAGCACTCCCGCGCTGCCGGTGAAGCCGCAGAGATAGCGGAGATTGGGCAGATGAGTAACGATGACCGCATCCACCTTCAAGCGCTCCAGCGCAAGGCGGAGCTTGTGTTGCCGTCCTCGAAAGTCCATAGCAATGATTGTAAATGGATCAGAGCCAAACGGGCTTCCGAAGAAGCCCGCTTGGGGAGGAGAGTTTTGAGCCTGGCGTCTTTCGAAAAACTACGTCTGGATGATCTTCGGGGTAATGAAGAAGATCAACTCATCGGTTTCGGTCTTGACCGACCGCTGCTTGAAGAGGTTGCCGAGCCAGGGAATGTCGCCCAGCAGCGGCGTCTGCGAGCTGCTGACGGTATTGGTGGTCTGAATGACGCCGCCGATCACGACCGTGCCGCCGTCGGTTACCAGTACCTGGGTGGAAGCCTGCTGAGTGGTGAGAATGTAGTTGGTGTTGAGAAGGCCGCTGGGCTGTGTGTTCTCAACATCCACGGTCAGGAAGATCGTGTTCTCCGCGGTGATCTGCGGAGTGACCGACAAGCGCAGAACCGAATCGATGTAGGAAACGCTGGCGTTGGCGTTCGATGTGGCCGCGGTGAGGACAGGAAGCTTGACACCCTGCTTGACCTCGGCCTTGACGTTGCTTTGCGTGACAACCCGCGGGCGGGAGAGAACCTTGGCCAGGTTGTGCGATTCGGCCGCGGTAAGCACGGCGTCAATCCCGTAGGTCTTGGTGATGTTGCTGAGCGAGAGTCCAGTGGTTGCGCCCGGCGCCACGAAAGAGGTGAAAAGTGGAATCAGGCCGGTTGTGGTGCCAGTGGTGGTGCCAGTGCCGCTGCCCGTGCTGGTGCTGCTGCTGGTGCTCCCGTTGGGATTGGAACCGCCAATGGTGCTGACGCCGTTGCCCCAGTTGAATCCGAGTTGGACGCCAAGATCCCTGCTGAAGGTTCGGCTGGCGGAGACGACGCGCACTTCAATCTCGACCTCCTGGCTCTTGCGGTCCAGCTGGGAGATCATGCGGTCGAGGTTAGGCAGGACGCTCGGAATATCCGAGATGATCAGCGCGTTGGTGCGCTCGTCGGAGATCACGTCGCCGCGGGCGGTGAGAAATTTCTTAATGGTGGGAACGACATCCTTGGCCTTGGCATAGCTGAGGAACCGGGTAATGGTCTGGCGGTCGACGGCCAGCGCCACGGCCTCGGACTGGGCGCGACGATCCACGGCTTCCTTCCGCAAGGTGTCAGTGGCGGCAATGCGCAGCACGTTGCCCTGCAGTTCACGGTCGAGAGCATTGTTCTTTAAGACGATGTCAAGAGCCTGATCCCATGGCACGTCGTCGAGCACAAGGGTCACGTTGCCATGCACGGATGGATCGAGAATGATGTTGAGTCCGCTGATTTCGTGAATGAGGCGGAAAAAGTCCTTTAGGTCCACATCCTTCAAGTTCACTGAAATGGGTTCGCCTGTGTACCTGTTGGCGGAAGGAGCAGCCTGCACGGAGGTGCCTTGAAGCAGATCCGGCGGGCTTAGACGAGCTGACTCCACGGCACGGCTTTCGCGCGGCGAAGTGGCCATGGTCCCGGCAGCAATACCTGCCCGAACTCCGGGGTCAGAACGCTGTTGATCGTGATTGCGCGAAGAGTCGCTGGGAACGGTCAGTGAGGCATCCTGCGGCTGAGTTTTTGTGGACACACTCGCCAGCGACTCGTGAACGCCTTGAACCTGCGGCAAGGCCGAGGCAGCAGGGCTGGGCTGTGCAACCTCAACCACGGGAGCCGGAACGTCTGTCGCCTGGGACTTTGCAGGGAAACTGGCCGTTGCCTGAACGGTTTGCACCGGGGTCGGTACCGGAGAAGTTACAGGAGGCTTCACCGCCACGGGCGCTGCGGCAACCGCAGTCTGCGGTTTTGCAGGGGCATCTGCCGAGACCTGAACAGTTTGGGGCGGAGGTACAGGGGCAGTGACAGCGGGCTTTACTACCGCGGGCGCTGTGGCAACCACAACCTGAGGTTTTGCGGGAACGCTGGCCGAGACCTGAACAGTTTGCGGTGGAGGCACGGCTGCGGTGACCGTGGGCTTTGCAGCCACGGTCGTAGGGGCGAATGCGGCCTGAGGTCTTACCACAGTGCTGGCCGAGGCCTGAGCGGTTTGCGGCGGAGGCAGGGCCGGGGCGACTGGGCTGGACTTTGCGGCCACAGGGGCTGGGACGGATGCGGGCGTCGAAGCCGCGGGCTTGGCTGGAATCGGTTGGATTGCGGCCTCTTCGGTCTTGATGCGCACAATCACTTGATTGGAGGCGGACACAACCTCAAAAGTGCGGGGGCCTCCCAGATCGATAACCACACGGGTGACTGGGGGCTCAGCCTGGAAGCGTCCAACCCTCACATGGAGCACGTCCCTGGTGTTCACCTCAATGTTCTTTACGGACGGGCGCACCACGGAATTGCCGAAATCCACCACGAGGCGATCCGGGTTCTTTAACAGGAATGGCTGGGCCGCGTTTGGACCTTCGATGACGACATCCAAAGTGCCGTGGCCGCGCTGCACGCTAACGCTGCGTATGACAATGGGAGTACCCGGATGCGACGCGGCGGTTGCGGCAGGAGCGGGTTGTTTGGCTGCAACCGGAGCCGGTGCCTGCGGCGGGGAGGTCTTTGCAACTGGCTGAGCATTGGACGGAGCCGGCTTTGAGCTCTGGGCCGATTGAACCGGGGCAGGCGTGGGCACGGAACTCTTGCTGGGAGATGCAATCGGGAGCGGCGATGCGGCCGAAGAGGGCGCGGGGGCCGGTGCCGAGGCGGCTTTGATTCCACTGTTGCTCAAGAGAACCTGGAGCCCGTCGCTGTTGTCCGTGACTTCAAGGCTGACGCCGTCGCCGACCACCAGTTCGATGCGCGTGACTTCGCTGCCTGAGGCGCTGGTGTAGCTGGAGAGCTTGTAGCCCTTCAGCACCGCCGAGTTCAGCGTGGCCGCCCGCTTCACCGCGGCATCGGGAGTGACGCCGTTCAGGTCAATCAGCACCAGGTGGTCGTCCGGCCTGTATTCCTTGTGGGCAAAAGAACCGGTAGTGCGCAGGCTAATGGTCGCCGCGTTTTCCTTTGGCGTCACCTGCACCGAATTCAGTTGTGAAGCCGCCGTCGCCGTGCCGGCGCCGAAGAGCGCCATGAGTGCTACCGTCAGCAGTCGCTTGAACCTCATCGTATTTCTCCCCGCGTTGCCCGTTGCCGGGTATCGCGCGTCCATCGCAGTCACTTGCTTTCCAGTTTCCTGGCTTACCGCTATAAATCCGATCATGCCCCGGAGGCCGCTCAAACGGTTGGAACCCCGAGCTTTCGAATAACTTCACGCGTTACCTGGTGCCCAAACGAATCGAAGTATCGTTCCCGCAGAATGATTGAGTCCTTTGTAATCCGCTCCACCGCGCCATCGGCCAGGGGATCGTTTTCATGCAGAAAATATGTATGTTCTCCGTTGACGACCACGGCGATAAAGCCGCTGGGGCTGCGCACCACACCGTGCAGACTGATCTCGCCAACCACCAGGCACTGCCTTCCGCTGCCAACACAGGCGGCCTGAAGGTGTCCTCGGTCCACCACGGGACTCACGAAAGGATCCCGCTGTCCCTTGCCTCCATGTTTGCCCGCGCTTTCGGCGGAAGTCTTAGCGGTCTTTTCACGGCTGACGTGTCTCCTGACGGATGAGCGCGGGGCGGGCTTGGCGGGCGTCGTTTTAGCAGGTTGTCCCTTAGCCGGTTGAACATTCGCATTGCGAACCGCAGGCGCCCCGGTTGCCGTTTTCCCGGCACCCGACGCGGACGGCTTGGGCGACGCGGCAGTGGCAGACGACGCCGGCGCAGCCTTGGAGCGGGCCGCGACAGGCGGGTTCGCCTGCTGTTTCTGCGGCACTCCTTGCCCCCACGCGGTAGCGCCAAGCCACAATGCCAGAATCACTTTGCTGCTGTTCATGGCCCTCTCCTACTTTTTCGCCGGGGCGGGCGGCGGCCCACCCTTGGCGGTACTGTAAAACGTCGTCAGGACGGAACTGGCCGATACGGTTTCATTGGCCGACCACTTGTAGGTCTTCTTCACCGGCGTTTTCCCGCCCTTCAGCGATGACATTGCAAGGTGACTGACGTTCACAATCCGTTCGAGTTTCTGCAAACGATCATAGAAATTCAAAACCGAGTAGTACGGCCCGTCGACATCAATCTCGAACGGAACCTCAACGTAATATTCCTTGGAGGCTGTGTCCTTGGGCTGGTAGCGCCGAACTTCCACGCCCGCAGCGACGGACTCGTTTTCCACCAGCGTTATGAATGCCGGAACTTCTTTTTCCTCGGGCACAACCTTGCGCTGCGCCTCCATCTTGACCTGCAGATCCGCCGCCTGGGCGTTGAGTTCCGCCAGCTTGGCCTTGAAGGGAGACAACTGGGCAATCTCAGCCTGCTTGGCCTTGAGCGTCAGCGCATCCGCCTGGTTTGCCTTCGACAACGGTTCCAGAGCGAAGAAGTAGGCCCCGGCGGCGAGGATGATGATCACCAGCGCGACGATTCCGATTTGAGCCACATAGGGCAGTTCTTTGAAGCTCTTCATGACCTTTAAGCCTTCGCCTTTTCGCAAACCAGGCTGAAACTGAATGTCTGCAGCTTCGGGTTGTCTTCCTGCGAAGTTTCACGCAACTCGACGTTCTTGTAGTATCCAGAACGCCGCAGATTGGTCATCAGGTTGGCAACATTGTTAGGGCCCAGTGCCACTCCATCCAGGGACACGCTGGCTCCTTCATCCCTCATGTTGAGCAGCCAGACGCCGTCCGTCTTGTTCACCGTCTCACTCAGGTTGTTGAGCAGAGGAACCGGGCCGACCTGGCCTGCTCGTAATTGATCGATGATGTCAAAGCGCCGCTTGAATGCGTCGTAATCCTTCTGCCGTTCCAGGTAGGCCTGTTTCACCTTGACCATGGAGGCAATCGTTTTGTTGGCTTCCGCGATCTGGACTTGCAGTTTCTCGTGAGTGCTCTCCAGCCGCAGGTAGTAGAAGTAAATCCCCGCCGCAGCGACAACAAAAAGCGCCAGCCCAGCAATCAACGGAGAAGGCCCTTCCGTAGTGAGCTGCGGCATGGCGAAGAACCGCCGGCCCTTCTTCCCTTTCTTCGGCTTTGCCGTTCCGAGCAGATTGATGCGGATCATAGTTTTTCAAAGCTCCTGAGGGCCAATCCCACGGCCACTGCCAACTGGGCCGAATTCCGCTCGATGAGATCGGCGCCTTCGCCAATGGGCGGCACGATCTTCAAGAACGGATTCATGGGATCGACGGGAATTGAAAACTCCTGGCGAAGGGCCTCCACCAATCCTGGAACCTGCGACGAACCGCCGGCGACATAGATTCGTTCAATGTGTTCTCCGCTGGCCGTGGCGCGGAAGAAGTCAAATGTCTTCTGGATCTCCAGCACGATGATCTCGGTGACCTGTTGCAGGATGGGCAGCTTGGCGTCTTCACTGACGGTCCCAACCTTCTTGCCCAGCTTCAGGGCCTCGGCATCTTCATAGCTGAGATCAAGTTCCTTCTGCAGTGAATCCGTGTACTGGTTTCCTCCCACGCTGACATCGCGCGTAAAGAGCGGAACGGTTCCGCGAACGATGTTTATGTTCATCACGCTGGCGCCAATATTGAGCAGGGCGGCCGTGGAGTTGGGAGCGGGATCGTAGTTGTACTCGTAGCAGTTCTGTAGAGCGAACGCATCAATGTCTACAATGGCCGGTTGCCGCCCCGAAAGTTGAAGGGCGTTGGTGTAGTTCAGGACCTTATCTTTCTTTACGGCAACCAGCAGGACGTCGATGGTGGGTCCGTCGAGGCTCTCGCTGAGAACCTGGTAGTCAATGTTTACGTCGGCCATGTCAAAGGGAATGTACTGGGCAGCCTCGTTGCGCACTGCATCGCCCAGTTCCGGCTCATCCATGGTCTGCATCGAGATTTTCTTGACGATCACCGAGTGGCCGCTGACGGAGGTTGCGACCTGCTTGGCCTTGAACGCGTGCTCGGCAAATATCTTGCTGATGGCGCTGGCCACGCTTCCGCTATCGACGATCATCGAATCGACGACGATGTCACTGGCCAGCGGCTCTATGCCAAGGTGGCTCACCATGACCTCGCCGCGGCTGCGCTGCAGCTCGACGGCTTTGATACTGTTCGACCCGATGTCCAGGCCGACGATCGTTTTGCTTGAACCAGGAAACTTAAGACCAAACATACGCGAACACCCTCGTTACCGCACCGCAGCCGTACGCAAAGCCCGCGGCTTCTTCTTCAGAACGCCTTCTCCGCCGCTGCTCTTGTTTTCCATCCAGCGGTCCAGCAGAGCTTTCTTAAACTTCCACCGGTTTCCCAGCTTGAAGGCGGGTATCTTGTCTTCGGACACGTACTTGTATAACGTGTCCGGGCTCACCCCCAGGTAACTGGACGCTTGCCGGATATTCATCACTTCAGGCGAATCGGACATAACGTTTGCCCTTTCAAGTGCCAGGACACCCTGCAGAGAGCCGTGATCACCGGCGGCCTCAGAGCCGCCTTGCGATCAACGCGCCGTTCCATCAAGCCGCGACGAGGCGCGCTGATGCCTGCGAGGAGAATTCCTTGCTTTCTCGGGGGGAATACTACGCGCTGGTTATAGCAGAGTTCAGGGCGGCCAAGTCAACCCAAACTTCAGGCAAAAACCGGAAGATATCGGGCGTCCTCGGTCTATTCCGGCACCGAACCGGCCTCAAATCGCGATACTTTGTGGCTACTCTGAACATACACCACAATATGAAGGGGCGTTACCACAAAGGATGCCTGAGTCAATTCAAAGGATTACGAAGGGACGTAAGAAGCTGGAACTAAGACATTGGGCGCCGGTCCTTCCGCGAGATTACCCGCGCGCCCAGGGTGCCGGTCTTCCGTTTTTGACGCGGCCATGATGCTCTGCTGAGAGTGAATTCTCAGATAGAATGGAAGAGCTGTTTCTTAATCCTGTGTACTCATAACGGCCGGACTTCTTGTCCGGCCAATTTTCTTGCTCGCAAAAATCGGGAGCCCGCCATCTCTGACGGGCTCCCTGTTTGCGCTGCGCTCTGGACGCCAACAGGCTAATAGTTCATATCGAACTGTTCCTGATGCAGTTGAGCGTCGCTCTTGATCAAGACGGGATGGCCGATGAGTTCTTCCATCTCTTGCAGCCACTTTCCGTTGCCGCCCTTCAACTCCTTGGCGACCTCGGGGTTGACGCGGAGTATGACTTCCTTGCTTTCCACGTGGCGGCGCACCTTGCGCATCTCGACATAGATTTCATTGCAGACCGTCTGCACCGATTTTACGAAGCCAGTGGCATCGCAATAGGGGCAGGGCGTTCCAAGCGTGCGCTCGAGCGACTGCTTGACCCGCTTGCGGGTGATAGCCACCAGTCCAAAATCGTTGAACTGCAGAATCTTCGAAGGGGCGCGATCGGACTTCATGGCCTCTTCGAGCGCCTGCATCACTTTCTGCCGATTCTTGCGCTCGTCCATGTCGATGAAGTCAACGACGATAATGCCGCCGAGGTCACGCAGGCGTATCTGACGCACGATCTCCTTGACGGCATCGCAGTTGGTTTTGACGATGGTGTCTTCGAGGCGCGCCGTTTTGCCGACGTATTTGCCAGTGTTGATGTCAATGGCAACCAAGGCTTCAGTCTGGTTGATGACGATATAGCCGCCGCTCTTGAGCCACACCTTGGACTTGAGGCTCTTGTTGATCTCCTCATTGATTCCAAACTGCTCATAGAGCGGCGTGTCCTTAGTGTAGAGCTTGATGCGGCGCACCAGGCTGGGCTGGAAGCGCGAGGCAAAGCGCACTACGCGCTCGTACTCGCTTTCGTTATCAACCCAGATTTGCGAGAAGTCGCTGGTCACCTGGTCGCGCAGAATGCGCTCGACGAGGTTGAGATCGTGATAGATCAGCGACGGGCTCTTGCTGGATTCGGCGCGGGTGCGAATCTCCGTCCACAGATGCTTCAGGAAGCGGATGTCAGCGCGGAGTTCATCCTCTTTAATGTTGGAGGCCGCGGTGCGCACGATGAAGCCGCCGTGGCCGTTCTCGCGTTCGCTGGAGACGATGCGCTTGAGACGCTGGCGCTCTTCTTCACTGCTGATTTTGCGCGAGACGCCAATGTGGTTCACGGTGGGCATGTAGACAAGGAAGCGGCCGGGCAGGGCGATGTGGCTGGTGATGCGCGCGCCCTTCTTACCGATCGGCTCCTTGGCAATCTGGACCAGGATTTCCTGGCCCTCCTTCAGCAATTCGCTGATGAGAGGCAGCGCACGCGACTGCTGGCGCGGACGCATCCGGCCGCCACCACGCGGCGGCGGAGCGCCACGGCGGCCGCGGCGTTCACGGCGTTCAAAGCGCTCGGGACGCTGTCGTCCTGCTTCGGGAGCAGCCGCAACCTCGGGCTCTTCACCCTCGGCTTCGTCGTCGGCTTCTTCCTCATCGGCTTCGCCGGCAAGCAACTCCGACTCCTCGAACTCTTCGCCGCCGAAGTCGTACTCTTCATCCTCCAGCTCGTTCTCTTCGCCGCTCTCGCGAACCGCGGCGCCAAACTGGGAGCCGTTTGCTTCCTCTACGGTATCGTCTTCGAGTTCGCTCTCTTCGTAGCGGTCGGCGTGCTCGGCAAGGCCCGGCATCTCGGCCTCTTCGGCATCGAGTTCTTCGTGTTCGACGTTGCCGCCTTCAATCACGAAGCTGCCAAACTGGCTTCCGTGAGCGTCGGTCTGGTTCCCGGTCGCGGTCTCAGGCGCTACCTCGACCTGTGACTCGGAGGTATGGGCTTCGACTACAGGAGCTTCCGGAGACTGCTCGTGGGACTCGTGCTCCTCGTGAGTCGCACCGAAGATCTTCGAAACCCGGTCACGCCAGGAGCGGCGGCCTGGGCGCCCTTCAGCCTTGGTGTCGTTTTCCGCGTGGGCTTCATGTTCCGCATTCTGCGGCGCAGCCTCGGCGTGGGTTGCTTCCACGTGCGGAGCGGCTTCGGCAGGAATGGTCTCGGCCTGGGAGCCTTCAAAGTGGACGGGCTCTGAGGATACCTCCGCAATGGCGGGCTCGGCAGCCGCTTCGAAGGGAGCAGCTTCCTCGACGACATGCTGCGGCACTTCGACGGCGGCTTCGGTCACGGCTTCCGCCACAACCTCATCGGCTTTCTGTTCTTCCGGCGCTTCCTCTTCCACCACATGGCGCTGGGTGAGCGAAGGCAGGCCGCTTGCGCCGGAGTAGCTGGCGCTGGACAAAGGTTCGTCCGGATTTACTTCCGGGGAATTTGCTTCCGGCTGGCTGGCTTCGACATGCTCTACCGGCTCTGTCGCTTGGACTGGCTCGGGGTAAGTTGCAGTAACGGGAACGACAGTTTCGGAAACCGTTTCCTCGGGGGCGGCGTACTCAACCGCGGCAATCGGCTCGACGGGAGAAGTGGTTTGCAGCGGCTCGAAAGCCGTCTCTTCCGGTATCGCTACCGGCTCAACGCCGCGATACTTTGAAATGGATTCGCCGGGCAGAACAATGGGAGTGTAGTTCTGCGGCAGGGCAAAGTTCTCCTGCTCGCGTGGTTCGCGCGGCTCGCGCTCGCGGTCGCGGCCACGTCCACGATCCCGGTCACGATCTCCACGGCGGCCACGGCCTCCACGATCACGATCCCCGCGGTCACGGTCGCGGCCACGGCTGTAACCGCGGTCAGAATCTTCGCTCGTGCCGCTCTCCGCAGCAGGAGCCGGCGCGGGAGCTTCGCCATCGGCCCGATTGTATTTTGAAATGGATTCGCCGGGCAGCAGCATCGGAGTGAATGAGACGGCTGCCGGTGCGGCGGCTTTCGCCTCCTCGGCGGGCGCAAAGACAGCCGCGGGAGCTTCCACTTCCGTCTCTGGCTCAGGCTCTCGCTCCTCCGTATCGTCCACAGTGCGGGCCAGGCCATGAACCACGAGGCCCCTCGGCTCAAAGCCGCGCAGTTCGCGCTTTCTCGGCTCACGCGGAGCAGCGGCCTGCGGCTGCGGTTCATCTTCGGGCTCTTCAAAGCTTTCTTCCCCGGCAGGCTGTGCATCGGAATCCGTTGTGCCGGGCTGGGTCTCTGCCGGACGGTCGCCGGGCATTCGATCACGTCCGCCACGGCGGCCACGGCGGCGGCGGCGGCCACGCCAGCGCGGCGCCCCAGCGTCCTTTCCATCAACCGGAGCAGCGTCGCTCTCAGCAGCCGGTAATTCTTCGGGTTCTTCCGAATCCTCTTCCTCGACGGCTTCCGGCTCGGCGATGATCAGGCCGTTGGCATGGGCCAGCGTTGGTCCGGTGACTTTGACGTCTCCAAACTCGCTGTCATCGTCTTCGTCCTGGAGTTCAAGAAAGTCGGAGACATAGAGAAACGCATCGCGCTCAAGGCCAATATCGACAAAAGCCGATTGCATTCCGGGGAGCACGCGGGTGACGCGGCCCTTGTAGATCGAGCCCGCCAGCGTGTACTCATTTTCACGCTCGAATTGCACCTCGGCGAGCTGGTCGTCTTCCACCAGCGCCACCTTGGTTTCGTGGGGCGTGGTTGAAACGTAGAGTTCCTTGTTCATGTTCGCTCCCGGCCTGCTCGCAAGGGGCAGGCTGTTGTGAGCCGGAAGCACGAAGGCAGGATGGTCAGCTTTGAAGATCAATGCGCCGAGCCGCGTCCCCTGGCGATAAAACCAGGGCGCGGAGCGAAGTTCGCCCGCTCAACAGACTTGAGGGGATCATGCTGCCAGTTCCGCCGTGGCGCTCTGCGCCATTCGGGGCTCCGGCTGCGTTTGATGTGAACCTATGCACCGATTCCGTACTCCCCGGGTCTTTTGTACCCGGTCCGGTTACGCCGCGTCTGGGTTTTGTGGCCACTTCTCTCCGCATTCCCTTCGACTGATGGAATACTGGATGGGGCCGTTCCCTGCCCTTGCACCGCTGCGCAATTCTTCAATCCTGACCGGCCTGAACGCCTTCCTGACCGGCTTTGCCCTCCCATCGAGGGCTTCATCTCGTGTATGCGGCCTGGGAATTCCCCGGCCAAAAGCCCCGGCGATCACCGCCGAAGACCCATTCGCTCCGCCTTTTTCCGGCGGCGCTCCTGGGATTTTGCAGAAAAATCGTGTTCCGCGGGTCTCGCTTGTGATCAAGACCTTACGCGGTCGCTCCAGAAGGTCTCCGTGGTTCCGGAAACTCCGGGCGCAATACTTACGCGTCATCTTAATTCACGAACCGGCGCATGCGGACGTTCATTACAATGCCCAGCGCCAGGAACGTAAACAGGATCGACGATCCTCCGTAGCTCATCAATGGAAGCGGAATCCCCGTCACGGGCATAAATCCCACAACCATTCCCACGTTCACCAGGACGTGGAATGCCAGCACCGCGACCACTCCCATGATCAGGAAGACTCCGGCGCGGTCCGGCGCCGTTTGCGCGTCATGGATCAGACGCATCAACACCCCGAAGTATAGCAGCATTACAACCAATGCGCCCACAAAGCCATGCTCCTCGCTCCAGGCCGCAAAGATGAAATCCGTATGCGGGACGGGAAGAAACTGGCCCTGGGTCTGCGTCCCCTTGGCCACGCCCTTGCCCCAGACACCACCGGAACCCACGGCCACCATCGACTGAATCACCTGGTAGCCCGAGCCTCGCGAATCCGCCTCCGGAGCAACAAACGTGGAGAGCCGCTCCTTCTGGTATGGCTTAAGACCCCACTTCCACATGGCCGGCATGAGCACCGCGGCAATCACCATCAAAACCATCGCGTGCTTGGGCCTCATGCCGCCAAGAGCCAGCGCCATGATGGCGATCGGAATGTAGGTGAGCGCCGTACCGAGGTCAGGCTGCTTCAGCACCAGCAGCATCGGGAAGAGCACCACAAGCCCAGCTTTGACGAGTTCGCGGAAGGGCAGATCGTTCTCCCTGTACTCGGCAAAATACTTGGCCATAGTAAGAATCAGAATCAGTTTGACCCATTCCGAGGGCTGGAAGTGGAAGAGGCGGAAATCAATCCAGCGCCTCGCCCCCAGGTACTTCTTGCCGAAGATCAACACCGAAATCAGCGAGATCAGACTGACGCCATATAGCCACGGCACCAGTTCCAGCAACGCCTGGTAGTTGACGAGGCTGACAAGAAACATCAGCACCACGCCGGCCACAATCCACTCGACCTGCTTGATGTGCATGCCAACGAACTTGGTGCCCAACGTTGCCGAGTAGATTTCTGAAACGCCGAGGGCGCATATGATCAGCACGAAGATGAGCAGCACCCAATCGAAGTCGCGGAAGCGCACGTAACGGCTCAACGTGAACCTCCCGCGCGCCACAGGGGCTCGGGCAGCGCGGCGACCACGCCGGGAAAGTCGCGCCACGTTTTGTGCTTGCGGGGCTCCGGCTTACCGCTCTGCCGGGCTGCGGCGCTCTGAGCAAACTGCTCCATGCCGGGGGCGGCGACGGCGCGGTGAAACTCACGCTGCGGCGCGTCAACACGGAAGCGTGCGGCCTGGAGGCGTCCTGAATCGCTGCCGCCATCGCTCCACAGTCCGGTCACCACGGTGGGCTTGGCGGGCGCAGCGGCGGGAGGCGGAGTCTCCGGCGCGTGTTCACCGGGAGCTGCTTCGTCGGTCGGTGGCGTGATGGGTTCGATTTTGCCCTTCGTCTTCTTGTCTTCGTAAGCCTTGATTACCAGGGTCGCCAGGCGGGCCGCCAGAGCGCCGTGCTCGCCACCCTCAAAGAGAACGCAAACAATGATCTCCGGATTGCGGCGCGGGGTGAAGCCTACAAACCAGCCGTTATCCTTAAAGGCCGCTTTGTTGGACATCTTGGCCTTCAGCGCGTTGGAAATTGTCTGCGCCGAGCCGGTCTTGCCGGCGATATCAATGCCGGCCTTGTGCGCCATCGGCGCCGTTCCCTCCGGAAGCAGCACCCGTCCCATCGCGTCGGTAATGGTGTTCCAGCCTTGCGGGTCGATCGGGATGTCCTTGGTCTCGCTGTAATGCAGAGCGTTCTGGTAGGTTTCCGGGACTTTGTCCGGGAAGACAACGTGAGGCTGCACGAGATGTCCATCCATTGAGATTGCGCTGAGTGCGCGGAGCAGTTGCATCGGGGTGGTGGCGACCGCGCCCTGGCCGATGCCAACCGAAATGGTCTCACCGGCATACCACTTCTGGCGGTAGTTCTTCAGCTTCCACTCTTCGCTTGGCATCACTCCGCTGACCTCCTGGGGAAGATCGATGCCGGTCTTCTGCCCGAGTCCGAGAGCGGTTGCGTACTTTGCGATGCGTTCAATTCCCAGCCGTTCGGCCAAGGTGTAAAAGAACACGTCGCAGGACTGGTAGATGCCGCGCGTCAGATCCACGCCGCCGTGGCCGCCCTTGAACCAGCACTTAAAGTAGCGGCCGTAGAACGACGCGCCGCCGCCGCAGTTCACATGCAGAGTCTGTGCGATGCCTTCCTGCCAACCGGCCACGCTCATGATGATCTTGAAGACCGATCCGGGCGCGAGCTGCGCCTGGATCGCCTTGTTGAGCAGAGGCTTGCCGGGGTCCGTAAGCAGGCCGTTCCATTCTTTGGAGGTAATGCGTACGGCGAAGGCGTTCGGATCAAAGGTGGGACGGCTGACCATGGCGAGAATTTCACCGGTCTTCGGGTCCATGGCAATGATCGCTCCGGACTTGTCGGCGAGAGCCTCTTCGGCGGCGATCTGCAGGTCGAGATCGATGGTAAGTTGCAGTTGCTTACCGGGAATCGCCGGGGTGTCACTGAGTTCGCCAACTTCCTTTCCCTTGCTGTTGACGAGCACGCGCCGCGAGCCGTTCTTGCCCATCAGCATGTCGTTGTACTCAGCTTCCACGCCGCTCTGCCCCACTACATCCCCGGAGTTGTAGAGTTCAAAGCGCGGGTTGTTCAGCATGTCTTCACTGACTTCGCCGACGTAGCCGATCAGGTGTGCCATGAATCCGTTCTTGGGATAGAGCCGGCGATGAACGGTGATGGTGTCCAGTTCAGGAAACTCATTGCGATGGGATTCAACGAAGGCCAGCTCGTCCGGCGTGATGTCATATTTGATAAAGATGGGCTGATAGCCGGGCATGGCCGAGAGCCGCTTCACGCGCGCCTTCAGATCCGTGGCATCCATGTGCAGGCCAACCGCAATCGCATCCAGATTGGTGTCACTGAGCTTGCCCTGCGAGCGAAGCAGCAGCGCCGAAAACGATGGATAGTTATCGACAATCGGACGGCCCTCGCGATCCAGAAGTTTGCCGCGCGGCGCCAGAATCGGCACCTCTTTGACGCGATTCTGCTCCGCCATGCTGGTGTAGTAGTCCGTGTGCAGAACCTGCAGGCGCCACAGCCCAAACACCAGAAACAGGAAGATGGCCAGTATGATGTACTGCGCCACCGCCAGCCGAATTAGAGGGACTTTCTCTTCGCGACCGTACATGAAAGAAATACTTGCAAATCGAGAAACCTGTTCTTAATCCCTGATCTTAAAACGGTTCAGCAGCGCAAACAGGAAGACCGCCATCAGCGAGTTGGCCACCGCTACTCCAGCCTCGTGCCCAAGGTTGATATGGACCGATTGGCCCATCAATTCGCGCTCAATTGCTAAAAAGACCGCCATGTGAACGCCATAAAAGAAAAAAGTCAGCAGGAAGCGAGAGCCTGGATTTTCCACGTCGATGCGAATTCCAATCGACGAGGCTCCATAGCCGACCAGCGTCTTGGCAATTCCGAAGACGCCAAAGGGCGTGTGGGTCAGGCAGTCCTGCAACAGACCAATGGCGGCGCCGGTGAGCAGTCCGCTTACCTGGCTGCGCCGCGAAACCGCGAAAAAAATCGTAAGCAACAATCCGAAATCAAAGATGCGGAAAAACGGCAGCCGCACCGGCATGAATGCCTGGAGGCCAACCAGCAGCAACGGCAAGCCTATGGACACAGGCCAGGAGAAGCGGTAAACCTCCACCTGCTCGCGCGAAGTGTAGCTGAGATTGATGGCTCTCATTGCGGGCGCGTCCCTTCACTGGCGACAGGCTTGGTTGCCTGCGGCTTGGCGGGCACGGCGTTCTGCGCTGGACTCCGCGGCGCGACTGGCTTTGCGGCTGGCTGACCGCCGGGCGTGGCCTGCGGAGCCACGGCCGGAGCAGTCTGCTTCGCTCCCGCTTGCGGTACACCTGTTTGGGGAGCAGGCGTCTGCGGTGCGCCTGTTTGCGGGACACCTGGCAGATGCTGGGCAAGAATGTCAGCGGCGCGGATTGGGCCGAGGCCCGCAGTGTCTGGTCCACGCGGCTTCTGCGAGGTAATCACCAGCACCTCTTCGAGACGATTCAGGTCCACTGCCGGCTTCAGTTTAATATCGAAAAACAGGTTGCGCCCCATGCTGACCTTCACGACGGTGCCAATCGGCAGGCCGCGTGGAAAAACGCGGTCGCCGCCGCTGGTTACAAGGGCTTCGCCGGGTTGTACGGATTCATCTCCCATGATGTAGTTGAGTGTCACTTCGCCGGTGGACGTGCCCTTCACGATTCCCTGCAATCTCGAGTTCACCAGGGTCGCGCCGACTCCGCTGCTGGGGTCGTTGATCAGGAGAACCTGCGATGTGTGATCTCCGTAAACGGTGAGCACCTTGCCCGCCACGCCGTCCGGAGTAATCACGGCCATATCGGCCTTGATGCCGTCCTGCGCCCCCTTGTCGAGATACAACAGGCGCGAGGTTTCGCTTCCGCTGGTTCCGATCACCTGGGCGGCAACGGTGGCGTCTATCCATTGTTCCTTGAAGGCGAGCAGCGCTTGAATGCGCCGCGCCTGGCGGGCATCTTCCTGTTCGCGCGCGCGGTCCAGGCGCATTCGCTCGGAGTCGGCTTTCAACCGAAGATTCTCTTTCCGTACGTCGCGAAGATCGAGATAGTTATTCCATATGCCGCGCACGCTTTCGCCAGAGTAGATCAAGGCGCGCTCGAATGGCGCAAGCGTAGTTACGGCCACCAGGCGGATAACTCGCACGGGCCCCTCCGCCGTCTGGCGCTTGACCTGCACGGCGAGCGCCAGAAGCTGGGCCAGCAACACCATTGCCAGGACCACCGTATTCTTGTGACGCGAGAAAAGATTCATGTCTTCAGAAAATCAGTACCATCGTCAGCATTGCGTGCGGCGACCGATGGCGTCCGGGCAAACGGAGCATTGCACCCGCGGCCGCACCAGAACTCCGCAACGTGAAAGGCCGGAGCACCGCTCCGGCCGCCGTGGATTTACTCGATGCTGATCTTGCGCAGAAGTTTGAAGTCACTGAGCATTTTGCCCGTGCCCAGAACCACACTGGCCAGTGGATCATCGGCGATGGAAACCGGCAGGCCGGTCTCTTCGCGGATGCGCTTGTCGAGGTTCTTGAGCAGCGCGCCGCCGCCCGTAAGCACGATGCCGCGGTCACTGATGTCGGCGCTCAACTCCGGCGGAGTGCGCTCCAGCGCGACTCGGATCGCATTCATAATGGTTCCGACGCACTCGCTGAGAGACTCGCGGATTTCGCTGTCGTCGATGGTGATGGTCTTGGGCACGCCCTCAATCAGGTTGCGTCCCTTGATCTCCATGGTCAGCGGCTTTTCCAGGGGATAGCCCGAACCGATTTCAATCTTGATCTGCTCGGCCGTGCGCTCGCCGATCAGCAGGTTGTACTTGCGCTTCAGATAGTTCATCACGGCTTCGTCCATCTGATTGCCTGCCATCCGAACCGAACGCGAGTACACAATGCCGCTGAGCGAGATTACGGCGATGTCCGTGGTGCCGCCGCCGATGTCAACCACCATGTTGCCGCTGGGTTCGGTGATCGGCAGACCCGCGCCGATGGCCGCTACCATGGCCTGCTCCACCAGGTGCACTTCGCTGGCCTTGGCGCGATAGGCCGAGTCCATGACCGCGCGCTTCTCCACCTGCGTAATCTCGCTCGGCACGCCGATGACGATTCGCGGATGCACCAGCATCTTGCGGTTGTGCGCCTTCTGGATGAAGTAGTTCAACATCTTTTCCGTGATCTTGAAGTCGGCGATTACGCCATCCTTCATCGGCTTGATGGCGACGATGTTGCCGGGCGTGCGGCCAAGCATCTCCTTGGCCTCTTTGCCCACTGCTTCCACTTCGTTGGTGTTCTTGTTGATTGCGACAATCGAGGGCTCGTTGACAACGATGCCTTTGCCTCGCGCATAGACAAGCGTGTTCGCCGTGCCCAGGTCAATTGCAAGGTCGCTTGAGAACATGCTGAACAACGAACGCAAATTCCCAAAACGCGAACCGGTGTGGAAGCCATTGTTTGACATCTTGTTTGCTATCTCTCTTTTTTCCGTTCGAAAAGAATCACGCCCCGGCAAGACCGCCCCAGCGCCCGTGGCCGGAGCGGCATTCTCATGCCGCGTACCCGACTGCAAAGCTCATGCGGTACTCGCCCCCGGCGACTACCCTTCCGTCCAGGAAAAATCAGTCTCAGATCTTCTCTTGGAATAATACGGGTAGGACCGTTCTAAACCAATGCGTTAAGAGCACTAGCCGGGACTCATCCCTTATCTTACTACTCCCGGCGGGCTGGGGAGGGCGCGGACTGAAAATTCATAAGAACGACGCGATTGGCCGACATTTGCCCTAATCAGCAATCTCGGAACGCAGTGCACTCCATGATATTGAGTTCTCTGACAGCTCCGGTTCCAGTTCGCCCCCCTTGCCACCGCCCTACCCCGCCAACTACGATATCCGGTCGCTGGTTTGTTTCGCGGCTCGGCAACTGTGCCGGCACAGAGCGAACTTCCCGCCTCACTCATCCTCGGAGATCGATCCCAATGGCTACCACCGCTTCCGAAATCAGAACCTTCAACAATTTCATCGATGGAAAATGGGTTCCGGCCACCTCCGGCAATACCTGTGAGAACCGCAATCCGGCGGATACTCGCGACGTTGTCGGCATCTTCCAGCGTTCGGGCGCTGCCGAGGTCAATCTCGCCGTGGAAGCCGCACAAGCCGCTTTCAAGAAGTGGAGCCGCACGCCCGCGCCGCGCCGCGCCGAGATCATCATGAAGGCCGCCAGCATTCTGGAGCGGCAGAAGGAAGCGTTCTCCCGCGACATGACCCGCGAGATGGGCAAAGTCATCAAGGAAACGCGCGGCGACACGCAGGAAGCCATCGACTGCGGTAACTTCTTCGCCGGAGAGGGCCGCCGCATGTACGGGCTGACCACGCCGAGCGAATTGCCCAACAAATTCGCCATGTGTACGCGCAATCCCGTGGGAGTGGTGGGTATGATCTGCCCGTGGAACTTCCCCATGGCGATTCCCTCGTGGAAGCTCTTCCCTGCCCTGGTCGCCGGGAACACCTGCGTCATCAAGCCGGCGGAAGACACGCCGCTCTCCGTCTTCAACTTTGTCAGTGCGCTCACCGAGGCCGGAGTTCCCGCGGGCGTGGTGAACATCGTTACTGGCCACGGCGCCGAGGTAGGCACGCCGCTGATGGAGCATCCCCTGGTGCGCGCGATTTCCTTCACCGGATCGAGCGAGGTAGGACGCATCATCGGAGAGAGTTGCGCCCGCACCTTCAAGCGCTGCTCGCTGGAGTTGGGCGGCAAGAATCCGATGATCGTTCTCGACGACGCCAATCTTGAACTCGCGCTGGAGGGTGCGCTCTGGGGAGCCTTTGGCACAGCCGGGCAGCGCTGCACGGCCACCAGCCGCATCATTTTGCAAAAGGGCGTTTACAAGCAGTTCATTGACGAACTGGTTCGCCGCGCGAAACTGCTCAAGCTTGGCAATGGCCTCGACGAGAGCGTGGAGGTTGGGCCGGTCGTAAGCAGGGCGCAGATGGAGACCGTGCTGCGCTACGTCGAGATTGGCAAGAGCGAAGGCGCGCGACTGGCCGCCGGCGGGCACCGCGTGGATCACGGCGATTACGCGCACGGCTTCTTCATCGAGCCCACGGTCTTTGCCGATGTCGATCCGAAGATGCGCATCGCGCAGGAAGAAATCTTCGGGCCTGTGGTCAGTTGCATCGCATGCGATTCGCTCGAAGATGGAATCGCCATCGCCAACGACGTAAAGTACGGACTCTCCTCGTCGCTCTATACCAGGGATGTGAACCGCGCCTTCGCCGCAATCCGCGACCTGGACGCGGGCATCACCTACATCAACGCGCCCACCATCGGCGCCGAGGTCCACCTGCCTTTCGGCGGAGTGAAGCAGACGGGCAACGGTCACCGCGAGGGCGGCGTGGGCTCGTTCGACTTCTATACCGAGTGGAAAGCCGTGTACGTGGACTATTCCGACCGCTTGCAGAAGGCACAGATCGACCGTCCGGAATAGCACTTATCAGGAGTGAACTAAGTGTTATGCATGAGAGGCGCGGGCCTGGATGCCGCGCCTTTCGTGCGGATGCGTCCGCATCGACGTGCTTACACTTGCACTTAGCAGCAGCATAGGGTTCAATAAAAGCAGAGCCTCTTATTCGATGACTATTCCCGTGACTTACCAGATAGCGCCAGCGACGCGCATGGCCAACGTAAGCTATGCGATTCGCGACCTCGCCGTTGTTGCCGATGAGGTTGCGCGCCAGGGCCATGAAATTCTTTACCTCAACATTGGCGACCCCTGCACCTACGACTTCGCCACGCCTCCGCATATGATTGAAGCCGCCACCCGCGCCATGCGCGATGGCTTCAACGGCTATGGAGATTCGCTCGGCGAACCTTCAGCGGTCAACGCCATCCGGGCGCGCGCCGAGTCCAACGGTTTCCAGAACATCCAGGGCATCATGGTCGGCTTCGGCTCCGGCGAAGTCATCGACCACTGCCTTACCGCACTGATCAATCCAGGGGACAACGTGCTCACCCCTTGTCCGGATTACCCGCTGTACGGCGCAGTGCTGGGAAAAATCGGAGCTGAGCCGAATTCCTATTTTCTAAGCGAAGAAAACGGCTGGCAGCCCGACCTTGAAGACATCGCCGCGCGCATCAATCCGCGCACCAAGGCGATTCTGCTGATCAATCCGAACAATCCCACGGGCGCGATTTACTCGCGGGCCACCCTTGAGGGCATCGCGGAATTGGCGCGCCGGCATAATCTGCTGATTCTCGCCGACGAGATCTACGACCAACTGATCATCGATGACGATTGCGAGCACATTTCAATTGCGGCGCTCGCGCCCGATGTTCCGGTGATCACCTTCAATGGTTTGTCGAAGGCGTACCTGGTGCCCGGCTGGCGCATCGGCTGGGCGATTGCCACGGGCCCGGCGGAGTCCCTGGGCGATTATCTTGATGCCGTCTATAAACTGCTTCGCGCAAGGCTCTCGGCCCCGCACCCGTTTATGTATGCGATTGCGCCCGCGCTCGAAGGGCCGCAGGATCATCTCGCTATTGTGCGCGCCAAACTGCGCCGCCGCCGCGACCTCACCGTGCAATGGGCGTCGCGCACTCCGCGCGTTTCGCTGACCTCACCGAGAGGCGCGTTCTACGCCTTCCCCAAACTGGACATTCCGGAAGACGACAAGCAATTCGTCACCGAGCTTCTTCAGCAGCAACATGTGCTCTGCGTTCACGGCTCGGGCTTTGGACAGCGCCCCGGCACTCGCCATATGCGGATTGTGTTCTTGCCGCAGGAAGAGTTGCTGGAACAGGCGTACGCCAAGATTACGGACTTCATCGCCAAGCGCTACCAGGACTGACGCTTGAAATTAGCGCTCCATCCGCGCGAGCGGGTGGAGCAATTCTGTCGCCATCAGCCCGCCAACGGGCCGGATTCTCTACATCGAAGCTCGCCGTTCGCTGAAGTGCCGGGCTATCCTCCGCCGGGAGGATTCATGTCGTCCATCTCGAGATGACCCGCAAGATACTGCAAACAATGGATAAAACTTTCAATCATACATCGCCATAGGGGTAATTAAATCATTCGATAGGCAATTCACCCCGATTTCACCAACCGGAGCGACCACTGGCCTATCATAGTAAGTGATATGAGTGAACCTTTGATTAAGCAGTATTTGTTCGCCAGTGACTTCGACCAGACCTTGAGCTTCAACGATTCTGGCCTGGTCCTCACCGAACTCCTGGGCATCCCGGTTGAGGAGTTCAAGGAAAAAGCGGCGGGCATGGCGCAGTTGAATCTCGTGCAGCAAGGCGCGGAACTCGCGTACCTTCTGTTGCACGATCCGGCGTTCAGCTCGCGCGTGCGCCGCAAGCATCTGATTGAGACCGGCAAGCGCATTCCGCTGAAGGAAAATATCGAGCAGCTTTACGGCACGCTGCGCGAAGGCATTCCCGGCTACGAGTTTGATTTCTACGTTCTCTCCGCGGCTCCGGTGGAGATCGTGCAATCGGCGCTGGAGGGTATCGTTCCCGCCGACCACATCTACGGCACCGAGTTCCAGTACGGAGCAACCGGCGCGATCGAACGGCTGATCCGCTGCACCGCCGGATACGGCAAGGTAACGCGCATCATGCAACTGCAGGCAGAGCACTCGATCGGGCTTGACCACGTGGTGTACGCGGGCGATGGCAGCTCCGATATGAACGCGATGCTGCACGTCAACGAAGGCGATGGGCTGACGATTGCCGTCTCCGAGTCGCGCTGTGTAACCCAGATTGCCAAGCGCACCGTGCTCAGCGATAACGCGCTCAGCGTCCTGGTGCCGATTCTGGAAGAGGTGGCGCACTGGTCGCAGCCGCAGATTCGCACCTTCTTTGAAAAGCAGGGCTTCCTGATGCAGGAGTGGGCGCGCATGCGGACGGATTTCGTCACCCTTCGCTCTACCTCGGCTTCGTCCCAGAACGCGTTGGCCACGGAGGCAGAGTGATGCTGAGCTGGATTGGGTGGGTTGCAACGGCCTGCTTCGGCCTATCGTACTTCTTCAAGAAACCGGCGACGCTGCGCCTTATCCAGGCCGGCGCGGCGGTGCTGTGGATCAGCTATGGATTGCTGATCCATGCCATGCCCGTGGTGGTGGCCAACGTGATCGTGGCCGTTGCAGCGCTGTACTCCACGTTCGTGGGCGGCACCGGTAAGAGCGAAAGCACCGCGTAGAACATCAGGAACCCTGCTCTGAGAAGAAGGAGTTAGTCAGGGCAGGGTTCCCGTCAACATCATCTATTCAGTATTGAGATTTGCTGCCTCCGCTTCTCCGCGCTTCCGGCTTGTGCCATCCTGTTACGCATGAAGACTGAACGCTGCGCTCGATTGCTGGCCCTTGCGATTACGCTTACTGCCACGCCACTTTCCGGCTTTGCACAGGAGGCTGCGCAACAGCCTTCGCAATCATCTTCGCAACCCGCATCGCAATCTTCCGACAGACCCGTGTTGCATCAGCGCCCGCAGGAGCCGGCTGCCAGCACCATCGCCGTAAAGGTGCAGGAGGTGCATCTGCTGGCGATTGTCCGCGACAAGAAGGGGCAGCCGGTAAACACGCTGGACAAGAAGGATTTTGCGCTGGAGCAGGACGGGCGCGCGCAGACCATCACGCAGTTCGCGCATGAAAGCGACCTGCCGCTGACGCTGGGCGTGCTGGCAGACACTGGTCCGGGGCAGCGCAAGGAATTGGCCGACGAACGCAAGGCGGGAACGGAGTTTGTGAACCATCTGCTGCGCGAAGACAAGGACAAGGCCTTTGTGCTGCACTTCGACAAAGAGGTGGAACTGTTGCAGGACGTGACGGCATCGCATGACAAGCTGGCGAGAGGGATCGATGCAATTTCGGTGGGCGAGCAGCGCGGCAGCGGACGCAAGCGCGACCAGGACGACTCAGGGCAGCCGCATTACTTCTTTGGCGGGAGCATGTTGTACGACGCGATTTTTCTTTCGTCCGACGAAGTGCTGAAGCCACTGAAGGGACGCAAGGCGGTGGTGCTGTTTTCCGACGGCGTGGACCGCGAGAGCAAGACCGGGTTGACGGGCGCGATTGAAGCCGCACAGAAGGCGGACACGCTTGTTTACTGCGTCTACGTGCCCTCGGAGCGCGAGCAGGAGCAGGGCGGCTATGGCAACGGCGGAGGAGGAGGCCGGCACGGCGGCGGCGGTTATCCAGGCGGAGGCGGGCCGTTTCCCGGCGGTGGCGGTTATCCGGGCGGAGGCGGCAGAGGGCGCAGGCCGGAGCCTCCGCGTGAAAACAAAACCGATGGAAAGAAGATTCTTCAGCAGATTGCACGCGCGACCGGCGGAAGATATTTCGAGCTGTCGAAGAAGCTGACCGCCGCTGATATCTACAAGCAGATCGACGATGAGCTGCGGCACCAGTACAGCCTGGGGTACACGCCAGACAAGGCCGAATTTGGCTATCACAAGCTGCATTTAAGCACTCACAACGCAGTTTTGACGGTGCAGACGCGGGAGGGCTTCTACTCCGAGTAAGACGGGAACGATTGGCTTTCTGGATAATCGTTGCGGGAGCGATGTTTACTACTTAGGTAATCGTTGGAGGAGGGTGGCAAGGATTGGCGAGAGCGTACTGGGTTCGAGGCAGTGATATTTACTGGCAAGTCAATCGTGGCGATGGTGCGGGAGAATCGAGTGGGGGTTGAAAAGCCTCGGAATCTGGATGGGAGATTTGAGCGGCGCTGGGGTCCCTCACTTCGTTCGGGATGACAACGCAGGAACAAGAGCAAGAACAGGAGCAAGAGCAGGGACAAGAGCTGGGACCACGGCAAGAATGCGAGAGGCGGGGAAGAAGAAGCGCGGCCAGGTGGCCGCGCTTGGATTTTGCGGGAGAGGATTGTCCGCTAGTTCGAGCCGCCTTGCGAAGATCTTTCCAGTCCGGCCTGGTTGGGAGTGGACATTGCCGCGGTTTCCGGATTGAGGAGATTCTGCTGGACGGGGCCGAGGCCGAGTTTGATGAGGGCGCGAGCGTCGGGGAGGATCTTGGTCTGCCAGTGGTTGTCGCCCTGGAAACGGATGAGAGCTTCGCGGGTGGGCTGATCCCATTGGCCGGTAGCTTCGCCGTCAAGATAATGCTCGCGGATGAGAGCCTGCTGGATTTCAAGGGTACGGGCCGAGTCGATGGCCTGCTGTCCGCGGAATTTTGGCTTGGTGACGGTGACGGTCTTGAGGCTGGCCTTGCGTCCGTGGCGGGAGGTGGCGGCGACGGCAGCGGCCTTATGCGACGCGCTATGCGAAACGCTCTTTGAGGAGTTCGAGTGCGCGACGGAAACAGATGGCCGGGTCTTCACGGCGGGAGCGTTGGTTTTGGTTCGGATGGCTGCCGCCAGCGGCGAGGCAGAAAGCAGCGCCGCGGATGCCAGCAGAACTCCAGTTCTCAGTTTCTTCGATGAAAACATCAATACCCACCTCTAGGAAAATGGAACAGTCCCCGTGGCACGTCAGGATTTCACCGGGGGCAAGGCTTGCGCGAGCTTGCGCGGGTTACCGGCCCGGTGAAAATCCAGCACGCTGCCGGAAGTTTAGAAATGTCTCCGGCAGCGTGTTGGGGATTCCATTAGATTACTACGGCAGGGTGCCTCCCAAGAAGCTATTTGTTGCCTCCCGTCCCTGGCCGGCCTGGCGGACTACGAAAACGACATCCTGTCCCGATTTGAGTCCTGACTCGATTTTGGCGAAGGAGTCGGGATCGGAGACGGGCTGGCGGTTGATTTCGAGGACGACATCGCCGCGGCCGAGCTGCACCGAATCGGCGAAGCTGCCGGGCTTGACATCAACGACGAGAACACCCTGAGTGGGCTGTAGATTGAGGCGTTTAGCGGTCGCCGCGGGGACGGCTTTCACGGTGGCTCCGAACTTGCCTTCCTTGGGCGCCTGCTCCTCGGCATCCTCTTCGCTGGTTCCAAGCTGAGCGCCGAAGATCTTCTGACGGTCGGCGACGACGACGCTGACGTCTTCCTGCTTTCCGTTACGAAGGTAGCCGATCTTCAGTTTGTCCCCTGGATGGTGGGCGCTGACCTCACCGACGAGTTCATCTCCGGTGTTGATGGACTTGCCGCCGACGGCAATGATGGCGTCGCCACTCCTAATACCGGCCTGTGCGGCAGGGCCTCCGGGAGTCACATCCTGGACGACGACGCCCTTGCCTCCGCCGTACATGCGGGTGACGGCCGGGCTGGGCTCGGCGCTGAAGGTGATGCCGATGGAGCCGCGCTCGACCTTGTGGGCGGGCGAGACCAACTGATTGAAGACCGAGGCGATGGTGTTGGAGGGCATGGCGAATCCGACGCCCTGGTAGCCGGAGCTTTCGGTGTAGATGGCGGTGTTGATGCCGATGACTTCACTCTCCATGTTGACGAGCGGGCCGCCGGAGTTACCGGGGTTGATGGCTGCGTCGGTCTGGATGAAGGATTGGAACTGGCGTCCGGGGACGATGTTGCGGCCCTTGGCGCTGACGATTCCAGCGGTGACGGTGGACTTGAGTCCGAAGGGGCTGCCGATGGCGAGAACCCAGTCGCCGACCTGCATACTGTCTGAGTTGCCGAGCTTGGCAAAGGGCAGCGGATGGTTGACTTCGATCTTGATGACGGCGAGATCGGTTTCCTTGTCGGTGCCGATGACCTTGGCGGGATAGCTGACGCTGGCCGGTTCGCCCATGAGGCTGACGCGGATGCGGTCGGCGCGCTCGACGACGTGGAAGTTGGTGATGATGTATCCGTTGGCGCTGACGATGACGCCGGAGCCGAGGGACTGGGCGGTCATGTCTCCGCCACCGCCGCCGGGAGCGCCGGGCGCGCCATCAGGATTCTGGCCGAAGAAGCGGTCAAACCACTCCTGCATGCCGCCGTTGCCGCCATTGGGATCCTGTTCCTCGTCAGGGCTGTTGGGCTGCTGGGGCATGCGGCGAAGGTGCTTGTGAGGATTCTTAACGGTGGACTCGGTGTTGATGTTGACGACGGCAGGCTCGACCAGTTTGGCGATACGAGCGAACTCGGTGTCATGCTGGCGGACGGCAGGCACGCTCAACTGAGGCGCGTCGGCGGAGTCCACGGACTTGGCGCGAGCGGTGTAGGTGAGAACGGTGCCAATCAACAGCACCAGAGCCATGGTTACAGAGCCTACAAAAATCGGGGCGAAACGGTTTCTCTTGCTGGTTGTCATAGGATTCTGCGGCAATCCGCCTGCATCGTTCAGCGGTTCCATGTGCCCTCCGGCAAAGTGTGTCTTCTACTCAATCTCAATCTTATCCCTTTTAGAAAGAGAGGGGTAAGCTGGCCGTGCGCGGGGAATTCCACGGCGGCTCAGGTTGGTTAGACGCTCTGGAAGGGGATTTCGTCAACAAATATTGGGTGGAGCGGGGATATCGGAAGTAGGGAAAAGAGCTGAGGGGCGAGCGATGATCCCATCTTCGCAAGAAGAGGGCGGATGGTAGGCTACTGGCCGACTCGCGGGCACTTGGTCAGCAACAGCCACAACTATGGCCTCGCATGGCGCGGCGAGCTTCCATGATGAGGATGGGAATGGCGGCCAAGGCGGCGACGCAATCTGCCCACGCGATGTGGAAGGTTGCGTTGAGGATGAGTCCGGAAAGAGCGATGAGAGCGAGGTAGGCGCAAGTGGCGGACTGGATGGCGTCAGCGGCAAGTGCATTGTTGCAGGTTTGACGCGCGAGTATGCGCTTTTGCCATGCGAGCACCGGCATGACGAATAAGGCCGCGATGGTGATGGCAATTCCGAGAGGGCTGGCTTTGGGATGGACCTTTCCGGCTAGGGCAAGGATGGAAGAGAGGGCAACAATCGCTGCAAGGATGAAGAGAAGCCCTCCGGCGGCAGTATTGATATGGCGCTGGCTGAAGCGGAGGCCGGGAGCGAGGGCCACGACAACGAGGGCGGCAGAGAGGAGTTCGACAAAACTGTCAGCACCGAAGGCAAGCAGCACGGGGCTATGGGCTTGGGCGGCGGAGAAGAGAGAGACGGCGCACTCGATGAGCATCCAGACGAGAGTGAGTGTCTGGAGGAAGATGAGGCGGCCCTGCGAAGGCGGGTTGGCGGGTAGCGTGGTCATATGACTATGGCTGTTCTATGCGATGCAACTGAAACGTGGTGTGATTCGGGATGCGCGAAAAGTAGCCAGCCGAATTGGGAAACTGAGGCAAGAACGCGAAGTTGCCAACAGTCTGCTTCCCAGGTTATCGCCCAAAAGAAGGGCGCGAACCTGGGGCATCCGGCAAAGACAAGAACAACCGCAAGGGCAAGAGCAAGGTCAAAGACCCCACCCTAGCCAACGACGGGCCAGGATGGGGCACCTGTGATCTTTCAAGACGTTGTCCATTCGATCGAAACCGGAGAAGCTGATTGTGACGAGCAATCCAGTTTCCCGGGAAGGACCGAATGGACATCCACAAGAATGCCCGACTTACCCTTCG
>Ga0181534_10000198_pt1 | contig 43350 bp, 46 predicted proteins | sample PEATcosm2014_Bin_37_FD_119758 | JGI IMG/M metagenome (GOLD analysis project Ga0181534, IMG submission 119758) | Peatland microbial communities from MTU Mesocosm Facility, Houghton, MI, USA - PEATcosm2014_Bin17_10_metaG | ecosystem: Environmental > Terrestrial > Soil > Wetlands > Peat | place... | reverse complement strand
GGGCCGGGTGTGGTCGCCAAGCGGGTCGGTTGATCTCGGGCCGTGGCCTCGGTGGCCCGTCCGGGCTGCGACGCAGCACCCCGTTCCTGTCTCTTCCATGCGCGAGGTGATGCACCGGCCCGGGGGCACCGCCTCGCACCTCCGGTTGTCTCATGTCGGCACCCTGGCGAGAGGTCCCGACACCTGATCCATGGCCGTGGGCACGTGCCCAGGACCGAGGCGGGTCATCTCGACCCGATGGCCGGCGACGGCCGGGACGAAACGGGGAACAGGTTATGAAGTCATCGGACACGTGGCGGTACATCCACAGCGAACGAGTGGCGATGACGGAATCACTGGCGTCGCTGAGCGGCGAGCAGTGGGCGGTGCCGTCGTGGTGCGAGGGATGGTCGGTGCAGGAGACGGCCGGCCACATCGTCGCCGCCGCCGAGCAGACCCCGCTCAACTTCTACAAGGAGCTGGCGCAGGCCGGCTTCAAATTCAACGTCTTCACGGAGCGGGGTGCCAAACGGGTGTCAGCGGCAGGACCGGACGAGTTGGTGCGCCGGCTGGGTGCCAGGACCACGACGACCAATCATCCGCCGGCCCCGGTGATGGCCATGCTCGGTGAGATCATCGTCCATGGCGAGGACATCCGGCGGCCCCTGGGGCTGAAGCACCAGCCTCCGGACGATGCTCTCGTGGCGCTGGCCGATTCCTGGAAGAACACCAACCTGCTGATCGGGGCGAAGAGGCGCATCGCCGGGGTCCGACTCTTCGCCACGGACGTCACCTGGTCCCATGGGGACGGGCCCGAGGCCTCGGGTCCCCTGGTGTCCCTCATCCTGGCCATGACGGGCCGAAAGGGCGCTCACGCGGACCTCCGTGGTGACGGGGTTGCCGTGCTCGCCTCCCGTCCGTAGCCCGGTCCCTCCCCGCTCGGCCGGAATGGAGCGTGGCCCCTCGTCCGGACCGGTGCCTAGCCGAGGTAGAGGCCGGCCACCTGGTCGAAGAGCTGCCGATCGACCTGCTTGGGCTTCCCGACCGCCTCGCTCAGGGGGATCCGGACGATGGATCCGGCTTGCAGCGCCACCATGATCCCGAACTCGCGGTCATGGATGGCGGCGAGGGCGGCAGCCCCGAACCGGGTGGCGAGCACACGATCGAACGCGGTGGGGGATCCGCCCCGCTGGATATGGCCGAGCACCGTCGACCTCGACTCGTAGCCCGTTCGCTGCTCGATCTCGTTGGCCAGGAACGCCCCGATCCCGCCCAGGCGGACGTGGCCGAACTGATCGGCGGCTCCGAGTCCCTGCGGGCTCCACGGCGCCGTGGCCGACCCCTCGCCCCGGGGGAGCGCTCCCTCGGCCACCACCACCGTGGAGAAGAACTGACCGTCCTCGTGACGCTTCGCCAGTCGCTCGCAGACCTCGTCGATGGAGAACGGGACCTCGGGAATCAGGATCTCCGCCGCCCCACCGGCCATCCCGGCATGGACGGCGATCCACCCCACGTGCCGGCCCATCACCTCGCACACGATGACCCGGTGGTGTGACTCGGCCGTGGTCTGCAGGCGGTCGATCGCCTCGGTGGCAATTTGGACCGCCGTGTCGAACCCGAAGGTGACCTCGGTGCCGGACAGGTCATTGTCGATCGTCTTGGGCACGCCGACCACCGGGAGGTGCTGTCGGTGCAGCTTGTCCGCTGCCCCCAGCGTGTCGTCACCGCCGATGGCGACCACGGCGTCGAGTTCGAGCGCCCTGGCTGTGGCCAGGACGCGGTCGGCCCCGTCTTCCGTGGCGAACGGGTTGGTGCGGGACGTTCCGAGGATGGTCCCGCCCCGGGTCAGAATGGACCGGCACGGCCCGGCTTCGAGCCGGATGGTCTTGTTGTCGACCAGGCCGCGCCAGCCGTCGAGTATGCCGACGCACTCGTCGCCATGGTGCACGGCTCCGCCGACGACGACGGCTCGGATCACTGCGTTGAGGCCGGGACAGTCACCACCACCGGTGAGTAGGCCGATTCGCACGGTCTGCATGTTACGGGCGCCGTCCCGTCTCCGCTGGAGCCGATGGCCGGGACCTGCGGCGTCGTGACGACACCGCCACGAGAGCAAGGTCGTGGGGCCGGGGAAATAGCATGCCGTCGTGGCCCTGAGGATCGAGAGCGTGCCCGCCCGCGTCACGTGGCCGCTGAGGCAGGCGGTGCTCCGGCCCCACCAGACCATCGAGCAGCTGCGGCTTCCATCGGACGACCTCGCCACCACCCGGTGCTTCGCCGCCTTCGACGAGGCCGGGGAGGTGATCGGCACCTCGCAGGTGGCGCTCGAGGACCCGGCCTTTGACGCCGCCGACATCGGTCATGACGTCCTTCCGTCCTGGCGACTGCGGGGAATGGCCACACGAGCCGACATCAGGGGCTCGGGCGTCGGGACAGCCCTCCTCGACACGGTGATCGACTACGTGGAGGGGCAGGGCGGCCGGGTTCTCTGGTGTCATGCCCGCCTCCCGGCGGTCAACCTCTACGCACGAGCGGGCTTTCGCACCTACGGAGTTCCGTGGGAGGAGCCGGACATCGGCCCGCACGTTGTGATGTGGCGATCCATGGCGGGCCAGTCCGACGACCGGTCGGGTGGACTGGGCGACGACCGATCGGGCGGACAGGCCGGAGTTTGAGATGACGACCGGGGTTCCGCGGGCCAGACTGGGGCCATGACCCCCGTCGTCCGAAGGCTGCGATCGGACGAGGCCTCCCAGTTCCGACGGTCGGTGATGATTCCCTTTCTCGACCCTTTCGTCGGGGACCCCGAGCAGGTCGCCGACTTCGAGAAGTGGTCGGCCAAGTCCGAGCTGGACCGGGCCTGGATCGTCGACGACGCGGGCCACTTCGCCGGCAACAGCGCCATCTACAGTTTGGACGTCACCCTCCCCGGGGCGTCGGGAATGCCCTGTCCGACGCTCGCCATGGCCGGTGTGACCGCGGTCGGGGTCCATCCCACCCATCGCCGGCAGGGCCTCCTGCGGCAGCTGATGAGGGCCATGCACGACGATGCCCGCACGAAGGGTGAGGCGGTGGCCGGGCTCGAGGCGTCGGAGTCGATCATCTACGGAAGGTTCGGCTACGGGCTCGCCGCCACCCTGGCCGAGTACTCGATCGACAGCCGGGCCTCGGCCTTCGCCGTCGAGGCTCCCCGCGTCGACCTGCAGCTCGTCGACAAGGACGAGGCTCTGGGCATCCTCCCTCCCCTGTTCGAACGGCAGCGACGGACCCGAGCGGGTGAAGTCAATCGCAGCCCGGCCTATTGGACGGAACTGCTCGCCGATCGTCCCAATCACCGGGAGGGCCTCTCCGGCCGCTTCCATGCCGTGTGCGACGGGGGCTACGTGCTCTACCGGGCCGAGCGTGAGGCCAATGCCTTCCGCGGCGACCGCGTCACCATCGTCGTCGAGGAGGTTCGCGGCGAGAGCGCCGACGTCGAGGCGGCCCTGTGGCGATTCGTGCTCGACCTGGATCTCGTCGGTCAGGTGACGTTCCGGCGCTGCCCCGTGGACGAACCGATTCGTTGGCGACTGGCCGACCCGCGCCAGCTGCGTGTGAGCGGGATCGAGGACCGGCTCTACATCAGGATCCTGGACACCGCCGCCGCCTTCGAGGCCCGCGGCTACCAGGCTGACGGGCGCCTCGTGTTCGAGGTGCTGCCGCCGGCGGTCCCGGAGGGCGACGAGGACATGGCACCGGGCTGTTGGGTCCTGGAGGCCGGGGCCGACGGAGCCTCGTGCCGCCGGGCCCGCTCCGGCGAGCCACCCGACATCCGACTCGATCTGCCTGCGCTCGGTTCCCTGTACATGGGCGGCTTTCCCGCCTCGTTGTTGGCGGCCGGCGGGAGGGTCGAGGAGCTCAGGCGGGAAGGCCTGTCGGCGGCGGACCGGCTGCTCACCACGAGGCCGTCGCCGAGGAGCGGGACCGGGTTCTGACCGTCGATCTCCGGACGATGAGGTCGTCGGCCAGCCACCCACACGGTTTGATTTCGTCGGCACCGCGGGCGCAGATCGTCCGGGCCGCCATCCCCTCCGGACAGCCATACGTGCAGGTCACAGGGGTGTGACCCGGGCAGCCAGAGGCGAGTCCGGCGGCCCGGGTCCGGTCGCTTCAGTGCGGGCAGGAGAATGCCGATACATGCCCTGATGGGGAAGGGACCGGTGAGACGCGCCTGGCTGGGAAGCAGTCGGTCGTGCACGGCCTGACGCCCGATCGGTCCAGGGCGGTGGCACGCCTGTCCTGTCTGCCCGTGGGCGCACTTTGAAGGCGAAGGGGCCGTGAATCTGATCTCGTTTAGAAGCGTCGACTTCCGGAACATCCTCGACTCGGGCACCATCGACGTGGACCCTCGGGTCACCTGTCTGGTGGGGAAGAACGAGTCGGGCAAGACCAACATCCTCCATGCGCTGCATGCGCTCAACCCGGCACTCAACGACCGGTCGTTCGACGAGCAGCAGTACCCGCGGTGGCTCCAGAAGGAGCATCAGCGATCCGGGGAGTACAGGTCCGCCCTGCCCATCTCGGCCACCTTCGAGCTGACCGACGAGGAGACCGAGGGGATCGGCGCCCGCTTCGGCGAGGGGGTCCTGCTGGCCAAGCAGTGGACCCTTTCGGTGCGCTACGACAACACCAGGACCTTCGATGTCGAAATTGACGAGGCGGCAGCCTGCCGGGCGTTCGCCTCCCGGCACGACATCGACGCGGATCCGAAAGGCCTCGAGGACCTGCGGAGTCATCTCGCTCACCTGTCCAGCGCCAAAGGGGTGCACAGGGACGGCACCGCCGAGCTGTCTCCGGCTGCGCTGGCGGCCAGGCAGGCACGGTTGGACCTGGACAGCCTCTATCCCCAGTCGGTCGCCCAGTCGGTCCATGAGCACCTGGGCGCCCTGGTTCCCCGGTTCTTCCATTTCGACGAGTACAGCGAGCTGATGGGCCGGACCGACATCGGCCCACTGGTGGACGCCCTCAGGTCCGATTCGGAATCTGAGCTGGACGAGTCACAGCGCACGGCGCTGGCGCTCCTGAAGCTCGGCTTCGCCACCGATGAGCTGGTCAATCCCGACTACGAGAAGCGCAGCGGTGAGATGGAGGCGGTGGCGGCCGACCTCACCCGCCAGGTGCGACGGTACTGGCACCAGAACGACCACCTCCGGCTCAAGATAGACATCGAGCCGACGGCCGAGGTCCGGGACGACGGGACCGGCGTCCAACTCCTCCAGCTCCGGGTGGAGGATGACCGTCACTACTTCACCAACAACCTCGACGTCCGGTCGTCCGGGTTCCGGTGGTTCATCTCCTTTTTGGCCGCCTTCAAGGAGTTCTATGCGGACACGTCGGTGATCGTCCTGCTGGACGAGCCGGCGCTGGCCCTCCACGCCCGCGCCCAGCGGGACTTCCTGGACTTCATCGAGGAGACGCTGGCCGACAGCCATCAGGTCGTCTACACGACCCACTCGCCCTTCATGGTGGATGCGAGGCATCTGGAGCGGGTCCGCATCGTCGAGGACCTGGGGCCGGACGAGGGCACCAAGGTCAGCTCGCGACTGGTGTCCCGGGATCCCGACACGCTGTCCCCCCTGCAAGGCCTGCTCGGCCATGACATCGCCCAGCACCTGTTCAGCGATCCGGACTGTCTCGTCGTGGAAGGCCTGGCCGACTACACCTATCTGACCGTGATGTCCGATGTGCTCCGGGAGAAGGACAGGGCCCACCTCGATCCCCGGTGGCGGGTGGTCCCGGCCGGGGGGATGGCGATGATGCCGGCGGCCGCAGCCCTGTTCGGCAGCCAACTCGACGTGACCGTCGTGCTCAACGGCGACAGCGTCCTGTCCCAGCGGCTCGAAGGGCTCGTTGACGAGGGAGTCCTCAACGAGACCCGCATCATCGGGCTGGCGTCGATCGCCGAGATCGATGGCGCCGGCACCGAGGACCTCTTCTACCCGGAGGACTACGTCCTGGTCTACAACGCCGCCTGCGGATCCGCGCTGGACATGAGCGGGCTCCCCGGTGACGGGGAGAGCATCACCGAGCGGATCCGGAGGGTCGAGGGCGACTTCAACCGCAACGACACGGCCAACTGGTTCCTCGGCCACCGCAAGACCGCCACCTTCGTACTGCGCCCGACCACCCTCGACCGGTTCGAGGCCCTCTTCGAACGGATCAACCGCACGCTGGCGTAGGACGCTATCTTCGACTCGGATGCGGTCCCTGGACCGGGTGGCCGGTATCTCGACCGGTGACCCGGCCCGGCCTAGGTGGCGAGGAGGGTCGGTGGACGATCAGGACCCGAGCGGCTCGGCGGAGAGCCCGTACCGGAGCAACTATCGACTGGTCCGTTGGATCGGGGGGAAGCACGACGCCCACTCCTCGTTCGGCCCGGCCGTGTTCACAGCCGCCGCGCTCTACTTCCTTATCCAGATCATCGTGGCCTGGGTCTTCACTCCGAGCTACACCCTGGTCGCCAACACGATCAGTGACCTCGGTGAGTCCAGCTGCAGGGGCTATGGCTCGCCGCCCGTCTGCTCACCCCGGTGGTGGCTCATGGACTACGCCGGGTTCCTCGTGCTCGGTCTCGTGATGGCTGTCGGCTCGGCCGTGCTCTACCACGAGTTCACCGACAGGACCCCCCGGGAGCGGCGCTCGGCCATGGTCGGTTTCAGCCTGATGGGGGTGGCCGGTCTCGGTGCGATGCTCGTCGGCCTGTTCCCCGAGAACGTGAACTCCACCATGCACGTCATCGGCGCCGGGATGGCCATCGGCCTGGGCAACGTGGCCATCTTCGTCCTCGGGGCCCTGCTCACGCTCCCGGAGTCCATGCGCCGCTACATGGTGACGTTCAGCGCCGTGTCGCTGGCCGCACTGGTCTGCTTCGCCTCGGGCAAGTACTTCGGCATCGGGGGCGGGTCCATGGAGCGTGTGGCCGCCTACCCGGAGACGTTCTGGCTGATCATCTTCGGCCTGTACATCTGGCGCTTCCACCCGAAGGCGTCCGGGCAGTACACCTGACGCTCTCCCGTGTTAGGCGTCAGCTGCGGCGGCGTCCCGACCTACGGGGCGAGATCCTGCACCGACCTGGACAGCAGGCAGAACTCGTTGCCCTCGGGGTCGGCCAGCACCACCCAGGTCGCATCGGAGGACTGGCCCACGTCGACGGTCGACGCACCGAGGCCGACCAGCCGCTGCAGTTCGTCCGACGTGCTGGTGCCGTCAGCCCGGAGGTCCAGGTGCAGACGGTTCTTTCCCGCCTTCGCCTCCGGGACCGGGAGGAGGTCGATCACCGGCCAGGCCCTGTCCGGGGCGGCGATGCTCACTCCCTCGCTGGACTGCTCGGCCACCTCCCAGCCCAGCACCGAGCACCAGAACCGGGCGAGGGACGCCGGGTCGGCAGCGTCGATGACGATGTTGGTGAGTCGGCTGGTCATGCCGTCACGATATCCACCGTGTCGGCAGGCCTGTTGGGGCCGAGGCAGCCTGCACCACCGCCCGGCCCGAGCGGTCGCTCACGGCAGGATCAGGTGCGTGTCCCCGAACTCGTGCCAACGGAAGCCCTGGGCCACTGCGGCCTCGTACGAGGCGGCCAGCAGCTCGCCACCGGCTATCGCCTCCAGCATCATCAGGTGGGAGGACGCCGGCTCGTGCCATCCCGTGATCATCCCGTCGACCACGTGCACCCCCTCGTCCGGGGAGATGACCCGGTCGGTCCAGCCTTCGTAGGCGGCTACCCTCCCGTCGTCCGCACCGGCCGTCTCCAGGGCCCGCACGACAGTCGTCCCCACAGCGATCACCCGATGGCCCCCGTCATGGGCGGCGTTGACCCGCTCGGCCGTCGCTGCGGGCACGATCATCCGCTCCGGATAGGGGAGCTCGTCGGCTTCGAGCGATGCGACGCCGGTGTGGAGCACGAGGGGGGTGATCCCCACCCCTTTGGCCACCAGCGCGGTGATGGCCTGGGGAGTGAACGGCCGGCCCGCGCTGGGCATCTCCGCGCTTCCCGGCGTGGTGGCGTAGACGTTCTGGTACATCTCGATGGGCCACGGCCGCTCGACGTAGCCGTAGCGGATGGGCCGACCGTGGGCGGCCAGCCAGCTGAGGGTGCGCATGCCCAGATCGAGCGTGGCCATCCACAGGCGCCCGCGATCCCCGTAGGGCTCGTCCAGCACGGCCGACGCCGCGCCGGCCAGCCGGAGGTTCTGGGACGGCAGTGGGCCGGTCCACCGCTCCGTGGTGCGGCCCACGATCCGGCGGGGCTCGACGACCCACCGGGCCCCGTCCAGCTGGGTGGACAGGTGGATGGCCAGGACGGTCCCGTCGTCGGCCACGGCCTCGACCGCCGCGGGCAGCGTGCCCGACGTGTTGATGACCAGCAGGTCGCCCGGATCGAGGAACCGGGGCAGGAAGACGAAGGAGCTGGGCACGATGGACCCCGACCCCTTGTAGGAGACGAGCATCCGTACGGCGTCCCGGGTGAGCCCCCTGGCCTCGGGCGGCTCGGACGCCTCCAGCCCCTCGGGGAGGTCGAAGGTGTAGCGCGGCTGTGTCACCGCCCTCGCCGTCACGGCCGCACCGCCCACGCATCGGCCCGGAAGCGGCCGTTCGGGGCACCCGACGCCAGCAGGGCGCGGAACGGGGCCACCACCGACTCGGGCTCCGGCCGGTCGGAGATGTCCTCGCCGGGGAACGCCGCCTGGTGCATCGCCGTCCGCATGTCCCCCGGATCGAACTGGTAGACCGACAGGTCCGGCTCCTCGGCGGCCAGCACCTGATGGAGCTGGTCCAGGGCGGCCTTGGACGATCCGTAGCCGCCCCAGCCCTCGTAGCCCTCGACGGCGGCATCCGAGGACAGCGAGACGACCGTGCCCCGGGACCGGCGGAGGAGGGGCAGTGACTCCTGGATCAGGGCCAGCGGGGCCACCACGTTCACCTCGTACACCTGTCGCAGCTCCGGGAGGGGAAGGTGCTCGAGCCTCGGCAGCGGGGTCGGCCCGAGGGTGCTGGCGTTGTTGACCAGCAGGTCCAGCGACCCCGACCGCCGGGCCGCCCGGACGAGGGCGGTGCGATGCCTGGCCGAGCTCACGTCGCCGGCGATCACCGTCGAGTGGCCGCCCACACTGTTCAGTAGCTCACCCACCTCGGCCAGCGCGGCCCCGTCGCGTCCGTCGATGATCAGATGCCACCCGTCCTTGGACAGATCGATGGCCAGGGCCCGCCCGAATCCCCGTGACCCTCCCGTGATGACCGCTACCGGCATTCCTCCACCTCCACGTTCTGTGGGCGCCGACTGCGCCACCCCTATCAGGGTAAGACTTAAACTATTGTTTAAGTCAAGGGATTGTTTCGGGAGGTCACGGGATGGACAACCTGCTCACGATCGGAGAGGTGGCCGAGCGCAGCGGGCTCGCCACCTCGGCCATCCGCTTCTACGAGCGCCAGGGACTGGTCCACGCGGAACGCACTCCGAGCGGTCAGCGACGGTTCCGGCGGGACGTGCTCCGGCGGATCGCGGTCGTCCGGATCGCCCAGCGGGTGGGCCTGACGCTGGAGGAGATCGCCGCCGCCCTCGCGGTGCTCCCGGTGGACCGTGCCCCGACCCGACGGGACTGGGAGCGCCTCACGGCGGGCTGGCAGGCCCGCATAGAACAGCGGATCTCCCTACTCGAGGCGCTGCAGAGCGGCCTGTCGGGCTGCATCGGCTGCGGCTGCCTGTCCCTGCGCACCTGTGCGCTGGCCAACCCGGACGATGTGGCCTTCACGACGGGCGCCGGTCCCCAGTATCTGATGGGTGATTGATCGGACGACCCTCTCTGTTGCGGCAGTGAAGGCGCGGTCACGCGTCCCGCTCCACCGGCAGGAGGAGTTCAGCGGTGGACGGGCCTCCCACCAGGGGCGGAGGTCTGGGGTAGCTTCGCAGGGTGGTCGCCGCACTGCCGTTCGAGGACATTCCCCCGGACGAGAAGATCGAGTTCCTGGCCAGCGCCCACCGCTACGGGGTGGAGCAGACCGGATCCGAGCGTGCCTCGGAGGTGGCCGAGATCTCACCGGTCTGGCTGTGCCTCGTGTGCGGAAGCCACTTCACCATCGAAGAGGTGCTGGTGGCCGGAGGCCAGCCGACGTGTCCGGTGTGCCGGGCCGAGGGGTGGCCGTCAGTGCACCCCCGTCCTCAACCGTCCTGACTGGGCCTGACCTCTCGGACCTGACCTCTCGGGCCTGACCTCTCGGGCCTGACCTCTCGGGGTGACGGTCCGGGCACGGCACGCCGCCCGGTCCCGGCGGCCCGGTCCCGGCGGGTGGGATACTCGGCCTGTGGACGTACCGGTCAGCGGATCGTGCGACAGCCGGTTCCGCAGTGTCCGCCACGAGTTCGTACGCAACTTCTCCGAGCGGGGAGAGGTCGGCGCCGGTGTGTGCGTCATTGTCGATGGGCGGACCACGGTGGACCTCGTCGGCGGCTGGACCGATGGCAGCCGTACGAGGCCGTGGCGTCCCGACACGCTCGTGAATTTCTATTCCGTGGGCAAGGCGCTGGTGGCCCTGCTCGCCCTCCGCCTCGTCGACCAGGGGCTCATCGGTCTCGACACCCCGGTCGCCTCGATCTGGCCCGAGTTCGCCGGGTCGGGCAAGGACGCCGTCACGGTGCGCCACGCCCTCTGCCACCAGGCCGGCGTGCCCGCCATCCGCCGGCCCCTGACCAATGCCGACCTGTGGGAATGGGATCGGATGGCCGGTGCCCTGGCGGCGTCGGAGCCCTGGTTCGAACCGGGCACCCGCCACACGTACCACACCAACACCTATGGCCACCTCGTCGGGGAGATCGTCCACCGGGTCGGGGGGAGGACGTGCGGCGACGCTCTGGCGTCGATCGCCGGGCCGCTCGATGCCGACGTCTGGTTCGGCGTACCGCCGGGCCACCACCCGAGATGCGCCGACATCGTCTGGAACGGCTCGACCCGGGTCGACGTCGACTTCGGCGCCCTGGCCGGTGACGAGCTCATGACCATGCTCAGCTACTTCAACCCCGCCGGCTACTCGTCCGTCGGCGTGGTCAACACCGAGGCCTGGAGGAGCGCCGAGGTGCCCTCGACCAACGGCCACGGTACCGCTCGGGGGGTCGCCCTCCTCTATGCCGCGTTGACGGCCTCACCCGGCTTGCTCTCGCCAGACCTGTTGGCCGAGGCCACGGCCCCCCAGTCGTCGGGCTTCTGTCCGGTGCTCGGCGAGGACGTCACCTTCGGGCTCGGCTTCACCCCGACCACGGCACGCAGGCCCTTCGGGCCCAATCCGGGCAGCTTCGGCCACTTCGGCACCGGCGGAGCCGTCGGGTTCGCCGACCCGGCATCGGGCATCGCCTTCGGGTATGTGATGAACGACGTCATCCCCCGATGGCAGAGCACGAGGAACCGGGCGCTCGTCGACGCCGTCTACCGGTCGCTCTGACCTCTACCGCCGGCTCACGGCGAGGGGACGGGCATCCCCGCGGTCAGGACCCGGGGGCGAACGCGTACCGGGTGCCGGGCCAGTAGGTGTGGCGGGCGAAGAGCACCGGCCGGGTGGTCCCCGGCAGGGTCAGGCTGAGCGCCCCGACCATGGGCGGGGAGGAGATGGGGGCCGGGAAGGTCGCCGCCCCGCCGCTGGCCACCTGCCGCTCTCCGTCCAGACTGGCCACGGTGCCCTGGGGGAGACCGGTCACCACCACGTCGGGCTCACAGACGCTCGAGTAGCCGTCGTAGGCCACGGTGTACGGGGTCTGGCGGGCCTGCACCTCGAGGTACGGCTGGAACGGGGGATGGATCCCGAGCTGGAGGATGTAGGCGTAGTAGAACGGCGACCCGTCGACCCAGACCGCGAGCACCGCGTCGCCGTCGGTCTGGATGGCCACCTGCAAGGGGCCCGGCGTCCACGGCACCTGCTTCAGGATGTGCTCGGTGGCGTGGCTGAGGCGCCCCCGGGAATAGCCCAGGGTGAGATTCCGGCGACCGCTGGAGGCGACGTTCTCGGCCACGAAGACGTAGTTGATGTCGCCGGTGGTGACGGTGTCGCTGGTCTGCACGGCCATGACCAGCTCGCCGATGGCCGTCGGGGAGGCGGAGACGACCGGCGGCGGTGATGCCGCGGAGAACTGGAAGGCGCAGGCGGCGGGCGTGGTGCCCGTGGTGGTGAGGAACCAGCCGCGGAAGTCCGGGGTGGCCTGGCGCACGCTGACGTGGAGCAGGCCCCCGCTCACCGACGCCAGCCCGTTGGCCGCCCCGGCACTGCCGTTGGCCTCCCAGCCCACATACGGGGGGAGGGCCAGGGAGGCACTGCCCTGGATCGGCACACTCGCCCCACTGGGCTGGGCGAAGGTCACGTTCTGGTAGTCGGAGAGCTGGCCGCCGACGGCCGCCGCTCCCGCCGCCGTCGGCGGTGCGTCGGACAGCAGCGTGGCCCCCCCGGTCCCCACCACCGACTGCACCTGGTCGATGGCACCCTGGGCCGACGCCGTGGTGTGGACGATCAGGGCCAGGGCCACCAGGATCCCTACGATGGGGAAGGCGGAGACGGCCCGGCGTCCCCACGACTGGCGGCCGTGCCAGTTCCAGTGCACCTGACGTTGTTCCTCCGCATGCCTCTCGTCGTCGGAGGGGTCCCACGACTCGCTCAGCTCGTTGGAGGACCGGTACCGGGGCGGCCCGTCGGGCGCCGGTCGCGACATGCTCGGTGCCGCCCTGACCTCCCCGTGGCGGCGGCCGGGGTCGGTGGACCTAGAACGAGCCATAGAACGACTCCTCGCCGGCGGACAGGACCCGGAAGGATGCCAGTCCGGTGATCAGGGCGTAGACCGTGCTCCCGGCCAGGAGCCCCCACGATGCGTTGGTCAGGCTCCCGCTGTGGACCAGCAGCACCGTGACGACGGTGGTCGTGCACGCCCCGGCCACGGCACCGCCCACCGCCCAGCGGGGCTTGCTCAGGAAGAACAGGTACTGGCTGCAGAGCATGCCGATGGGCACCACGGCGAAGCCGAACGACGCCACCTCCAGTACGGAGAGCCCCCCCGGTGTCCGCACCGAGGCGGTCAGGCCGGCCGGGAGCAGCGCCAGCAGGATCTTGGGGAGGAGCCACGCCACCAGTCCCGATGCCGCCGCCAGCACGGAGACGGCGACCACCCACTCGCGGCGCAGCGTGGCACGCGCCTGGCGCCAGCTGTTGAGGGCCTGGTTCTCGAGCAGGGGGCGCAGACGGCGGCCGAACCGCTCGATGGAGGCGTAGACCAGTCCCAGCAGCACCACGAGATCCAACAGGGCCAGGTCCACCGACCCTTCGAAGGTCGACGGGTAGACGTACTGGTCGACCCCGAGGCTGTGACCGTAGGCGAAGCCGACGATCATGGGGCTGACCAGGATCATGACGAAGTAGGCCATGCCGTAGACGGCGTACGGCGCCGTGTACCAGAGGATGACCCGCAGCTCGGGCGGCTTGATGACGTCGTCGGGGTCACTGCCTCCCGGGCCGGTCTCGGACCGCATGGCCAGGCAGCTGGCGACGATGACCACCATGGCCCCGGCGACGACGGCGATGCCGAGCAGCTGTGCGTGCCGGAATCCGGGCGAGTCGGTGGTGATCAGACGGGCGGTCACCAGGGTGACGGCCAGGGCCAGCCCGGTGGCCAGGGCCAGCGTGTAGAAGCGACGGAGCATGTACAGGGGTGCGGCACTGAGGAGGAAGATGAAGATGGCCGCGGCGTACTCGGCGAACAGCTCCCCGAGGTGCAGCCCGTAGTAGGGCACGACGTAGAAGGTGTAGGCGAGGGCGATGACCAGCGCGGCCAGGGAGCCGCTGTAGACCACGAAGCGGGTCACCGTCCATCGGACGAGGGGGTAGTTCTTCTGCAGCAGGTAGAACGTCCCCTTCCGGCCGATCATCTGCGAGCACCCGCCGGCCAGCACCGCGGCGAGGAAGAACGCCATGGATACCATGGCCTCGGACTGCGGCGTGGAGTCGAGCGACGACCACAGGGCCACCCTGCCGAAGAACAGGACGATCACGGACATGATCCACGGGACGCCGTACCACGACCCGGCCAGGTAGTCGTCGGTGAACCGGCGCCACGCCCCCATCGGTTCGGGCACGGCGTGGACCTGGGGGACGTAGTAGAGGTAGGTCAGCTCGTAGACCGCGGTGGCCAGGTCGAACACCGAGTCGAAGCCGAGCGCCTCGGCGCCTGTCGCCGTGTAGCCCATCGACTCCAACGCCACGGTCACGTCGCGCAGGTTGCGGGGCTCGGGGTTGCGGTCGAGCACCCGCCTGGCCTCGACGTGCAGGTCGTCATAGACGCTCGACTGATCGCGCAGCTCGTCGAGGCCGGCCCTCTCGGTGGTCAGACCGTCAATGGACCGGAGCACGGGTGCGCACCTCGTCGTAGAGCCACCGGTAGCCGTCGAGGAAGACGTCGAGGGTGTAGGACTCGAGCATGGCCTTGCGGCCCAGCTCTCCCAGCCGGGCCAGGCTGCCGCGGTCGGCGGCCATGGCGCAGATGCCGTCGGCCAGCTCGAGGGGACGTCCCGGGGGGACCAGGCGGCCGTAGGGCGCCATGATGACCTCGGGCACGCCGCCCACCTCGGTGGCCACCATCGGACGACCGGCCATCAGCCCCTCGACGGCGGCGAAGGGGAATCCCTCCGAGATGCTGGACAGGACGGCGATGTCCCCTTCGTTGAGGGCCTGGCCCACGTCGGCCGTGGGACCACGGAACACGCAGGACGGACCGAGGCCCAACTGCTCGGCCAGTGCGTAGCACCCCCGGGCGTAGGCCACGTCGCTCTCCGGGCCGTGGATCTGCAGGGTGACCCCGGGGATGCGGTCCCGGACGATGGCGAAGGCCCGCAGCAGTGTGTGGATGTCCTTGAGCCGCTCGAGCCGGGCCACCGACACCAGCGTCAGGGGGCCGTTCCCGCTCCCGGCCGGCCGGGTGAGGGGGAAGCGCTCCGGGTCCACCCCGTTGGGCATCGGAAGGATCTTGTCGGGGTCCACCCCGAGCTTCATCTCCCAGGTGGCGTTGAACCGGGCCACCGGCGATACCAGGTCGGCCCGCGAGTAGGCCATGGCCACCACGGCGGCGTAGAAGTTCGACAGGAACACGCGGTAGGGGCTGTTGGTCCGGTTGCGGCCCAGCGCCAACAGCCGCTCGCGGTAGTACACGCCGTGCTCGGTCAGGAGGAAGGGCACTCCGTACCGCTCCCGGAGCACGACGGCGGGGATGGCACAGAACGCCGCGGCCGAGGCGTGGACGACCTGGGGGATCTCGGCGGGGTAGTCCAGGGGCGCCAGGTAGCGGTAGACGGACCGGGCCAGGTCGATGGCCTCATAGGTGGACAGGCGCTGATAGAGGGGATGGGCGGCGAGGGTGTCGCGGAACAGTCGCCACGTGCGGCCGTCGCGCATGGCCCGCTTGAGGCTGTAGCGATCGGCGTAGACCGACAGGGCGCACAGGGCCGCCACCAGGTCGTCAGGCCCACCCTCTCCGAGGGCCACCGAGATCACCAACTGGGCGTAGGCGGGGAGGAACTCCTGTTCGAAGTGGTGCCCCGGTCGCCGCAGCCGCCTGGCCATCCATCCCGGACGGGGGTTGAACTCGGCGTTGTCCTCGGTCCCCCACAACGGGACCTGGATCATGTGGGCCACATTGGCAGGCGGCTCGTACCGGACGGGCATCGACGTGTTGGCGACCACCGAGTAGACGACGAACTCCTTCTCGGCCAGGCCGGTGACCAACTGGTGGGCCCACGTGCTCACGCCACCGGTCACGTAGGGGTACGTGCCCTCGGTGGTCAGGAGGACATCGATGTCGGAGTGGGCTACGCGGTCCCGGACCTCCCCGGGCGCGCCCCTCGACGGTCGGGTGACACGGAGAAGGGGTCCCATGGTGCTGGATCAGGCCACGTGGCCCGCAGGCCGGGGCGGCCGGAGGCGCCGGTACCAGCGGCCGCGGGCGACCTCTGGGGGCGCGTCCAGTGTGGGCTCGCCTGTCGGAGTGGACTTCGGAACGTCCGGCCGTGACGGAGCATCCCCGCCCCCGCGGCCGGCACCCGGGGCGGATCGCACGGTGGCCCGGCGCTCGATGCGGAGGTCGGCGCCGTGCCGGTCCGGCTCCGGCTTGGGCTCCGGCTCGGGCTGGCCACCATGGTCCTCGGCCATCAGGTCGTCGTCGGCCCGGAGCACGGACTCGATGGCCTGGGCCCGACGGAGGCCCTTCGAGGCCACGCTCAGGTTCTCGACGCTGAGGAAGCACTTGGCGGCCATCATGGCGGCCTCGCGGATGAACGGGAGCGGTGTCCGGTCGTCCTCGGTCACCCGGAGGTATTCCCGCCCGGCCAGCCGCATCCAGTGGTCGGATGCATCCATGTGGCCGATCCGCCTCGCCGCCAGCGCGGCCTGGCGGTAGGAGATGGCCGCCCGCTGAGGTGCCGAGTCGATCGTGCGCTGCGCCTCCTCGAGGAAGAGGGACTCGGCCCGTTGGAACTCCCCGGAGTGGAAGGCCACCACGGCCGCTTCGAACAGGGTGGTCTCCCCGTCCTCGATCTCGAGGTTCAGCTCGACTGCGTCATCGTCCCCCAGCCCGGCCGCCTCGTCGGTCTCGTCGGCCTCGTCGGCCTCGTCGGCCCCGTCCGGCTCCGACACGGCATCCGGCCGGACCAGCCCGGGCAGCCGGCTGACCGGGGGATCGAGCGGGGCCACGTCCAGGCGCCCTCCGGGCGACGGCGCGTCGGACCGGGCCGCCGGCACCCTGGTCATGATCTCGCAGGCCGCGAGGGGCCAGACATCTTCATGATTGAGTCTTCGACCAGGTAGGACGGATACTTGAGGCGGCCCGGCCGCCCGTCGCCGTCACGGCGGCCCCGGTTGTCCGGCCGTGGCCGACACGGGCTGAGGAGGGCCGGGGCTGGTCTCCGCTGCCTCGAACGGCCGGCAGCCCGCCGTCAGTCGATGTACGCCACCGGCTCGCAGTGCCGGCGACCAGGCCGCGTCACGTCCCGAAGACGGGTAGTGCGGCGCAGAGGAAGGTGCATGCGAGCAACGGAACCATGACAATCCAGATCATCCCAAACTCGAGCAGTTGTGGCGGGATCTGCTCGCCTCCTGAACTGACGGTACGAGCCGAGGTCGGGAGCAGCCTGAGGCGGTTCGTAGATCTACCTGAGGAAACCCCGGAGCCTCGGCTCAGCCCACGGTGATGCGGCATCGATGGGTCCCCCCCCGACGCACGCACCTCCGGGGCGGGCCCTGTCAGGCCCGCCCGCCGACCGTCGGAGGTCCGTCACGGACGGATCGACCACCTTGGCTGGCGGTCCGGAGTCGTTGTACCGTCGGTGTCGGCGCATCCCCGGGGCTGTGCCATCCCGCTCCGGCTCCCCCACGGGCAGAAAGGTCGGCGTCATCCATGACTGCTCCAGACAGGTCGCACGCTCTCGATCACGTCGTGCTGGTCCTGTTCGAGAACCGTTCCCTCGACAATGTGCTCGGCCATCTCTACGGACCCGACGATGGGAAGACCTTCGAGGGGGTCATCGGCAAGGAGCTGAGCAATCCCATACCGTCATGGGCCGAGCACGGTGCCGACCGGAAGGTGGTGCCGTACACCGTGGCCACGGACATGGACTCACCCGACCCGGACTCGGGCGAGGAGTACTTCCACACCAACACCCAGCTCTTCAACACGATCGACGATGACAACCGGGGCAAGATCGGCGATGCGGTCACCGCCCCGTGGAACGTACCGCCGCCCGGCACGACGCCCACCATGGACGGGTTCGTCACCGACTACATCAGCACCTTCACCGGTGAGGTGGGCCGCCAGCCCACCTATGACGAGTACGCCCACATCATGACCGGCTACACCCCCGAGCAGCTGCCGGTCCTGAATGGCATCGCCCGGGACTTCGGGGTCTTCGACCACTGGTTCTGCGAAGTGCCCTCGCAGACCTTCATGAACCGGTCGTTCTGGACCGCGGCCACGTCGTCGGGCTTCGTCGTCAACTCCCCGGTGAAGAAGTGGTTCACCAAGAACGATGCCGAGACGATCTTCGAGCGCCTGGAACACCACGGCCGCACGTGGAAGGTCTACGTGATGGAGCCCATGCCGGTGTCGTTCACCGGGGTGGTCCACTACCCCCGCCTGAAGCACCGGTTGGCCACCCACTTCGTCCCCTTCGCCGAGTTCGAGAAGGATGCCGCCGCCGGCACCCTTCCCGACTTCTCGCTCATCGAGCCCAACATGCTGGCCGGCCACGGCGACTACCACCCGGCGATGGGCCGCTCGTTCAGCGCCAGTATGGATGTCGAGGTGGACAGCCCGTCCTCCGTCCTCTCGGGCGAGGCCTTCTTGGCCCGCGTCTTCGACGCCTACCGTTCGGCCACCTCGGCGTCGGGGGCCAACGTCTGGAACACGGCCCTCTTGATCGGCTGGGACGAACCGGGTGGGACCTTCGACCACGTGGCCCCGGGGCCGGTGGTGCCGCCCGATCCGGCCGCCCCGGCCGGCGAGCTCGGATTCACCTTCGACCGCTCCGGCTACCGGGTCCCGGCCATCATGGTGTCCCCCTGGGTGGAGTCGGGTGCGGTCTACAACGACGAGTACCGCCATACGTCCCTGATCGCCACGCTTCGCAAGGTGTGGGGATTGGGCGAGCCGTTCACGCAACGGGACGCGGCCGCCCACACGTTCGAGGGCATCTTCACCCGCCAGACACCCCGTGATCCGGAGACCTGGGCCGACATCACGGCCCTGCCCGTGCCGGACTGGACGATGGACCCCGACACCATCAGCAAGGGGCTCAGCACGCTGGGCCGGGGCATGGCCCACGGCCTCATCGCCAGGGCCAGGGAGATGGCCGTCAAGCTCCCCGCCGAGTTCAACGATCCCGATGCCTCCCTGACCCCCCGGCTCATCGTGGGTGGCATCAAGGACGTCGCCTCGCACTTCTTCCCGCTCCTGGCCGATGATGCCAAGGATCTCGACTGATTCGATCGGCCGGCAGGCGGCCGAGTGGACGGGACCCGGCGGCTGCGCTAGGGAGATGGGCACAGTTCCACGACTTGAGGAGGGCACATGACCATTGACCTTGCCACCGAGGCCCAGCACCGGGGTTCCGCCGATCTTCCCTTCGCCGAGATCGGCGGAGGCAACAAGCTCAAGGTGATCCAGGTCGATGTGGCCGAGGGCCTCTGGATCGTCGAGAACATCTTCCAGACCGGCTACGCGGTGCAGACCCATCGCCACACCGGGCCGGTCTACGGATACACGACGTCCGGCGCCTGGAAGTACCGCGAGTACGACTACGTCAACCGCGCCGGCTCGTTCCTGTTCGAGCCGGCTGGATCCGTGCACACCCTCGAGTGCATCGAGGACGACACCCAGGTGTGGTTCCAGATGTACGGGGTCAACCTCAACCTGGCCGATGACGGCAGCATCGAGAGCGTCTTCGACGGCCCCGGCGCCCTCGAGGCGTACTACGCGCTGTGCGAGGCGGAAGGCCTGCCCCGACCCAACGTTCTGGTGAGCTGACGGCGCCGCCCCGGAACCTGGCCGGCCCGACCGGCGGCGGATGGCTGCGCCGGCGTACCCCTTGATTAATTGTCGCTGAGGGCTACCTTGGCCAGCGCCTCGACGGTGCTCAAGGCACCGGGTCCCTGTGCCGCCACGACGGTCCGGGTTGCGTTCGAGTAGGCGTTGACGACCGAGCGGCCCCCCGTGGTCTGCCCGTAGGCCCCGTCGCCCACGCCGGAGATGCTCGGCATCGCCGGATTGCCCGGTGCGTGGGCGACCTGTCCGGCGAAGACCGCTGCCGATGTGTGCGCAAAGATCGTCACGCCGGCATTGCCGGAGGCGCCGGTGTACTCACAGACGAGTCCGCCACCCGGAATCGAGTTCGAGATCGGGCCGCTGTAGGTGGCGGCCAAGGCCGCGTTGGCCTGGGCCAGGGTCGGGCACGTCGCGGCCGAGGTGGTCCCCGGTGTGGTGGTCGGGACGACCGCAGTCGTGGTGGTCACCGCCGCCGGTGCTGCCGTCGTCGCCGGTGCTGCCGTCGAGGGGGCCGCGGTCGTGGTGGTCGGCGTACTGCTGCCACTCGACCCGCAACCTGCCGCTGCCAGCCCGGCCACCAACAGACCGGCCATGAGGTACCCGCCGTTTTTCACGCCACGACCATAGACCCCCGAGACGGCGGCTTGCCGAGACGGTCCAGGCCGGGCGCCCGTGCTGTCGGGATCCCGTGGCCCGAAGCGGGATGGCCCGCCCTGAGTGGCAATTGCTCCGGCCCGGGGCACGGAACTCCTCCACCCGGGGGCCAGCGGATGATCCCCTCACGGCGCCGTGGACAGCCGGCAGCCGCCCTCTGGAGGAGGCCGCGTCCCGATATCCAGGGAAAACGGGCAGAATGGAGGCCGAAGAAGACCGTCGGGAAGAGACCGCCCCAAAGGGGCGGGCACGGACCGAGGGAATGGTGCGCCAGAGGGTGCACCGAGACAGGAGAGGCTCATCATGGCACCAGCCAACCGGGGATCGTTCGGTTCAGCGTCGAACTACCAGCGCATGGTGGGAGCCTACGGACCGGCCCGACCGGGCGGCTCCACCGCCGTGCTGGACGGACCCACGCCCTCCCCCACCCGGGAGTTCACCGCCGACGGCGCCTTCACCAAGGCCGGGCTCCTCGGGGCCCTGACCCTCGTCGTCGGCGCCCTGGCCTATGTCGCCGACCTCCCCCTGGGGCTGGTGTGGCCGCTGATGCTGGTCGCCCTCGGTGTCGGGCTGTGGGCCTCCTTCCGACCGACGATGGCCAAGGTGCTGGCCCCCGTGTTCGCCGTGAGCGAAGGTGCCGTCCTCGGCCTCCTCTCCCGCTACTACGCCAACCAGGGCGAGCACGTGGTCACCCTGGCCGTGGTCGGGACCGTGGCCGTGGTCACCGGCGTGTGGTTCACCTACCGGACCGGCCTGGTCCGCGTGGGCCACCGCTTCCTCCGGACCACCATGGTGGTCACCCTCGGCCTGCTGGCCGTGATGGTGGTCTCCATCCTGACCGGATGGGGGGCCTCGGGGCTGGGCGGCGTGGTCATCTTCGGGATCCTGTACCTGTTCGTGGCCGTGATGAACCTGTTCGTCGACTACGACTATGCCTACAAGGCCCAGGCCAGCCACATGAGCGCCGACGCCGAGTGGTACTCCGCGTTCTCGCTACTGCTCTCCTCGGCCATGGTCTATCTGGCCCTGCTTCGCATCTTCGGCGGCCGGCGCTGAGGTCGAGCCACCGGCTCGACCGGTGAGACCACCCACCTCCTCCGGGGCCCCCGGGGCCGGCGGGCCCGGTCCCGGGGGCGATGCCGGTGCCTGTGCACCGGTCCGTCAACCAGGTCGGGGAGCCGTGGCGCAGCCGATGCAGGTCCGAGCGGCGGGCAGGGCGGCGAGCCGGTCCCGAGGGATCATCTCCCCGCAGCCCTCGCACACCCCGTAGGTACCGGCCGCCAGCTTGGCCACCGCCCGGTCGAGAGCCGCCAGGTTGGACTCGGCCTCGCCCAGTAGCGCAGCGACCCGGGCCCGCTCGTAGGCCAGCGTCGATCCCTCGGGATCGTGCTCGTCGTCTCCATTGGCATCCTCGGAGTCGCCGGCCAGCCCTTCGAGCTCGATCGTCATGGTCTGCACCCGGTCCGACGCCACCTGGCGCTCCGCATCCAGAAGGGCTCGGGTGCCGGGGTCGTGCATGCCCTCATGCATAGACGACTCCGACGGGCCGGCACGCCGCAGCGGCATGAGAGGTGGGCTGTCCGGCCTGCGCCCGACGGGCCGGGACGGATGGTCCGCCGAGGTTTGGTGACCTCCACCCGGTGGGTAGAGCAGAGGTGCCCTTCGAAGAAATGAGGACTCCATGCTTATTCTGCTGGCGCTGTTACTGGTCTTGATCTTTGCCGGAGCGGGCTTTGCCCTCCACATCCTGTGGGTCGCCGCCGTCGTGCTGTTCGTGGTCTGGCTCATCGGCGTGGCCCTGGGCCGGGGCGAGAGCGCAGGCAGCCACCGGTTCTACCGGTGGTGAGGGCTCGTCCGGCCAGGGGATGAGTCAGGGGATGAGGACGATCTTCCCCCGGGTGTGACGCTGCTCCAGCTGCCGGAAGGCGTCTGCGACCTGCTCCAGCGGGTAGGTGGCGGCGATGGGGACCTCGATGGCTCCTGAGGCCACCAACCCGGCCATCTCGGTGAGGACCTCTGGCGTGGAGGCGGTGCCGCTGCCGTCGGTTTTGGCCCCGATGGCCTCGGCCTCCTGCCACGAGATGATGGTCTCGATCCGTTCCGGGCTGATGCCGAGGTCGGCGGCCAACCGGACATACTCCGGACCGAACAGGTCGATGAAGGCGTCGATGCCGTCCGGGGCGGCCGCCCGGAGGTGGTCGGCCAGTCCCTCGCCGTAGGTCACGGGCACCGCCCCGTGGGCGGTGAGCCACTCGGCATTGGCCGCCGACGCGATGCCGAGTGCTTGGGCCCCCCGCACCGCGAGCAGCTGCACCACGATGCTGCCGACCCCCCCGGCGGCGGCCGAGACGGCCACGGTGTCGCCCGGCCCGGCCCCGATGGCCCGCACCGCGGCGTACGCCGTGCAGCCCACGACGTACAGCGAGCCGGCCACCTCCCAGCTCAGCTCGGGGGGCTTCCGGACCAGCTGGTCGGCGGGGACGGCCACATGGGTGGCGTGACTGGACCGCTCCCACGAAAATCCCAGCACCTCGTCGCCCGCCGCCCACGTGTCGACGCCGTCACCGAGCCCGGTCACCACGCCGGCCAGATCGCTCCCCTGGCCGGAGGGGAAGGTTGCCGGGAACCGGTCGTGGAGCAGGCCCTTGCGGATGGACGCCTCCCCCGGGTTGATGCCGGCAGCCTTGACCGCCGCCACCACCTCGCCAGCTGCCGGCGAGGGCATCGGGACGTCCGCCACGTAGAGCACGTCGCCCCCGCCGTAGTGGTCGAAACGAACCGCCCGGGCGGTGCCGGTCACGACACCTCCGGACCGACGCGGGTACAGCACCCCGGCTGTGGGCGTCCCCGGGGGGTCACCGGGGTCCGGAGTGGCCGGAGTGGTCGGTGTGGGGCCGGGAGATCACCGCGGCCAGCCTATGCCCACCCCTGTCAGTCAATGATGAGATCCAGGACCTCGTCTTCGCCCATCTCCGCAGCCTCAGGCACGGCATCCGACGCCGGGGTCCACATGGTGGTGATGACCACGCCCAGGGCCAGGGCCAGGAAGACGGCCGATCCGGTCAGGGCGGTGGCCACGTCGTGGGCCAGATTCCACCGGGCCACCGATCGGATCGAGGTGACGCCGGCGGGGTGGGCTGCTGTCCTGCTGGCCGCGGCGAACACCGTGATGAGGATGCCGAGCCCCAGGGATCCGCCCAGTTGTTGGGCGACGTTCACGAGTCCGGAGGCGGCCCCGGCATCGTGCTCCTCGACACCGGCGATACCTGCCGTGGTCAGGGGGACGAGCGCGGACCCGATGCCGACGCCGAGTAGGGCCATGGGCACCACGATCTGGGGGAAGAACGGGGTCGTGGGTGAGAGCCGGCTCAACCAGGCCATGCCCACGAACGCCACGAACACCCCGCCGGCCAGCAGGCGGACCGTCCCGACCCGGGGCACCAGTCTCGGCACCAGACGGACCACGGCGAACATCACCGCCGTCACCGGAAGGAAGGCCAGGCCTGCCTCGAGCGCGCTGTAGCCGAGAACGCCCTGGAAGAACTGCGTCATGAAGAAGAACATGGCGAACATGCCGCTCACGACCAGCATGCGGGCCAGGTACGACCCGGAGCGCTGACGGCTGGCGAAGAGGTGCAGGGGAGTGATCGGCTGTTCGGCGCGCTTCTCGGTGACCACGAAACCGGCGAGGAGCGCAGCACTGGCCACGAACGAGGCGATGGTGATCGGGTTGCCCCAGCCGTAGGAGGCGGCCCGCACGAATCCGTACACCAGGCTGGTCATCCCCAGCGTCGAGGTCGCCGCTCCCGCCAGATCGAAGTGCCCGGGCCTGCGCTCGGTCTCCGGCAGGAAGCGGGGGGCGAGGCAGATCAGGACGATCCCGATGGGTACGTTGATGAACAACCCCCACCGCCATGAGATCCACGAAGTGAGCATCCCGCCGAGCACGAGGCCGACGCTGCCGCCGGCGCCGGATACGGCGCTGTAGGCGCCGACGGCCCTGGTCCTCTCGGGCCCTTCCCGGAAGCTGACCTGGAGCAGTGCCAGGGTTGACGGTGCTGCCACTGCGGCGCCGATGCCCTGGGCGGCCCGGGCCGTCAGCAGCCAGGCCGCGGACTGGGCCAGGCCGCCCATCAGTGAGGCCAGCGTGAAGAGGGCGATGCCTGCGACGAAGACCCTGCGCCGGCCGAGGATGTCGCCGGCCCGGGCGCCGAGGAGCAGCAGCCCTCCGAAGGTCAGCGTGTAGGCGTTCTGCACCCACGAGAGGCCGGTCGACGAGAAGTGGAGGCTGCGGTGGATGTCCGGCAGCGCCGTGATGACCACCGTGGCGTCGAGGATGATCATCAGATAGGTGGCGAGGATGATGCCGAGCACGACCTTCGGATTTCCGGCCGGGCGGGGGTCCAACGGGCGTTTCGGGGCGCGTGCGTCCAGGGTGGTTGTCATGTGGTGCTTCTCCCGTTCGTGGAAGGTGGGTTGCCGCTAAAGTGGAGGTGCCCTCCAGAACTAAGCGGAGGTTGCCTCCGTCTACTATACGGAGGTATCCTCCGTTTTGCAACCCGACGAGGACGTCTCGACCATGACCAGCACCGATGCCCCAGTTGACCAGCTCTCACACCGCCCCAAACGGGCCGATGCGCGCCGGAACTACGACAAGCTCATCGCTGCGGGTCGGGATGCGTTCACCGAGGACGGCAGTGGGGCATCCCTCGAGGACGTCGCCCGGCGGGCCGGCGTGGGTATCGGCACCCTCTACCGTCACTTCCCGAGTCGCCAGGCCCTGCTCGAGGCCGTCTACGTCGAGGAGGTGGACGCCCTGTGCCGTTCGGCCGTCGATCTTGCCGGTGAGCCTCCCTGGGAGGCACTGGTGGCCTGGCTCCATCGGTTCGTCGGCTATCTGGCCACCAAACAGGCGCTGGCCGAGGAACTGCTGTCGTACCGGGATCGCGACGCCGATGTGTTCCGATCATGTCGCGCCGCCATGTACGCCGGAGGGGAACCGCTGCTGGCCCGGGCTCAGGAGGCTCACCTCGTCCGGGCGGACACCAACATCCAAGAGGTCATACAGCTGGTCGGTGGCATCGCCAAGATCCAGACCGCCGAGCCCGAGCAGTTGAACCGCCTCCTCGATGTGACCCTCGACGGTCTCCGCTATCAGGGACCATCTGACTGATACCGGTCTGGCCGCTCGGCCACCGGCCTGGTGTCACTATCGGGCGGGCACGCCGTTGATCCCTGCCGTTGATCCCTGCCGTTGATCCCTGCCGTTGATCCGTGGTCGGCCACCTCCCGTCCCGACTGCTGAAGTACCGACTGCTGCAGTCCCTACTGCGCCGGTCCCTACTGATCCGTCTCGTTCGGTGCCCCCCGACCCGTGGTGATCAGTTTGCGCAGGCTGTCGTTGATGTAGAAGCCCCATGCGCTGGAACAGCTGTCGAAGCACTCGGACCGGGGTTGCAGGCCGAGGTGGGTGAAGCGGACCTCGGTGTGATCGCCCTGACGGGAGATCACGAACTCGATGTCCGTACCCGTCCACTCCGTGGTGTCCTCCGTGAAGTTCAGGTACCCGTCCACCACATGCCAGACGACCTTCTCGCCGGGTACGAGTGCCGTGATCTTCTGCTTTGAATAGTGGACGTCCTGATAGCGATAGGAGAACTCCTCATCGAGTGTGTCGGTGACGCCTTCGATCTCACCGGACCACCACCCTCGGACGTCGTTGATGGCCGCGAAGACCTCTTCGGGAGTCTGGTCCACGGTGAAGCTGGTGGTGAGGTTCTCGTCGTTCATGGTTGCCTCCAGTGTCTGGTCACTTGCATCACGCTAGTGACTATAGGGAATCAACTAGTGTGATGCAAGTTAAAGGTCGGTAGACTGCTGGCATGCTCGGTCGGCTCTACGAATCGCAGAACTGCTCCGCTGCTCGTGCCCTCGAACTGGTGGGCGAGCGTTGGAGCCTGCTCATCCTCAGGAACGCGGCCTTCGCCGGACAGTCGAGGTTCTCCGAGTTCGAGCGCCGCCTCGGGATCGCTCCCAACATCCTTGCTTCACGGTTGGAAGGCTTCGTGGCCGCCGGGCTCATGGAGGTGCGCCCGAATCCTGGGCACAGGGGCCAGAACGAGTACGTGCTGACCGAGAAGGGCCGCGACTTCGTCCCGGCCATAGTCGCCCTGACCGACTGGGGTGACCGCTGGGCGGCGCCGGACGGACCACCCATGGTCTACGAGCACGAATCATGCGGGGGAGAGGTCGAGGTGCAACTGCACTGCAGCGGCTGCAACCAGGTGCCGGAACCGGCGGAGGTCCTGGCTCGCCCGGGGCCAGGATTCCGGCCCATCGACTAGTTCGACAGCCGTCGATCCGGGTCCCCCGCCCGAGCGCTCGCTCATGTCGGAGCCACGTCGCACCCGGTGGAACCTGGGCGGAGGCGGCAGACCGTGGCCACCTTCTTGCAACAGGTGTTGCAATGCTACGTTGACCCCGCCTCGGGTCGGCACTGGTTCCGCCACCAGTTGTGACCGGTTCCCGCCAACCGCGCCACATTTGCCGACCCGAGGCCCTCTCGTCCGTCACCAGCGCGGAGGGCCGGCTTCGGTGTCCCCGACGCAGCCGAACGCAGCCCGGTGGCCGGCCCCTCGTTCTGCGTGCCATCCAACCAATAGGATCACTTCATGCCGGACCCCCGTGAACAGTTCCTCGAAGACGTGCGGGCCTACACGCTCGCCGGCGATCGGCTGGTGTCCGGCGTGATCGAGTTCAACGCCATGAACACCCGCGCCGTCGAGGACATCGAGCAGGGCATGAGCCTGACCGAGTCGTTCGAGCGACGCGATTCGGCTGCCTGGAGCAGGAGGGTCAGCACCTTGCTCGAGGAGTTCGAGGCCCGTCGCCGGAGCACTCGGGCCTCGGCGGCCACGGCGTTGAAGGCCGAGGGCAGGAATGTCGGCGACGTCGGACGGGCCTTCGGAGTCTCGCACCAGTTGGCCAGCCGATTCTCCCGCGTGGCCCGGGCAGAGGCTGCGGAAGGCCTCCTCCCGGCAGAGTAACGCCACCGGACGTCCTGGCTCCCTGGCTCACTGGCGTTGACCTCCCGTCGCGGCCTGCGACGTCGCCATGTCGAGTTGCCGCTGACCGGAGCAGTGCCGGCCCACTACCGGGTGATCGCGGCCGCACCATCGTGCCCGGCTCCCCGTTCCGCTAATCTCCGTCGTCGATCGGACCCGGCTCGTCGAGGTCCTGACACCGGGCCCGGGGGATCAGCGGATGGACCAAGCGAACGAGGCCGACGGCCCGGAGTCCGAGGAGTTCCGCCGACAGCTCTCGGCCCTGATCGGGACCCCGGTCGGGTCGACGGGGCCGGCGTCCGGTCCCGACCCGGTCAACCAGCCGATGATCCGTCACTGGGCGGCGGCCTTCGAGGATGCCAACCCCGTCTACACCGACCCGGGCTTCGCCGCCACGACCCGGTTCGGCGAGGTGGTGGCGCCGCCCCTGATGCTGCAGACCTGGACCATGGCCACGCCGCAGATCACCGGCATCGCCGAACGAGGCGGCTCACCGGTGGAGTCGACCGGCGCCGGGCCACTGGAGGTCTTCGATGACGCCGGCTTCACCGGCACCTTGGCCTCCAACACCGAGTTCGACATCGAGCGGTACCTCCGCCTGGGGGAGACGGTGACGGCCTCGACCGTCATCGAGTCCATCTCGCCGAGGAAGGCCACCCGGCTCGGCCCGGGCTACTTCGTGACCTGGGTCACCACCTATGTCGCCGGGTCGGGTGATGTCGTGGGGCGGCAGCGGTTCCGGATCCTCAAGTTCAGGGCCGAGGCGCCGGCGTGACCCCTCGTGCGACCACCTCCACACTGGCGTGGCCGGCCATCACCGTAGGGGACCGCCTGCCTGACCTGGTCATCGAGGTCACCGCCACCCGCATCGTGGCCGGGGCCATCGCCTCCCGCGACTTCATGCCCGTCCATCACGACCGGGCCTACGCCAACTCGCAGGGCGCCCCGGACATCTTCATGAACATCCTGTCCGACACCGGGTACTGCAGCCGGTTCCTCACCGACTGGGCCGGGCCCGAGGCCATGATCCGGCGACTGGCCATCCGGCTCGGCGTCCCTCTCTTCCCCGAGACGGTCCTCACCTACTCGGGCTCCGTCACCGCCGTCCGGGCCGAAGGAGACGAGGGAATCGTGGAGGTCGAGCTCACCGCCTCCACGCACCTGGGCGACCATGTGACGGGCACCGCCGTCCTCAGCCTGCCCCTGGGGTAGGCCTGCCCCTGTCGTAGGCCTCCGGCGTCGCCCGCTGTTGATCCGGGGTGCTCACTCACCGGCACACCTATCCGCAGGTTGTGAATGACATCCTTGTAGTTCGACACGCCGCACAACGGCCGCCGTGCCCGGCCCTTGTCAGCGGTACACGTATGGCGGTACCGTGGACAATTAGTGGATACACATGAGTACACGTTGGAGTCCTCCGAAGGGCTGGCCGAGCGGATCCACTCCTATCGCCTGCACCACGGGATCACCCAGCGGGAACTGGCCGATCAGCTGGGCGTGACCCAGCAGTCCGTGGCCCGATGGGAGCAGGGCTCGCCGCCGCGGCGGTACATGCTGCGCGCCATCGAGTCGCTGCTCGAGGATGCGGCGCCGGGCGACCAGCCCACGGCCATGGCCGACATCATCGGCATCCGTCCCCCCGTCACCGGGCTGGTCCCCACGCGTGGCGTCGAGGAGGCCCGCAAGGCCTACGTGCAGGGTTGCCTCAAGCTCCTCGAGCGGGGCGAGCGGCTGCCCAACCGCGTGCTCCTGCTGCTGGCCGACGAGCTCGGATGGGGCGTCGACGACGGCTGATTCCCTATAGGAGATCCGCCGTCAAGCAGAACGTTTGACGGGGGTCTCCGATCCGGCTGAAGCGGGGGCTGGGGAAGGTCGCCTCGTTCTGTACACGCCCTTGGCGTGTGACCTCCGATGTCCCTCGAGGACTTGTTGAGGGGCCTTCCCCCCTTTGTCGGATCGACGGCGCTGACGGATGTCTTCGGTCACCGTGTAGCGCTCGGTGCTAATTGCCCTGGCCTCCTCGCGTGACCTCGGTTCCGTCGACGTCCGGCAGGACGTAGGGCGTGCCCCGGTGCATGACCAGCCAGGCCGGGAGATCCCGACCCGGCCCGATCAGGACCGGTAGGGGGCGATCACCGTCTCGCCGTAGCGTTCCAGCCCCTCGAGGGACTGGGCCAGCGACGAGCCGGGGACGGAGACTCCGACCCAGGTGACCCCGAGCTTGGCCAGCTCGTCGAGCGCGGCCATGTGGGCATCGGCATCGAAGCCGTCGTCCAGCCGGCCCCCGGCGGGGGTGCTGAAGGCCACATCGATGTCGGACCGGTCGCGGCCTTCCTCGTCCACGAACTGCCAGAGCCCGTCCAGCATGGCGGAGAGGTCCTCGACCGTCTCCAGCGGGGGTGTCTTCGTGGTGGTCGAGAGGGATCTCGGCGCGGGGAAGGGCGTCCACCCGTCGCCGTAGCGGGCCACCCGCCGTCGGGACAGCGTGCTGTTGCCGCCGATCCAGATCGGCGGCGGCGTCCGGGGCTTCGGATTGGCGGTCAGCCCCCGGGCGTCGATGCCGATTCCCTCGAAGGAGAAGTCGTCCTGCGTCCACATGCCCCGGAGGACCTCGACGGCCTGGTCGAACAGGGCGTTGCGCTGCTCGAAGTCGATGCCCAGGCCCCGGTACTCGCCCCGCAGGTAGCCCGTGGCCACGGCCAGGGTGAAGCGGTCCTCCGACAGCATGGCCATGGTGGCCACCGTCTTGGCCACGATGAGGGGGTGCCGGTAGGGGAGCACGACGATATTGGGGATCAGGCGGATCCGCTCCGTAAGCGCGGCGCAGAACGTCAGTGCCACAAAGGGATCCAGGGCATCGTGTCCCCCGGCCTTCAGCCAGCGGTCCGTCGGGGCCGGATGGTCGGTGAAGCCGATGCCATCGAACCCGGCGGCCTCGGTGGTCCGGGCGAATGCCGAGATGGCGCCCCTGGTCATGAGCTCCCCGCTGGCCGGGTGGCTGATCATGGGGTAGGTGACCGAGAATTTCATGGGTGCTCCAAGCCTTGTCGTGGGCGTCGCCCGGCCGGTGTGGGCCATCGGGACCACGCTCCACGTCCGACGCCGGCGAGACGTTGCGCAAGCACCGTAACGCGGCCGGCACCTGACCGCCCCCCGCACGCCGGCGCTCTCGGGTGGGCGGTGCAATCGGCGCTGACCCGTTACCTCGACTACGCGGAGCCGGCTGTGGAGAATATCGACCGCTTGCTCGTCGGCGAAACGTAAGTACCGTTCCCCGGATGGCACCGGACGTGGGCGTGCGGTTCCCGGTGGGGCGGGAGTCGTGAGAGTCGTGAGTTCGGAGGGGGGCTTCTCACCCCTCCTGGCCGTGCTGGCCCGGCTCGAGGGAGTGGACGCACGCCTCGGAGGCGGATGGGGCATCGACGTCCTGGCCGGTCGGGTCACCCGGGCGCATCATGACATCGACCTCTTCGTTCCCGAGCTCTCCGTCCCCGCCGCCGTCGGGAGGTTCACCGCCGACGGCTGGTCCGTCGTGCTCGACGATAGGCCCTGTCGCACCGTGTTGGCCTCGGGAGTCGGGGGACGCATCGACCTGGGCGGGGTCCGCTACCGCCCCGACGGTCACGGTGTCCAGATAGGCGGGGAGGGAGACCTGGAGCTGTTCCCGACGTGGGCCTGGACGGAGCGGAGCGCCGACGGCCACCGGGTCATCTGTCTGACCGCGGAGGCGCAGCGCTCGAAGCACCGGGGCTACCCCGAGCGGCCCGAGGATGGGAAAGATCTGGCCGCCATCGCCCACATCGACGAGCCACCCTGCTTCGACCCGGGGGTGTGGGTGCTGCCGCCGGGTGAGGAGGAGGAGCTGATCGGCGGGATCGAGACGGCGTCGGACCTGCTGGTCGAGCCGTTCGGTCTGTGGCCGCTGCCCGCCATGGACGACGCCACCCGAGCGGAGGAGGCCGCCCGGACCGCGGCCACGCTGGTGGTCGGGCGGCCCCCGGTCGGGTTCTGCCGCCTGGAGATCGTCGACGGCCATACCCACATCGGCCAGCTGTCGGTGCTCCCCGAGTACGGACGGCGGGGCCTCGGCCGGTCCCTGATCGAGTCGGCCTGCCGGTGGGCACGAGGGCGCGGGGACGACCTCATCACCCTCACCACCTTCGCCCACATCCCGTTCAACGGCCCCTTCTACCGCCGGGTCGGCTTCGTCGACGTGACCGGCCCCACCGGCCCGGAGCTGGCCGACCTGGTGGCCCACGAGGCGGACCTGGCGCGCCTGGGCCCCCGGGTGACCATGGCCCGGGCACTGGGCTGACAGTCCCTCACCCACCTCGCGCCATCGTCTCGGGCACCGTCCGCGTCAACAGCACGACGCCGGCGCACAGGGCCACGAACGAGATGGAGGCCACCGTGAGGTCGACGGCGTCCGTCGTGAAGTACTCACCGAACAGGTAGACGCTGAGCACGATGCTCACCAGCGGGTCCACGATGACCAGAAGGGGCTGCGAGGCACGGAGCGGGCCGACATGCAGCGCCGCCTGGGTGAGGAGCGTCCCGGCCACGCCGGCCACGGCCACGGCGTAGACCGGCCAGCGCAGGAATGCCCCTCCGATCCCGTGCTGGGTCACGGTGTCGGTCATGGCCTTGATGAACGTCGCCTCCAGGGCCCAGACCACCGACGACGAGGTGGCCAGCAGCACGGCGCGTCGAGTCGGCGATCCCCGTGTGCCCAGCAGCGCCAGCAGCGCGGCCACCCCGGCACAGGTCAGGATCGAGGCCAGCCAGTCGCCCCCGTTCGGCGTGGCCTGTCCGCCCTGGGGCTCGGCGGCGACGATGAACACCGAGACGGACGCGCCGGTCAGGACGGCTGATCCCCAGGCCCTCCAGCTGATGGACTGGCGGATCCACACCCGGCGGAGGACCAGGGAGAAGGCCAGCTCGGTCATGAGGAGGGTCTGCACGACGGAGAGGGTGCCGATGTGCAGGGCGACGGCCTGGAAGGCGAACGCCCCGAGGAGGGCGGCGCCCCCGATCAGCCAGAGCGGGTTCCCGATGAGGTACCGCACGAACCGCCACCCTGTGGACTTCTCGGGGCCACTGGTGCTGGCCACATGCTGTGTGGCCACGTTCACGGCGTTGGCCAGCGCGGCGAGGAGGGCGAACACCAGGCTCATCAGCGCATGGTAACGAGCCGACGCCAGACCGCCGCAGGAGGTCTGTCTCGGGGCCCGGGATCCCGACCCGGTCCCCATGGCATCATTCCGGGTGCTGTCGGTCGAGCGAGCGGAGGATGCCACGACATGAGGACGCCACGGACCCGGGGTGCGAGCCGATGATCCTCGACCGGTTCGGGATCGAGGACCGGGTGGCCATCGTCACCGGCGCCGGCCTGGGCATCGGGAGGGGGATCGCCACCGGTCTGGCCGAGGCCGGTGCCGATGTGGCCCTGGCTGCTCGCACCGAGTCCGACCTCGACGAGGTGGCCGGCTACATCCGGTCCATCGGCCGGCGGGCCCTGGTGGTGCCCACCGACGTGACCGACGCCGCCGCCTGTGAGCGCCTGGTCACCGCCACGGTCGATACCTTCGGCCGGTTGGACATCCTGGTCAACAACGCCGGTGGTGCCATGCCCCGGGCGGCCATGGACACCAGCGAGGGGTTCATGGCCCGCACCTTCGCCTTCAACGTGACGGCACCACTGACCCTGACCAAGCTGGCCGCCCGTCGGATGGTCGACACCGTGGGCGGGGGGGCGGTGGTGAACATCTCGTCCCGGTCCGCCAGCATGACCCAGACGATGTTCGTGGCCTACGGCGCGGCCAAGGCCGCACTCGACCGCATGACCCGGAACATCGCGCCCGAACTGGCTCCGCGGGTCCGGGTGAACGCCATCGACGTGGGCGGCGTGGCCACCCGGTCCCTCGACATCGTCCTCACCGATGACACCCTCCGCCAGCAGTTCATCGACGGGACCCCGATGCGCCGGCCGGGGGAGCCCGAGGACATCGCCTGTGCCGTCCTCTATCTGGTCTCGGATGCCTCCTCGTGGGTCACCGGCAAGGTGTTCGAGGTCGACGGGGGCAGCGAGGCGTCATCGATCGCCGTGCCCGCCCCGCCCCTCGAGCCGTCGGCGCCGGCCGGCGGGGGCACCTGAGCGTGCCGGACCCGGGCGCCCCGGACGGTTCCGACTGCTTCACATCCGACCTGCTGGCCGGGGGCGTGGCCCTGGTGACGGGCGGGGCCACCGGCATCGGCAAGGAGATCTGCCGGATCCTGGCGGCCCACGGGGCCCGGGTCACCATGGCCAGCCGGAAGCAGGAGAAGCTCGAGGCGGCCACCGACGAGCTCCGGGGGGAGGGTCTCGATGTCTCGTTCGGGGTCTGTGACGTCCGTGACGCCGTGGCCGTCCGTGCCGTGGTCGACGAGGTCGTGACGTCCCGGGGCGGGCTCGACATCGTGGTCAACAACGCCGCCGGCAACTTCCCCGCACCGATGTCCAAGATCTCGCCCAACGGGTTCAAGGCGGTGGTGGACATCGACCTGTTGGGCACCTACAACGTGACCCGGGCGGCGTTCGATGCCTGGCTACGCGACCACGGCGGGTCCATCGTGAACATCACCGCGCCGTTCGAGCAGCGGGGCGTCGTCTACCAGGCGCACGTGGCGGCGGCCAAGTCCGGCGTGGACTCGCTGACCCGGACCTGTGCCGTCGAGTGGGGTCCCTACGGCATCCGGGTCAACGCCATCGCTCCGGGCTCCATGGCCAGTACCGAGGGACTCCGCCGCTTCGCCGACGCCGTCCCCGGTGCCTCGGAGCGGCCCACCAACCCCCTGGGCCTCCAGGGTTACGGCTCGGACATCGGCAACGTCACGCTGTTCTTGTGCAGCCCGGCCGCCCGGTTCATCTCCGGGCAGGTGATCGCCGTGGACGGGGCCGGCTCGGCGGACATGCTCAGGATGCAGGCCGGGCCGATCTGAGCGGTCAGGGCAGGATGCCCCCGGGCCGCGGTCGGCGGGGCGCGGACTCCCGGCCCTCGGCCAGGCTCAGGCCGGCCAGCAGGGCGTTGCGGAGCTCGCGGGGGTCGATGACGTCGTCGTAGGAGAGGCGGGCACCGCCCACCACCGATGCCCGCGCCTGCTCGGCGGCCAGCCGGGCCCGCTCCTCGGGGTCGTCGACGGCGCTGGCCTCCGAGCCGGCGGGCAGGGCCCCGAGTGTGATCGACGGGAAGGCCAGGGTGACGGTCTGGCCGTCGAACGGGTTCATGGCCATCACCGAGGAGCCGAACCCGAACGCCTTGCGCAGGGTGACGTGGAGCTTCGGCACCCGCAGCCGGTGCTGGACGGCGAAGAGACGGGCGGCATGGCGGAGGATGCCCTGTCCCTCGGCCACGGTCCCGGCCAGCACGCCCGGATTGTCGGCCAAGAAGATGCACGGCAGTCCGAAGGCGTCGGCCACGTCGAGGAAGTGGGCGGCCTTGTCGGCCGCATCGCTGTCGATGGTGCCGGCCAGCACACCGGGGTCGTTGGCCACGATGGCCACACTGTGGCCGCCCAGGTGGGCGAGGACGGTCACGATGGAGCTGCCGAAGCCCGGCTGCACCTCGAGGAGCTCGCCGTCGTCGACCACCTCGGTGAGCACGGGCCGGATGGGATAGGGCCGGCGGGGGTCCGGGGGGATGAGCTCGAGCAGGCCGACCCGTCGCCGGCCCACGTCGGGTCCCTCCCGCCGGGGTGGGGGCTCCCAGGCGTTGCCGGGGAAGTGGCTGAGGTACCGACGGGCCAGGTCGATGGCCTCGGCGTCGTCGGCCACCAGGTTGTGGACGACGCCACCGGAGTCGATGGCCACGGACGGCCCACCGAGGGCCTCCTTGGTGACGTCCTCGCCCGTGGCCGAGCGCACCAGCGGCGGTCCGGCGGCGAAGATGGATGCCGTCTCCGTCATGGCCACGAAGTCGCAGAGTGGGGCGGTGAGGGCACCGTGCCCGGCCGATGCCCCGAGCACCAGGCTGACCATGGGCACGATGCCGGACAGCTCGGCCAGTCCCATCAGATCCCCCGGCCGCCGGCCCGAGGAAGTCTCGGTGACCCGGTGCCCCGCCCCCTCCAAGCACATGACCAGGGGCACCCGTTCCTGGTGGGCCAGCTGGCACAGGCGGTAGCGCTTGTCCGAGGCCCCGCTGCCGATCGACCCGCCCAGCACGGTCACGTCCTCGGCCCCGGCCAGGGCCGCCCGGCCGTTGATCCGACCCGACCCGGCCACCAGGGCGTCGCCGGGCACCGGTGGCTGGTCGGTCGTCCCGACCAGGTTGCCGATCTCGGAGAACGTGCCGGGGTCGAACAGTCGGTCGAGGCGCTCCCTGGCGTCCAGCCGGCCCCGCTGGTGTTGCCGGTCGAGGCGGGCCTGGCCGCCCATGGCGTAGGCCTCCGCCTTGCGACGGGCGATCTCCTCGAGGGCCGGACCCCATCCATGGAGCTCGTCGCTCATCGGAACTCCCTCTCCATGGTGTTCGCCGTTCCCACAGCGTTCCCCGTTCCCCACGGCGTTCCCGGCTCCCCACGGCGTTCCCGGGCCCACTCGGACGACCCTATGTAAGCAGGAACCCGGGGCGGCCGCCGATCCCTCCCGGGTGCGACGGCTGATCCCTCCCGGGTACGACGCCGGCGCCGGGGCCGGTACCGTCGGGCTGTGGCCGACACCGGACGCGCCCAGCGGGCCAACTCGTTCGGCTCCGTGGCCGAGGCCTATGACCGCTTCCGGCCGGGCCCGCCGGCCTCGGCGCTCGAGTGGGTCCTGCCGTCCCCGTGCGGCACGGCGCTCGACGTCGGTGCGGGCACCGGTGCGCTCACCCGGGTCCTGGCCGGGCGGGCCGACCGGGTCATCGCCGTCGAGCCCGACGCCCGGATGCTCGAGGTGCTGGCGCAGCGCTCGCCCCGGATCCCGGCCGTCCGGGGCTGGGCCGAGGCCCTCCCCCTCCGGTCGGGGAGCGTCGGGGCGGTGACGATCTCGTCGGCCTGGCACTGGATGGACCCCGAGCGGACGGTGGACGAGACGGCGCGGGTCCTCCGACCCGGGGGCGTGCTCGGCGTGATCTGGAACGGTGCCGACCGGTCGGTCGACTGGGTCACGGAGTTGCTCGGCGCCCGGGACCCCTCACCGGGGGACCGGCGGGACCGGGGGAGCCGGCACCGCTTCGAGCTGCCTGCCGGTGCACCGTTCGGCGACCTGGACGACTGTGCCATCGCCTGGACGCTGCCCATGACGCGGGAGGACCTGGTCGGCCTGGCCGGCACCTACAGCTCCCTGATCACCATGGCTCCCGGCCCTCGGGGCCGGGAGCTGGATCGCGTGAGCAGGATCGCCGAGGAGATCGTGGCCGGCGGCGAGGTCGCCATGCCCATGCGCTGTCGCTGCTGGCGGGCGGTGCGCCGGTAGGCCCGGTGCCCGTCGGACGGCCGCCCGCTATGGGGGTCGATCCTCACTTTGGTACGGTCGCACCGTTATGTCGACCGTGGCCGCAGGGCTCTGACGATGCTGTCGAGGAGCGAGCGACGCCTGGCCGCATGGTCGGACAAGATCCAGAAGTGGGCCGATGGACGGATCGAGGAGTTCGGCTCCAACACGAAAGAGGGCCAGTACGCCTTCGGGGTGTCGTTGGGCGTCTCGGTGGCCAAGGGGAAGACGACCCCGCCCAAGAACATGAAGCGGCGGTACAAGCCCCAGACCATCAAGGGCTACGAGGACGTGAAGTGGCTCATCAGCAAGGCCGTCACCTACGGCGACGCACCGGCGGGGAAGTTCCTCCCCCTGCTCCAGGCCCCCCGCATCGAGCCGGTGTCGGGAACGTGGTCCCGACGGGACGATCCCGACTGACGGTCACCGCCTCCGGCCTACCCGTCCCCCGTGGCCCCGGGGACCCAGAGCAGCTCCCAGCGGTGGCCCTCGGGATCGGCCATGACGGCCGAGCGGCCACCGAAGGACTGGTCCTGAGGCTCGCTGACGGCCAGGGCGCCGGCCTGCAGGGCGGCGGCGAAGGCCGTGTCCACCGCGCCACCCGTCCCCACCCGTACCACCAGCGTGATACCCGAGCGGTCCGCAGGCGCCACCGTGTCCCCCTCCCCGGTCCCGACGGCGCGGGGGAAGAGGGCCAGGGTGACCTCCCCGAGAGGGAAGAAGGCCAGGGAGTCGGAGGCGCCGGCCTGCTCGGTCCAGCCCAGGCCCCGGTAGAAGCGTCGCAGGGCCGGCAGGTCCGAGGCGTCCAGCACCACCATGGAGAGGTGTGCCGGCATGCCGCCGGCCGGAGCGGCCATCCCCGCTGCCTCAGGCCACCGGCGGCGGCGATCCCTCGGCGCTGACGGCCAGCGCCGGGTCCCACTGGCAGGCCGTGCAGGCGTGCCGGAACGCCGAATGGGCGAACTCGAGGGCGGCGTCGTGGGGCCGCTCGCTGGCGCACACGTCGCTCCACTCGAGGATGTACTCACCGAGGGCGTCGTCCCACCGGGCGGCCGGGGGATCGAGCGAGGCACCGGCGAACCCGTCCGGGGCCGGATGGGCGTAGGCGTAGAACGCCGCCTGGGTGTTGGTCCGGTCGCCGGGCCACCATCCGATGGCCACCTCCTGGGCGTCCATGGCGTTGCGCATGATGAAGTCATCGGACGGAGGGGTGGCGGGAAGGCCGGAGAAGAGGTTCACCGCCACATCGAACGAACCCCACCAGGCGTTGACCGGCGTCGAGCGTCCCCGGTAGGGGGCCCGGAACCTGCCCAGCACCAGCGCGGCCTGGGTCACCGCGGTGAAGTAGGTGGCGACGTGGTCGGTGTCGTAGCGGGCATGCTCGTCGTCCTGGTCGAGGGGCACGCTCCACGGGACCTCCTGGGGTGTCATGTTGATGGGGACGGCGCCGACCAGGCCCTCGATGGTGCCCAGCACCTCCCGGGTGACCTCGCCCACCGAGCGGTGGGGGACGAGCGGGATCCGGCCCCCACCCCCGGCACTGGTCTCGACCACGGCCTCGTGGACGCGCAGGTCGAGGACCACCGACAGCGTGCCCGACCCGTCCGGTGCCGGCAGCGGGGCCGTCTCCCATCCCCTGGCGGTGAGCCGCAGCGCGGCGTGCTGGAGCTGCGGCTCGGGCGGCGCCAGGGCGACGGCCAGCTTGCCCAGCAGCTGGGTGTGCCCGTGCACGGTGTCACACGTCTCGGCCCACTGGTCATAGGCGAGGACCGGCCATGACAGGGGCATCGGCCCGACGCTAGTGCCGTGACCGCGAACTGTCACCCCCTTCGGAGCTGGTCCGGCGGTCCGGCGGTCAGGCCTCCGGCCCCGACAGTCCCATCATCGCCGTCACGCCGTGATCCCTCCCCGCCGTGTAGCCCCCGTCCACAGGAAGGGCGTGCCCGGTGATGAACGAGGCGTCGTCCGACAGGAGGAAGGCCGCCGCCGCGGCGATCTCCTCGGGCCGTCCGAGCCGTCCGAGCTTGTGCTCGGCCACCACGCTGGCCTTGGAGGCTTCGAGCCCGGGCCAGTCGAAGACGCTCCGCAGCAACGGGGTGTCGATGAAGCCCGGGCACACGGCGTTGACCCGGATGCCCCGCCCGGCGTAGTCGATGGCCATGGATTTGGTCAGGATGACCACGCCCCCCTTGGAGGCGCTGTACGCGCTGCCGCCGGCGGTCCCCTCGAGGCCCTCGACGCTGGCGATGGTCACGACCGAACCACGGGAGCCGTCGACCATGGGTTGGGTGAGCATGGCGTCGACCGCGTGCTTGGCCACCAGGTACGTCCCCGTGAGGTTGACCTCGAGGACCCGGTTCCACTCCTCGGCCTCCAGCAGGTGCACCGGGCCCCCGCCGGCCACGCCGGCCGAGTTGACCACGCCGTCGATCCGGCCCCCGAAGCCGACGGCGGCGGCCATGAGGTCGACCACCGATCCCTCGTCGGCGACGTCGGCCGGTCGGAACAGCCAGTTCGTCGCCGTCGCCCCCGGCGGTGCCGCGTCGGGCTCGACGATGTCCGACCCCACCACGTTCGCCCCCTCCTCGATGAGCCGGGTGGCGCACGCCCACCCGATGCCCGATGACGCGCCGGTGACGACGGCGCACGTGCCCTGAAGACCTCGCATGGAACCTCCGTTCGCCGGGCCAACGTAGCGGGTGTCCGCCCTCGGGGTCGGCGCCATCCGCCCGATGCCCACGGGCCCCGCGCCCGCGGCTGATTCAGCTGTGCGGCTGATTCAGCTGACGGGAGCCGACGAGGGATCAGCCGACGGAGCCGATGAGGGGAAGGACTCCGGGCTGAAGCGGAAGCACCGGGGGTTGGAGCAGGCGATGCTCTCGGCCGAGATCCGTCCGGGCAGGACGACCTCTTCCGTCTCAGGGTCGATCCACCGCCCCCTGGCCGGGAACGCACAGTTGGGGCAGTGCATCCGGAGATCGGCAGTGGTCACGACGGCTACCTCCGTGGTTCTCGGCACCCCTTCAGGATCCCATAGGACCTCGCCGTCCCACGCGGATACCCGACCGATCCGGGACGGTGCCCGGGGCGCGGGCAGCCGGTGCGTGAGGAGGATCCACCCTCCGACTGTCATGTCGGTTTCCCGCCAGTACCCGTCACCCCCGGGGCATAGCCTGCAGGTGTGTACGAGGACTTCGACCGGTGCTACCGGGCCGTGCAATCCAAGGATGCCCGCTTCGACGGGTGGTTCGTCACCGCCGTCAAGACCACCGGGATCTACTGCCGGCCCAGCTGCCCGGCCCGGCCGCCCTACGCCCGGAACCTGTGCTTCCTCCCGACGGCGGCGGCAGCCCAGCGGGCCGGGTACCGGGCCTGCAAGCGGTGCCGACCGGACGCCTCGCCCGGATCGCCGGAATGGAACGTCCGACAGGATCTCGTCGGGCGGGCCATGCGCCTCATCGCCGACGGCACCGTCGACCGGATCGGGGTCACCGGACTGGCCACCCGGCTCGGCTACAGCACGAGGCAGCTCGAGCGGCACCTGGTCGCCGAAGTCGGCGCCGGACCGCTGGCCCTGGCCCGGGCCCAACGGGCCCAGACGGCGCGCCTGCTCATCGAGACCACCGGGCTGCCCTTCGCCCAGGTGGCCTTCGCCGCCGGCTTCTCGAGCATCCGGCAGTTCAACGACACCGTCCGCGCCGTCTTCGACGGCACCCCCACCGCGCTCCGGGCCCGGTCCCGACGCGGGGAGGCCCCGGCGGCGCCCGGCGCCCTCACCTTCCGCCTGCCCTTCCGGGCCCCGTTCGCCCCCGAGAGCCTCTTCGGCCACCTGGCGGCGACTGCGGTGCCCGGTTGCGAGGAGGTGCGTGACGGGGCCTACCGCCGGACCCTCCGCCTCCCTGCCGGCACCGGCATCGTGGCCCTGACGCCGACGCCGGACCACGTGGCCTGCCAGCTGGCCCTCGACGACCTGCGGGACCTGTCCACCGCCATCGCCCGGTGTCGCCGCCTCCTCGACCTCGACGCCGACCCCGAGGCGGTGGTCGAGGTCCTGGCCGACGAGCCGCTCCTGGCCGACGAGGTGGCCAAATCGCCCGGCCGGCGCATTCCCGGGACCGTCGACGAGGCGGAGCTGGCCGTGCGGATGGTGCTCGGCCAACAGGTGGCGACGACGGCGGCACGTGCCCACGCCGCCCGTCTGGTCGCCGGTCACGGCACACCGGTGGACGACCCGGCGGGTGGGCTGACCCACCTCTTCCCCTCCGTCGAGGAGCTGGCGGAGCTGGATCCGGCCACCCTGGGACTCCCCACGGCCCGCCGGCGGACGCTGGCGGGACTCATCGGGGCCCTCGTCTCGGGTGACGTGTCCATCAGCGTCGGTGCCGACTGGGTCCGGGCCCGGGACCAGCTCGCCTCCGTCCCCGGCATCGGACCGTGGACCGTCGAGATGATCGCCATGCGTGCCCTCGGCGATCCCGATGCGTTTCCCGCCGGCGACCTGGGAGTCCGTAAGGGCGCCGCCCGGCTCGGGCTGCCCGGGTCGGGCCCGGACCTCGACCGCCGCTCCCAGCGGTGGCGTCCCTGGCGCTCGTACGCCGTGCAGTACCTGTGGGCGACACTCGGTCACCCCGTCAATCAATGGCCCCCGAAAGGATCACCATGAACGAGACACTCTTCCGCACGCTCGACAGCCCTGTGGGCACCCTCACCCTCGCCGGTGACGGGACGGTCCTCACCCATCTGCGGATGACTGATCAGACCCACCCGCCGGCCGGACGGGACACCTGGCGCCACGCGCCGACGGCATTCGTGGACGCCGTCGACCAGCTGCACGCCTACTTCGACGGTGAGCGCACGAGCTTCGACCTCACCCTGGCCATGGAGGGCTCCATCTTCCAGCGCAGCGTCTGGGACGCCCTCGTCGAGATCCCCTACGGCGAGACCACCTCGTACGGGGAGATCGCCCGACGGGTGGGGAAGCCGGGGGCGGCACGGGCGGTGGGGCTGGCCAACGGTCAGAACCCGATCGCCATCATCGTCCCCTGCCACCGGGTCATCGGCGCCGACGGCTCCCTCACCGGCTACGGCGGCGGCCTCGACCGCAAGGTGACCCTGTTGGAGTTGGAACGCGACCACGCCACCCCCCGGCTGGCGCTGCGGCACTGACCGCGGCGCCGATGGGGCGGATCGTCACCGGGTGCCCTGGGTGACGCTCACCGTGCCTGTCGGAGGACATCCAGCGTGGCCTGGGCGGCGGACCGGGCGGCCCGGTCGGCAGGTTGGTCGTGCAGTTCGTCGGAGAACACCTCGACCCCGATGGGAGCCTGCGTGCCGGTGTGGCGGAGCGCCCCGACGATGGCCGGGAGGTCGAACTCCCCCTCGCCCGGGAGCCGTCGGTGGTGCAATGTGGCCTCGAGCAGGTTTGACTCGGGCTCGAGGGGCCCGTCGGACAGCTGCACGCCCAGGATCGACGCACCCGGCACCTCGCGGAGCTGGTCCAGCCCGGTACCGGTGCGCACGAAGTGCCAGGCGTCGATGGTGAGTCCCCCGTTGGGTTGGCCGGCCGACTCCACGATGTGCAGGGCCGTGGCCATATCGGGGATCTTCGACCACGAGAGCCACTCGAGCTGGACGAGCAGACCGTGCTCCGCCGCCGTGGTGCACAGCCCGGCGAACGCTTCGGCGGCGCCGTCGACGTCCCAGGTGCCGCCGAGGACGTCCACGGCGTTGAGCGACCGGGCCCCGAGGGCGTCGGCCACGGCGAACAGCTCGGACTCCCCGAAGCCGAAGATGTCCTCGCTGTCGAGCCCGGGCGGGATCACGACGTCCGAGGCACCGGGGGGCCACCACCAGGCCGGGTCCACCTCGGCCACGGCCAGGCCGTGGTCGTCGAGCATCGTGCGCAGGTCGGCGTCGCTCCAGCCCTCGGCCCGAGCCGCCGCATAGTCACGCCCCCACAGGGACACGGCGGCGAAGCCGGCGGCCGACGCCGCCGCCAACCGGGCGGCGAACGGCGTCCCCCGGCGCAGGGTGCCCGAGCACAGCACCAGGTCGTCCGGTCCCATCGCCGCCTCCTCTCCGACCCGGTCAGGGCACCGTCGGACACGGTAGCGGGCGGGAGCGCCCCCGGCCCGTGACGGGCGTAGCCTCTGGGGCATCAGCTGAGAATGGGGAGGGCGAGATGTCCGGCATGCGTTTCAACCACATGGAGCTGTCGTTCCCGGCCGGGACCCTGACCCCGGAGTTCCGCCTCGAGGTGGACGCCTTCTACTGCGACGTGCTCGGGTGGGACTCACTCGACACCGAGGTCGTCGGCCAGTCCTGCCACCTCCTCCGGCCCGACGACGGCCAGTTCATCCTGTTGGCCGAAGGGAACGATGCCATGTCCTCCCCCGGCTACGACCACCTCGGCCTCCTCCTCGACACCCGTGACGAGGTCGACTCCCTCCTCAGGCAGTGCCGGGAGTTCGAGGCCACGGACGAGCGGCTCCGCATCAAGGAGTACGAGGACCTGGTCGGGCCCACCCTCACGGTCCACGCCTTCTACGTGAGGTACCTGCTGCCCATCTGGTTCGACATCCAGTGCATGGAGTGGCCGCCGGGACGGGCGCCCG
>Ga0181534_10000197_pt1 | contig 43639 bp, 26 predicted proteins | sample PEATcosm2014_Bin_37_FD_119758 | JGI IMG/M metagenome (GOLD analysis project Ga0181534, IMG submission 119758) | Peatland microbial communities from MTU Mesocosm Facility, Houghton, MI, USA - PEATcosm2014_Bin17_10_metaG | ecosystem: Environmental > Terrestrial > Soil > Wetlands > Peat | place... | reverse complement strand
CGCGAAGGAGTCATCTCCTACGGTCTTTCCTCTTACGGCTACGATCTGCGGGTCTCGAATGAATTCAAGATTTTTACCAATGTCAACAGTGCTATCATTGATCCTAAATCGTTTGACGAGCGGTCTTTTGTATCGGTTGAGGCCGATTCGGTAATTGTTCCGCCGAATTCATTTGCATTGGCGCGTTCGGTGGAGTACTTTCGCATACCGCGAGATGTTCTCACGATTTGCGTGGGCAAGTCGACGTATGCCCGCTGCGGGATCATCGTAAATGTAACGCCCTTTGAGCCGGAGTGGGAGGGGTACGTGACTCTGGAAATCTCGAATACCACCCCTCTGCCAGCCAAAATTTACGCGAACGAAGGGTTGTGCCAGATTTTATTTTTCCGTTCCGACGAGCCTTGCCAGGTCAGCTATGCCGACCGCAAAGGCAAATATCAGAAACAGCAGGGGATTGTTCTCCCCAAGCTGTAACGGTTGGAGCGGAAACAGGGGCAGCGCAGGAAAGTTTCCAGATCCTGTTTGCCCTTTTATTTGTAATGCTTTTCCCAGGGATGCGTGGAGAGTTCCTATGCCCGCTGTACGCAACCTGAAACCAATCCCGGTAGGACTAGTAGCGCACGAGCCGATTCGGCTGGCGGGTCTGGCCAGTGTATTCGAAGGTAACCCCCGGCTGTTGCCGGTACAGGGCAACCTGAATGAACTTTTAGCCAATCGTTCGCTCGGTTATATCGTTCTCGATCTGAATACCTTTGAGGGCATTAAGACGCTTACGGCAATTCGTCACGCGCGGCCGGATATCCGCCAGATCGTGATTGGCCCGGAGTCGAACGATGAGCTGGTCATGGAGTCGATCATGGCCGGGGCACGGGCTTTCCTGAATATGACGGCCCCGCCGGAGGTGGTGCGCGATGCGATCGAAGTGGTTACCAGCGGATCGATCTGGGCGCCGCGGAGGCTGCTCTCAAAGCTGATTGACCGCCTGCTGGCGATGACCGACTCCAGCCTGACCAACTCGGCCACGCACCTCACGGATCGCGAGCAGCAGGTGCTGGAGCTGGTATTGAAGGCGCGGTCGAATAGTGAGATCGCCAGCCAGCTCGGCATCGGTCAGCGGACAGTCAAGGGATACGTCAGCCAATTGATGAAAAAGACCGGCGCGGATAACCGGATTGAGCTTTCGGTGCGCACATTCAACCGGGCAGCGGCGGAAAGACCGGCGTCGCAGCCGGGGAAGGAAAGTCGAACATCTGCCTAGTTACTACTTAGTATATATGTATAGTTACTTAAGGTCAGCGCCCATCCGTACTCTTGCGGCAATTTGACGTTTTCCACATACTTATTTACAGAAACAACGCAGATCTGGGGAAAGGAGTTCTCAGGAAGCATGTTTTCCATGAATCCTGAGAACTCCTCTTTTTTTGCTTTTTGCAGTAAACCAGATGGTGTTGACCACTCTGCTAACCAACCTTTCCGCCCTCCCCCACCGTCTAATTGAAAGCCGCGCAATTGCACCTTCGCTGGTGTAGGCTGAAAAGTAGACGCCGCGCTTTGCGCGAAAATATCTATGTACTGCTAAACCTCCCCGCCCTTCCGGGCGCAATGGAAAGGATTCTTCATGAAAAAAACAATCACATTTCTTCTTGGCCTCTGCTTCACCATTCCATCGGTCGCTTCTGCTGCTACCTCCAGGGAAAACCTTCAGGACCGTATTGAAGCGGCCAAGGTGGTTCTGGATCAGATCATGTCCGCTGGCGACAAGAGCATTCCACTCGATATTCTGGAGCAGGCAACATGCGTGGGCGTGGTGCCGGGAATGATAAAGGGAGCTTTTGTCTTCGGAGCGCAGTACGGCCAGGGCGTGGTTACCTGCCGCACCGGCCACGGCTGGAGCGCCCCGGTATTTATCCGCATGGCGGGTGGGTCGTGGGGCTTCCAGATCGGTGGCCAGTCCACGGACCTGGTCTTGATCGCGGTCAATGAGCGCGGCTTCCAGGACTTGCTGAAGAATAAATTCAAGATCGGTGGCGATGCTTCGGCCTCGGCCGGCCCTGTGGGCCGCAACTCCACGGCGTCGACTGACTGGAAGATGAACGCTGAATTGCTCAGCTATTCGCGCAGCAAGGGATTGTTTGCAGGAATCGATTTGGATGGCACGAGCGTCAGCCAGAACTCAGAAGACACTGAGGTGTACTACGGCCAGTCGCATAGTTTCCGCGAGGTTCTGAAGGGGAATATCGGTGTGCCGGGCGGAGCGGTGGATTTTGTTCGCACGGTGGCAAAGTATTTTGTAGACGCCAAGAGTCACAAGTAGCCTGGGAGGTTTGCATTCCGGCGGCGAGCAGATGTCGCCGGAATGCAAACCAGCTATAGCGGTTCTCCAATTGGTGTAGAGCGGAGTTGATGCACTCAAGTGGCTTTTTCCTTAAGAAAAAGCCACTTTGCACAATTTCAATCACTCCACGGGAATTGGAGAACCGCTCTAAAGAGGAATGGCGATCTTCGATTCTATTTGGCAAGCATCAGTGAGCGAACAAAGGCCTCGCTTGGCCATCTGAATTGGCTCTAGAAAACATCAACGAGCTTGGCGAAGGAATCCAGCTCAATCAACTGCTGACCTTGAGGCGCGGGGCTCAGCTCGGCGTGTTCCAGAACCCAGGTGTCTTTGTGGAAGACGAAGACGGCATGCAGGCCTGCGGCGAGTGCGGGATTGATGTCGCTCTTCGGGCTGTTGCCGACCATCCAACTGGTGTGCGGCGCTAACTCATGGCGGCTGATAACTTCCTTATAAGTCGCTGGGTCTTTTTCTTTGACAATTTCCACCGCTGAAAAGTAACTCGATAGCCCTGAGCGCGCGAACTTATCGGCCTGCTCGGCGTGGTTGCCTTTGGTCATCAGGATGAGGCGGTGTCGCGTCGCCAATTCAGTCAATGTTTCCAGAACGCCGGGCAGCAATTCAATCTCCTGTTCACCGATGGCCGCGGCGAAACGGAGAACCTGCTGGCGGTCATCTTCTGTGGCAGGCGAGTGGCTCAGCCGTTCATAACAGCGGACAAGAGAACGCGAAAAGCTGGTGAGCCCGTAGCCGTGGGCGAGGATCGTCTCGCGCTCACAGGCGTTGAGGGCCTGGCGCACCTCGGCAGGCGAGTACTGCTGGTGATCGAGATAGCCGATGAGGGCGGCGATGGCCCGCTCGAAGTAGATGTTGTTTTCCCAGAGCGTGTCGTCGGCGTCGATGAGCAGGGTCTGGTTTGGAGAAATCTGGGGCATGTATTTATCGTACTCAATCGAGCGCAGGACGAGAACAGTTCGTGGCCTCCCAGATCCCCAAGAGTGGGGGACCTGGGGCACCCTTTTCATCGGTCAGATGAGGAAGAGCAAGTGCAAAGATGACCGCTGAGTGCTCCGCTACTGAATGCGCTCGAAGCGGAAGCCGGCCTCTTGCAGCGCATGGCGGATAGCGGCGATGTGGGTAGTGCCGCGGGTTTCTACGGTAATGTCGATGACGGTTTCGCCCAGGCTGACGCCGTAGTAGGCGCGGTTATGGATGGTCTCGACAATGTTGGCGCGTTCGCGGGCGAGGATCTGGGTGATATTGAAGAGCGCGCCGGGGCGGTCTTGGAGATAGATGCGCAGGCGCAGAAGGCGTCCGTCTTTAACCAGGCCGCGCTCGATGATTTTGGCGAGCAGGCTGACGTCGATGTTGCCGCCGGAGACGAGCACGACGGTGCGGCGATGACGAAGGTTGGTCTTGGATTGCAGCACTGCCGCGAGTGCCGCTGCGCCGGCGCCTTCGGCGAGGGTCTTCTCGGTCTCAAGCAGCATGAGGATGGCGCTGGCTATCTCTTCATCATCCACGCTGACGATCTCATCGACATAGCGACGTACCAGTGGAAGCGTAATATCGCCGGCGCGGCGGACGGCGATGCCATCGGCGATGGTGGCTTCGGCGTTGATGGTGACCGGTGCGCCGGCCTCGCGAGCGCGCAGCATGGAGGGAAGTTTTTCCGGCTCGACGCCGATGACCCGAATCTTGGGATTGATCTCCTTGAGCGCGCAGGCGATGCCGCTGATCACGCCGCCGCCGCCAATGGAGACAACGACAGCTTCGAGGTCCGGCACCTGTTCGAGGAGCTCAAGCGCGATGGTGCCCTGGCCGCTGATGACCTCGACATCGTCGAAGGGATGGATATAGGTAAGGCCGTGATCGATGCGAAGGCGCAGAGCCTCTTCGGCAGCTTCGTCGTAATTTGCGCCGTGAAGAATGACCTCCGCTCCGAAGGCGCGGGTAGCGGCAACCTTGATCTGCGGCGTGGCCAGCGGCATCACGATCTGCGCGCGGATGTTGCGGGCCGCGGCGTGGAAGGCGACTCCCTGTGCGTGGTTGCCGGCGCTGGCGGTGATGACGCCGCGTTCGCGCTCGGCCTGATTCAGCGTGAGCAGCTTGTTCAGTGCGCCGCGCTCTTTGAAGGAGCCGGTGCGCTGAAGGTTTTCGAGCTTGAGATGCAGGGGAAGGCCGGTGAGTTCGGAGAGATCGTGCGAGAGCTGGCAGGGGGAGACGTAAATAGCCTCGCCGATGCGCGCTCTGGCTGCCTGAATGCTGGTAAGGGTGACGTTGGGCAAAGGCAGTTCTCCTCCTGGGGATGAATGTAATCATATCGAAAACTGAGATTTACGCTGGCGAAACATGAGACGAAGCGGTCTGGGGCAGGGAAGAGCGAGGGGATGGGCGCCGTGCCGGTTTGGCGCGGATGCCTGCGGCTCTAAAATGACGCCGGTGGCCATAGAATAGAGTCATGTTGATTGAAGGCGTTTTTGCTGCGGTTGCCACTCCCTTTTACCCGGATGAGCGGGTGTATTTTCGCAAGCTGGAAGCCAATATTGCGCGTTATTCGCGGAGTTTGCTCTCCGGGATGCTGCTGCTTGGATCAACAGGCGAGGCTGTCGCGCTGGACGATGCCGAGTCGCGCGAGGCGCTGCGCGTGGCCGCCGAAGCCGCCGCGCCGGAAAAGGTGCTGATCGCCGGCGTAGGCCGGGAGAGCGTGAAAGCGACAGTCGAGCTGGCCGAGGCCGCGGCGGAATTTGGATATGACGCAGTGCTGGTGCGGACGCCGACGTATTACGCGACGCAGATGAGTGAGAAGGCAGTGCTGCATTATTTTCGCAGCGTGGCGGACCGTTCGCCGCTGCCGGTGCTGCTCTATAACATTCCCCGCTGCGTGCCGTATGAGATTCCGGTTGCGGTCATTGCCGAGCTGGCGCGGCATCCGAACATTCTCGGCATCAAGGACTCAAGCGGCAATGTGGAGCGGCTGCGGGCAACCGTGGATGCAACGCGCAATGCCTATCGGCGAACGGTGACAGTGACGCCGGTCTTCGAGGCGGTGACCGGGCGAATGCTGAAGCCGAAGGCGCAGGCTGCATCGGAGAGCACGTTTATCTCTGCAGGTGACTTGGCGGGCGGCGTTGCCCTTGCTGCCGCGCCGCCTGCTGAGCAAATAAAGACGCGGACAAAGGAAGTTGGCTTTCAGGTGTTGAGCGGCGCTGCGGGCAAGCTGCTGCCTTCGCTTGAAGTGGGTGCAACAGGCGCGATTCTTGGATTTGCGGCTTGTGCTCCGCAAGCCTGCCAGGAGATTTATCTCGCCTGGAAGGATCACGACCTGAAGCTGGCGGAAGAGAAGCAACAGCGGATTCTCACTGCCAACAATCGCATTGTGGGTGAGCTGGGAATCAGCGGCGTAAAGTACGCCTGCGACTTCAACGGCTACTACGGCGGCAAGCCGCGCGGGCCGTTGTTGCCGGTAACTGCCGACCAGAAGGCGGAGATAGAGTCGCTGCTGGTGTTGATCCGCAACTGATTGATTTTATTGCAGTTTGCAATAAGTTAATTGTCTATAGTTTGCAAACAAATATTCATTGAATTGGGTGGCTTTCCGCTTGTCAGCTTGAGCTGGATTCTGGAAGATCAAAGGGAAAGCCACCATCTATGCGAAGATCACGCGAAGTTCATCTCACTTTACTTGCGGCCATCGCTCTGTCGATGACTGCTTGCGAGGAAAAAACACCCCATTGCGTAGATAGCCAGAACAGGTTGCTGCCAGACTCCAATTGCCAGACAACATCTCCGGTGACAACTGGCGCGCACTATGTTTATGGGGGATCGAGTGGAGGTCATTTCGGCGACACCGTCGTTGGCAGCAGTGTCTCGCGCGGTGGCTTTGGCGGCATTGGCGGTAGCGGTGACGGAGGCGGTGAATAGATGCGCAGACTTACACTAACCCCGCGAAGCAATTGGCAAAACCGTGTTGAAAAGATCGGCTTGACGTTTCATACACTGGCAGATGGTTCTGCGTATTGGGATGAGACTGCTTATTGGCAATTTACCGCAGCGGAAATTGACCGGCTGGAAGCCGCAACAGCGGAGATACAGCGGCTGGCGCTGGCTGCCGGGGATGTGATTCTGGATCAGGACCGGCTGGCGCAGATGGGGATTCCAGCAAAGGCCGGGGCAGCAATTCGCGCTGCGTGGAATGGTGAACCGCCCGCGCTTTATGGGCGGCTTGACCTGGCCTACGACGGAACAACAATCAAACTGTTGGAATATAACGCGGACACTCCGACGGGATTAGTCGAAGCGGCTGTGGCGCAATGGTATTGGCTAGAGGATTGCTTTCCCGATGCCGACCAGTTCAATTCGCTGCATGAGAAGCTGATCGCGAAGTGGAAAGATCTCAAAGACTACCTTCCAGGCGCGGTTCACTTTGGCGATGCAGGCAGCGAGGAAGACCGGATGACGGTGAGCTATCTGCGCGACACAGCCGAACAGGCGGGGCTGCGCACGCGGCACATCGCGATGCATCAGATTGGGTGGGATGCGAAGCATACCCGTTTTGTGGATGCGGATAACCATGCAATGGAAGCATTTTTCAAGCTGTATCCGTGGGAGTGGCTGCTCAAGGAGCCGTTTGCGCAACAAGCTCTATCGACGCTTCCACCAACATCGGCCTTGCACGAGTATGGGCCGAGAAAGGACCGTCGCCAGTGGGGATCGATGCTCTGGATCGAGCCAATCTGGAAGATGATGTGGTCCAATAAGGCTCTCTTGGCCATCTTGTGGGAACTGAATCCGGGGCATGAGTTGCTGCTGCCGGCCTATCTCGACGGGCCGCGCGAACTGAACAGTTATGTGCGCAAGCCGTTGCTGGGGCGCGAAGGTGGCGGGATTGTGGTTGTGAGGGACGGCGTTGCAGTGGAAGGATCGCTGGTTGGTGGCGACGGGCAGGGATGCGTCTATCAGGCGCTGGCTCCAATGGCTACTGCGGCGGGCAATACCGCCGTCTTTGGATCGTGGCTGGTGGACGGCGAACCGGCAGGAATGGGAGTTCGCGAGTCGACTGGGCTGGTGACCAATAACACCAGCAGGTTTGTGCCGCATTTATTCCGATAACAGAGAAGCAATCAATCCAGCCGCGCCCGCCTATCCCTCGCTGTGATAATCTGCCCTGTTTGGCATGGAGAGGTGGTTGGCGATGAAGCAGCGGCGGATTTTTTCCTGGTTGGGTGGATGCGGGTTGGTTGCAGTGCTGGTTGCGGGGCTTGCACAGACGGCCTTTGCACAGGCGGATTATCCTTTCCGCGATCCGAAACTCGGAGACGACCAGCGCATTGCCGATCTGCTCAGCCGCCTGACGCTGGACGAAAAAGTCCAGCTGATGAGCGATCACCCGAAGATTGATCGGCTGAAGCTCGTCTTTTCTGGTCAGGTGGAGGGACTGCATGGCCTCGCGCTGGGCGGGCCGGGCGGTTGGGGACCGCGTGGCCGTCAGCCGCTGCCGACGACGACCTTTCCGCAGGAAAAAGGCCTGGGCGCGACCTGGGATCCGGTGTTGCTGACCAAGATTGCTTCGCTTGAGGGTTACGAGGCGCGGTATGACTACCAGAATCCACTGTATGACTCGCACGGCATCGTGGTGCGCGCGCCGAATGCGGATTTAAGCCGCGATCCCCGCTGGGGAAGGACCGAAGAGTCATATGGCGAAGACCCGTTTCTGGTTGGCACGTTAACTGTCGCCTTTGTTCGCGGGCTGCAAGGCCCGGACCCGAAGCACTGGCAGGCGGCTTCGCTGATGAAGCATTTTCTGGCCAATGAAAATGAGCATGACCGCTCGTCCAGCTCGTCGGATTTTGATGAGCGGCTTTTCCGCGAGTACTACTCCGTGCCTTTCCGCATGGGCTTTGAGCAGGGCGGCTCGCGGGCGGTGATGGCAGCCTACAACTCCTGGAACGGCACACCGATGATGATTCATCCGGTGCTGCGCGATGTGATGATCAAGGAGTGGGGCAACGACGGGATCATCTGCACCGACGGCGGCGCGCTGGGCCTGCTGATTACCGCGCATAAGAGCTTTCCGGATAAAGAACACGGCGCGGCTGCTGCGGTGAAGGCGGGGATCAATCATTTTCTTGATAACTACAAAGACGACCTGACCAAGGCGCTCAAAGACCATCTTGTGACTGAGGCCGATATGGACGCTGCTCTGAAGAATCTGTTGCGCGTCTATCTGCGGTTGGGTGAGCTGGACCCGCCGGGAGTAGATCCCTATGGGAAGATCGGACTTGAGAGCAACGGAGAGTTGCCGCCGTGGCAGCGAGAGTCAAGCAAGGCGCTCGTGCGGCTGGCGACGGATGAGTCGATTGTGCTGCTGAAGAACGAGAACAACACATTGCCTCTGGACCGGACAAAGCTCAAGACAATTGCGGTGATTGGGCCGTGGGCCGACCGGGTGCTGCTTGATTGGTACAGTGGAACGCCGCCCTATTCCATCAGCCCAGTGGAGGGGATTCGCGAAGCGGCCGGGAAGAACGCGACGGTGCTGTTTGACAATGGCTCGAACCCCGCGGAGTCCGCGCGGCTGGCGGCAAAGGCCGATGTGGTGATTGTGATTGTGGGCAATCACCCGGAGTGCAACGCCGGGTGGGATCAGTGCCCCACGCCATCGAATGGCAAAGAGGACGTGGACCGGCAGACCATTCATCTGGAAGAAGAGGATCTGGTGAAGCAGGTCTTTGCCGCGAATCCGCATACGATTGAGGTGCTGCGGGCGAGCTTTCCGTATGCGATTAACTGGAGCCAGCAGAATCTTCCGGCGATTGTGCATATGACGCATAACAGCGAGGAAGAAGGTCACGGGCTGGCCGATGTGCTGTTTGGAGACTACTCTCCAGCGGGCCGGCTGACGCAGACCTGGCCGGCCAACGACGGGCAGTTGTTCCCAATCATCGACTACAACCTGTTGCATGGGCAGACCTACCTTTACTTCAAGCAGAAGCCGCTCTATGCATTCGGCTACGGGCTCAGCTATACCAGCTTTTCCTATGAAGAAATCAAAGCGAATGCGCGCACGGTGGCTGCCGATGGCAGCGTGCAGGTGACGGTAAAGGTGAAGAATAGCGGGCAGCGCGCGGGCGATGAGGTGGTGCAGTTGTATGTGCAGCATCTGGGTTCGCCGGTCCGGCGGCCGCGGCTGGAGTTGAAGGGATTTCAACGAGTGCGCATTGAAGCCGGGGCTGAGAAAGATGTAACGCTGGAGTTGAAGCCGCGCGACCTGGCCTATTGGGACCAAGACAAACATGCCTGGCGGGTAACGAAGGAAGATATACGGGTACTCGCCGGAGGCGCAAGCGACAACTTGCCTGTGCAGGCAGTTTTCACCGTGTCAACCGAAGAGGAATTTAAACCGTAAAGAAGGACGGATCTGGCGTTCATTGGGAATGAGCGCGGTACGCGAAAGATCAACCGCGTACTCATTCCTGTTGAGCGCACTAGATTATTCCCGCGATGCGCGCCTTGGGCACTCAGGGGTGAGACGATTTTTAGAACCGGAAAAGCTGTTCAGTATCAGTAATTTGCCGTACCCACTTGAAAGAGGACCAATTTTATCGTATATTATACATATTGCGACTGTGTCGCAACTGGAACGCGATGCTCACAAGATACAACTTGCTCGATGAAGTGGAAGCGCAGGGTGTGCGGCTCACCGCGCAAAGGCGCGCCCTGATTGAAACGATTCAGGAAGCGACGAGCCATCTTGACGCGGCTAGTTTACTCAGCCTCGCGCGCCAGCGTGATTCGAGAATTGACCGGGCGACCGTCTACCGGACAATTGAAATGTTGAAGAAACTTGGCTTGATTGACGAGCTTGACCTGATGCACATGAACGGGGAGAAGCACTACTACGAAGTCCGAACCCAGAAGGATCATCTCCATCTGACCTGCCTTGAGTGCGGAAGTGTAAAAGAATTCACAACCCCGACATTTGAGCGGCTCAAGCGCGAAATCTCAAGGGAGAATGCCTTCGATATTCAGGTGATACGCCTGGAGGCCGGGGGGCTTTGCAGCGTGTGCGTGGAGAAGAGGAAAAAACCACTGTAGGAACAGGTGGCGCCAGATCCTCGCGGTTCACTCTTGGCGGAGGCCGCGAGAACCTGGAAACCACAGCCGGATAGATTGCGGGCTTCCCTCACTATAGGGTTCCTGCCTGCACAATTTCAACTGCCGCGATGGCCGCTGATCCAATTCGCGAGCCTGTATGCCAGAAGTGTGCTTGGTGAGGTCATGGTAATGAAAAGTGTGTCAATGATGCATCTTGCGGCTGAGCTTGGCCGCAGAGTGGCGAAGTCTTATCGCTGCGCCGTGTTATTTGTTTTTCTCCTGTCATCGATCGCCAAGGCCAGTACAGCCGGCAGCATCTCCGGCGCGGTCAACGATCCCACGGGAAGAGTGGTTGCAAATGCCGTTGTGAACGTTAGAGAGGTCAACACCGGTCTCTCTTACCAAGCGCGCACCGACGGAAAAGGATACTACTCGCTGCCCGTTCTGCCGGTTGGCCGTTATGAACTGAGGGTCCAGGTTCCGGGCTTTCGCAATTATCAATTGAAAGATGTTGTTCTCGATACCGGCGCAGCTCTCAAACTCAATGCCGAGCTTCAGGTCGGCAGCGCGACGGAGACCGTAAGCGTGAGCGACGACGCATTGCACGTTGAAACGGTAAGCACCCAAATGGGGGAAGTGATTACCGGCCGGCAGATGAGCGCGGTTCCGCTCAATGGCCGCAGCTATACGGACCTCCTTTCGTTGCAGCCGGGTGTCGCTCCGTCTACCTCGATTACCGGCACCACCGTGCAGGATGTTGGCGCGACGATTCTTGAACCCTCGGGAACGCAAAACCCCGGAACGATTTCCGTAAACGGACAGCGCGAGTTTGCCAACTATTTCGACGTAAATGGCAGTGATGTGGAAGAGGACGTCAATGCCGGAACAGCCATCGTTCCCAATCTTGATGCAATCGCCGAGTTCCGCATCGTCACCGGCAATTTCGATGCCGAGTACGGAGAATTTTCCGGCGGCCAGATCAGCGTCATTACAAAATCCGGAACCAATCAATTTCACGGCAGCGCATTCGAATTTTTGCGCAACACGGATCTTGATGCGCGCAACTACTTTTCGCCGGAGCGCGGGGCATTCCGGCAGAACCAGTTTGGCGGCACGGCGGGCGGGCCGATTCGCCGTGATAAGACGTTCTTCTTCGTGGACTATCAAGGGACGAGGCAGACGCAGGGCATCGACACGGGGAACATCGGCGTGCCTTCGAATGCAGACCGCATGGGTGACCTCTTCGACCTGGCCAATAATCTAACCGGAGTGGTGGGTGGCCCTTTTCTTGCCAATCTGCTTACCGAGAAGCTGGGCTACCCGGTAACTTCCAGCGAACCCTACTATGCGCCCGGATGCACGAGTTCAGCTCAATGCGTTTTTCCCAATGCGGTAATTCCTCAGAATGCATGGTCGGCTCCGGCGCAGCGGCTGCTCCAATACATTCCCGCGCCGAATAGCGCAAACGGAACGTTTGCGACTTCCGCCTACAACCAGACAGTGCGGGACGACAAGGCCGGCATGCGTGTTGACGGCAATACGCGCTGGGGCCTGGTTTCGGCCTACTACTTCATCGACGATTTTGATCTCGATAACCCCTATCCGGTTGCGCAGAGTGGAGCCAGCGTGCCCGGATTCGATGCCGTCACCACCGGCCGCGCGCAACTTCTCGCTCTGGGGGACACAAAGGCATTGAGTCCCACGATGATCAATGAAATCCATCTCAGCTATTTGCGTGACAATACCAACCTGGGCCAGCCTATAGGCGGCCGGGATGTCAGCCTGATTTCACAGGGCTTTGAAAACTCCGATGGCGCTGCAAGCATTGTCGCGCTTGACCCCAAGGGGCAGAGTGTCGAGAACCTGAACTTCAACGGCTACTCCACAGGCGCTGCCGCGAACCAACTGCTTCAGGCGAACAACACCTATCAGGCCGGAGATATTTTTTCGAAAGTCCTTGGCGCTCACAGCGTGAAGTTCGGCGTCGAGTTCCATGCCGATCAGGTGAATGCTTCCCCAATCGCCCAATTCAATGGCAGCTTTGTGTTTTCCGGAACAGAAACCGGCGTCGATTTCGCTGATTTCCTGATCGGTGTGCCCAGCCAGTTCAACCAGAGTCAGCTCAATCCTTTCTATGCGCGGAACAAGTACGCAGGCGCCTTCGCGCAGGATAGCTGGCATCTGCGGTCCAATCTGACGCTGAATTATGGCCTTCGTTGGGATCGCATTGCACCTTGGTCGGAAAAATATAACCAGATCTCGACCTTCGTGCCGGGCGTTCAGTCGGTTGTCTTTCCCGGCGCGCCTCCGGGCATTCTCTATCCTGGCGATCCCGGTGTGCCGAAGACGCTTGCTCCGATTGGCAACCTCAGCTTCGCGCCGCGCGTGGGCCTTGCCTGGTCTCCGCAAGCAGGGCAGGGAACTCTGCTGGCGAAGATGCTGGGAACACCAGGAACAACCAGCGTCCGGGCCAGCTTCGGAAATTTCTATACGGCCATTGATGCGCTCTCGATCAGCGTGCTGGCCGCGAACGCGCCTTACGGAACGACTTATACCAGCCCGGAGGAGCCGCTATTCGCAACGCCATTTATCTCTGCCGCGGATGGAACGAACAATGGGCAGCCCTTTCCTTACACGTTCGCTCCCCTCAACTCATCGCGAAACCACCCGGATGGCAACATCGACTGGAGCGCGTATGAGCCAATCAGCGGCATTCCCGGATATGACATCCATAACCGCGCGCCCTATACCGAGGAGTGGATGCTCTCGATTGAGCGGCAGGCCGGGCCGAATACTGTCCTCGGCGCGAGTTATGTTGGCACGTCCAGCCATCGCCAGCGTGTATTGATCGAACCGAATGCAGGCAATCCTGCGCTCTGCCTGAGTCTCAGCCAGCCGAATGAGGTGCAACCCGGAACACTGACCTGCGGCCCCGGCGGCGAGGATACGGTTTACTACCCGATTGGCGGAGGGCAGGTGAACGGAACGCGCGGGCCGTTGGGGCCGAGCTTTGGCAGCAACGCGCTTCAATCGACTATTGGCGCCGCCCACTACAACGCGCTCGAACTCAGCGCCCGCCATACCAGCGGACGTCTTGAATTTTCTGCCGGCTATACGTACGGGAAGTCAATGGACCAATCATCGAATATTGGCGAGGAGGTCAATCCCTTCAATCCAGTACTCAGTTATGCCATATCCTCGTTCGATGTAAAGCAGAATTTAGTACTCAGTTACGAATATCAGTTGCCCTTCGACAGGTTTTTTCATCCCGGCCGGTTCACCCAAGGATGGTCGCTCTCCGGCATTACTCATTTCGCTAGCGGTTTCCCCGTCACAATGATCAACAACGGGGATAACTCGCTGATCGGAACCAATCCGAATGGCATCAACAACAGCAGTATCGACGAACCGGATTACTACGGCGGCCCGCTTCACCTGAACCGCAATCCTCGCAGGAATGGGAATAACTACTTCGATGCGACAGCCTTCGGCATGAACGCGCTGGGCACGCCCGGCACGGCAAAGCGTCGATTCTTCCATGGACCTGGCGAGGAAAGCCACGATCTGGCAGTGGCCAAAAAATTGCCGATCGCCGAATCAAAGTCGTTTCTGTTTCGCGTTGAGGCCTTCAACCTCTTCAACCATACGCAGTTCAGCGGTCCCAACTCGGTTGACGGCAATATCGGAAGCTCGACCTTTGGCCAGGCTATCAGCGCCGCTCCTCCACGCATCCTGCAAGGTGCTCTGAAATTCAATTTCTGAGCCATGAAGGCGAAATTGCTTGCACTGCGCAAAGAAAGTTTCCAACTGTTGCCTTACTTCGGCAAGGAGTTTGATATTTGAAATTGCTGTGGTGCAAGCACCGCCTTCAACGCAGGGTTGTAATAGTCGGAAAGCGTGGCGGGCGCGGTTTTTCCCAAACATAAAAGGCGCTGGGAACCTATTTGGAGGTCATGATACCCTTATCTATGGAATCTAGTAGGTATGTTTTCTCGGTCTTTACATTTGATGCCGCTGCCGGTGTGCTCAAGCGCAACGATCACTACCTCCGAGTTCCCCCACAGACACTGCTTTTGCTAACCGCGCTCCTGGAACATGCCGGAGGAGTGGTGACTCGCGAATATCTGCGGCAGCTATTGTGGCCGGACGGCGAATTCCTCGACCACGATCATGCCATCAATCGCGCGGTCAACTTTCTGCGCAACGTTCTGCGCGACAATCCCAGAAAGCCACAGTTCATAGAGACCCTTCCCAAGCGGGGCTATCGCTTTATCGCGGATGTGTCTTGCTTGCCGAGCGAGACTCATCCATCGGCGGATTTGTCTCCGCTCTGCGCACAACCGGAGGCAGGCCTGGTCGCCGGAAGCAAGATGAGAGGGCCTGAGGCGATTGAATGGTCGCAGGGGCTGGCCGGGGAGATCCTGGAGCCGCTTCCTGGAGATTTCGTGCCATCGGAGGGCCTCTCATCGCGCTCTGAGTTGATCTTCCAGGAAGAAACATACGCCAGTCCGCGACCCAATCGGCCATTTGCCGGGATGATTGCGTCGATCCGGCGCGCATCGAGCGTGTATGTGCTCGGCGTAGGAATCTTTGCCGTGCTTGCGCTTGCCCTTATTCTCTCAAGACACAACAAGGCAGCCTCCACTGATGGCCTCACGATCGGTATTGTTCCCTTCGAGACGCAGGGAGAACAGGCCGAGCAGATAGAGCAAAGCTTCCGGATGGACCTCAGCGAAACCCTGTCGCAGTTGCCGGCTTTGCAAGTGCATGCCTCCCATTCCCTCGGAAATTTGAAGAAAGACGATGACAGTTTGAAGGCCATCGCAAAGTCGCTGAATCTCGATCTGTTGCTGCTGGGCTGGTTCACTACCGAAGAGGATCACTGTGTGCTTCGACTGGAACTGGTAAGAGGCCGCGACGCCGCGCATCTGGCTTCGTTCCAATACACTGGTTCGTTGCAGGAGATGGCCGCGATCCGCGACAAGGCGCAGCGGGAGATCTTTTCCAATCTTCAATTGACCGGAGGCTCGGCGCCGCCCATCCCCGGAAGCACGCAGAATCCGCAGGCATACCTCGACTATCTGCAGGCAAGGGGATTGGCGGCGCTTGGCGCCACCGCCGCACAAAACAGCGCTCTTGCGCATTACCAAAGCGCCATCGCGCTCGATCCCGCATTCGCTCGCGCCTATGCGGGCATGGCGCTTATCTACCTGAGCATGGTTGGCATGGCTGACCGGGAGGAGAACCTGAACCAGGCGAGGCTGCTGGCCGAAAAAGCAGTACGCATTAATCCGCTGGTGGCAGAGGCGCACACAGTGCTTGGCATCATCGCCATCCGGGAGGAATGGAACGCGGCGCGCGGCGAAGCGGAACTGCGCCGCGCGGTGGAACTGGACCCCAACGATGCAGCCAATCATGCCTGGCTGGCGGAGCTTCTGGCTGACGAGGGCCATGCCGCCGAGGCGCTGCTCGAAGTCGATAAGGCGCGAGCCGGCGATCCGCTGTGGCCGCATATCAACGCGATCGATGTCTTTGTCTCCGGCGCTACCCATCAATATGCGCGCGGGGTGGATGCCGCGCGGCGGAACGTGGCGATGGCGCCTGGCTCCTCCCGCGCGCACGACCAGTTGGCGTGGTCGCTCTTCGATGCCGGGCGATATGAGGAGGCTATAGGAGAATGGCGAACGACCGCTGTACTCGATAACGACAAGGCGCGCATGGCGCTTGAGGAGCGCGGCCTGGCCGAGTACCGCCGCGGTGGCGCGGCCGCTTATGCCGCTGTTCGGATAAGCGCAATTGAAGAACATCCCGAAGCTACAACCTCTCATCCGCATGATTTCCTCCCAGAGGAGTGGTATGCATTTGTCGGCGATCACGACCACGCAATCGCCGCGCTCCAGCAAACAATCGACAAGCACGATCCCACAGCCCTTGACCTCGCGGTCAATCCAATGCTCGACAACTTGCATCGCGATCCCCGATTTTTGTCGCTGCTGAGCCGTGTCGGACTCTCACTTTCCGCTCCTGCGGAACCCGAAACAGTGACGCGTGCTTCTCTGACCTATTGATGTGCTCGAATTTTGATGCGCTCGAATTCGCCGATGCGCTTCGAGACCTTCATCGATTCAACTTCTCTCCGGCTCGACCTCCTTCCCGAGAAACGATGCCGCACCCGCCAGGATGCGGCATCGTACGAACCATGCTGGCGTTATTGCACGTTGACGGTGACCGTTGTGGTGCTCACAATCGTGCCGGTCGCGGCGTCGGTGCCGGTTACTGTGAAGGTGAATGCGCCAGTTCCGTCAACGGTGGGCTTCGAGCTGCCACCACAGCCAATTGCGCCGGCAGCCACAGCCATGATCAACAGAGCAAGCATCGCGAAGCGATTCCGGCGGCGGGTAGGCAGGAAGAAGAAGATCAGCCCGGCCACCAGGACCCCGCCGGTTGAACCAACCCAGCTACCGCGGTGAGGAAGGTGCAGCGCCGCAGCGGTAGTGCTGGTGTTTACCGTCATCGTCGCGGTCGCAGAAGCCGTTCCGCTGATGAAGACACTATTTGTGGACCCGAAGGTGCAGGTTGGATTGTCGTTCACTCCGCTTGGAGCCGTCGTCATTGCGCACTTCAGGTTCACCTGGCCGGTAAAGCCGCCAGCCGGGGTTACGGTAATGGTCGAACTCCCATTCGTGCCCAGGCTTGCGATAGAGACCTGCGTACCTGAGAGAGCAAAGCCGGCCGGGGTCGTAGAGGCGTTCACAGTCAGGGCTACATTCGTGGTTGCCACAGTTGAGCCGTCGGTCGCGGTCACTGCAATCGTGTACGCGCCCGGCGTTGTGGTTACAGTCGTCTGCAGGCTCAAGGTTGCGGTAACTGCGGTGCTGCCTGCAATGGTTGCCGTCGTGGACGGGCAGGCCGGTGCGGAAACCGCTCCGAGCGGACTGGCCGTCACTGTGCATGTCAGGGTAACCGTGCCGCTGAGTCCACCGGCCGGGGTGAGCGTGATCGTCGATGTCCCTGTAGCGCCAGGGCTGGTGATCGTTACCGGAGTGCTCGAAAGCGTAAGCCCCGCGATAATCGGCGCGCTGACCGTGACCTGCACGGTAGTCGAGGCGGTGATTGCTCCTGTCGCCGCGTCCGCGCCGGTGACTGTGAGCGTGTCAGCGCCAACGGGTGTCGCTGAAGTGCTTTGAATATTAAGACTGGCGGTTCCACCCGATGCGCCGACCGTTGCAGTAGCCGGGGTGCAGGTAAGGCCGGCAGTCACAGAGGAACAGGTCAGGTTGACAGCGCCGGTGAAGCCGTTCGACGGTGTAACGGTAATCGCCGACGTTGTGCTTGATCCGGGAGCCGCGATCACCGCGGCAACAGAGCTAAGCGCGAAGCTCGGCGGTGGCGGTGCGCTCACCGTGACCGGAATCGTCGTAGAGGCGGTGATCTTGCCTGTCGCCGCATCCGCGCCCGTCACCAACAGCGAATACGTGTCCGCAGTGGTGGTTGAGGTTGAATCCACATTCACCGTCGCGGTTACCGCCGTGGTTCCCGTGATCGTCGCAGTGGCTGGAGTGCATGTGGGTATCGAGACCGCGTTCGACGGCCCGGTAATGGTGCAGGTCAGGTTGACCGCGCCAGTGAAGCCTCCAAAAGGCGTCACGGTGATCGTGGCTGCCGAAGAAGCGCCGGGGTCCGCGAGAGCGATGGTTGTCGGACCGCTCACCCCAATCTTCGGAACCGGAACACCAGTCACGTCGAGCAGGACGTTATTCGAGTTGGCGGAACTATAGTTCGCGTCCCCGGCGTAGGCGGCGTAGACATAGTTGTTGCCGTTCGCGGTGAACTGGGTTCCTGCGATGGTAGCGGTGGCCGTGCCTAGATCAAGGCCGGTATTTGGGTCGTTGCTGCCGACGATTGGCGCGGTTCCCAACACCGTGGCGCCGGACATGAAGCTAATGGAGCCGGTTGGATAGTTGCCAAAGCTGTCGGTTTGGATTGCAACAGTCAGGGTGACGGATCCGCCATAGTTGAGGCCCGCGGTGGACGAGCTCAGCGCGGACGAAATCGGCCCCTTGGTGATGGTTATACTGGCGGGTGCGCTCTTGCTCGGCAGGAAGCTGGCGTCGCCGGAATAGCTGGCGACCAACTGATAGGAACCGGCCGGCGGCGCAGTCTGGTTGTAGAAGCCGTAGTAGTTGTCGAAATCTGCCGATCCTGAGCTGTTGAGATTGACAGCGGGTCCAACTGGCGTAGTGCCATTGAGGAAGGTGATTGTTCCCGTAGGTACGCCGTCAAATGGGTTCTGCGTGTTCTGACTCTGCGGCGTTCCGTCAAAGAAGAAAATTGATCCATAAGGAGCCGTTGTCGAACCTATGGATTGCAGAGACGAGGCATCGTAAAAGGATACTGCGAGCGTGGTGGAGCTGCTCTCTGGATTGATGGTGACAGGAATCGGGTTGGACTTGCTGGCCGCGAAGTTGGTATCGCCGCCGTAGTAAGCGTAAAGGTTGTAGCTGCCGCCGGGCAGCGTATTCGTTGTGCCCGTGACCACCCCGCCCGTGACCGTTGGTGAATTCACGGGATAAACAGTTCCGACCCCGCCGCTATTCGGCAGTACAGCGACATCGCTATCGGTTACCAGGGTTACGTTGCCTGACAGTTGTCCCCCATCCGGGGTGATTACAAGGAAGAAGTCGATAGGGGTGCCGTGGGTGGCAGTCAGCCCGTTGGGGCTTTCAGTGGCCTGGCTTTCACCGATGAGGAAAACTGGCTCCGAGGTGGGAGTAAAGGTCGCCGTTGGCCAGGCATTGACCAACTTTGCCGCGTTGACGCTGCCCAGGCCAGAGGCCAGATCGTACCCTGTTCCGGCGTTGTAGCCGCTGAGATAAAAATCGGTGCTCGCCACCTCAACGCAGCCTGGCACAAAGATAGAACCGCAGGGTTGGGAATTGTTGCCGACAACCACATCGTTGATCACGGCGGGTGTGTTCATGGCAAGCGAGTACAAGGCCGGGTTGGGATTCCCGAGACGGCCGCCTACCGACTGGCTGATCAGCGCGAGCATGCCGGCGAAGGCCGGGGCCGATGCGGAGGTTCCTCCGACGCCGGAGATGGTCGTGGCGGCGGTCGGTTTGCCATCGACGAGTTGGCAATCGGTGCCTGGCGTGTCATAGACCGCGCTATCCGCGCAGATCGCCCAAATTGCGGCGTTGAAGCCGTTGGAAGCGAAAAGAGAGACGTCGGGAACATCTCGCACACCATCGACTGGGGTGAGATTGGCCTGGAAAGCAGGCTTGGGATATCCGCTCAGGCAATCGCCATACTGGTCCTGCGTGGTGCACGAACTCATGCCGCCGCCACCGCCCCCAAGACTCTCGCCGGAGAAAGTCTGGTTGAGGTTAATCGTGGTGTTGGGATACGTTGTGTTGTTCCACGGCGTTTCGGGGATATAGCCGGTCGCGGAGCCATAATAAGGGGCCACGCCGCCGTTCGGGTTCATGTATTGGTTGAACGAGGTTGGATAATTCGAGGTCAGGACTGCAAAGTCCGTTCCACCGACAGAAACGTTGTACGGAGTGGAGGCAAACCCGCTGACTGCGAGTCCATCATAGGAAACCGCCTGGTCCTGGGCATCGCAATTCGCCGAGCCGGTGTCACCCGAGGAGACGGTCACCGAGATGCCCTGCGCGGCCGCTTGTTCCCAGGCTTGGTAAAACTCCTGGTTAAGGGTCGCTCCCATGAGCTGTTCGCAGTAGCCAAAGCTCAGGTTCAGGATGCTGACCGCGTTGTCGTCCAGGGCGCGGGAAATTGCCAGTTCGAGGCCGGCCTGCACGTCTGTGTTCGCAGCCGTATAGAAATTGATCGTTGCGCCCGGCGCAACACCGCCCAGCGCTTCATTGTCGAGCAACGCTTCGAGTGAGTCGCCGGAGATGATCCCAGGGTCGTTGCCGTCAATAATCACGTTGGGCAGATGCGCGGCCGAAGTGTCATTCAGGAAGAAGGTGCGGTAGTTGGCCACATCCTGCATGGTGAAATTGGAGTCTCCCACAATGCCTACCGTGACGCCGGTTCCGTCATAGGTCGTGCCCGTATAGGCAGGGTTGAGCTGCGCGTTGGGCGTGTTATAGATGGCCGCCACATCGGCCGGAACCACATACAGATCGGTATTGCCGTAAGGATCGATCCAGGTGATGTCGTTGCCGGGACCCTTTTCTGCGTTCCACCGGGCCGACTTGCCAGCCATGACATTCCGTTTGGGGTTGAAGTTATTCAGTTTGGTCACGCCCGCCACAACCGGAGCCAGCGCCGCCGGAATCTCCGGGTCGGTGGCAATGGAAAAATGCTGCTCGCCATTGATCACGTAGCTGTGGATTGCGGTGTGAAACGCCTCTTGCACTGAACCGGCCGTGCCCGAGAACTCGATCAAATTGCGCGCCTTGGCGACCCGGTTGACCGTGAATCCATGAGACTCCAGCCATGCAGTCAGGGTCTTCAGATCCTGGTCGGAAGGACCATACTTGGCGCCGAATTCCTCCGGCGTGAGCCACTTGTGATAGTTCGGCGAGCTCTTGTCCTGGAGGGAATCAATGAACTCCCGCACGGCCTGGGCCTGCGTGGGGCTGTGCTTGAGCACTAGCATGAGCCGCGATGCCGGCATCGACGCAGGCACCGGTCCCTGGTCGTACTTGGCTTGTGCCTGGCGCGGCACATTGCCTTTCAGCACAACGCGGAGGCTGTCGTTGACCGGCTCGGTGATGCGTGAGACCGTCTGCGGCTGAGGCGCGTTCACAGTAGCAGCCAAGAGGGCAGTACTGAGAACAAACAAGAGACTGAGGCAAGCAAGCAATCTGCGTATCATAACCGTCCTAGTGCTGAGGCTGGCGATTCTGCGGACGTCCAAGCCCTGCCGCCGCCTCAGAGGAGATTTGGGATAAATTGTGGTGGTACCGCAAGGTTGAAGCTATGATCAGGTGGCCGCGGGTTGCGACCGCCTGATCACCCCTGCACGAAGCGTTGCGCGTTTACTGCAAAGTCAGGTTGACGACCGACGCCTGGGAGATATTCCCCGAGGCGGCGATAACGGTAAAGAAGGTCTCTCCGGTAACCGCCTGCTTAATCCCGCTGGCTGTGTTCGAAGCCTCGTTGAGAGTGTCGCCTGCGTAGCTTGCCGTGATGGTGTGTACACCTACGCCGAGCGAGTTGAGCGTCAGTTGCGCAGCGCCGTTTGAGATGTTGGCTTGGCCGATCTGCATTCCTCCATCAAAGAAGGTAATGCTGCCGGTTGCCGAGGCTGCGTTGGTTCCCGTCAACGTCGCGCTAAAGGTCACCGTGCCTCCGCTTGCAATCTTCGTTGCCGAAGAAGCTACTGCCAGAGTCGATGTAGCAGACCCCGTGACCGTGGTCTTCGGGGTGGACCCACTGCCTCCGCAGCCGATGGTGAGCGCCGGGATTCCGGCGATCAACAGCAGCATCGCCCAGCTCATCCGCTTGCGCCGTCCCGGCAACCAGATCAGCAGAATCGATGCCAGACTGGCCGCTGTTCCGGCAGCAATCATCCCTGCTCCAGAGCTGTTTTGCGCCGAAGTCGATGAGGAAGGAGTACCCGTTGCTACAGTCAGCGTGGACTGCAAGGGACCAGCGCCGATTGCGCCGCTCGACGGCGAGAACGCGCACGTCACTCCGGCAGGCAAGCTGCCGCAGGTGAAGGATACGTCGCCGGTGTAGCCCAGTTGCGGCGTCACCGTCAGCGTCTCTGTGCCGGTTGCGCCGGCGGTGATGGTCATTGCCGATTGACCGACTGCGAGCGCGATGGAGGGAGACCCAACCGAGACTGAGATGGCCGTCGCGGTATCCGGGTTGAAGTTGCTGTCGCCTGTATAGCTCGCCGTGATGCTTGAAGCACCAACCGGGAGACTGGTCGTGGTAATGGTCGCAATTCCCGTCGAACTAACCGCCGACGTGCCCAGAGCAAGCGATCCCGCGAAGAAGCTCACGCTTCCCGTCGGAGCGCCGGTTGTGTTCGAGACCACCGTGTCCGTCAGCGTAACGCTCGCGCCCGCTGAAGCCTGCGCGGCAGAGGAGGTGAGCGTCTCCGTTACACCGGCCTTGGCCACGTTGAAGACAGTACTCGCTGTGCTCGGCGCGTAGTCGCTTGGGTTGGTTGGAGCAAAGGTGGCTGTGATCGAGTAAGCACCCGCAGCGGGCAGAACAGTTCCAGAACTCACCGGAGTCAAAGCCGCTGTATTCGACTGTGCGAGGTAGGTGATCGTTCCCGGAACGCTGTTCGCCACCTGCGCGTTCAGCACGCCTGCGGGAACAGCCGTTCCAAAGACCGTCGAATTCGCACTTGGCGACCAAGCCAACTTGGTTGCGATAGTTGCATTCGAACCAGCCAGCGCGAGCGGAGCCGAGGTCGAGGCCATATTCGCGTTGTCGCCGGAGTAGGCTGCCATCAGCGTCTCCTGTTCCGCGGCGGAACCCTTCAGCGCCACGTTCAGGATGCTGGTGGACCACACCGTGCCATTCAGTAGTACGCCGACAGAATTCGAGATCGCTTCGTCAACCAGAATGTCCGGATTGCCGTCGTTGTTCAGGTCAGCCACCACTACCTGCCAGGGTCCCGTGGCTGTATTGATCAGCGTGGGCGTAAACTGCGACAACCCGAATGACCCGGTAGCCGTGCCGTAGAGAATCGAGACCTGGTTGATGTGGTTGTTGGCAATCACCACGTCGAGATTGCCGTCGTTGTTCAGGTCGGCAAGCGCCAGGCTATGCGGCTCCGGATAGTAGTACTGAGGCGGGTTGAAGATCGCCGCAACCGCGTAGTTCGCCGCGCTGGCAAACGTCCCGTCCTGATTGTTCATTAGCACGGAGATATTCTGCCCACTCTGGTTTGGAACCACGATATCCAGATAGCCGTCATGGTTCATGTCTCCCAGCGCGCCCAGATCCGGCATGCTCCCAACCCCGTAATTAACCGGACTCTGGAAGCTTCCGTCGCCGTTGCCGAGAAGGACCGCTACATCGTTATCCAGGTTGATGAATGCGATCAGGTCCGGCTTGCCGTCGTTATTCACGTCACCGGTCGCGAGGGTAATCGGATATTGGGGAGCGGAAGAATCTCCGATATTGGGAATGACAGTCGGAGTGCTGGTGAAGCTTCCGTCGCCGGCGCCGAAGAAGACCTCGATTGCGGCCGTGCCCGCCGCTCCGTCATTGGTGAAAGCAATGTCTTGGATGCCGTCGCCGTTGTAGTCGGCTGTAACCAGGTTGGAGAGAACCGTCGTGTAGCCATTGTCGACATATGGAACCGACAGGACCTGGCCCTGCTTGAATGTGCCGTCACCGTTGCCCAGCATCACGATCACGTTGCTTCCGCCGCCATTGAGGCCGCTGCCAAAGCCGACCACTATATCCTGAATGCCGTCTGCGTTGAAGTCGCCGGCTACCATTCCATTGACACCGACGAGAGTCGGGTCGGTGGTAACCACCGAACCAATGCCGGACTGGAACGTTCCATCTCCTTTGCCCAGGTAGACCATCAGTTGAGTGGCCAGGTTGGCGCTCGTGGCGGCGAAGTCCGGTATCCCGTCTCCGTTGAAATCGCCCGCGACAATCGTCGCGTTTTCGCTGCCCTTGGCCACAGGAATCTCTGGAGAAGGCCCAAAGGATGTCGCGTTTGGATCAAGAGCGAAATTGTTCAACGCGACGTTGAGGCTTGGCTCTGCCAGATTCAAGGTTCCCGTCGGCGCTGTTGAACCGCCGGCGACAACCATTGCCGTAACGTCGTAGTTCGCCGGCGTGCCCACATCGCTGGTCGCGCTCACGGAGGTGGTCGTGATCTGCGTGCCGGTCACTGTAATCGGCGCCATACCATTGCCGAAAGGATGAATCAGATTTCCTGCTCCGCTGTAGATACCTACAATCTGGTGTGTTCCAACTGCTAACCGGGTCACGAGCGTCGCCGTGCCGCTTGTCGCGCCAGGGGCGGGATTCAGCCCGACCACCTGCACCTGCGCAATCGACTTTCCGTTGTCGAGGAAGTTAACCGATCCCACGGGGACAGGAGCGCCATTGATTGAAACCGTAGCCAGAATCGTTACCGGAGTGGTGTTGGTGGCAGTAGTAGTGCTCGAGGTCAGCGTCATTTGGGTGCCCTGGCTACCGTCAAGGCTGACAAAGAACGATGTGGGGGATGTCGATGCAACAAAGTTCTGATCGCCCGAGTAAGTGGCAACCAGCAGGTTGTTGCCCGCCGCAATTTGCGAGGCCGGAACAGAAAGAGTGGCAGTATCAATTTCCGCCAGGGTAACCGGGTCCTGGCTCGGAACAACATTGGATGTGCCAATCACGACGCCATTCAGTGAGAAGGAGACCGAACCGGTGGGCGCGCTTGCGTGGCTGCCGGTGACCACGGTTGCGGTCAGCGTCACTGGGCTTCCGGGGGAGACGATGCTTGCATTGGCATGCGCCTCAATCGACGTGCCCGCTTGAACAACGCTGTAGGATTGCGTGACAGCGCCGCTCGAGTTGTAATTGGCGTCGCCGCTATAAGCAGCGGTCAGGCTGTAGCTGCCAACCAGGTTTGCCACGCCAACGGTATACGCGGCGGTATTGCCGGTCAGCGCTACCGTTGCGAGCACCTTGCCGTTTGAGGAGAAGGCGACGCTTCCCGTCGGAGCGAGGACTCCAGGCGCGGCGGGCGCACCTTGCAACGTGACCGTCGCAACAACGTTGTTGCCATACGGAATCTGACCGTTGCTCGTGGGCAGCGTCCCTCCGCTGCGCACATCTGTTGAAGTAAAAGCAAGTGTACTGGTGGCGGTGGCCGCGGCGATCGTCATCGAAACAGGTTGGGAGATGCTGCCCAGATATCCGCCATCGCCAATGTAGTTCGCCGTGATGGTGTACGCTCCCGGAAGCAGCCCCGCAACCGCCTGGCTGTAAGAGCCATTCACCACCGGAATCGATGCCTGGTTCAGTTGCATTCCCTGGATCGAAACCGATCCGGGAGGTATCCCCGATCCTGTAAGTGGAGTAACCGAGCCAGAAAGAGTAACCGGCTGGCCGTAAGAAGTGAGCGTGTTCGACGCTGTGAGAGTAACTGCGGTAGGCTGCGCGGCTGCTGACAGCGTCGCCCAGTTGTTGACCAGATTCTCCGCATTGACCGATCCAAGCCCGGTTGCCAGATCGTATCCAGGATTTGCAAAGTATCCCGTCATAATGCCGGCGTAGTTCAACGGACCATTGATGCAGTCCCAGCTGTCAATCAGGCACGGCAACGCGTTGTTACCCACGGAGACGTCGTAAAAGGTGCATGTGTTGCTTCCGCCCTGATTCAAAGAGGAATTGCATGAGTTGGTCTGGCTGCTATTCGGCGACGCTGTGCTGCCGAATTCCTGGCCGGCCATTGAATACAGATAATAGTTGGCCAGCCCTTGCTGCGAATTGGTCTTCTGGTTCACCAGCGCGACGATGCCGGCGAAGGCTGGCGCGGCGAAGGATGTACCGCCACCGGTCGAATAGAGCAATCCATTGGGCGTGTTGTAATTGCACGAGGGCAACTCCGAGTCCGTCATGCAATAGAGGTAGGAGCTATTAAACGTCAGGTAGGAAGAAAACAGCGACACGTCCGGCAAGTCGCGCACGCCGTCGTTGGGAATTCCGTTCACCCCTGCCTGCCAGTCAGGCTTGGGATAACCGGCGGCACAGTAGCTCCGGTTCGGATAATCGGCGAGGTTAAAACTCGAGCAACTGCTCACGCCGCCGCCGCCCGCCTCCGGAGTCAGGTAGTTGCCGGGAAGCAACGGGTCGTCGCACCACTGCGCGGGAGAACTATCGCCGGATCCCCCTGCATAGGCGGCGAAAACCTCCGGGCTGGCGCAACTGTTGTTCCATGGAACCTCGGGAAGATAGGAAAGCGCTGAAGCCTGGGTCGTCGGATCGTTGGTGGCGCTCCAGTACGCGGTGGGATTGGTCTGGCTGACGAAAAAGTCGGTCCCGCCGACAGCGACGTCGTAGGGAGTCGAAGCGAAACCGTTGACTGCCAGGCCGTTTTGAGCTATCTGGTAAGGATCGATGTCGCAACCCGCCGAGCCGCTATCGCCGGCAGCCACTATGACCGTAATACCCTCAGCCGCCGCCTGCTGCCAGCTCTGGTAGTAGAACAGATTCCCGGCCGGTCCCAACGCGCTCTCGCAGGTTTCATAACTCTCGCTCAAAACCGGCGCGACGGCATTATCAACTGCATAAGTAATGGAAAGAAAAACGCCCGCGGTTACGGCGGTCGATGTTGACACCACCTGGTCAATGGTCGCATTCTTCGCGATCGCGCCTGCCCATTCCACGTCGATCGACGCCTCCTCCTGATCCGAATCGTCCAGAAGTCCAGGAGCTGCGCCGTTATGAATGACGTTCAGGTGCGTGGCCGGCAGGCCGAACGCTGCGCGAAACTGGTCGACATCGGAGGGACTGATATCGCTTTCCGCAACAATGGCAATCTGTTGGCCGGTACCATCCAGGCCCGCATTCCAAAGCGGCGTTAGGTTATAAATCGTGGCGAAGTCATAGGGGGTCACTGCATAAATAGTGTTGCCGCCGGTGGTCTGGTTTGTGGTCAGATCCGGTCTGATCCTCTGCGTTCCCTCTGTCTGCGTCCCCCGAACCGGTCCACTAGTTGCCTTATCCGCAACCAGTGACCAGGTCTTCGTGGATTTGTCCAGCTTCACGGTCTTCGGGGTTGAATGCGCGCCTTTGATGGGGAAGTTGTTCAGCGAAGCAAAGCCCGCTACAATCGGAGCCAGCGCCGCCGGAATCTCCGGGTCTTTAGCGTTCGCCGTGTACGTCTTGCTGTTCCACAGATACGAGTGGATCTCTGTATGGAACGCCGAGGAAACCTGCTGCGCCGTGCCTGAGAACTCGATAACACCGCGCGCCTTTGAGACAGAGCTTACGCTGAATCCAGCGGTGGTGAGCCAGGTTGTGACCTTGTTCACGTCGTCCTGCGATACACCATACTGCGCGCCAATCTGCTCTGCCGTCATCCACTGATGAAAGGTCTTCGAGCCGGGCCGCTCCATCTCCTTGATCGCCGCTGCCAGCGCCTTGTCTTGGGCGGCTGATCGCTTCAGTACCAGGAGCATCCGCTCCACCGGCATCGACGGCATTACCGCGCCCTTGTCGTACTTGGGTTGCGCCAGGGGGTGGACGCTACCCTTCAGGACGACACGACGGTTGTCGTTAATCGGCTCGGGTATGCGCGAGACGGGTTGCGACTGAGGCGGGTTCGCGCAAAGGGCCGGAACGGCGGTACCCAGAACGAACGAGAGACTGAGGCAAGCGAGCAATCTGCGTATCATGGCTGTCCTATTTGTGGAGGCGGCCGGCTCTTCGAGCGTCTGAAGTCCGTCCTGCGTCTCATGGTGTGTTGCGGATGAATTGGGTCAAAGCGCCGCCGCTATCGTGCTCGGCGGTCAGAACATTCGGGCAGTCAGCAAGTCCGTTGACGGAGGTTGTTATGCAAGTCTGCGCTCTTCGAGTTCCGGCTACGAACGAATGCCGATGAAATGAACAGGCAGGGTCAAACAAGTACCGGGAGCCGCGTCCCGAAGATTGGTCAAGCAACGATTGACATAGCCTACTTGAGATCGAAGCCGGTGCTCTGTCCTTAAAAACACATCTTTACCTCCGCGTTTTATCTGTGGGGAACTTATTTATTTTCATTTCTTTATAGAAGAGTATCTGCTGGTGTTTTGAGCTTGAAGATGGGAACTACCCTCCCCATCGCTGCAGCTTCCAAATCGAATTGACTGGCTTCGAGTCGGACGAGGCCGCAAACGAGCTTCGAGAATTAACAGATTGCATAAAGCGGAGACACTTGCCCCCAGTCCCTCGCGCTTGGGGATCTGGGATCGCACGAACTTTCCGGCTGGGCGGTCGTCAAAGCGGAATCAATCCAAGGACTCGGATTGATTCCGGGATCAGGAATGGCGCGGACCTTGCCGCGCTACGGCTGATGCGGCAAGGTCAGATCCGGGTTCTGGTCAAAGAAGTTGACAGGACGGATGAGGAACTCGTGCCACAGTGTCGGCATCACCGGCCAGTCTTCCAGACGGACAACGTGGTGGAATCCCAGCGTGTACCAGGCCACGATATCTGTGTTCTCAATCGGGCGGTCGGCCTTGGTCCAGGCTGCCAGGCCGTCCGGTTCCTTGTTGGTTGTGACGTATGTCCCCGCGGCATATCTTTCATCGGGATCGTACGGCGTGACCCAGAGCTGATGCGTGGAGAAGGCGCCGATCTGCTGCGCCGGATCGTCCGCCGAGGCGTTCGAAACACCTGTCGCTCCGGGCATGATCTCGTATCCGGTCGGGTAGCCGATCACCCCGCGCACCGAGGGATTGAACAGATGCCACATCCCTGGGTGGCGAAGATCGACATCGAGAATCGCGTCCTTCTCCGTGTGGGCGACGCTTGATTGCGCTGCCCAAATCTCCTTGCGCGGGCTTCCCTCAAGTCTCTCCGGCACAAGCCGGTCTACCATGAAGCTGTTCTTCGGCCCGTCCACGTCGAGATCGAGACGGTAAGAGAAGTAGTGGTCATGATTGACCGCAAAGACATTCGGCGCGACCAGGGTGCCGTGCGTGAGCCTGGCCGGATTCTCATCCATGCCGTGGTCGGCCATCACATCCTTCACCGCCTTGGTCTCAACAATGCCGGTGGCCCCGACGGCAACGCGGATGGTTCCATCCTGCTGAAAAACCCAATCCATCAGGTAGTCGTAGTTGCCGGCCACGGCGGAGGTCCGCAACACCAGCTCGCGGCTGGGCCGGCCGCTGATCAGGCCGCCTTCGGAGTGACGCCAAGCGGGTCCGTCCGTTGCATGCTCAAAAAGACAGGCCAGTTGCGGCGTGAGCACCGGCGTTCCCTTGTCTGAAGGAATTACCCCCGTAAAGTACTGCGCGTGGGCGGGGCAATCGTCGGGACCGACCGGCTTGATCAGGCCGCTGAGAAGAAACTCGCCTGCGTCGAGAAAGGCGCGCGTGCTCCACCATTGACCCACGTCCATATACGGCACATACATCTCGGAGAGGGAGCCTTCGTACATCACGGAGCGCAGCCGGTTGCCATCCTGATACGAGACCATGTTGAGCACCGTGCCCACGCGCGGATCGAGCCGGAAGCGGAAGCGCCAGTTCTGCCAGGCAATTTCCCCATGGTCGATCTTGTATCCCGGACCCGCGGGCTGCGTCACCAGCAAGGGCGTGGTTCCCTCGCGCGGAGTCGCGTCTCCCTCCTCGTAATCCACATCTCCAGTGGGCATGGGTCCGGACGGGTGATCGATCACATCCAGAATCTTTTCCGCGGTCATATCGGCCACAATGTACAACCCCTCAACGCTGCGCCCCCACGCGTGATACACGCCATGCGAGTCCGCGCAGTCGCCATAGCCGATGCGGTGGCTGGCCTGCTCGGGAAAGACCTTGAAAGTAAGCGGAATCGGTTCGCAGCGGACCGTTGAAAGATCGGTGATCCCGCGGGCTTTGAGCGCCGCAATCACCCGCGAATCCTGCTTGGCCACATCGCTCATGGTGTCCAGCTCCGATCCGGTTATCGGTGCTTGAACTCCGGCCACCTCCTTCCAGAATTCGATCTTTCTCGCGCCAATATCCACGCGCGTCTCGATGGTCTTTCCCTGGTCCTCAAGGATAACGTCCGCTTCGCGCGGGATAGGATCGCCTTGCTTCCAGGTCAGCACTTTGTCCTTCGCGGGCTCGTGCAGCAGCACGCTCGAATAGAGCGCCTTATCGCTCAGATGGCCGCTCTGCGCGAGAACGCCATGGATGGTCCAGTATTCCGCGGTCGTTAGCCCATCCAGCGGATGCGCCGGCGTCCGTGCGATTTGCGCTTGAAGCAATGTCTGGCCCAATGCCTGGCTTGATGTCAGCTTCGATGCAAAGAATGCGCAGATTGCAATCAAGCTGTACAGAAGGGTTTTCTTGATCCTCTTCAACGTCGATCTCCTCCCCGGGGAATGCTCGTATGGCCCATATGCGGAACCGTGGTTCATGTGCGGAACGGTGGTAGAAGAAACTTTAACATACTTCCTAAACTTTAGTTAATATCTGTGCCGTGACCGCTTGAATATCTAGTGCTGTGATCGCGTGATTGTGGAACAGCCTGACTGTAGCGCCGGTCTCCAGACCGGCTGTCGTGCGGGCGTCCTCGCCCGCACTCGTTCGGCGGCAATTACCAAATCACTCAGTCTAGGCACGAGTCAATATCCTCCGGTAAAGCCGGAGGCTTTGGGTTGGGACTCTCAGAATCTGTCCAAAAACTCAGTTTTGGACTGTTTCTCAAGGGGGCTTGCACAGAAAGAATCGCTCCGTGCCGGACCAACCCATCGACGACACACCACCCATCAACGACACGTAACCCATCGGCTGGACGCAACCCGTTGACTTGACGTAGCCCGTCCCCTGCGCCGTAGGTGCAAGGGTCATTAGCCCAGCGCTTCAGCGCTGGGAATGCGAATCCAACCATGTAACCGGAGTCCCGTAGGGACGGCGCTCATGCTCTACCCCCGCAAACGTCTCTGCGAGAAGAGAGGTTCGCAGATAGAAGTTCTTGCCGAGATCGCGGTGCTCAATGCTCTGCCCAAACACGGTCTGATGCGCGGCCAGGTTGGCATGATCGTTGAAGTATTCTCTCCCTCTGCCGCCGAGGTTGAGTTCTGTGACGATCAGGGGCGGACTTATGCCGTGGCCGCATTGCGCTCCGAGGAGTTGATTCGCCTTCACCATCGACCTTACGAGCGGATGGGTGTTGGGTGACCAGTTCTCGATTCTGAGACCGGGATCGCGCGATCTCCTCAATCCACATGATCTGCACAGGCTGCGCATAGGGAGATCTTCAGATGTTCCCTAGATGTCTATGTGGGCAAGTCATCCTCTTGCGCGGCAGATCGTCCGGTGTGTACTGGAAGTCCGCCGATGAGTCCTTGATAGTTTGTAAGGCGTGTATCGAGGATTACTACGCCCTGAGACGTGATTTCATACTCGCGAATATCCTTGGCATGGTTTCCGCCCCGCATCTTGATTACGGTCATAATCTTGCGTAGCTGTCCATCGATGGATACGTACCGGAGCCGGATGATGTCATCTGTCAAGAAGGATATTGAGTAAGTGCTGAAGGGAAATTCGATGAAAGACTCATCGACTTCTACCGTGCTCAAGATCGTTACTCCGATTCCAGTCAACGCGAAGATCATCCGGTAGAGTGACTCGCGAAAATCGGCACGGAAACCAGGTGAAAGAGCCATTTCAAAGCCAGCCAGGGAATCGATCACCAGGCGCTTGGCGCCGATTTTCTGTACGGCAGAGAGAATCGAATGCATGGTTTCGTCTACAGAAAGATCAAGAGGGCGGAGATAGAGAATTTCGAGCTTTCCCTCGCTCTGCGGCTTTTCCAAATCCAAACCTAAAGTAGCGGCCCGCTCTGCATAGGCCTGCGGACGTTCTTCAAAGACAGCCACAATCCCGGACTCTCCCTCGCGTATGCCCTCGGCGATGAATTGGGTTGCCAAAACAGACTTTCCAGTTCCGGAAGACCCTGCCACCAGAACGCTATCGCCTTCGCGCACGCCTCCATCCAGCATCTTGTCCATCTCTGGGATGCCGAAGGAAAGACGTTTCAGGCCGAGCGCGCTCCTCCTGCCAGCTGTCAATCCGAATGTGCGCGAGAAGGCTTGCACTCCGGCATTGGTGATGCGGAAGGTATGCAATCCGGGCACAGACGCCTGACCGCGCAGTTTAACGATCTGTAACTTGCGCACAATGGAGTTACGCTCTGTCGTCTGGCGCAACCAGAATAGCCCATCGGCAACGGTAAATATGGGATTGTCCCGCAACTCCTCCTCGGCATATTCACCGATCAGAAAAGTTGTTGCTTGCCAACTAGCCAGAAAAAGCGCCAATCTCTGGATGAAAGCCTGCAGGGCCATGCCATCCTGTGGCCCACGGACCATAGTACGAAATGAGTCCACAACCACGACAGCAGGGTTCGACTTTGTAACTTCCTTGGTGATCTCCTCCAGAACAGCGCCCAAGTCCTTTTCCAGAACAACCTGGCTTAGATTGATGAAGTGAATGGAGCCGGGCAGCAACGATGGATCAAAGAATGTGTACTGTTGCTGGTAGCGCAGCATCTTGATTGCGGACTCGCCTAGAACGGTGAAGTAGAGAGCTGGTCTCTCCGGGGTCGCATTGGCAAAGACGAACTGATGCGCTAGCGTTGTTTTGCCGCTGCCCGGAGCACCGGCAATAATGTTGAACGAAAATTCGGGAAGGCCGCCGCCGACAATTTCATCGAGGCCCGGAACTCCGGTCGGCAGTTTGTTGATTTTCACCTTATCTTCTGCGGTCATGCTTTTCTCCCGTTTTCCGAATTGCGGTCATCGAAGGTTGCATCCGGCCACGCGTTACGCAGCAGGCGTAATGTTAAGACTTCGCCAAGGAAAATATGAAGCAGACCGAGTAAGCGAGCGATAAGAATAATTCCTCGCTCGTTAGCCTGGTACTCGCTAGTTTGCGCCTTGTCAATGCCGGCCTGTGGCTCATACTCGCTGAAGTCCTGTAAAGATCCATCCGCAGTGATTTGTGCTACGCCAAGGCTAATATCTTCTGACTTGGCTAGCACCAAGGCGCGACAAGCAAGTGACTGAAAGCTGGTAACTCCGGCAACTGCAGTAAGACTCTGGCGCAGCTTCTCATAGACGCGATGAGTTGCAGACTCCATTGGCCTGGAACTCATGTCCGCATCGGCTTCGCAGGTAAGAAGTCGTTGGGCCAAATCTCGTATCTCTGGAGAAATCGTCATTTTCAATTCAGCATCATTCCAAGGCTGAGATTCAGAGATCCATCCCGCATTTCATTGAGGATCTTGGAGAGGTTCCATCATATCGCAAGTTACCGTGTGATCGGACTATCTCCCCCCAGCTCCTCTATATAGTTTCAAAAGACAGTATTGGACATCAATTCATGTAGCGATTCTTTTGTAGGCTAGGAACCTCTTCTTGCGGACCGCCTGCATTGCTTCGGATAAGGGTGAATATATCCAAAACAACAGCGATATTGCGAATATTGCCCACAATACTTGCAAGCCCCTCCTCCATGTCGGAATGTTTGCACGCCAGGGCTTCGATATGATCACTCACACTCCTCAAGCGGTTGATTTCCAGCAGAAGGTCCTCGAATGCCGCAGAGGTCTGGGTTCGATCAACCGTCAAAGCCGTCGCTCCCTCTGTGGTCGCGACCAACTCTGTCTCGACGTCAACCTGAAGACGCAAATCTTCAATCAAACGCAGAGTTGTTGCTTCGCCAAGCAAGGTAAGAAACAGCCCAAGCAACTGTGCAATCAAAATAACCCCAGCCTCGTTGTCCTCACCCGCGCTTGCGTCCTTTTGTAATTCAACTTCGCCGAGACCGCACAACTCGCCGCTCGCCGTCACCTGCACTTCGCCGAGCCTGGGAGATTGTGACTTGGCAAGGGCCAAAGCGCGAGACGCAAGCACTTGAAAGCCGTCTACGCCCACGGGTGCGCTCAGTTGTCGGCGCAGTCTCTCATAGACGCGCGCAGTTGCAGGCTTGGTGTGAAAGACGGTGGTACTTGCATCAGCCTCGCTAGCAACGAGGCTGCGAGCTAAATCGCGCGACTTGTGCGGAGGAGCCACCGATTTCACACTTTCTTTGACACCACGCATCGCAATTAACGCAAGATACAGCTCTTGATGATACTCTCTTGTCTAATGCATGGGTGGTACGATTCCCGGCATGCTTCTCCCGGCCCTATTTCAACACTACATTGTCCAAAGTATTGAAATATCTCTGCAAAAGGTGAGCAATATGGAACAGTGCGTAGGCTGCTCTTCCGCGATCTTTGCGGAAAGTGTGGAATCGCCCAAGCCCCAACCAGATATGCCGAAGGCAGTTGGCCGCACCGCAAGTGCCAAAACTCCGCCTGGAATAGGAGTTATTTTCTACCTGTAATAATCTAATGTAAATGACTATTTATCAATGGTTTAATTCCATGTGAACACAAATTTTCCGCGCTTTTCCTCTCCATCCGTCGCATATTCCCAAAAATCTCTCTATCTATACGCAGACGCTTTTCGCCTCGAAAACTGTTATTCCAACCCGGATTCCGTCCGCATAGAGCGCGACACCCACCGAGTCCAGCGCACCCTATAATAAAGAATGGCTGACTGCGCTCTGAGCCTCGCTGACGGGGCTGGGGAACGGGTGGCCGAATTCATTCAGGGCCTTCCTCATTGAGCGCAGAGATTCCCCAGAACGACGTGATCACGATCCGCGGGGCGCGGACGCATAACTTGAAGGACGTCTCCTGCGAGATTCCGCATGGCAAGCTGACGGTGGTCAGCGGAGTCTCCGGCTCGGGGAAGTCATCGCTGGCCTTTGACACGATCTATGCCGAGGGGCAGCGGCGCTATGTCGAGTCCCTCTCGGCCTACGCGCGGCAGTTTCTGGAACGTATTGAAAAACCAGACGTTGACGAGATCGACGGCCTCGCTCCGGCGATTGCCATCAAGCAGAAAAACACCACCCGCAATCCCCGCTCCACGGTAGCCACGGCGACGGAGATCTTCGACTACCTGCGCCTGCTCTACGCGCGTTGCGGCACGGTGCATTGCGTGCACTGCGACGGGCTGGTCAAACGCGACTCAATGGATGAGATAGCCGAAGCGCTGCTCGCCTTGGGCGAGGGAACGCGACTCAATGTGCTCTTCCCGGTACAGCAGGATGCGCCCGCGCCGGAGGCCGCGGCAAAGACGGCAAAGCCTGCCGGGCGTCCAAAGAAGGCTGCTGCGAAACCGGTGGCGGCCGTGGCTGACTCTCCGCATACGGAGACATTGAAGGCGCGGCTCACAGAGCTGCGGACGAGCGGATTCGGAAGGCTCTATCAGCAAGGAAAAATCTTCGAGTTTTCGACGCCGGAGTCCTTGCTGGAGATGGACTTTACTCTGCCGGCTTTTGTGCTGCTGGACCGTATTGTTGTGAACGCCGAGAACCGCTCGCGCATTGTGGATGCGGCGGAGGTTGCCTATCGCGAAGCCGGCGAGGTGATCTTCGAAGAAGCTCCGCGCGACGAAAGCGCAGAACGCAAGCGTCATCGCTTCAGCGCAGCTTATGAGTGCAAGAGCTGTCACAAACCTGCCAAAGAACCGGAGCCACGGCTATTCAGCTTTAACAACCCCTTCGGGGCCTGCCCGCGCTGCCAGGGCTTTGGCAACACAGTCGATTTCGACCTGAACCTCGTCATTCCCGACAAGGGGCTGACGCTGGCCGCGGGCGCAATTGATCCGTGGGAGCGGCCCAAATACCGGACTTGGTTTACCGAACTCAAGCGCCTCGCGCCCACACTGGGCATTCCGCTGGACGTGCCCTGGCGCGAGCTGACCGAGACACAGCGCGAGATTGTGCTGCGCGGCAAGGCTGATTTTCAGCCCACTCCCGAACACAAGTTCGGTGGCGTCTATGGATTCTTTGCCGAGATGGAGAAGAAAAAATACAAGCTCCACGTGCGGGTGATGCTGAGCAAGTATCGCGGCTACGCGGAGTGCCCGGATTGTCGTGGGCAGCGGTTGCGGGCCGAGGCGCGGGCGGTCAGGCTGAACGGCAAAAATATCTGCCAGGCAGCGGCCTTCACCATAACGCAGGCGCGCGATTTTTTTGCGGCGTTGCGTCTGACGCCAATGCAGGAGGAGATCGCCGGGCCGATCCTCGAAGAGGTCCGCCAGCGGCTTGGATTTCTGGATGCAGTCGGCCTCGAATACCTGACACTCGACCGCCTGGCTTCCACGCTCTCCGGCGGCGAGGCGCAGCGCATACAGCTCGCAACGTCGCTCGGCTCGCGGCTGGTGGGCGCGCTCTATGTGCTGGACGAGCCATCGATCGGCCTGCATACCCGCGACACCGAGCGGCTGATTCGTATCCTGAAAGACCTGCGCGATCTCGGCAACACAATCATCGTCGTCGAACATGATGCCGATGTGCTCCGCGCCGCCGATCACTTGCTTGATCTTGGTCCTGGAGCCGGGGAGTTTGGCGGCAAACTGCTTGCCGAGGGCGTTCTGGCGGAGATTGAGGCGAATCCCAACTCGCTCACCGGCCGCTATCTCTCCGGGCAGTTGTCGATTCCGGTGCCTACGCGGCGGCGTGCGCCGGGCAAAGAGCGGCTGGTGCTGCGCGGCGCGCGGGCCAACAATCTGCATGGACTCGATGTCGAGATTCCGCTGGGAATGCTGGTGGCGATTACCGGGGTCTCAGGCTCGGGCAAATCAACGCTGGTACACAGTGTGCTGTATCGCGCGGTGGCGCGGGCGCTGGGACAGAGCGACGGATCGGACCCCTCTGGGGTTTTCGCTTCGCTGACTGGCGTGGAGCGGCTGAATGATGTGATTCTGGTGGACCAGACGCCGATTGGCCGCACGCCGCGCTCGAATCCGGTGACGTATATCAAGGGATTCGATCTGATCCGCGAGCTCTTTGCCGCACAGCCCGAGGCCAAAAAGCTCTCACTGACGCCGGGGCATTTTTCCTTCAACGTACCCGGAGGCCGCTGCAATACCTGCGAAGGCGACGGCACGGTGACGGTGGAGATGCAGTTCCTGGCCGATGTCGAGCTGCCCTGCGAGGACTGCAACGGAACGCGTTATCAGGCCAAGGTCTTGCAGGTTGAGTACAAGGGCAAGAATATCCACCAAGTGCTGCAACTGACGGTCAAAGAGGCGCTGCGCTTCTTTGTTGGGCAGACGCGGCTGCTGGAAAAGCTGGCGGTGCTCGATGAAATTGGCCTCGGCTATCTGCGGCTCGGCCAGTCGGCGACGACTTTGAGTGGAGGCGAGGCGCAGCGCGTCAAGCTCGCCGCGCACTTGTCGCAGGTGCGCGCGGCCAATGCCAACGCCAAGCCCTCGCAGGCCAGCCGGGTACTGTACATTCTGGACGAGCCGACAACTGGACTGCATTTTGACGATGTCTCAAAGCTGTTGACCGCCTTCAAGAAGCTGATCGACGGCGGCGGGTCGCTGATCGTGATTGAGCACAATCTCGACGTGATCAAGAGCGCCGATTGGGTGATTGATCTCGGTCCCGAAGGCGGCTCCGGTGGCGGAAAGATCGTGGCCGAGGGAACGCCGGAAGAGGTTGCAGCGAATCTGCATTCGCATACGGGGAAGTGGCTGGGGCAGGTGCTGTAGCGATGAAAGCCTATCCCTAAAAAGGATCGTCGCGGCCCTCAAACAACACGAGAAGATCATCCGGCAGGGGCGCATCAAAATCATCAGCGATCCACCCCTTGCCTTCAAGGAGTCCGAAGCGAATTTGACGCTTTTCGCCTTCTGCGTATGCGCCAAGTCTCGCGAACGATTCGATGAGTTCGCCTGTGAGTTGTGGAAGCTCGCCCCGATAGATGCTTGCCGAGGTTAGGCACTCAAGTATTTGGGCAATTTCGCAGAGATGCTGATGATGCCAGATCTCGTAAGACCAAATTCGATAGAGTTCTTCCCCGGCTCTCCAAGGGTTGCGCGTACCGGCGATAACTTCACGGGCGATCTGGCGAGTGGCTCTATGTTTTGCTTCCTCAGCTGACGCAGGCATCTCCACGCCGAGTTCTCGAAACATCCTGGTTACGAGAGGTTCAACGTCGGCGGTACAGCGGACACACATTTCGCCGGCCAGTCTGCGCATCGAAGGAGTATCAAGTCCGGATTCGAGGAGATCGGCGGCGATGGCGGGAGTGTGTTCCGGACGAATGTCACCTGCAGCCCATCTTGCGGCGACAAGCTCAGGCTCTGTGAGCATATTTGGCTGGGGAACCTCCGGAAACTGACTGGAATATGAGATAGGAGGAGAACAGAAAGCCATTTGGTAATCAGTCAGAGACTCGCTGGGCGGCGCGGAGAAGAGCGTTGTCAACTTCTGAGGTTGGCTTGGGTTGAAAACGAATTTGATCTTTTTCCACATCATGGTCTCTTCGCGGTGACAAGAGTTCGCGGCGGAGGCAAGTCAATTTCGCGTCATACTTCTATGACCAAATCGCTGTATTGCTTGAGTTGCGGATCGACGGTCACCAGATTCAATGGCTCGCTTATGGCTTGAGCGATGAGCAGACGGTCGAAGGGATCGGTGTGGTGGAGCGGCAGCTTTGCGACCAGCAGGGCATGTTTTGACCAGACCGGAAGCTCCTGAAAATCATTCAACATGATTTGGCCCACGAGTTCAGTTGGGTCCGCCTCCATTTTGCCGATCCGTACCTTGATCGCAACCTCCCAGATTGAGGCGGAGGAGACAAAAACCTCCTCGGCGTCCTTGATCACTTGGAAGGCTTTCGACGTAAGGCGCGCACGTTCGTAGAACCACCAGCAGAAAATATGCGTGTCGAGCAAGATGCGCATTATCGGCCTTCGAATTCAGCCAGAATTTCGTCTGGCAGTGGCGCATCAAAATCCTCGGCAATCCATCCCTTTCCTTCCAGCGATCCAAAGCCGATGAGGCGCTTTTCTTTCTGGTTGATGCAGGTTAGCCGCGCAGCCGGCTTGCCGTTGCGGGCGATCACCACATCCGTGCCGGAAGAGGCCAGGTCGACGAGTTTGGAGAGCTGGGTTTTCGCTTCGTAGATGTTGACTGTGGGCATTGGGTGCTCCGTGATTGACTAAGTCTAGTCTAGCATAATTTGCTTCTATGTCGATCGAGGAATGCAAGCAATACCAGCAGCATTGGGTTCGACTGTTCTCATGGCGGCACTAACGATTCAATCGGTGAGCGGGTGGAGAAGCACCAGCAGTCGTCGAGCAGCCATCTGGGTTTTTCTTTGTCGTGGGGGGCACGGCGTAGAGATCTGACAGGCTCGCCTTTATCGCGATTGAAGGCAATGAAGTAAGTTCCAATCTGTCATCTTGAAGGTCTCACGAATGAGTGCGGAGAGCAGGGATCGGATGAGAACAGATTCGATGCGTGTGGTTCAGGGCTGTTCTCGTATCAGCGAGGAGCCGGTAAGAACAGAGACTAAGCTGTTTTTTCGACCACTGCGGCGACTTTTACCGATCCTTCGCTACGGCGCGTCGCTGCCCAGATGATCAGCACGACCCCTGCGAGAACCGAGCCGAGGCTGGCCAGTTGGGCGTTGGAGAGTCCCCAGAGAACACGCGGATTGCGGCGGATGAACTCGACCAGGAAGCGGGCCGTGCCGCTGAGCAGCAGGTACTCGCCGAGAATCGCTCCAGCGGGGCGGTTTTTGCCCCCGCGCCACCAGAGCCAGGCGCCGATCAGGAGACCGGCTGCGAATTCGTAAAGTGGCGTGGGGTGAACGGGTACAACCGTCGGTTCGATGCCGTGGGGAAAACTCATCCCGAATGGCCACGGCAGTTTTGTCTCCAGCCCATAGCAGCCGTCGCCGGAGAGAAAGCAGCCGATGCGGCCGATGCCGTAACCGATGGCGGCGGAAGGAGCAGCGAGATCGAGTGTCCGCAAGCCGCCGATCTTGGCGCGCCAACCTTGCAGAACCAGCGCAGTGATGCCAAAGACCATACCCCCGAACCAGGCAAAGCCGGCCGTGTCCCAGAGCACGCTCCAACCCTCGTAGCGGAACTCGCTCGGCGTGTCGAGAACGTGCCAGAGTTTGGCGCCGATGATGCCGGCAACCACTGCAACCGCGACCATGCCCACGGCGTCCGCGCCTTCGTTGCCCACTGTCAGGCCCGCGCGGCGGAAGTTGCGGTCGAGCAGAAAGGCGGCAGCCACGGCTGCCAGCCAGAGCATCAGGCCGAAGGTGGGGACGTTGAAGTGAAAGATGTGCAGGTAAGGCAACATGTCTCTTCAAGTATAGACGGAGAGCCAGTCAGGAAGACAGCGAGTGAGCAGGTCAGCGAGTTAGCGAGTCTGCAAGAATTTTTCCGGCGCACTTGCTTTCTCCCCCGGCTCACAGGCGATACTGGGTTCATGTCCGCCATAACCCAGCAATGCTTAGAAGTGCTTTATACCCGTCAACAGATTGCCGAACGCGTGGCCCAGATGGGCGCTGAGATTACTCGCGACCTGGAAGGCGAAAAGCTGGTTATGGTGGGCGTATTGAAGGGCGCAGCCCCGTTTTTGGCCGATCTGGCGCGGGCCGTGGATGTGGATGCGACCTTTGATTTTGTCGCTGTTTCCAGCTATGGGAAGGGGACTCGAACCTCGGGCGCGGTCAAGCTGATCAAGGATCTGGACGAGCCGATTGAGGGCAAGAACGTGCTCATCGTCGAAGACATCCTAGACACTGGGCTTACGCTCAGCTACCTGCGCAAATTCCTGCTCCAGCAGCATCCCAAATCGCTGCGCATCGCCACGCTACTCGACAAGCCTTCGCGGCGGATTGAAAAGATCGACGCGGACTACGTGGGATTTTCGATACCCAATCTTTTTGTGATCGGCTACGGCATGGACTACGCCGAACGTTACCGTAACCTGCCCGACATCTGCCTGATGACTCCCGAGCATCCGGAGTAAAAATGGGAATCGGCAGCCAGAGAGAACAGCCGCGCTTCTGAAGGGACTGATCGATCCGGCAGAACCGCTAGGAACGAAATTTCCAGCGGAGGCCGCATCGTTCCGAGTAGAGCCTTGCGAGCAGCTTGGCGTAATCCACGGCCACTTTCATATTTGCCTTACTGGCGCCGCGATAACGGCACCCGAATGCAAATGGAACCTCTTCGACGGAGTGGATATGGCCGCGCACCAAGATGTCGAGCAGCAGTTTGAATCCACTGTTCTGGAAAGCGATATTGTTGAGGCAGTGGCGGCGGACCATGAACAGGCCGGACATGGGGTCTTTGGCGCGGACGCGCCTGTGCTGAATAGGCCATGTGACCCAGACAGCTGCGGCGGAAACTAGTTTTCTGGCCGGATTCCACTCGCCTAATTCACCACCTGCTGTGTAGCGGCTGCCAATGGCGAGGTCGCAGCCTTGATCAATCGCTGAGACCAGTAGCGGCAGCAATTCAGGCGGATGTTGCAGATCGGCATCCATGACTCCGAGAATCGTGGCATCTGTATGCTGCCAGCCGTGGAGTATGGCTCCTGACAACCCTCTCTGCCCTTTACGGACGATCAGCCGGACCCGCGGGTCGGAAAGTGCAATGGCAGCGACCAGTTCGCCGGTTCCGTCGCGGCTGTCGTCATCCACGACTAGAATTTCATAGGGCCGATCCAGCGGATCAAGAACGGAACGTACATGATTCAGCAAGCCGCCGATGTTTTCCGCCTCGCAGAGAGTCGGAATCACCATGGCCAGCTTCTCCTTGGCAACCTCGGGATGCACCGCTGATGAGAGGGCAGGCTTCCCGTCGGCTACTAGCGGGATGTACGATGGACAAATCGCCGCTGAGGACATGTTCAGCATGAGTATACGGGGTCGATCCGCTTGAGGCGCAACTTTTTTTGGTCAACTTTGTGCCTGTTCTGGCTTTTGCCGTCCTTGGCTTTTGTGTAATGGGATATCACCCGGGATATAAATTTCTTATTTGCTTAATGGTAATTTATTTATAAGTTACTATTAAGCGTTGATATTACTTCCTTTCGTCACGTATTGTCGCAATATCGGGCAGAAAATCGCCCGATATTGCTCGATAGTGTTGAAATTCAGCAACCGTAAATCTTTGGTAACCAGAAGGTGTTGGCTGAATTTTTCGGAATGACTTAACCCCCAGAGTTACTAACCGAGAGGAAAACAGATGAAATTCTCGAATATCCCCCAGAAGCTTGCCGTCGTGGCAATGCTCGCCTTCATCGCAGTGCAATCCAAAGCTCAAGGTTCGCCGTTGACTGGCTTAAGCCAACCAGGCAATGGTTACTCAAATCAAGCCGGCACTGGGCCGTCAGCCACAGTTTTCAACGGAAAGATCTACATCGCATTCATAGCCAATGACTCAAGCGACACCCTTTGGATTACGACCTCGACGGACGGCTCCACTTTCACATATCCGGGCGCGAACTATTTAGGTATTGTGATGCAGGCGCATACCGCACCGTCTATCACGACCTGGAACAACGAACTCTGGATCGCGTATACCGGCACCAGCGGGCAGATTTATTTGATTTCATCTCCCGATGGCACAACCTTCACAAGCCCTACTGCGGTCTTGTATGAGACGGGGAGTCCGTTCATCGCCAACAGCCAGCCGACGATAGCTGTATTTAACGGATCGCTTTGGATCACGGCGGTAGTAAATGGATCAGGAACAACAACCTACCTTGAATCTGTGAACACTTCCAATGGGACTTCGTTTCTGACGAATGACGATTGCGGAATTAGTGCACCGGACGGTGCCGAACCTCAGACTGGCGCGGGAGTAGGGCTAACTGTATACGGTGGCAGTCAGCTTGCCTATGCGTTTCAGGCTCAAGGAGATTGGAACCATGAGTTGGTCGTTTGCACAACGACCGGGACAGCATCGGGGACTTACTATGAACCTGCCGGTTTCGAGGTTGGAAGCGGAGTATCTGCGCTTACTTACCAGGGAGATTTGGTTCTCGCATACAAGGAGCTGCACAACGGAAACGATTTGATTATTTCGGCCTCGAATGGGACTGACTTCAATGATTTCCTCACGAATACCTATTCGGGGATACAGACCAATGGCAACCAGGAAATTTCGCCTGGTGCGTTCCTCTTCGGCGACTACTACTATCTGGCCTACACACAGAACAACTCGGGCCATCACCTTTACGTGACCCATAACTGAAGAAAATTGGACGGTGCCTGCAGGTTGGATGCTCATCCAACCTGTAGGCCTCCCCGAATGTATCTCAAATCAATGCACTGGCGGATCGCCATGCCACGGGATTCTTTAAGCCGCTCCGCCAATATATAGCCTGTTTTTCTGATTACCTCCTCAACCCAACGGGCAAATTGTCGTCCAATCATGGCAGAGTCTCGTCAGCCCCGGGTGAACACGATACTGAATCGCGAATTGTGTGTGTTTGAGGTTCCCAAAACAGGCGCGTTAGGATAAAACTTTCTGGATGCGCTATCCACTAGATTTACCATTGCTGAAGTGAACCTTTTCAAATTGGCTTGAGTGGCTGTGGAGTTCCGTTTGAGACTGAACCGCGCATTTCGGGTATTGTTGCCTGTTCTGTTGTTTTCAACGCTTGGCTTTGTCGCGATGGG
>Ga0181534_10000195_pt1 | contig 43833 bp, 45 predicted proteins | sample PEATcosm2014_Bin_37_FD_119758 | JGI IMG/M metagenome (GOLD analysis project Ga0181534, IMG submission 119758) | Peatland microbial communities from MTU Mesocosm Facility, Houghton, MI, USA - PEATcosm2014_Bin17_10_metaG | ecosystem: Environmental > Terrestrial > Soil > Wetlands > Peat | place... | reverse complement strand
TGATGAACACTACCAACAACATGATTTTCTTCAAGGTGTCGCCTCTGTTTTTTCTACCCCTGCACGGCATCTCTGCGTCCTTCGCATTGGCAGCGTAGCGGGAGGTACTTTCCACCTTAGAACTTCCCCGTCCCACCGTCTGAGCTATAGTGCTCAGATCGGAGGCGAATCCTTGCCTCTGCGGTTGGCCCCAGCGCCTGAGCCGGCAGCGCAGCGTTACCCGCCCAGCGCCTTTGCTTGGCAGCTCCGCGAACCCATCCCGCCCGAAATAAACCTCCCAAAGTGAGTCCGATTGACCAGCCTTCCCGCTGGTTTGCCCGTTAGCATCTTCTTGAAAGTGTTTTCGCTCCGGGAGTCAATCATGGCCGACACAGATTCTCTTGCGTTTAACTATTTGGGTTCGTCGAAAAGCGTCGGCAGTCGATCAACCACTCAGGAATACCGGAGCGGACAGAAGATCTTCGGCCAGGGCGACAAAGCCGATGCCATTTTCTACATTCAGAATGGCAATGCCAAGTTGACCGTCCTGTCCACCAGCGGCCGGAAAGCCGTCATCGCCATCCTGCGCCGCGGCGATTTCTTCGGCGAGAGTTGTCTCACCAGCCGTTCTCTGCGGGCTTCCAGCGCAACTGCGATCCGCGCCTCCACCATCGTCCGCGTCAAAAGGACTGACATCGTCCGCATCCTTCGCCAGGACCCGGCATTTGCCAAGCTCCTGGTCTCCCATCTTCTTTTTCGTATTCGAAGAATCGAGGAGGATCTCGTCGATCAGGTCTGCAACTCCAGCGAGAAGCGCCTCGCCCGCTTGCTCCTCATGCTGGCGGATTTCGGCCACCAGGAGAGCCCTGCGCCCGGCGTCCCCAAGATTGATCAGGAGACCCTCGCCGAGATGGTGGGAACCACGCGCTCTCGTGTCAGCTTTTTTATGAATCGCTTCCGCGCAAAGGGATACATCGACTACAACGGAAGTCTGCACGTCCACGCTTCTCTGCGGACCTTTCTCCTCGAACGCGGAGAACTGGCAGACTGATCTTCCACTTCATGCAGCGGCGCTCGCCGCTTCTCGCCCTGCCTCGCGCCGGGCGCTGGTGGTTGGCTTCTTCACCCCTGCAGGCTCTGGACCGCTCACGCCCCGCCTCAAAATCGCCCGCATCTTCATCCGAGCCTTGTGCAGTTGCGATTTCGTGTTGCCGATCGTGCAGCCCAGCATGGCCGCGATCTCATTGTGCTCGTACCCTTCGATGTCGAATAACACAAATACCGTCCGGTAGCCCGGCGGCAGATCCTCAATCGCTCGCTCCAGAACCACCCGGTCCACAGCGCCTGCCAGCACTTCATCGCGATGTCCGAAGTCGCTCTTCGCCGTCTCTCCTTCTGCCGGGTCAAGCAGTTCCTGCAATGAAACCGCCATCAGTCCCTTCTTGCGGAAGCGCATCAGCACAACGTTCACCGTCACCCGGTGCAGCCACGTCGAGAACGCCGATTGCCCGCGGAAGTTCACCAGCTTGCGGAACACCAGCAAAAACACTTCCTGGGCCAGGTCTTCGGCTTCCGCCTCATTCCCGCTCATCCGCCGGCACAACGAATACACGCGGCGCTTGTGCAGACCGTACAGAGTCTCAAAGGCCGCAACGTCTCCCGCCTGTGCCAGCCTGATGGTCTCCGCCTCTACCAGCCTGGAGGCGGCCGTGGAGCGCCCTGCCGGCTTCGCATATCCCCGCATGGCATATTCCGGTCTTTCTCCGGGAGTAGTGGAAGTGCTCACGTGATCCTCGTTCCGGCCGTGTTCCGGCCTGTTCTTGCGTGGGAGACTTCTTCCCACGAATGAACTTTAGCGGCACGCGTATCTCAGCGTCTGAGCAATTTTGATCAGTTGCGAAACTATCGCTCTCAGCTCGGCTGAATCCGGTCTTTGGGGATCAAAAGGAAGGAACTCCGCGGACAGCGCGGCGTCCGCAAAAACGCGCTCAAAACTAATCGTGAAGTACCACGCTCACCAGCGAACTATGCACATGCAAACCGCCGCCGTCATACTCGATAAACCCCAGCTCGCGGAAGCGGTTCATAAAGAAGCTGACTCGTGAGCGCGTCGTGCCGATCATCTCGGCCAGCGTCTCCTGGCTCATCTTCGCCACCAGTGGAATCGGTTTGGACTCCTGGCCGAAATTCGCCATCAGCAGCAACAGCCGCGCCAGCCGCTTCTCACTCGAGTTGAACAGGTGATCCACAAGGTCGGCCTCCATGCGGATATTCCTTGACAGCACGTGGGCAAGAAAACGCTCGGCAAACACAGGCTCCGCGTGCAGCAGCGCAACCATGGCCGTCTTCGCCATTCGCGTAATCGCGCCGCGCTGCACCATCCGCGCCGTGGCCATGCGGAGCGGTTGGCCCGCCAGGCAGCCTTCGCCAAAGAAGTTCCCCTCCGGCAGAATCGCAACCACGGCTTCTTTTCCGCTCGTCGATACAACCGTGAGCTTCACCTTCCCGCTCTCAATGTAAAAAACAGCGTCGGCCGTGTCTCCTTGCGAAAACACGGCTTCATCGGGCTGGTACTCACGGCTCGATCTTCCTGTCGAAATCTTTGTAAGAAACAGGCGCGGATGCAAATCATTCTTCGCATCGCTTGGCGCAACGGCTTTTGCAGTGGCCGGCTTTGTTTTCGCAGGTACATTCTTGCGCGCGGGGACGCGCTTGTTTCCTGGAGGCCGTTTCCTAGCCTTCACTAACGTCGGGGTTGAACCGGAATCATCCGGAACCAAGCGGTGTAAGGCCAGCGGACACTCTCCTGTTCAATACTGCTCACCCAGAACCTCACGCCATCATGGGCGAGTATACCCCCACGCAAAGCGCGCGGGTCGTGAATTCTTGGACATTCAGCGGGTACGAAAGACGGCCCCATGGTACAGCCCTTGGTGGCGGCCATCGTTCAATGCCCTCCTTTAGTAGGATGCCGGGTTGCCCGCTGATAGGCCGGGTTTTTGCCTTCGTCCGGGCTGCCGGGCTGCCCCGCTTTCGCCCCAGGCGGGCTTTGCGAAAACATCGCTCATTTTCAAGGACTTCCAAGCGGAAGGCAGGCATCCGGGGGAGCGGCGTTCAATGCCGCCCGCGATTCGTTCTCTCCCTCGGCGCCGGATTAAGCCTTACTTTCGGCGGATTGCCATGCCGGCCAGCAGCCCTACGGCCACGCCGGTAACAAGCGTTGCAGCCACTGAAACCAGCGGGTTGCGCTGAATGCGCCGCGTCGAATCATTCACAAAGTCTTCTGCGGCGTCGCCGCCCTGTTTGGCGGCGCGCTTCGCAACTTCCACGCCGTCCGTCATCGCCTCTGCCACTGCCGTTGTTACCTTTGAAGCCTCGCGAACCGACTGAGCAATGTGCTCGCCAGCCCTCTCTACTAAGGTTTGTGACATTCAATTCCTCCGCCATATTGAATTTATTTCTATGCACAGTCTTTCACCTGCGCGCAAACAAAACTGATCAATCAAGCTCAGTGTGCTCAGCCCGTCAGTACTCCGCCGCACTCCAGGCACGCCGCGCCCGCCCGCGGAGTAATCCTTCCGCAATGCGGACACATCCTCTGTGCCGCATACACCGGAAGCTTCCGCAGCGGTCTACGCCACGAAAGAAAAATCATTACGAACACCAGCCCCGCAAGCAGCAATCGCGCGCCAATACTGACGAATGTCACAACCTCGCTCCTTCCTCCCCGCCCCGCGATCCAGAAATCGATGGGAACTGGAAGAGTGACCGCTCTTGAGCATGGAGCATTTCCGCCAACTCCACTGAGCTAGATTGATCGAAGCGCAGCCCAATATTTTCCGCAATGCAACCAATCCGAAGCGTGAATCCGCACCAGCTTCTTAGGCCGCCTGTCTTCCGCCAACTTTGTCGTGCCTCATGATTTGCTGTTGTTCACTATTGACCAGTTCTCTCGCCCCCAAACACCCATACTGGAGATAGTGCCTCTGGTGCCCCATATCCGCCGCGGTTGGCCGATGTGGGTCTGTTGCCCGCCTCACTTTTACGCAACTCGCATCGCGCCTCAGGGCATCGCGTCCAGACAGGTAAATCTCATGAACACGCAATTGCAATCGCCCGCGGATCTTCTCGATCAGTTGAGAGAGGCTTACCGCTCCCTGCCCGCACACATGCAGGCGCGCGTCGCCTCCCTGCTGCGCGCAAGCCTCCCACCGCAACCGCTTCCCATCGAGCGCGCAGGCTGACCCTCGGAGAACAATGCCGCCTCGAATCCTTGAACGCCACAACACCGCGCGCATCGGATGGCTTCGCGCCGTCGTCCTCGGCGCAAACGATGGCATCCTTTCCACATCCAGCCTCGTCCTTGGCGTCGCCGCCGCTCACGCCGGCCACTCCGCCGTCGTCGTCGCCGGCACCGCCGGCCTTGTCGCCGGAGCCATGTCCATGGCCGCTGGCGAGTACGTCTCCGTTCACTCGCAGGCTGACACCGAAAAAGCTCAACTCGAGGTTGAGCGCATGGAATTGCACAGCGATTACCCAGGCGAGCATCAGGAACTCGCGTCAATTTATGTCGAGCGCGGTCTTGATCCGGTGCTCGCCGCACAGGTCGCCGAGCAGCTCATGTTGCATGATGCGATCGGCGCACACGCCCGTGATGAGCTCGGCATCTCGGACATCCTCCGCGCGCGTCCCATCCAGGCCGCGCTCGCTTCCGCTGCCAGCTTCGCCGTCGGAGCCGCCATGCCACTGCTGGTCACCGTCGTAGCTCCGGACGCAATTCTGATTCCGCTCGTCTCCGCAGTCTCCCTTGTTTCGCTGGCGTTTCTTGGCGGACTCGCCGCGCGCGCCGGTGGCGCACGTATCACGGTCGGCGCAATGCGTGTCATTTTCTGGGGTGCGCTCGCCATGGCCCTTACCACCGCCATCGGAGCTCTCTTCGGAACCAGGGCCTGAGATCGGCCGCCTTTATTCCGCCGCGCCGTTCGCTACCGCCGGAACCGGCTTCACCGCCTTCAACTCTTCCAGCGCGCTCAGAACCTTCTGCCACCGCTGTCCGTCTTTCTTCGTCTCAATCGCCGTCGTCGGATCGGAATAAAACTGCAGGATGTTTTCGCGAAGATCCGCCGAAGTCCCCGCAAACTTCCGCGCCGACAGCTTCAACAGCAGATCCGCATACGTCTCGTCGGCCAGGGAATACTCTCCCGCAACCGTCTCATTGCCGCTGTCCAGATCGCGATTCGTAATCGTCAGCGAGTCGCTTCGCACCTCTTCCAGCATCGCCCGGTACTGATCCGTCGTCTTGTTAATGCTCTTGATGTACAGGTCTTCCGTGCGCGGTGTTGGATTGTTGAAGCCCAGCCCTTTGAACGGACCAACCTTCGGGATGAAGCGCATCAGCACCGCCAGTACGCGCGTGCCCACTCCCGGCTTCACATAATCCTTTCCCCACTCCCTCTCATATCCGGAGCGCGAAAGCCGGTACAGAAATTCACGCTTCGCAAAGTCCGGCTTCTCCCGGATCAGATCCTTCTTGTGAACCTGCAGCGCGACCCGTGTCATCTCCGGTATCAGCCGGCTCACCGAGAAGCGGTACGAACCCACCGCCAGGTCCTCATGCGCCAGCACGTCCTTCAACTCCACTCCGTACACAACCGGGAAGGCCCGCTCCAGCAGCGGCTTTGACACCATGAATCCAATGAAGTCGTGGTACTGCTGTGAGGCGTAGCGGTTCTTCGCCACCTGCAACGTATCAAAGCCGAACTCCGTCTTCAGGTGCGCCGTCCTGTCCTGTGCGTACCGCACCGAGCTTCCGTATTTCGCGCGCAGCTTCGGATACTCGATCGCCACTGCCTGGTTCACCGCCTCGTGCCCGGCAATGTCCGATGCGTAGTGCGACAGCGCGCCTAGCGCGAACGCATACTCATTTACGTCCTGGCTCTCCAGCAACAGCTCACGGACAAAATCTCCACTGCGGACGTAGTGCACCAGGTTGCTGAATTCCTTGCTGCCGAACGGATAGTAGCCAAGATCCTGGATCACCGCGCCGCCGTAGGCATACGCATGCGCCTGCTTGATCTCTTCTTCCGTCAGTCCCGGATACCGTTTGAGCAAAAGAGGTCGGATCTCGCCGGTCCATAACAGGTCCACAATCTCTTCGTGGGTCAGCACCGAATACGCAGTCGCTCCCGTGCTGCACATCAGCAGCGCCAGCGCAAGCGCCGCCGCTCGCACCCACAACAGGCGCCACCACCTGGCCATGGCGCCCGGCAATTTCATCGGGAAAAGCATCGTTCAGATCCGTCCAAGTAAAAGCAGCACCAGCACGATCAGCAGGATCATTCCTAATCCCCCCGTCGGATAGTAGCCCCAGTTTCGGCTATGCGGCCAGGTCGGCAGCGCGCCAATCAGCGCCAGCACCAGAATCACGATCAATACAGTTCCAATCATCCTTCACTCCTTCTTCACTCACGCCGTGAAAACTTCCAGCCCTACTTATAGGCGATTCCCCGTCCGATGAATGGTCAATACTGATCAGTCCGCCGTGGCCTCGTAAACAGGATGATGAAGCTCTTATCCCGCGGGTTGTGCGCCACTCCCTCACCCATCCTGCTTGGCAACAGGTCCGCAACAGAATGGCGCGAACCCGTTATTCGGATTCGCGCCATTCCATTCACGGAGCGCCTCGCAAAACTCGCGTTCACTCCTGGCTGTCGTTATCTTTTTTCTTCCTTCTCAGCGGGCCGGGCTGCGCTCGGTGCAGCCTGCGGTCGCGCCGCGGGTTGTGCGTGTGCCACCGGCTGCGGACGAGCTGCCGGTTCCGGTCGAGCTGCGGGCTGCTGCCGGGCTGCAGGTTGCGCGTGCTGCGCTGCGGGCTGCTGCCGGGCTGCAGGCTGCGCGTGTGTTTCCGCCCTCGGTGCTGCCTGCGGACGGGCCGCCGGCTGTGCGTGGGAGGCTGGCTGCGCGCGTGCTGCCGGCTGTTCCCGCGCCGGGCTCTGCGGTCGAGCCGTCGGTTGTGCGCGAGCCGCCGGCTGTTCCCGCGCCGGACTCTGCGTGTGCGCGTTGCTTTCCCTGCTCGGCGCCGCATTATTGCGTGCCGCTGGAGCCGTGTGCGCCGCCTCTGTCCGGGCCGCCGTGTTCCCAGGTTTTTCTGCGTTCCGGTTCGCCGCTGGTTGCGCGGCTCCACGAGTTGCGGCAGCCTTGTAGGGCGCTCCTGCCTGCTTCGCCGCCACCACTCCATGGCCGTTGAACTCGCCTGGCTTCGCAGTCGCTGCAACCGCCGGACGCCCGTGGTTCACTGACGCCAGCAGCGCGTGATTACCTCCGGCCGCTTGCACATGCTGGTTCTGTAAAGCTGTTGGCTGCGCGTGCTGCTCGTGCGCTACGCCTTCTTCTGCCTGCGTCGGACGCGAGGAGATTCCGCCTCTGCCGCCGTTATAGCTCACATGCCCCGCCGACCGGTTGCTCGTAACCCTCTTGTCATACGCGTTGTGAATGTTCGTGCCGCGGATGTTGTTCACCGCCCGGTTGTACTGGAACGAGCCATGATTCCAGTAGCCGCCCTGGTAGCCCGATCCGCCGTACCCATAGCCGTAATCCACGCCGCCGTAGAAGCCAACATGTTCACCCCAGTATCCTGCGTGCCACGCATACGCGTTATCGCCCCAGCCCCAATACCCAGGAGTCCAGAGATAACCAACTTCGGGCGCCATCACCCACGTTCCCGGAACCCAGAAGTAACCCTCGTTTCCATAGGCCCAGTAACCGGGCGTCCAGATATATCCATCGCCTGGAGCTTCCGGCTGCACGTACAGCGGCAGCGCCGGAGGAGCCAGCGTGACCGAAACCGAAAACTGCGCGAACGAAACGCACGGCATCGCCAGTATGAGTAACGTCAGCAGAAGTAAACGTATAATGCGCATTCTGAACCACCTTGCCGCATCCTCCTTCGATTGCCCGTTAGTGCCTTGCTGCTGCGGGTTACGCGGATGGAATCGCGGCTCTTCTCCCACAAGCATTCCACCTTTGCGCCGCTAACTCTGATCACTACTGCTCACTTCATCGCAATTATTCCATCGCCGCCGCCCCGCTCTCCCGTCAACTTTCTCGCGCACAAAAAGGCGCGGGCCCACTCAGTGGACCCACGCCGGGCTATCGCACCAGGTTATACGGTTAAAGCACAACGCTCAGCGTAACGTTCACGCCCGGATACATCGGATTGCACAGGTAATACACGCCGTTGATCTCCACCACGTAAACGTCCTGCGTGTACAGCCAGTTGCTCGGCCACGCGTCAACGAATCCGAAGGAGTAGCCGCCGTATTGGAAGCGGTGATTCCTGCCGTAGTCCGCCTGGCTCACATGGAAGCGGTGCTGTTGTCCAAAGCTCGCCTTGAAGCGGTCGTCAGGAATGCGTCCGCCCCGTGCCTGCTGCGCCGGCTTGCCGCCTTCCGCCTGCTTGCCCGGCTGCGCCTGCTTCCCTTGTTGCTGGGCGTTCTTGTCCTGCTTGGCCGCTGGCTTCTGTTGCTGCTTGGCCACCGGCTTTTGCGCCTGCTTTGCGGGCTTCTGCGTCTGGACTTTCTTTTCTTCCTGCTTTGCGGGCGCGGCTTTCTGTTCTTCCTTCTGTTCGTGCTGTTCCTGTTGCGCGCACAACGGAGCCGCGGCTGCCAGTGTGAATGTCAATGCTGCCATCGTCATCAGTCTAGCGATTTTCATACCCTTGCCTCTTTTCGTCACCATGCCCGCGCTCGTTCTAGCGCAAGCTGCCTGTCGTTACCGTGGTCGTGTTTCCAATGGCTTCGCCGGAAACTACAAGCTCCACTCTCCGGTTCTGCTGCCGGCCCGCCGAATTATCGTTCGTCGCTACCGGTGACGTATTGCCGAAGCCTTCGGCGCTGACCGAAGCAGTCGCAACACCCTGCTTTACCAGGTAATCGCGCACCGAGCCCGCGCGATGGTCTGACAGTTTCTGGTTCATCTCGTCGCCGCCCACGTTGTCCGTGTAGCCGCCCACCGCGATGTTCAGTCCGGGGTACGCCAGCAGAATTCCGGCAACCTTCGCCAGCTTCTCCCGTGCGCCCGGCTTCAGGGAATACTTGCCGGTGTCAAACAATACGTCGGACATACTGACGATCAATCCGCGTGCGCTGTCGCGTGTCTGTAGGATCATGTTCAACTGTTCCGAGAGCTTGATCCGTAACGCTGCTTTTTCTGCGTCGGCCTGTTGCTGCGCGGCCAGGCGCGAGTTCGCTGCGTCCGTCTGCGCTGCTGCCATTGCCGCGTCGGAGGCAGCCTGGTTCGCTGCCATATCCGCCTTTGCCTGTGCCGTCGCGGACTGTGCGTCCGCAGCCTCGCCGCGCGCCTTCGCCGCATCCGAGTCTGCCTGGTCTTTAGCGTTCCGTGCGCTCAACGCATCGGCGTCGGCCTGTGCCTTCGCCGTCCGCGCACTCATCGCGTCGGCTTCCGCCTGCGCTTTGGCTGCCTGCGCGCTTGCCGCGTCTGCCTGCGCCAGGTTCCGTTGGTTCACTGCGTCATTGGCCTGCCCCTGCACTCTCGCCTGCTCGTCCGCTGCGGCCTGCCGCTCGTCTGCCAAGCGCTGCTCATTCATCTTCTTCACTGCGATCTCGCGCGCATCTTCGGCGGTCTGCACTTCCTCGCGCGCCACGGCGATCAACTGTTTGCGCTCGATGTGTCGGTTCGTCGCGTACTCATCCACCTTGTTCATCAACCGCACGGCGTGCTGGTAGCTCTCGCTCGCATAGCTCTCGGCGCCCTCGGACTGCGCGATGCGCAGCGCGTTGCGCGCTTCAAAGAACTCCAGCGGCAGCTTGGCATTCAGAATCACCGGATCGAAGCTGTAGCCCGTCGGAATGTAGCCCCCGCGCTCCGTCAACTCGTACTGCGCACGCACGGATTCAGTCGTTCCCTTCGTGTCGTCGCGGATGATGTTCTCAAGCACCACTACATTGCTCGGCTCTCGCACCGCATAGTAAGGCTCGGCCGTAACGATCAGCGCAAACGCCTGCAGATCGGTGGTAACTTCCACCTTGCTGCGGTCATTCCCGCCCACCAGCACTTCGCCAAGATTCACCGCGCGCCCCTCTGGAGAAATCGCCCACAGGATGTAAGTCAGGTACTCGTTGCCGAACGACTTCGGGCTTTGCAGATTGCCAAACTCCGCTCGGATCTTGATCGCCCCGCGCTCGCTCTCAACCTTGGCTTCTCCGTTCGCCCCAGGCATCAGGTCCGTGCCCGTAAAATCTACATGCGTGGAACCGCTGCGATGCTTGTAGTTCACCGCCAGCACGCTTCGGCTGGTTACGTTTACCCGGAAAATCGGTGTGTGGCTCATGTGTTCGACCACGACGGTGTGAGTGGTGGTCTGGGCGAACGCGCCCATACTGATTACAAGTCCGGCTGCTAACAATAGGTTCGTATTCAAGGTAACTCCCTGGAGGCAGATTCCTGCCGTGTTGCGTTGTGACGATGTTGTACCGATGTTGGTTCGCGGCTTCGTTATTGTTTGCCTGTTATTTCTTATCTCGCCCTTCAACGTCCTATGCGGATGTTCGAGACCGAATGAAACATCCCCGTCGTATTCAGCAGCCACATCACCACAGCGATCACGACCACTGCATTCAGAATGGACTTGATGGTCCGCTGCATCGGGATGAAGCGGTTCACCAGCCACAGGACAACACCCACGACAATCAGAACTTCTACCAGTTGAATCAACGGCATGGCTAAGGCCTTTCCTGACCTATGGGCTGGCGCTGCTCATCCGCCATGAGTTGCGTCCCACGTCTTTGTTTGGTGTCGAATCTTGCGCGCCTCTCTTCCCTTGGCGCGCCCGGATGTAAGGGTTTCAAAGTTTCTTGGTGTGCCCGGCGTGAAGCCTTGCTCTCTCGGAACCTGCGGCGCGGCCGCACTCCCGCACACTCACGAGGTTAAACAATGACAGGTGCCGCAACTCCTGCCTGAGCTAGATAGCTCACATGGGAAGATTCCGCCGCGCGTGCGCGAATCGCGGTGTCGCCTCCGGCGTATCCCCGCTTGCTCTGCATTTTCATTGCACATCTTTCAGCACGGCATGGGTCACTGCTCGCGCCCGCGTAGTCGCGGACTTGTTCTCTACGGGATAGCTCAACTCGCGCTCGTGCGTTTTTCCATTCCTGTGATTTGTGTGGCCTTGGCGTATACTCCACTTACTCGGTGATGCTCTCCGTAAATCTCCGGTGAGGTTCCATGACCCTTGAGAAAGCCACCATCATCGAAACAAAGAAACGCAAAACGCCCTTAAGCCGGAAGGTATCTCTGCGCCCGGCAGCATTTCTTCCTAAGAAGCTGGTATCCGTAAACACAGGCGCCCACGGAGAAACCATCGCGAGCTTCGATCCCCGCGCCTTGCTCACCAAACTCTCCGTTGGAAAAACCAGCCAGGAATATCAGCCGGAGGAATCCATCTTCGCGCAGGGCGATCCGGCGGATGCAGTCTTCTACGTGCAGAACGGCAAGGTGAAACTAACCGTCGTATCCAAGCGCGGCAAGGAAGCGGTCATCGCCATCCTTCCGCAGGACTCCTTCTTCGGCGAAGGCTGTCTCGCCGGACAACCGCTCCGCATGGCCACCGCAAATGCCGCACTGCGAAGCACCGTTGTCCGTGTTGAAAAGCAGCGCATGCTGGACCTCTTGCATCAGGACCCCGAGTTCGCCGAACGCTTTCTCGCCTACCTGCTCACCCGCAACGTTCGCATGGAGTCGGACCTCGTTGACCACCTCTTCAACTCCAGCGAGAAGCGCCTTGCCCGTCTGCTCCTGTTGCTCGCCAACTTCGGCCAGGAGTCCAAGCCGATTCCGCTCATCGCAAAAATGAGCCAGGAAACTCTTGCCGAAATGATCGGCACAACCCGCTCGCGGGTCAGCTTCTTCCTCAATCGTTTCCGCGAACTTGGATTTATTGATTACAACGGCGGCGGCATGCACGTTCACAGCTCACTGGTCAGCGTCGTGCTTCACGATTAGTTCGGCCCAAAATTACTTCGGCCCCGGCGGGTCACAAGATGTACTGTTCAATCACCTGTGGCTGATTTCATCTGGTTACTTCCCTGCCAATCGTTCGCAACCTCGCCCAACGATTGACCATTCGGTTACGTCAGCTCTTCCAACGATTATCTACCTCGTCAATCCTTTCCCCAGGCCGCGGCAAAGCGCAAAGATCGCTCATCCGCTCCCGCTATGCGCCCGCGCTCCCCGGTATCATCTTGCGGAGCCATGATTTCTCCACAAAGCGCACAAGCAGGCAGGTGATGTTGTCGAGTCCGCCTTCTTCTTTCGCCTCTGTAATCAGGCGCTGGCACGCCTGTTTGCATGACGGCGCTCCGTCGATGATCTCCATGATTTCTTCGTCGGAGAGATGCCGCGTCAGCCCGTCGCTCGTCAGCAGCAGGGTATCGCCCGCCTCCGCTGCCAGGTCGCACAGATCCGGCTCAACGTTTTGTTCCGTCCCTAGGGCTCGCGTGATGATGTTCTGTATGTCGGAGCGTTGCGCCTGCTCGGCCGTGATCAGGCCGCGTCGAACCTGCTCCATCACCAGCGAGTGATCCTCTGTCAGTTGTCGGATCGTCCCCTTGCGCAGCAGGTAGACCCTGCTGTCACCCACGTGTCCAACGGAGTACATCTGCCCTTCCACCAGCACCGCTGCAATGGTTGAGCCCATTCCCCTCTGTTCGCGGTTCTGTTCCGCCGAGAAGCAGATCTGCTGATTGGCAAACTGAATCGCATCCGCCAGCAGGTTGGCGCGCGCAGACATGCCGGCGAAAGCGTTGACGCTCTCGCGGATCGCACCATCCTTTGCACGTTCGCGGCAGCACGCAATCACCGCTTCCACGCCCAACCGGCTCGCCACCTCGCCCGCCGCGGCGCCGCCCATCCCGTCGCACACAACGTAGATGCCGCAGCGCTCGTCAAAGCCGAAGTAGTCCTCGTTATTGCTGCGCACGCATCCCAGGTCACTTTGGCCGGCAACTTCCACCCCAACGCTCATTCGTTCACCGCCAGCCCCTTGCATGGGCCTCGGACTCAGCAAACCTGCTCTGTCCGGGACACGCGGACCGCATGCCTGCCCACTCGGTTCCTTCCGTTCCGTTCTGATGCCTGGCTCTCATTTTGCGTTGTGCCTTTCGCGTGATCGCTCTCTCCCGCTTTGCCGCCAACGCTCGTCGTCGCGCGGCTGTCTCCCCGATTAACGCTCTGATGCACTCCAAGGATTTTCTGTCCTGAGCGAATTTTGTCTAGATTCTGGATTCCAACCCGGACTGGCACAACTTCTTTTCTTCCCCCACGCGCCGTCGAGCATTCAAGTGCCTCCGATCATAGCGTTTAGCTCCACCTGGCCACGGGATGCTCCATTGGCACTCGCATTGCTCTACTCACATGGTCGAAGGCGGTGTCGGTGAATATGAATATCCCGGAATCAGAGTTGTCGGTTGGCGGCCAGAACGATGAAGAGACCCATGGCATTCGTCTCCTTCTGCTGGCCGTGGTCTTGGTGGGAGCTGTCTCCGTCCTTGTACCCAGTATTCCCAAGCAGTGGAAGGTTGAGATCGACTTTCTGCCGCCCCTGCTGATTGGCCTCGTGGCCCTGGTCCTTCTCTTTAATCTCCGTCTGGCTGCGCAGCGAAAATCACTCCGAAAGGTTTCCAACGCCTTGATTGCTGCAACCTCTTACATTGACCGTCTTGAGCATTTTTCTTTCCTTGATCCCGAAACCCAGTTGTTCAATCGCAGATATCTCGACCAGTTGTTCAGCCAGCAGTCCAGTTCGCTCAACCGCAGCGGCCACCCGGCTACATTCGTGCTCATCGCGGTGCGTCCCGACGAGCGCAAGGCGGAGAATGAAAGCATCATCATCAAGGCCGCGTTTGTTCTGCGGTCGAACTTTCGCGGCTCTGACTACATCGTGCGCTGCTCTCTGAATCAATTCCTCGTCGTGTTGCCGGATACCGACGAATCACAGGCCCAGATCGCGCTCAACCGCCTCGCTGAAAAAGTCGAGTATTGGAATCTGGAAAACGAATCCTCCGAGATGGCCCTGCGTTACGAGCGCACCGTCTGCCCGCCGGGCGCAAACCTATGGGAAAAGCTCCGAGAGGTTGAGTTGAAACTCGAGACCGGCCTGGCTCCGGTCGCGGGCGAATTCATGTCCCGAAGAGTCTCCGACCGCAGAAACCGTTCCGCATCGGCTTCGACGGCAAATTGATTCCCGCGCTCCCTCCTCTGGCGGCGCCCTTTGATTCGTGTAGCATTCTCTATGGCCGGGTCGCGGCCCACGAACTCACTAGGACGGAAGCTCACCATGCACGATCAAGTTGTGCTTCAGTGCAAGGACCTGCGCAAGACCTACGAAGCCAAGGTCGAGGCAGTTCGTGGACTCGACCTCACCCTCTATGCCGGGCAGTGTTACGGCCTGCTCGGGCCCAACGGCGCCGGCAAGACGACAACCATCGAAATCCTCGAAGGCCTTCTGGAAGCCACATCAGGAACCGTTGAGATTCTCGGACGCACCTGGCGCGAACATCCCGCGGAATTGCGCGAAGCCATCGGCGTATCCCTGCAGGAGACGCGGCTCTCCGAGAAGCTCTCCGTGCGCGAGACCCTCGAACTCTTCGGCGGTTTCTATCACAATGCCCGTCCCGTAGAGGACGTTCTCGAAGAACTGGCGCTCACCGAGAAGGCCGATGCCTGGGTGGGCAAGCTCTCCGGCGGGCAAAAACAGCGCCTCGCAATCGCGACCGCGCTCGTCGGCAACCCGCGCATGTTGTTTCTCGATGAACCCACCACCGGCCTCGATCCGCAAAGCCGCCGCCAGGTCTGGGAGATTGTCCGCCGCTTCCAGTCCGATGGAGGCACCGTGCTGCTGACCACGCACTACATGGACGAGGCCGAGCGCCTCTGCGACTACATCTCCATTGTGGATCACGGCAAGGTGATCGCCGCAGGCACTCCCGCTGAACTCATCACCGGGGTCGGCGGCCACCACCGCGTTGAATTCGCTCTGGAGGGCGACCCCGCGGTTCCTGCCGGGCAGTGGTTGCCGCTCCCTGGAGTCGCCGGAGTGCAGCGCGAAGAGGGCGTGACCGCGCTCACCGTGGAAGAACCACACGCCACCATTCCGGCATTGCTTGCCCTCATCGAACAGAATGGCTGGCGGCTGAGCCACTTGACCACGCGCCAGTCGAGTCTCGAAGATGTCTTCGTCAACCTGACTGGCCGCCACCTGCGTGAGGATTAGCATGATCGGGCAAAGCAACAATCCAAAACAAGAATCTCCCGTTCGCGTCGTCGTCGTGCATGGACGCTGGACAGGTTACCGGATGCTCCTCATGGCTCGGATGAAGGAGTTGTTCCGCGAGCCCGAGGTCATCTTCTGGATCTTCATGTTTCCGATTCTGCTTGCGCTTGGTCTGGGCGTTGCCTTCCGCAACAAGCCGCCGGAGGCCTCCCGCGTGGTCATCGCCGGCCAGCCCGGCGCAGAGCATATTGCCGAGTTGCTGCGCAGCGCGCGGGCCGTGCAAGCTTTCAAGATCGATGTGCAACCCTCCGCCCAGGCGGAGCTCAACTTCCGGCTCGGCAAGTTCGACTTGGAGATTGTCCCCCGCAACTCCTCCGTGGAGTATGTCTACGATCCTGCTCGTCCGGAAAGCGTGCTGGCGCGCAGCCTTGCCGACGATGCGCTGCAAGCGGCGGCCGGAAGCAAGCCCGCTGTTTCTGCCACCTCGCGCGTCAACAGCGAACCCGGCAGCCGCTATATCGACTTCCTCATCCCCGGCCTGCTCGGCATGAACCTGATGAGTTCTGGAATGTGGGGCATCGGATTCGCCCTGGTGGAGATGCGGCAGCGCAAGCTTCTCAAGCGATACGTGGCCACGCCCATGCGGCGCGGAGATTTTCTGCTCGCTCTCGCCAGCAGCCGCCTCATCCTCATGATCACCGAACTGGCCCTCATGCTCGGCTTTGGCGTGCTCGCATTTCACATGAGGGTCGTGGGCTCGTGGGCCGCCATCCTGCTGGTAAGCTGCCTCGGCGCGCTCACCTTCGCCGCGCTCGGTCTGCTCACCGCCAGCCGTGCGCAGAAGATTGAAACCGCCAGCGGCATCATGAACGTGGTGATGATGCCCATGTGGATCTTCTCCGGCATCTTCTTCTCCTATGAGCGTTTTCCAGCCGTCGTGATTCCATTCATCCGGCTGCTTCCGCTCACCGCGCTCAATGATGCGCTGCGGGCCGTAATTCTCGAGGGCAGCTCGCTCCAGTCACAGTCCGCGCCAATTGCCGTCATGTGCCTCTGGGGAGCAATCTCATTCTTCTTCGCGGTGCGGCTCTTTCGCTGGACTTAGCGCGGCAAGGTAACCTCCCACCCAACGGGGCTGGAGAGCTGGTAACCCTCTTCCGTCACTCTCCGCTACCGAGTGGAGCCACAAACCAAGTGAAAGTCTTGCGCGCTAGTGGTACTGTCTCTCAGACCAGATAAACCTGTCTTTGTCATCCGCTGTACGGATTTATGGTCGGCGGAGTCTGGTAAGAAATCTGGTGCCCGGTTTGGCACAGAAAGCTTCCTGCGCTCATCGTGCAAGGAAATTGCCCGAGACTATCGAATGCACAAACAAAAAGGCTTTTCGCTGATCGAGCTTCTCATCGTTGTAGCCATCATTCTGATCATCGCAGCCATCGCCATCCCGAATCTGCTGCGCTCACGCATCGCTGCCAATGAAGCCTCTGCCGTGGGTTCGCTGCGCAGCATCAACACGGCGCAAACCACCTACGCCTCTACCTACCCCGCAACCGGATACGCCGCTTCGTTGTCGAATCTGGGCCCGGGCACCGCCGGCAACACCTCGTCCAGTTCGGCAAACGCCGTACTGCTGGACTTTGTTCTTGGCTGCCCCAGCCAGCCCTGCACCAAGAGCGGATACTCCTTCAATCTGACGACCACCGGAGGCCCGCCCACCTACTATATGTCCACCGCGACTCCGGTCAATGTGGGGCAGACTGGCCAGCGCCGCTTCTACAGCGATGCGACCGGCGTCATCCGCTACAACGCCACGGCCACCGCCGGCTCTACCGACTCGCCCATCCAGTAACAAAGATCGAGGGAGGAACGGAATCGTTCCTCCCTCGATTGCTCCCACTCGCCAACCTTCTAGCTGATCAGCTCAAACTCCTCTTTCAGATGGCCGCAGACCGGGCAGCGGTCGAACTCCGCTTTGTCGGCCGTAAAGCCGCAATCCGGGCATACATAGTAGGTGGCTTTGTGCCTCAGCTCTTCGCGCGACTCTTCCGCGCCCTGTTGGATCGTCTGCAAAGCCCTGGCAAAGAGCTGGGCGTGCACTTTCTCAACCTCAAAAGCGAACTTGAACGTCCGGCGGGCCGCCGCGTTTTTCCGCGTCTCCGCTTCGCCGATGAACTCCGGATACATGACCTCAACTTCGTAGGTCTCGCCGGCGATTGCCGCTTGCAGATTCTCGACCGTGCTCTTCACCGCGCCCGCCTCGATCTGGGCTGCGGGCGTGCCGCCCAGCTTCTGAATTACCACGGCATGGTTGGAAGCATGGATCTGCTCTGCGCGCGCGGCGGCGCGAAATAGACTCCCCACGCGGAGGTAGCCTTCTTCGTCGGCTTTCGCGGCGAAGGCGCCATAGCGGGCCGAGGCGTTTGACTCCCCGTTGAACGCTGCAAGAAGGTTTTTCAGTGTCTGTTCGTAAGCTGGAACTGCGGATGTTGACATGAATGCTTCCTCCGGATGTGGGTATCTTCCTACATTATAGGGTCCAGCCGATCTTTCCGTGCATCGCAAAGGGCTCCCGCAATGGAGCCCTTGCCTCATTCCGTTCGTGCGATTCCCCGCCTCTCACTTGCGCTTGTGCCGCTTCAACACCCCGCCAATCGCCAGCAGTCCTGAGCCAATCAGCGCAATCGTTGCCGGTTCCGGCGCGGCGAGAATCTCTCCGCTGGAGATATCGCCAAAGGTGCTGCCTGCCTGGCCGTTGACCACCTGGCTCACCAGCGAATTGCCCTGTGGAAGCGAAACCGTGAAGTCAAGCGGCACAACGTTTCCGGCCTTCCACAGCGCGGCAAATATTCCGCTGGAGCCGCTGACGGTCAGCGTGCCGATGAACTGCGGCGCGCTGGTGCTGGCCAGCGAGGTGAGCTGGATCGTTCCGTTGATGGCGCTGGAGCCGGAAAGAAAATTGAAGTTCATCGTGCCGCCGTTCATGTTGACGGCAAAGATGTTGGGCGTCCCCGTGGCCGAGACGATGGGATTGTTGCCGCTGATCCACATGGTGTACGTGCCAACGTTGCTCCCAAGATAAGCGTCGCCCTGGATGCAGTTCGTCTGGCTGCACGAGCCGATCAGGGAGAGCTGCGTCTGTCCGGCGCCGCTGAATTCAACGCTTCCGCCGGTGCCCGCTCCAATGGTGATCTGCGTCTGCGCTGCCGCGCACGCCGGCACCAGAACCAGCAGAGAAGACAGCGCCACAACAACTCTCGCGAACTTGCGCACGGATTGCATGATGCAGACTCCTCACTGCACCAATCATCGTCCGCCCCGCGCAACCCCACAAATTACGCCGGTAACTTTTTGTAAATCTTCGGTCACTTCGGTGCCGGTTTGCGAAAAATCTGGATAGGATAGAATCATGGCTCCCGGCGGAGGTTTCGCGCCTTCCACGGAGCCCGACACTCTGCTTCAAGACACAGCGAAAGCGAGACTCGCGTACAGAATGGCTGCCCGCTCCCACGCCAGTAAGGAACTCCCCGCCCGCTCCACGGCCTGGCGCTCTCGCCTCCCCGGTTTGATCTCGCCTCTTTGCCTCTTGGCCTTCTTGTCGTTTGCTCCACTGGCGGCCACAGCCCAGGGCGGGCCTCCCCTGCTCACCGACGATCCCGGAACTCCCGGCCGCAACAACTGGGAAATCAACCTCGGATACACCGTGGACCGGCAGCCCTCCGACAACTATTACGAGACGCCCATTCTCGATATGAATTACGGCTGGGGAGACCGCGTCCAGCTCAAGTACGAGATGCCTTACGTCTACAACAGCACCGGCAACGGACCGCTGGTCTCCGGCCCTGGCGACTCCAAATTCGGCGTAAAAATTCGCTTCTTTCAGGATGAGAAACTCGATCTCAACATCGGCACCTACCCTCAGTTGGAGATCAACAACACCCAGAACTCCGTCCGCCGCAACCTGGTCTACAAAGGGCCTCTCTTCCTGCTGCCCGTGGAAATCACCAAGAAGGTCGGCCCCATCGATGTCGATCTCGAGGTAGGGCGCTGGTTCACGCAGCAGAAATCTTATTGGATCAGCGGCCTGGCCTTCGGCCATCAGGCAACCAAACGGCTGGAAGTGCTCACCGAGGTTTACACCAATGGAACTCCCGACGGCGAGCGCGACAACACCTTCGATTTCGGCGGACGCTACCGGTTGAGCCGCAATGCCACCTTCATCTTCATGGCCGGACGCAGCTTCAGCCCGCCCAGCAGCGGGCAATCCCAGTTCATCGGTTACTTCGGAATGCAGTTCCAGCTTGGAAGGCATCTGCGCGAGGACGAAGAGTCCGAGCCCCACCACGCCGACGCGCCAGGACTGGGCATCAAGCGCTAATCATCCGCCGCTGATCACCCGTGGCAAATCGCCGGCGGCAAGGCAATCCGGCAGTGCGCCGGACTTTACAAGACCTTACGCAAGCGCCGGCTAAAATCCCGACTGACGACGTTTCTTCCAGTTCTGCGTTGCCTTCTTCGAGGACTTCCGATCCTTCTTCGCTTGCTTTGCGTTCTTTCTCGCCACGCTTCTCGCGTTCCTCTGCGCATCGCGCTTGGAAGGGTGCGGGTGCGCGCGGGCAAAGGCCGGGAGGGAAAGCGTCAGCCCAAAAAGAATCAGCAGGATATAGCTTGTAAGTTTCTTCACACGCATCCTTGAGAAAAACTTCAGAGTACCAGGAGATAAGATGCTGGCGGAGGGTGAGGGATTCGAACCCCCGTTAGAGTTTCCCCTAAAGCGGTTTTCAAGACCGCCTGTTTCAACCGCTCACACAACCCTCCGCGGTGAGAGATGCCCGAGCTGCTGCTATTGTACGATGCCGTCTCCGGCCCTCGCTACACCACCAGGTCGGGAATATCCATCTGCTGTTTGCGGAAAGCGCGCAGGAACGCCTCAACCACCCCGGGGTCAAACTCTTTCCCCGCGCCGCGCTCCAGGATTTCGCGCGCCTCGTACGGCGTGCTCCCTTTGCGGTACGGGCGGTCGCTCGTGATCGCATCGTAGGCGTCGGCCACCGAGAGAATACGCGCCTCCAGAGGAATCTCGTCCCCTGTGCGGTCGCTGTAGCCCGAGCCGTCGAAGCGGTCATGGTGAGAGAGGATGATCGGCAGCACCCGGCGCAGCGAGCCGCCCACCGGTTCCAGCAGGTTCACGCCGCGCTGCACGTGCTCCCGCATCTCCAGCGTCTCATTCGCATTCAGCCGCGCTGCTTTGTAGAGAAGTTCGCGGCTGATGTCCAGCTTGCCAATGTCGTGCAGCAGGGCTGCTGCACGCACATCTTCAATGCGCTCGTCGTCAAAGCCCATCTCGGCCGCGATGCGCGCCGCATAGATCGAAACCCGGTATGAGTGGTTCTGCGTGTAGGTGTCCTTCGAGATGAAGTGCCGCAGGATCATCAGCACGCCGTGGTAGGTCTCGCGCAGCTCCCGCATCTTCGCGGCGTTGCGGTCATACAACGCTCCCATGGCGAAGGCCGTAATCATCAGCGAGCCGCCCCACACTACGATGTCAAACCACTTCTGGGAGTTCAGAGCCTCTTTGCCATGGTCGAAGAGCCGCGGATTCGCGAAGGTCATCAGAACGACCATCAGCAGGCTGGCCAGCGCCGTCAGCGTCGCATGGCGCCGCCCATAGTAGTAAGCCGAAAACAGCGTGGGAAACGTGTAGAAGCTGAGCAGAATACCGCGGTTGGCAACCAGAAAATTGCACAGCGCGGCGATGACAAAAAGTGAAAGCACCAGCCACAGCTCGCGGTTCACTTCGGTGCATTGTTGCAAAAAGCTCTTCTTCGTCAATTCAGTCTCCAACACGCTCCCGGAGTTGGAACGAACCTACAGCCCTGCCCCTGGATGCGCCACTATCGCCATCGCCGATTGGAAATTTATCCTACGTACATTTCCTCCGCCGCGCAACGGTACGAAGGTTACATCCCCCCGTACACGAAGAGGGCAGCCGGATGGCTGCCCTCTCCACTAGAACTTTTCGGACGCGAAAACTAAACGGCCGTCACGTTCTCTGCTTGCCAGCCCTTGGGTCCTTTGACGACGTTGAACTGCACGGCCTGTCCTTCCTTGAGACTCCGGAAGCCGTTTGTCTGAATAGCCGAGAAATGGACGAAAACGTCTTCGCCATTCTGGCGGCTGATGAAACCAAAGCCCTTCGCGTCATTGAACCACTTAACGATTCCTTGTTCCATGATGTTACTTGTTCCTTCGTGAATTGAAATCAGGCTGAGTGAATCGGAGGGATTTCGTCTGCAGATACGTGTTCCGGAGCAGCGCTTGGTTTGTCGCTCTCAGGGCGCCTCTACCGCTCGCGTCCTTCCAAATCATAAAGCGCGGACATTGTAGCACTCAATTCGCTGAAATCGTAAGCTCAAACCTGAATTCTCAAGCTAAGTCACTGAACAAAAAAGACATTTAGTTTTGTGACATTTGTCCTCGACAATCCCCGGCCACCCGTCCCAAAGTGGAGATATGAGGCTTACGAGGATTTTCGACCATTCCGCAGAGGATGCCTCGGCACCGCCTACGCCTCTGGAAATGCTGCTCGGCTGCCACGCCCGCATCCGCCACTTCATGCAGCTCAGCCGCACCCTGGCCGCCGCCGAGGGAGTGCCGCCCGAAGAAGTCGCCGAGGCTGCCGCGGCCATCTTCCGCTACTTTACGCTCGCCCTGCCGCAGCATGAAGCCGACGAGAGCAAAACGCTCTTCCCCCGCATCCAGGCCGCCCTGCCCCAGGGAGGACTCGTCTGCGAAGCCGCCGAAACCATGGTCGAGCAGCACACGGCCATCAATGAACTGGCAGCAGAGTTGTTGTCCATCTGCGCCTCGCTCGAGCGTAGCCCTCGCCGCCTGCCGGCCCTGGCGCGCCGCCTTGAGCACGTCACCAGCGCCCTCGACCAGATCTTCGCCGCCCACCTCCTCCTCGAGGAGACAGTGGTTTTCCCGGCTCTACTGGAATTATTCTCTCCCTCGCAGATGAAGGAGATGGCGCACGAAATGAACGAACGGCGCCGCTTACCGCTGGGAACCATCCACCTCGTCCAGTAAGCAGCCCGCTGTCAGCCGCCGCGGAATCTCCGCCTGCCCGCGGACCCTACTCGTAACGCAGCGCCTCCACCGGGTCCAGCTTTGCCGCCTTTGCCGCCGGGTAGATGCCAAAGAATAGTCCTACGCTCATCGCCGCCGCCACCGACGCGGGAATCACCCACCCCGGCACTGCCATCGGCCAATTCGGCAGCACAATATTCAGCAGCGCAATCAGCGCCAGGCAGAACAGCACTCCGGCAACGCCTGCCGAGCCTGTCAGCACGATGGCCTCTACCAGGAACTGCCGCACCACATCCTTGCTTCGCGCCCCGATCGCCTTTCGCACCCCAATCTCGTGCGTTCGCTCGGTAACGGACATCAGCATGATGTTCATCACTCCCACGCCCCCCACCAGCATTCCCACCGAGGCCACGGCAATCGTCAGGATCGCAATCGAGCCCATGATGCTGCGGAACTGATTGGAAATTGCCTCCGCCGACGAGATGCCGAAGCTGTCGGGTTTGTTGAAGGCATCGCCCCTCCGCCGCCGCAGAATCCCCGTGATCTCATCCGTTGCCTGTGATTTCTTCCCCGGCAGCGCCAGGGCCGTCAGTTGGTTTTCCTTATCCTGCGGCCGGTGCTTCAGATAGGTGAGGTAGGGAATAATCACCTGCTTATCGGCCGAGGAGTCGCGCAGAAACACACCCTTGCTCTTCTCCAGCACGCCAATCACCCGGAAGGTCATCCCCGTGACCTGCACTTCCTTGCCGATGGCGTCCTTCGCCGGAAACAGCGTCTCCGCCAGATCGTGCCCCAGCACCGCTACATCCAGGCGATGGGCGTTCTCCGTCTCCGTCAGGAAGCGGCCCTGCTCCAGATGTTCGTTCTGCACGGCTTCAAACGAAGGCGTTGCGCCCTCAAAGTACACTGCCGTCACTTCCTTGCCTGCGTAACGCGCGGTGGGAATAAAGCTCGGCGTGCCCGGCGTAAAGCTCGTCGAGTCCAGTTCCACGCAAACTTCCTTCACCGAGGGCGCTCCCTCGCGGATCGCCTCCGCGTCTTCATATTTCAGGGGCTTCCGCATCCGCAGCGCCTGCGGCAACCGGCCCATGTGGATCCCCGGCTCAAACTTGTAAATGAACAACGTGTCCGTGCCGTATTGCTCGAGTTGTCCCCGCAGGTCCGCGTCCACGCCGTACATGATGGAGAACACCATCACCAGCACCACCACGGCGATAAACACTCCCAGCACCGTCAGCGCCGAGCGCATCTTGTTCGCCAGCAGTGTCTCAAACGCCATCCGCGCGCTTTCGCCAAAGGAGAAATATCTGCGCTTCGAATTCATCCATCTGCTCCTTTAGGAATCTGCTCGCAGTGCTTCAATCGGATTCAGCCGTGCCGCCTTGCGCGCCGGATACACGCCGAAGAACAATCCCACCGCCGTCGAAACACAGATCGCCACGATCACAGCCGACAGTGGCACTGACATCGGCAGCGGCGTCGTCTTGTCCAGGATGACTGCCAGCAGCCACGCCACCGCGATTCCAATCAGTCCGCCCATCGCGCTCATCACGGAAGCCTCTACCAGGAACTGGCTCAGGATGTCCGACGTGCGCGCGCCCAGCGATTTTCGTATGCCGATCTCCCGCGTCCGCTCCGTCACGCTGGCCAGCATCACGTTCATGATCACCACGCCGCCAATCACCAGGAAGATCGACACAAAGCCCACCATCGCGCCCGCCAGTGTTCCGGTCAGGTTCTTCCACAGGTCCATCAGGTTGTCGGAGCCGAACAATCCGAAGTTGTCTTCTTCGTTCGGAGCCACATGACGCCGAGCCCGCATCAGCGCCCGCGCCTCATCCTTGGTTTGTTCCAGGTACTCCGGCGCCCGCGCCTGGATATTGATATTGAAGCGGTCCGTGTGTGTCCCGTTCAGCTTGAACCAGGTCTGCACTGGAACATAAATGAAGTTGTCCTGCGGCTGTCCCATCACGTTGCCAATGGGCTTGGCCACCCCGACCACCTCGAATTCGTATCCTCGAACCGTCACCGTCTTTCCCAGCGGATCGCTCGACGGGAACAGCTTCTTCACCACGTCGTCGCCAATCATCGCCGTAAAGCTGCGGTGGTCGTTGTCGTTGTCGCTGATGTAGCGGCCGCGCAAAACCTCTTCCGTATCCATCTGCCCGATGTTGGCCGTCACCCCGCGCACGCTCACGTCTTCCGCGCTCTGCCCTTCGCGCCGCACGGTGTCGGTGAACCGGCATTCCAGGCCCACGTTCTTCGGCAGCTTCAGTCCGTCCCGCGCCGCAATAAAGTCGTCGTAGGTCAGTTGTTTGTTGCGCCGCGCCGCCTTCACAAACTCCTCTTCGCTGTTGATGATGCCGTAGCGCGAAATCAGGAACACGCCGTTGCCCATATTTGCCACCCGGTCCGCGATATAGGCGTTCGTGCCGTTGATCAGCGCAACCACCAGGATGAGCGTCGAAACCGACAGAATCACTCCCAGCAGCATTAGAAATGAGCGCAGTTTGTGCGTGCGCATCGTCTCCAGCGCAATGATCGTCGGTTCCTTAATTCTGATTCCCCGCATGAATCTCCCGCAGGCAGGCAAAACCCGCACTGTTTATTACGAAAGAGCGGGCTGGAAGGTTCCCGGCCAAACCAGTCTCCTTCCGCCCTCCGGCCATCCGTACATGTCCCCGGAACCCCGATGGCCACTCTTACGATGGTTTCCGCTATGCTGAAGCTGTGTTACCGTAAGCCAAATGCAAGGTTCTACCCTGCGCGGCCATCCGGGCTGTCTTCCGCCGCGGCTCAGTGCAGGCGCTCTGGAGAGCAATCATGTTTGGATTCGGCTTCAACAAGGAAAAATCGCGCGCTAACGCCGAGAAGTACCTCCAGCAGAACAAACTGCAGAATGCTGTCACCGAATACGAAAAAATCCTCCAGGTTGAACCGCGCGACCTCGCCATCCTCAACACCGTGGGAGACATCTATTCCCGGCTCGGCCAGAATGAAAAGGCCATCGAACGCTTCCGCGTGGTCGGCGAGGCCTACGCCGCTGACGGCTTTCTCCTCAAGTCGATCGCGATGTACAAGAAGATCACCAAGCTCGATCCCAATGGCCTGCCCGCCATGGAGAAGCTCGCCGAGCTCTACCGCAAGCATGGCCTCGTCAACGACGCCCGCTCCATGCTGCTCCAGGCCGCCGAAGTTTACACCCGCAAGGGCCAGAGCAAGGAAACGCTCCGCCTCCTCAAGCAGCTCGTTCTCTTCGATCCCGAAAACGTGCAGGTCATCACCCGCACCGCCGACCTTATGACCCAGGGCGGTCAGCGCGACGAAGCCCGGCAGATGCTCTCCCAGACCGCATCCACCCTAGTCGAGCGCCACGCCCTCGATCCCGCGCAGAAGATCCTCGACCGCCTCATCGCCCTCGACCGCACCAACCTCCGTGCCCAGGAGCTTCGCGCCCAGGTTACCTTCGAACTCGGCGATAACCAGAAGGCCATCGAACTCTATGAGGCCATCCCCGACCTCGACTCCCGTGTCGACGCGCTCCGCAACCTCCTCGACGCCTACCTCAAGCTCGGCGACCTCGACAACGCGCTCCTGCTCGCCCGCAAGATGATCTCCGTGCATCATGACCCGGACGGCGTGCTCAAGGTTGCCGCCCGCCTATACAAGGAGAACGACACTCTCCGCTCGCTCAATCTCTATAATGAGTTCTCCACCGACGTCCTCGCCCATGACAAAGAGGACGTGATGGCGCATCTCCACGGCTCCGTTGCCCGCGTGCGCAACAATCCCGAGGCGCTGCAAACTCTCTACAACCTCTTCCAGCGCGCCGGCGAGTCTTCCATGATCGCCGAGATCCTCGAACTCATGGCCCACGCCGCCGTGCAGAGCAGCCAGCTCGAACGCGCGCGTGACGCCTATAAGGAACTGATCGAGCTGGAGCCGGATAACGCCGCCCACGTTCAGGGATACCGTCAGGTCTGCGCTCTCATGGGCCCCGGCGCCGTGCCGCCTCCCGCCGCCGCCAGCCCCAAGTCGGACGACGAGCCGCGCACTCTCGAGGAGTTCCTGCACAGCGACGAGCCTGTTCTGCCCAGGCAGAGCTACACGCCTGAGATCGAGGAACAGATTGCAACCGCCCTCACGGAGGCCGATCTCTGCGAATCCTTTGCCTCCAAGACGCGCGGCATTACCGCCCTTGAGACCGCCCTCCACGGCGCACCCCAGGATCTGCGCCTCAATCGCACCCTCGCCATGCTTTACGCGCAGGAGGGCCGCTCCGCACAGGCTGCGCAGTGCTATTCCACCATGCACCGCGTTCTTGAGGGCCTCGGCGAGTCGGAAGCCGCCGGCTACTACGCCAACCTCGCAGGCTCCGGCCAGACCACGACCTGGGAGGCCAAGAGCGGCGAGTTCGCAGCCCGTGACTTCGATCTGAATGCGCCCGAAGCCGACGGAAACACCGAAGAAATCGATCTCTCCGGCGAGTGGGAGTCCGTCTGGCAGGATTCTCCGGCCGCCGCCGCTCCACCGCCACCCGCGCCCCCGGCCCCAACCGAATCTCCCGACGCAAGGATCTCCGAGTTGTTGGAGGAGGCGCGCTTCTGTCTCAACCAGCAAATCTGGTCAGAGGCTGAGACCGCCGTATCGCGCCTGGCCGCTGAGGCTCCTGAGCACCCGGAGTTGCCTGCTCTCCGCGCCCGTCTGCGCCAGGGCTCTCCTGCCCCTGCCGCGCCGCCGGCTCCGTTGCCCCCGTCACTGGGTTACAGTCCGGTCGAGGTCATCGAAGTCAGTGACCATCCCTCGACCATCCCGGTTCGTCCGGCTCCGCCAGCGCCGCCTCCACCTTCGCCGCCACCCTCCTATCCAGCTTCCGCGCCTTCCCTCAGCTCACTCGCTGCCGAGCTGGATGCCGAGCTGGGAGACAGCTTTGTTCCCATGGCCCAGCCCCGCCGTGAGGCTCCGGCGCCCGCCGCTCGTCCTGCCAACCCTATCCCGGCTCCGGTCGCTGCCCAGCCCGTTGCCCCGCAGCCCATCGCTCCACCTCTGCCGCCATCGGTCGTGCGCATGGCTGCCGCCATCGAGCCGCCGCCTCAGGACTGGCCCGAGGAGCCCGTTACTCCCAGCGTTTTTGGTGACCTCCTCCAGGACTTCGAGCGCGAACTTTCCGCGCCTGAAAATGACGATGACGATCCCGAAACTCACTTCAACCTCGGCATCGCCTTCCGCGAAATGGGCTTGCTCGATGAAGCCATCGGCGAATTGCAGAAGGTCTGCCGTCTCGATGCACGCCGCCTGACGCCCTCCCGAGCCCAGGAGGCCTACATCTGGCTCGCCACCTGCTTCGTCGAGAAGTCCGTCCCCGAGGCCTCCTTCAAGTGGTTCCTTCGCGCCCTGGAAACCGCGCCCAACGAAGAGTCGCGCACCGCCGTCACCTACGAGCTCGCCAGCGCCTATGAGGCTGCCGGACGCAAACGCGAAGCTCTCGATCACTTCATGGAGGTTTACGGCAACAACATCGACTATCGCGACGTTGCCACCCGCATCCGCGAACTGCGCTCTTCTATTTAACCGGCGTTCGATTCTGTCTTTCGCACTCTTCAGCGTAGAATCGTCTGCAGGCTGCGCGCTTCGGATCAGTTCCCGCTCGCTCGGCCGCAAAGCCATTCACCGCAAACCAGGAACGCATCGAATCGACGATGGAAGTACCGCTGAAGCAGAACCCAAATCCGCCCGCGCCCGAGGAAAATCCCCGCCCGCCCGCGCCTCCCGTTGCTCACCCGCCAGTCTGGGCGCAGCGTCTTCTGCTCGTCGTCGAGGTCGCGATCGCCGTCTGGGCCGGAATGCTGGTCATGGTGCTCCCCTGGACGCGCCTCTGGACCGAGAATCCCTTGCTCGCGGGTTGGCCCACCCTCAAGTTCATCCTTGGCCAGGCTTTCCTCCGCGGCATGATCTCCGGCATCGGTCTGGTCGATGTATGGATGGGAGTTTCCGACGCCCTGCACTACCGCGACCTTCGCTAAATTGCTAACGTAGAAATTCAAATGGGTTGTTCTTCTTATGGCCGATCAGACAAAGCTCACTCCCTCGCGCGCTCCACTCGCCTATGAAAATGATGCCTTCCTCCGCGGCCCCGATGGGCGTCCTCTGCGCATCCTAGCCGAGTACACCGAGCCCCTCGCCCGCTTCCGCCGCGAGAAAATTCAGGACACCGTAGTATTCTTCGGCTCCGCCCGCTTCCGCAGCCTCACCAGCGCCGAGGAGGCCGTCCAGCTTCTCGCCCGTCCCGGCGGAGCCGAGCCCGCGCCTGACCACGAGCAACAGGCACACCGCGCCCAGCGCGCCGTGGACATGGCCCAATACTACGAAGACGCCCGCAGCCTCGCCCACAAACTCACTGACTGGACTCGCACTCTCCCCGGCAAGCGCCATCGCTTCGTCGTCACCACCGGCGGAGGCCCCGGCATCATGGAAGCCGCCAACCGCGGCGCCCGCGAAGCCGGAGGCAAGACCATCGGCCTCAACATCGCCCTGCCCTTCGAGCAGGTTCCCAACCCTTACATCACCCCGGAGCTCAACTTCGAGTTCCACTACTTCTTCATGCGCAAGCTCTGGTTCGCCTACCTCGCCAAGGCTCTCGTCGTCTTTCCCGGCGGCTTCGGAACCCTCGACGAATTGTTCGAGATTCTCACCCTCGCCCAGACCGAAAAACTCGCCAAGAAGATGACCGTCCTTCTCTATGGCGAGGAGTACTGGCGTCGCGTCCTCAACCTGGAAGTGCTGGCCGATGCCGGAACCATCGCCCCCCAGGACGTCAATCTCTTCCAGTTCGTAAATACCCCGGAGGCCGCCTTCACCCGCCTCCAGGAGAGCCTCATCCGCGACCACCTTCAGTTCCCGCCCCAGGCCAAACGCCACCAGCCTGAGATCGCCACCACCCGCCGCTGAAAAGCGGCTCAGGTGGACGGGTGGCCCGGCCTACGTTTGCAGAATAAATAAACTTCAGGGTGCCCCGTCCTAACCTTCCGTTGGTTAGGGCGGGGGTGTTGATCTTGTCCTTGGCGGGTGGCCCGGCCTACGTTCGCAGAATAAATAAACTTCAGGGTGCCCCACCCTGACCTTCCGTTGGTTAGGGTGGGGGTGTTGATCTCGCCCTTGCTCCTGCTCTTGCTACCGTCGCCCCAATTCCATCTCAATTTGATCTCTTGAAGAAGAGCGGTTCGGAGGCGGCCACTAGCATCAAGATTGACCTAAGGCATAATGCCGAACGTTTGGAAGCAATCATTCGGGAGGCAATCAAGAGAAACCTCCCGTAATGATTCCCGGGAAGGGACAATTTCAACGTGTGATGGGGGGGCAATAAACCCCCAGGGAGGTGAGCGAACATGAGCGACGAATCTGAAGTACAAGAAATCCTGAAATTGCAAACCGAGATTGCCCAGAGGCTCGATCAATTGGGGTTCTTGGGTTCGCCCGGGGCGAGGGGTAACATCATCCATCATCTGGCAGAGGCCGCTGTCATAGGTAAGAAATTGGAGCAAGAATTTCTGCGAGCATTCCTAGGGAGCCCCATGGGCCAACAAGAAAGGCTTGAGGAGTTAGTTGTCGACATGCACTGCGAACTGATGGAATTGCGGGATGGGCTCAGCGAAATGGAGCCAGCGTTTGTTGAGCTAATGAATTTTGTAACCCGTTACCCAAAATAGAAGGCGCAAGAGAAGTCTTGGTGGCAGAAGACCCTCAGTTTCTTCTATGTGAAGACCGGCAACGCCCAAACTGGCTTCGGCGTGCATGATGTCAAGGTTGGTCCTCTCAAAGTAGATGTGGTTGCAAAGAAGAACGGCAAGGAAGTTAAGCAGACTATCGACGGTAAGACAACGACCACCATCAACAGCCAGTTGGGGGTGAAGGCCTCATTTGGAGGACTTGCTCTCGGTGTAGAGCGCACAAACCAGCAGGAGGAAGGTAAGAACCCCCAGACTGAGTGGGTACCGGGAGCCGCGGTTGGGAAGTTCGAAGGAAAGAATGCTGAGATCGGTATTGGTGCCGGTGGTTGTTTCCTAGTCTGCGGCCAAATCGAGGTTGGCATACAGGCTGACAAGGTACTCAACGCGGTGGGAGATGCCGTCGCTGGCTACATAAGTTCACACATCGATCCCAATACATTGCCTGGTCAGGGGAGGAATTAGCCATGTTGCACTGGCTTTCGTCAACGCGTGCCCGAACGCTGTTTTCTTACTCGTCATGGATTGTCGTGTGCATGGGTTTCTTTATGATCTTCATGTTAACTCCATGGTTCCAGCAAATCGAAATACATCCCCCGGGTATGATAGCGCTGCGGGTTGTGGGAGGCGCGATAGGGGTGATCGGCGCACCTGCTGCCCTTTTCATCTTGTTTGGGATGGCGGTTTTCTGCGTGTTCGAGGACGGCTCATCTTTCGGAGTCAAGATGTTGTGGTTTGTGCTTTTCCTAATGACCGCATGTTTTGGAGCGGTGGTTTACTTCTTCATGGTTTACAAGAGGCAAGTGGAAGAAACCATAACGTCATAGGCGCAAGAGACGAGCAGCTCTTCAGGGGGCCATGGCTTCTGGAGTCACGTTAACAACCTTCTTCATGGGCATTCTTGGAACTACGGGATGCAGGAGCCGGTGCCAATGCGGGAGTCGGTGACCACGACAATTACGTTTGTCTCGGACGCACTAGGTGTAGCTAGCGCGGTCAGCAGGAACGTACCGCTGGGACGTGTGAGTGCGGCCATAAGCGTAGTGAATGATCCAAGTCCTCTGAACGTGACACTAACTGGGCTCGGGTTGGTCCCTGGACTAGACGTTCCGATGGCTTTCGGTACTGCAGCCTGGGACGGCAGCAAGTTCGTGGGAAATCAGGTCATTACTCCTGTTTTCACCCCAGACGCGTCACAGGCAGCAACAATAGGCGACGGGTATGGCCACTCTATAGCGAATCCTGCCATGATGGATGGGTCAGAGCTTATCCAGCACTAGCTGGGTGCTGTAGTGGGAGGTGGAGACTTTCAGTAAGGGGAAGGAAATGTCATGCCCGATTGGAACTCACCTATAAGGTCGCCATATTTTTACTTGGTGCTTGGGGTCATCGCATTTTCCGCGGCTGTGGTTTGGATCTGCACCGGAAAAGCGTGGATCCGCTTTCATGGTTGGGTATACCGCGCCCAAGAACCAAAGCGATTTTGGTGGGAAGTCGCAATGGATTGCCTCATTGGCGTTATTTTCATTGGAATATTCTTGTATAAAATTTACGGACTTTCGAGCTGATCCGAGGGGCTGGTGGCACACATCTGATGAAATCTCCAGGTTGAGGGTGCCCCATATCTGCCTGCTTTTGGCAGATGTGGGTGCTCACACAGGGCGGGTGGCCCGGTCTACGTTTGCGGCATAAGTGAACTTCAGGGTGCCCCACCCTGACCTTCCGTTGGTTAGGGTGGGGGTGTTGATCTCGCCCTTGCTCCTGCTCTTGCTACCGTCGCCCCAATTCCGCCCCAATCTGTGTGCCATCTCACAAGCTCCCGTGATCCAACCCAGCTCTTTGGCACAATGATTGCCTCTTCCGCCAATACGCATCGCCGTAATCGTTGACCACTCCGCCAGTCCTTCACAACCTCCCGCAACGATTGCCTACTTGGTAACTATTCCGTTTCCAACGATTATCTACTCAGTCAATCGTTTCCTTTGTTCCAACATCCCTTGAAGGGCACTCCCGAAGCTGAATTTGGAGGTGTCTCAGCTTCGCGCCCACGCTTTTCGGCCATCACCGTGAAGCCTGCCTTCCGCCTACCCCACCCAACTGCTCTTTACCGCCACCGCTCCCACGCACCACATCAGCGCGTCTTCCAGCTTTTCGCGTGACAGCTTGCGCTTCTCCAGCAAACTCGCAAACTCCGGATTCTCTGCCAGCCGCTCCGCCACCGCGCTGAGCACCGTGACGTACTCGGCCGGAACGTTCATCTTCACCGCCCGCAGCAGGTCGTCCAGCACCGCGATCAGCTCGAACAGCACCCCCTCCGCGTCCGCATTTTCCGCGTTCGCCACGTAGAGCGCCCCGCTGATGTCGCACAGCAATTCCAGCTCCGACGGCACCGGCCTCACGTCGCTGAAGCCGTTGTCGCTCGCCATCAGCGCCTTCAGCCCGTCCATCGGACGGTGGAACAGCAGCAACCGTCCGCCCTTTGTAATGGGACGCTCGCTCTCCCCCTCGTCTCCAATCAGCGTGTAAAACTGCGGCCCCTCCGCACTCGGATCCATGCGGAAGCCGATCAGGTACAGTTCACGATTCAGCGGCTTGGGAGGAAACTCAACCATTTGGTTGTCCATGCGTCTATTCTAGTGCAGAACTTTTTTTCCGCACCCGTGTTTAACCCGGTGCAGAGACTTCTCTTCAGCGGTGGGTACAAAGCCATGAGCAAGATCATCCTCTCTCTCATCAGCGTCGTCACCCTGGCTGCCCTCACAGCCTGCGGCGGTTCCAGCAACTCCACCCCAACCACAACGGCTCCTTCCGGCGGAAACAATGCCGGCTTCTCCATCTCCAGCCTCAAGGGAACTTACGTCTTCGCCGCCAGCGGCGTCACTACATCCAACAACTTCGCCACCGAGGGAGTTTTCACCGCCGACGGCGCTGGAAATATCTCCTCCGGCGCCCGTGACATTTACAACGACGGCGGAGGCCAGGTGCAGGAAGAGTCCATCACCGGCACTTACAGCGTCAATCAGGACGGACGCGGCCAGTTGACGCTCAATGGAAATTCCGGGCAGACCGTCTACCGCTTCGTCATGCAGTCGCCCAGCGCCGCCAAGCTCTTCCAGTTCTCCAGTTCCGCTGACGCCACCGGCCGCATCGAGCTTCAATCCCCCGTGAACAGCAACGTTCTCTCAGGAACCGGAACGTACGTCGTCCGCTTCGACGGCGAAGACAGCGGCAACAAGAATGCCTACGGCGCCATCGGCGCGCTCACCGTCTCGGGAACCACGGTCACCGGGAACATCGACGAGAACGACGCTGGAAACTTCAGCTCCCTGGTCGCCACCGGGACCGACACCGCGCCCGACGCCAATGGCCGCGGCACGCTCACCTACTCCACTCCAAACGGAACCCACAACTTCGCCTACTACTGGGTTTCGCCAAGCCACATCGAATTAGTCAGCACCGACAAGAACTTCTTTCTCTATGGTTACGCCGATTTCCAGACCGCAACCATCGCTGCCACCCCCGCAACTTTCAGTGGAGACCAGGTCTTCTCCATCTCCGGCTTCGATTCCAACGGCTTCGCCCTCCTTGAGACCGGCCGTCTCACCTTCGATGGAGCCGGAAACATCATTAACGGTGTCGAGGATTACAACGACGCAGGCAATTTCTTCAGCGACGTCGCCTACGGTGGCAGCTACACCACGGCCGCCAATGGCCGCTGGACCGCCGGACTCGCCTACACCTCCGCCACCGCCTCTACCATGACGCTGGTGGGCTGGCAGGTCTCCAACCAGCAGTCCGTTGTTCTCACCACCGGGCTCGTCACTACCGCCGGAACCTCGCCGGTACTTGAGACTGGAACCCTTCGCGCCCAGACCACCGGCCTCACCACGGCCAACATAACCGGAAACTACGCCGAGGATCTTTCCGGCTTCAGCCTCTCCTACAACGGCAACGTGGAAACAACCGCCAACTTCGATGCCGACGGCCTCGGCAACCTCGTTGGAACCCTCGATTCCCAGGTGCCCGGCTTCTTCAATACCGATATATCGGAAACCGGCATCTACTCAATCCTCTCCAACGGGCGCAGCCCCGGCCAGATAGGCGGTGTCCCGTTAGTGATGTACACCGTTGATGCCAACAACATTTACCTCATCTCCAGCGATCCCACCCGCCTCTATCAGGGCAAAATGGTAAAGCAGCAGCCTTAGCGATTCCCCCCGCGATCAAAGCCCGCTCCCCTGTGGGCGGGTTTTGATCCGGCTTCCTGCAATTCCCTTTTTTTCGTAACAATCCCAAAGTACCCATTGCAGCGCCAGAAAGCGCGCCGTTCGCGCCGATGTTTGCTTTCGCTTTCTCCCGCTCGGAGGTACTATCAAGTTTCATTCGTTCTCAATTCTTAAGCCGTGCAACAGGGATGGTCTGCAATGAAAATTGGTGATTGGCTGAAGTCCGAAGTGGAATATGGTCGTGATCTTGCCGGTTCGGGATGGCAGGGGGCACGTGCTGCTGCTGATTCAATGCTCCACGGCGAGCATGTTGGCGAGGTTCTCGGGCGCTCCGCCCGCGCCTCCTGGGCTCCCACTGTGATGGGCGCTGGCTTTGGCGCGCTCTGTGGTCTTCTTGCCCAGCGCCGCAAACCCAAAACCGCCGCCGTCGTCGCCATGGGAGTCGTCGGCGGTGTCGTCGGCTTCACTGCCGGCGTCGCTTGGGAGACCCGCCAGCTCTCTTCCGTCATCGCCCGCGGAGCGATCCGCAAGATCGGAACCACCCGCGATTCGCACTGGCTCGGCAAGCATCCCATCAACTTCGGTTGATCGCTCAGTCCGCCAGCTTCAACAATTAAGAATGTCGGCAGGAATGTCGGGTGCCTCAGGTTCGCGCCAGTCGTTGGCGCGAATCTGGGAAGCATCACGCTCCGCCCCCGCAGGCACCTTGCCTCTGCTTTTGCATTTGCCTTGTTTTTGAAGTGTCTTTCCGAGCGCCGCGAGGAACCCCAGCACCGCTCAAATATCCCGCGCCGTCCCAGAGGCACTTCAACCAACTCAACGCCCCTCGAACTACCCGCCGCTTCCCACAAAAAAGGAGAGCCGGGGCCTATCGCCCTCAGCTCTCCGGTTTCATCATTTCTCTTTACATCACGTCTACGTCGCCGACCTTCTTTTTCGCAGGCTTTACCGGCTTCGTCGGGGGTGCAGGTACCGCTGGCGGCGTTGGCGGCGCTGGCGGGGCGGTCATCGATTCCTCGGTCTTGCTGATCTCGATATCGCCCGTGTCGCTCGTCACGTTCACCTTCACGCCGCCCTTGCCTACCATGCCGGAGGCCGAGGAGCTCCCCGTATGGCTCTCCGAGCGCACGTTTTCAAAATCGCTGCGGATATCGCCGTGCCGCGTCACCACCTGGTACTGGAAATTCGCCTTCGTCGGAAGCCGCAGGTGTACGTCCCCGTGGTGCGTCGTCAGGTCCAGGTTGCCCAGTCCCGCCGCCGATCCGCTCTCCAGGCTGATGTCCCCGTGATCGTCGTTGATATGCACGTCGCCCTTCAGATTCCGCAGGTTGATGTCCTTCGCCTTGGTCGAAAGCGATATCGGCCCCAGCAGTCCATCTCCCTGCAGGTCGCCGCTGTCCATCGTCAGGTCGCCATCCAGCCGCGCAATCTGCAGTTCCGTACGCGAGGTGCGGATCGATACTCCTTTTTGCAGCTTGGCCAGCCGCGTGTCGCCGAATATATCTGCCGTCACAAAGGCTGAGCCGGCAATCGTATCCAGAGCAAGATCGTCCAGCCGCCCATCCGCGTTCACGTTCCCTGAAACGTTGCTCACATGCAGTGACCCATGCCGCGTCGTGACGTTTACGTTTCCCGTCACCTGGTCCAGCGTCACGTCGCCACGCTGGGAGGTTACCTTCACGTCGCCTGTCCGCTGCGTTACCGAGACATCGCCGCGCCGTGCCGTCAGCTCCAGGTCCGCCTTCAGTGGAGCGTACACCTCCAGGTCCGACGCAACTCCCTTCGGCCCAGCCGATTCCGTATTGCCCTGCACCTCAACCGAGGTGCCCTGCGCCTGGATACGCGGCGTGGTCGACTTGTTCGTCGAATCCGCCTCACCCTGGCTGCTGGCGAAAACCCTCTTGTGATACACCACTTTCACCTGCGGATGGTCCCAGTTATGCACCGTGATGTTGCCCCGGTCGCAGTTCACCCGCAACGTCCCGCCCGCCGGAATATCCTGCGTCAACTCTCCGTCATAGCTGTATTCGCTGCCGAACAGATGCATCAGCTGGTCGTCCACGTCCACGTTGTCGCGCACCGAACCCCAGTTGATCTGGTCGCGCCCGTGGAATGCGGCGCTCAGCCCCACTCCCATGCAGATAATGATCACCAGCAGGAACACTGTCCCGCCGCCCATTCCGGGCGAAGGCCGTCCCGCGCTGCGCGCCGCAAAGTGCTCCGCCAGCCGGACTACGCCAATCAGCACCAGCAGCAGCGGCCAGTAGCGCACAAAATCATGGAACAGCGGAATCGTGTAGCCAAAGTTCCGCAGCAGAAACAGCATCCCGATCACAATCAGGATCAGCGGCCCCACCACCGAGCGTCTGCGTGGCGGAGGCGTGTAGTAGTACCCGCCTGGGCTAGCCATTGTGTACCTCGCCCTGGGCGCTCTGCCCATCGCCCAGTTCTCCCGCAATCGGCGGCGGAGGCGGCGTCACCACCGGCCCGCTCGTCGGCACTGCGTTCTGATTCATGTTTTGCGCCGCGTTCTGGTTTGCGTTCTGGTTTACGTTCTGCGCCCCGTACTGCACCCCAGCCACATACCCCGGCGGATACTGCCCATACGGCGCACCGTACGGCCCCGGCGGATATTGCCCCGGATTGATGTGTCCCTCATCCCCCACCACGTAGCGGCCAACCTTGATCGCTCCAATCACGATCAACAGAATCGGCCACGTGCGTTCGAACGGATACTCCGAGGTATTCGACAGCAGAAACAGCAGCCCCAGCGTAACCAGCACCGCCGGACCCATCAGGCCGCGCGTGCTGCACCGGCTGCAACTGCACGCTGGATTCGGTTGGTAATATCTCATCGCAAGCTCTCCCTCTACTGCCCGCCGCGCTGGCGTTTGATAAACAGCCACACTCCAAAGGCGATCAGAATCATCGGCCAGAAATGTGTGACCCAGTGAAAGCTGAACCACCCCAGGTTCGCCAGCAGAAACAGCGCTCCAAAGCCGATCAGCACAATCGCCCCCACGGGGCTGCGTTCCCGCTCTTTCGGCGGTACATACCCCACACCAGCGGCTCCCGCGTCGTAAGGACCCGGTCCTGCCGCGTACGTCGTCCCGCCCGGCCCGGCGTAATACGTTCCCTGCGCTCCTGGGCCCGGTGGCGGTGGCGGCGGAACTCCCGCGCCCGGCATCGTGTTCGGCTCGGCGTTTGGTATCCCGCCCGGATTCGCCGCCCCCGTCGCCGCTCCGGCGGTAAAGTTCTGGGCCGTACCACCCGGAACCTTTCCTCCGGCCTGCCGCCAGTGGTGTTCAACGTTCTGTGCCGCGTACTCCACCTGCGTTCCCAGCCGCTCCCCTGCCTGTTCCACCCGCTGCCGGAAGGTGCCCTCTTTCCCTTCCAGAATCTGGTTCAGCCCCAGCGGATCAGGAATCGGCATACCATAACGCCGCGCCTTGGCCGTCGTGTATGCGTCGAAGACCATGTAAAACAACCATGCCGGAATCAGAATGCCGGCGAATGCGCCCATCCCGTGATCGGACAGCCAGATCAGCGTGCTGAACACGATCACATGGACAAATCCCTTCAGAAACTGGCCGTTGTAAAACGCACCCACTCCCGGAATGAATCCCAGGAACAGCGCCAGACCGGGGCTGGCGTCCTCCGGTGCGCGCGGCGGAACCTGCGTATAGCCCGCGGCTGCGCCAAAGTTGCCGGTCGCTCCTCCGTGGACGCGTGCCGCAAGGCAGGACTCGCAGAAGATCGTCCCCTGCACCTCGTGCTTGCATCTCTCGCACATCGCCTTGCCACAGCTCCGGCAGTAGGCTACCGCTGCCGTGTCGGTGTGTTGTGCGCAGTTCATATCTCTCTCCTCTGCATCGCAAGGCTCCATAGCTGCTGCTCGTTCCCATTCAGCGATGCCAGTACCTGCCAGGCATCAGCTGCCGGAAGGCCGTCCGCTGGCCCGTATCCGTCGCCCAGCCCCCGGCTGTAACCGCGATGATCCCGTCTCTCCGGCTCGCTGTTCTGGTTCTGTTCCTGCGTCTGGTTGTTGTTCTTGTCGCGGCGCCGGTTCTTCTCTTCGCGCTCGCGTTCGCTCTCTTCGGTCGCATTGCGCAAGTCCCGCACCCGCGACTCAATCTCGTACACCAGCCGCATGTTCTCGTAATACTTCATCACCTTGTTCTGGCTCGTATAAAACGTGTGGCTCAGGTTGTGCGGCGTCAAATCCTTGATCCGGATCTGCGCCATGTTCAGCACCAGCGTGATCGAGAAGAACGCCATTCCCATTGACATCCCAAAGCGCGGCGTCATCACCGGCGCAAACAGCATCTTCGTCTGCCGTCCCAGCCGCTCCCACACCGAGTGTTTCGGCTCGGCCTTTGCCGCCTGCTGCGCCGCCTCGCTGGTCGCCGCCAGAATGCTCTGCACCAGGTTCCGCGGAGGCGCAACCTCTTCCATCTCCTCCAGCCACGCCAGTCCGCTGGAAGCCTCGGCGAACAACGTGTTGCACGCCCCGCACTCCGCTCTGTGTGCTTCGAAGCGTTCGCGCCGTTCGCCCTTCAGAGCGCCGTCCAGCGCCTCTGTCAGCAGAACGTCGAACTCCGCGCAATGCATCCCGGATTTGGTTTCGCCCAACATCTCAAATCACCTGCCTCGCCCTAATCCAATCGGATTACAGGGCTTGTCTATACGTACGTTGCAACAGCCGCGCTAGTTCCGCCCGGCCGCGATTGATTCTGCTCTTTACCGTTCCCTCGGGAACTTTCAGAACCTGCGCTATCTCGCGGTAGTCCATATCCTGCAAGTCCCGCAGAATCACCGCCTCGCGCAGGTCCGGGGAAATCTGTTGCAGCGCCCGGTGAACCATCTCCCGCCGGTCCCGGCTCTCCATGTGAATCTGCGGACTCTCCGATCCGTCCGTCGGCAGCCGCTCCGCCAGCGTCGGCCCGTCCTCGTCCGTCCCCTGCGCCGCGTCAATCGAATCCGTCGCCCGGTCGTTCCGCGTCTTGCGGAAGTGATCCACCAGCAGATTCCGCGTCACCGTCGTAACCCAGGTATTGAATGACGCCTTCTCGCCGTCGAAACTTCCAACGGTCCGGTAAACCTTGATAAACACTTCCTGGGTCAGGTCCTGGGCATCATCGGCCGAGCCCGCAAAGCGGTAGCAGATGTTGTAAATTCGGCGGTGGAAGCGCTGCACAAGCTCCTCCCACGCCGCGGAGTCACCCTGTGTACAGCGGCGTACAAGTTGTCCTACGACTTGTGCCTCTTCCACCCGTGCCTCCACTGGACGGCTTTGAGCAGCCGCAAACAGCGTCAGCATGGGTGGTGCCGTACCGGTCGCCATGCTGAGTAATTACGTAACTCACGCGCGCAAAGTTCACTCGTGCGGCTAAGACCCTGAATTCTATCAGTCTTTGCCTTCCCGGCAGCAAGCGCCCGCAACGCGCTCCCGCCCGGAACAATCAGCCATCTTCTTTCCCGAAAGCGCTGCCTGCCCGCCCGCCGCGAAGTAGAATTCACTCTTGCGCCGCACTCTTCGGGAGGATCTGCATTCCTGTGAAAACCCTGTCGTTTCTTGCCTCTCTCTTCTGCCTCTTTTCCGGCCTCCCGGCTCAAGCGCAGACTCCCCCAGCCAGTCGTGCATTCACCGCAGATCTCGCACGCTATTACTTCGCATCTCCCAGCGCCGAAATTGCCGCGCGCTCTAACCTTGACTCCGCCCTCCAACAGTTGGAAAAATTCAAAGCGCCCATAAACTCCGGCGCGCAGCTCTATAACACCCTGCAAGCTTATGAATCGGTTCTGAAACTCTTCCGTCTCCACGACGGTTATCTCCATCTCCGCTGCTCCCAGAACCGTCATGATCCCGCCTGCGACGCCCGTGAAAAGCTCGAAGCCGATGTGGATGCGGCAACCGCCTTCCTCAACCCGGAGATCCTCGCCATTCCTGAAGCGCGGCTGCAATCCTTCTTTTCCGCCGAGCCGCGCCTCAACGCCGCCCGCTTCGCCCTCGCCGATATTCGCCATGACGCGGAGCACGTCCTGCCCGAGGACAAGCAGGCGCTTCTCGACCGGTTCCAGCCCGAAATTGCCGACTGGCAGTACAGCCTCTATGAGCAGCTCCTGGACGGCATTCCCTTCGGAAGCGTGCAGACTCCGGAAGGCCCTCTCAGCGTAGTTCGCCAGCGGACTCTCCTTGCCGCCAACCCCGATCCCAAGGTTCGCGAAGAAGCATTCAAGCGCCGCTTCCACGGCTTGGCCGGCCAGCGCGATCTCCTGGCTTTTTCCCTCATCCACACGGTCAAAGCGCAGAATTCGCTCGCCCGGGCGCACAAATACCCGGATGCCCCAACCCGCAAGTACGCCAACATGTATCTTGATCCCTCGCTAACCCGCGCTCTGCTGGACCGGATGGCGCAGCGCGGCGATGTCGCCAAACGCTTCGAGAAGATTCGCGGCCGTGATTTTCAGGCCGCCTACAAACTCCCTATGCAGGCCTGGGATCTCTCTGCCCCGCAACCCGGCTTTGCTCCCCCGCTCACTCCGCTCGAAAGCGCCCCGGCCCTCTATCACCAGGCCTTCGCCTCGCTCGGAGCCGAATACCAACAGGCGTTCGACGCTCTCCTTGACCCCGCCAACGGCCGCGCCGATCTTCTGCCCGGAGGAGCCCCTGACCGCTACTCCGGAGGCTTTTCCATCGGTTTTTCCGGCGCACCCAGCATCTTGTTCTTCGGCCGCTACGATGGGACCTTCAAGGACCTCTCGGTCATCGCCCATGAAGGCGGCCATGCCGCTCATCGCAGCCTCATGAGCATGAACGGCGTCTCCCCGCTCTATGCCAACGGCCCGCACTTTCTCTTCGAGTCCTTCGCCATCTTCAACGAGCTTGTGCTCGCCGACTACCTCGCCGCGCACTCTCAGGATCCCCGCTTGCGCCGCTACTACCGCGAGCAATGGATGGCCATCAAGGGACTCGACGCCTTCTACGGCGCTAAAGACGCGCTCCTTGAGCAGCGCATTTACGAAGGCGTAGCCGCCGGAAGCCTCCGCGGAGCCGATGATCTGGACAAGCTCACGTTGCAGGTGGATGGGGAATTTTCCATCTTCCCCTCAACCACTCCCGAGCTCCGCAACCGCTGGGCGACCGTCTCCCTCATGTACGAGGACCCTTTGTACGACGTGAACTATGTCTATGGCGGACTCCTCGCGCTCAAGTACTACCAGCTCTACACCTCCGATCCAGCGCAGTTCGTGCCCCGTTACACCGCGCTTCTCAAGAACGGCTTTGACGCTCCTCCCGCCGAGTTGCTGAAGCATTTTCTGGATATCGAACTGCTTTCCCCATCGCTCCTCGCCGACGATCTCAACCTCCTCAACCGCCGCCTGGCTGAGCTGGAAGCCGATTCGCCCAATTCAGAGAATCCAGCTCCCCCCGCCACAGATGCCCCCCATCCGCCGCAGTAAGCAGATGGAGTCCGTTGAATCTGCTCCCGCCCTGCTCCGTCGAATCCTCTGCCTTCCTCACTCCTCTGCCTTTTTCTCGCGCATCACTTTTCGTTCTGCTACCCTCCAAGATACCTATGCGCTTCCCTCACAGCATTTGCCTGCTCATCGCTCTCGCCGCCCCCGTCTTCGCCCAGAACCCCAAGCCCGTCGCCGACCGCCTCGCCGCTCAAAACGCCCTCTTCGAGGAGCAGTACGAGACCGACCTCCGCAACTTCCCCGAGCGCGCTACCGCCTTCGGTGACTACCGTTATAACGATAAGCTCGCCGACCTCTCGCTCGCCGCCATCCGCCAGCGCCACCAGACCGACGAGGACTTCCTCGCCCGACTCCAGGCCATCCCCACCACCGGATTCTCCGAACAGGATCAGCTCTCCCACGATCTCCTCGTCCGTGTCCTCCAGCAGCGCATCACGGATTACGGCTTCAAGGAATTCGAGATGCCCATCAATCAGCAGAATGGCATCCATACCGGACTCGCCGATCTGCCGCTCTCCGTTCCCTTCGACTCCGTCAAGCATTACGAGGACTACATCTCCCGCCTCCACCAGATTCCACGCGTCCTCAGCCAGACCACGGAAATCCTCCGCGCCGGCATGAAAGACAACCTCATGCCCGTCCGCTTCCTCATCGAAAAACTCCCCGTCCAGTGCGAGGGAATCATCGAAGCCGATCCCTTCCTCATCCCCACCAAGAAGTTTCCGTCTGAGATCTCTCCCGAAGAGCAGAAGCGCCTCACCCGGCAGATCACCGAAGCCGTCAACTCCGACGTTCTTCCCGCCTACAAATCCTTCGCAGCCTTCCTCCGCGCCGAGTACGCTCCCAGGGGACGCACCACCCTCGCCGTCACCTCGCTCCCCGATGGCAAACGGCGCTACGAGAACAACATCTTCGCCCGCACCACCACTCACATGGCGCCTGATGAAATCCACCAGCTCGGCCTCCGTGAGATTGAACGCATCCAGGCCGAGATGACCGTCATCGCAAAAAAGCAGGGCTTCGCCGATCTTGCCGCCTTCCGCGCCGCCCTCAAGACGGACCCCAAGTACATTCCCACCTCTTCCGATCAGATCCTTGAGGACTTCCGCCGCTACATCGCGCAGATGCAGCCCAAGCTCCCCGAACTCTTCACCCTTCTCCCTAAATCGCCGGTCACCGTCGAGGCCATCCCCGCCTTCCAGTCCGCCGCCGCCACCCATTACGTCACCGGAACTCCCGACGGCAAGCGTCCCGGACGCGTCGTCGTCGCAACCTCAAATTTCGCCAGCCGCTCCCTCATCGACGATGAAGCCATCGCCTACCACGAGGGCATCCCCGGACACCACATGCAGCTCTCCGTCCAGCAGCAGCTCACCGGCCTGCCCAAGTTCCGCCTTCACGGACTCGGATTCAACGCCTACATCGAAGGATGGGCGCTCTACGCCGAGGAACTCGGCAAGGAAGTCGGCTTCTATCAGGATCCCGTCTCTGACTACGGACGCCTCTCTTCGGAGCTCTTCCGCGCCGTTCGTCTCGTCGTCGATACCGGAATCCACTCCAAGGGCTGGTCCCGCGATCAGGTCGTCGACTTCATGCGCAAGTCCGGCGCCGTCGATGAGCCCACCGTCCAGTCTGAAACCGACCGCTACATCGCCTGGCCCGCCCAGGCTCTCAGCTACAAGCTCGGCCAGTTGAAAATCCGCGAGCTCCGCTCCCGCGCTCAGAAAGAGCTAGGTCCGAAGTTCGATATCCGCGCCTTCCACGACGAAATGCTCAGCGGAGGTACGCTCCCCCTCGACCTCCTCGAAGCCCGCACCGACCGTTGGATCGCCGCGCAAAAATAGAATTAACCTGTTCCCCACATCCGTGACCGGTGGCCCACATCCGCCTTCCTTTGGCGAATGTGGGGAACAGGTTTCAGCTCGCGCACAGGTGGCTGTAGATGATCAAGACGTTGTACCCGATTCGGTTCGGCTGATGGGCGGGTTGTAGTTGAGGCTACCATGCGGCCTTTCGAGGTTGTAGTAGGTTGTCCAGGGCTGTAAATGCT